>BNJT01002117.1_pt1 | contig 40720 bp, 57 predicted proteins | sample 8540491 | NCBI WGS metagenome assembly BNJT01 (sample SAMD00202455, study PRJDB9452) | human saliva metagenome | host: Homo sapiens | reverse complement strand
ACTATTTTTTTATAAAAATCTTCTCCCTACTTTATAAGATATGAAAAAGAGTTCAATCAGAACTCTTTTTTTTGCTATAATGAAGGGAGAAAAAAATCAGACAGGAGATCAAGATGTCAGAACCGTTATTTTTTTAAATTCTGTAATGCAAGAAAAAAATCTGGGGTGGGACTAAAACTACGTGATGAGTTTGGTTACGACATTCCCAAGTGAAAAAAATCGGAGAATATTGGGCAATCTCAGCTCATCCAAATGGAGTGTCTAAAGGTAGCCAATGGTCGCTTTTGAAGGAACAGACCTAGCTACTTTGTATGCAGAACACCGTGAGTTGTTTGGCAATCGTCCAGAACCAGTATTTCCACTCTTTGACCAAAAATCCTTGATGCCAATGACTGGCTCAGTGTTCAAGTTCACCCAGACGATGCTTATGGACTAGAGCATGAAGGCGAACTTGGAAAAACAGAATGCTGGTATATCATCGCTGCAGATGAAGGTTCAGAGATTATCTACGGTCACAATGCTAAGTCAAAAGAAGAACTCCGCCAGCAAATCGAGGATAAGAACTGGGATGCCTTGCTGACAAAAGTACCTGTTAAGGCTGGAGATTTCTTCTATGTACCAAGTGGTACCATGCACGCTATCGGTGCAGGTATCTTGATCCTTGAAACGCAACAGTCTAGTGATACAACTTACCGTGTCTATGACTTTGACCGCAAGGATGATAATGGTAACTTGCGTGAACTTCACCTCGAAAAATCAATCGATGTTTTGAATATTGGTGAGCCTGCAAATAGCCGTCCTGTGACTGTCAAAGCAGATGATTTGCGTTCAACTTTACTTGTCTCTAATGATTTCTTTGCTGTCTACAAGTGGGAAATTACTGGAAAAGTTGACTTTGAGAAGACGGCTGATTACAGCTTGTTGAGTGTCTTGGCTGGTCAAGGGAAACTGACTGTAGACGGAAAAGATTATCCAATTCAAAAAGGTAGCCACTTTATCTTGCCGAGTGATGTTGAAGCTTGGACCTTGGAAGGGCAAGGTCTAGAATTGATTGTTAGCCATCCATAAAAAGAAAAGGCTTGAGAGATATTCTCAAGTCCTTTTTTGTATTTACATAAATTGGGCGATAAAGACCACGATGATGATAATTGGAATGATGAAACGAAGAAGGAAAAGCCAGACTTGGAAAAGTCCTTGTTTCCAAGGTGTTTCATCAAGATGAAGTTCCTCCATTGCCAGTGTTTTCTTGAAAATATAGCCTGTAAAAAGAGACAAGCAGAGAGCACCGAAAGGCATGAGGAGGTTGGAAACCAAGAAATCCATGGCGTCAAAGAAGGTCTTTCCCAAAAGATATGAACATCAGCCATAACACCATAGGATAGGGCTGAAGGGATACCAAAGACAAAAAGTCAATATTCCCTAAAAATTATACTCCACTTAGCACGCTTACGATTGTCTTGGTTGGTGATGTTACCAACATTGATTTCAAGCATAACGACTGAGGAAGTTATCGTCGCAAAGAGGAAAAGCAAGAGAAAGAGGATGTAGAAAATAGTACCAAAAGGCATATTGTCAAAGAGTTGCGGCAAGACAATAAAGAGGAGACTTGGTCCACCTTCAGATTGGATATTAAAAGCTGACATAGCAGGGAAAATCGCAAGTCCAGCCATGATCGATACAGAGATGTTCAAAGTTACGATGGAAATTCCTGATTGGACCAGCTTAGTCTTCTTGTCTAGGTAGGAAGCGTAGGTCAGCATGGCTGTAACTCCAAGGGATAGGGCAAAGAAAGATTGACCCAGTGCATAGAGAAGTCCAGCACTTGTCAGTTTTGAAAAGTCAGGTTTGAGGAAGTAAACGACGCCTTCCATGGCATTTGTCAAGCTAAGAGAACGCCCGATAATAATGACAAAGATGATAAAAAGTAGGGGCATCATAACCTTAGAGGCTCTTTCGATTCCTTTTTGAACGCCGTGTGAAACAATGAAAATATTCAAGAAGATAAAACCTGCTTGAGCTCCTAAAGCAATAACTGGATTAGAAATGATAGAAGAGAATTGCTGGGCATAATCTCCATTTCCGATTAGGTGGAATAATCTTCCAATCTCGATACCAAGGTATACCAGAATCCAACCCCCAATGACACTATAAAATGAAAGAAGGATGAAAAGAGCAAAGGCACCAATCCAACCAATAAAGTTGTACTTTTGATTGTTTCCAAGCTTGCCAAAGGTTTTTGATTGCTGACACGCCAGCGCTTCGACCAAGGGCAAACTCAGCCAGTAGAAGAGGGAAACCAATTAAAATTGTCGAGATAAGAAAGACCAGTAAAAAAATCCACCACCACCATTGGCAGCGGTCATATAAGGAAACTTCCAAACAGCTCCAAGACCAATAGCAGAACCAGCAGATGCAAGGATGAAGCCCAGTTTTGAGCCCCATTGCGATTTTTCAGACATCGTTAAAACTCCAATCTATTTTTAAAATAAGAAAAGGCTACTTGAATTGTCAAATAGCCCTCTCTCAATTGCTCTTTAAGAGCCTTTTATTTGATTGATAGACTTGATTATCCTATCATGTTTTCTGAAGCCTGTCAAGAAAGCGATTTTCAAGTTTTCATAAAAAATATGATAAAATACTTGACTCTACCCTAAGGTAAGGGGATATACTATTCATGTGAGGAGGAAATCATGTACCATATTAAAGAAGCTGCGCAACTTTCAGGTGTCTCCGTCAAGACCCTCTACCATTATGATAAGATTGGACTCTTAGTTCCGTTAAAGTCAGAAAATGGCTATCGAACTTACAGTCAAGAGGATTTAGAACGACTTCAGGTTATCCTCTATTACAAGTATCTAGGATTTTCTTTAGAAAAAATAGCAGAGTTATTGAAGGAAGATACGACAGATATATTGTCACATTTGACTAGGCAGTTGGACTATCTAACTCGAGAAAGGCAACATCTGGATACCTTGATTTCCACCTTGCAAAAAACCATTCAAGAACAAAAAGGAGAAAGAAAAATGACCATTGAGGAAAAATTCACTGGATTTAGCTATCAAGATCATCAAAAATATCACCAGGAAGCGGTAGAGAAATATGGACAAGAAGTCATGGATCAAACTCTAGAGCGACAAAAGGGTCGCGAAGATGAGTCTACGGTCGCCTTTAACCAAGTCTTTCAAACCTTAGCACAAAATCTTCAAGCTGGTTTACCTGCAACAGCAACTGAAAACCAAGAGCAAGCAGGCAAGCTCTTGCAAGCCATTCGTACTTATGGATTTGACTGCTCTATTGAAGTCTTCGGATATATCGGTAAAGGATACGTCTATAACCCTGAGTTCAAGGAGAATATTGATAAATTTGGCCCTGGAACAGCCCAGTACACATCAGATGTGATTGCAGCTTACGTTCAGACAAATGGAGAATAAATGGGCTAGGAAATTCCTAGCCTATTTTTTACTTCAACTCATAAAGCCAATCGTTACCATCTTTGTAGTAAAAGAACTCACTGAGATCTTCTTCAAGAAAAACACGAAGCATATCAGACATATCCTCGGTAGCAAGTTTCAGATGAGATAGATTTTCAAAGTCCTCCCACCAGACGTTTCCTTCGTCTGAAGACTGGAGTTCACCAGTAAAGTGTTCTGTCTTATAAAAAAGGACGACATAGCGAAAATCGGCATCATCATACCAATCTTTGATACCACAGAGTTGGGGTTTGGAAATGGTCAGACCAGTTTCTTCTTTCACTTCACGAATGACAGCATCGACAAAGGATTCGCAACGTTCAACATGACCACCAGGAAAAGTAATGCCAGGCCAGTCAGGACTAACTCGGTCTTGAACTAGAACCTTGTCCCCATTTTTAATCATACACATGTTAACAAATTCGACTGATTCTCTTCTGTTCATAAGCTTCTCCTTCGTATTTCTTAATCATAATGCAGACTTCCTGCCACCCAGCCGGTGCAGAGGGCAGAAGTGATGTTAAAGCCACCTGTGTGGGCATTTATATCTAGTACCTCGCCAGCAAAGTGAAGTCCAGGAACCAATTTACTTTCCAGTGTTTTAGGATTGATTTCCTTGAGACTAACACCTCCTTTGGTCACAAAGGATTTAGCCAAGGACATCTTACCAGTCACAGGGATTTTGAGGGCCTTGATAGACTCAACAAGTTGGTCTCGTTCTTTTTCAGTTAGCTGTTTGACTTTTTCAGGATAGCCTTGAACAAAGAATTCTGCTAAGCGTTCTGGCAACAAAGATTTTAAGGCATTTTTTAAGGATTTTTCACGGTTTTCTTCTAGAAAATTTACTAAGTCGCCTTCAGAAAGTTGTGGCAAGACATCTAAAGATAGGATTTCGCCCCCCTTGACAAAGCTTGACATACGAAGAGCAGCGGGACCAGATAAACCAAAGTGGGTAAAGAGCAAATCATGAGTAATGACGTGCTTGCCATAACTGAGAGTCACATCGTCTAGCGAAATTCCCTGCAAGGCCTTATGAGGAAAATCTGTCAATAAGGGACTTTCAGCAGCCTCAAGTTCGGTAATGGTGTGTTTGAAATGACGGGCAATCTCGTGACCAAAACCAGTCGAACCAGTCGAAGGATAAGACTTACCACCTGTTGTGACAATGAGTTTATCACAAGTAAAGGTCTGGTCTGCGGACTTAAGGACAAACTGGTCGTCTATCTTTTTAACCGAAACAATCTCTGTTTGAGTGGCAATTTGCCCGCCTAGTTCCGTAATTTTCTTCTTCAGAGCCTCGATTATGGTACGAGATTTATCGCTGGCTGGAAAGACACGTCCGTGGTCTTCGACCTTCAGTTTGACTCCATTATCCGTAAAAAAGTTGATGATATCATGGTTGTCAAACTGGGAGAAGACGCTATAAAGAAAGCGCCCATTGCCTGGGATTCCAGCTAGTATGTCGTCTAAAGTGCCGTTGTTGGTTACATTGCAACGACCACCACCAGTTCCAGCTAATTTTTTTCCAAGTTTCCGATTTTTTTCAATGAGAAGGGTTTGTTGGCCATAAAAGCTACTAGAAATTGTAGCCATCATACCAGCAGGGCCTCCTCCTATAACAATAGTATCAAAATGTTTCATATCTGTATTGTACCATAAAAAAGAGATGGCTAGCCATCTCTTGAATCTAATCAATTAGTTAATTTCGTATCCCATGAGGAGCCCACCTTCTTCCGCATAGAAACTGCAGAGTCCAGAAGTTGGGATGATTTTAATGTCAGCTTGTGGGTATTTTTCTCGTAAGAGCTCTGAAAGCTGTTGACAGAATTTTTCATTGCTGCGGTGAGCCATGACGATACGTCCACCAGCATAGCCAGCTTTGATTAACTCTTCATAGGCAGCTTGAAGAGATTTTTTAGCACCACGAGCCTTTTGGAGGAGTTCCAAGGTTCCAGTTTCACTTGCTTCCCCAACCATACGAATATTTAGGAGTCCGACAACCGCACCAATAAGCTTGCTTAAACGGCCGTTTTTAACCAGGTTATCCACTTTAGCAAGAACGAACAACAACTTCGTTTTTTCTTGGTAAGTAGTAATAACTTCAACGACTTCTTCAAAAGAAAGTCCTTGGTTAATCAAGTCATTGATCTTTTCGACGATTAGGTCAACTTCCCCACCAGCTGATAAGCTATCGATGACATGAATCTGAGTATCAGGGTGTTCTTCGAGATAGATATTCTTAGCTAATTGAGCGCTATTGTGGCTACCAGAGAGAGTTCCAGTGATAGTCACTACAAAAATATGTTTGGCACCTTCGAATGCTCGTAAGTAATCATCAGGGCTAGGGCAGGCTGATTTTGAAGCTTCAGAAGTCGCATACATAGTTTCCATCATCTTATCGATATCCAAATTGGCATCATCGACAAAGACTTGATCTGCTACCTGAATTGTTAATGGAACACTGACAAATTCAGTATCAAAAGCAGTGTTTTCCAGTTGGCGATAATCACAACCAGAGTCAGCTACAATCTTCCAAGTCATAGAAATTCTCCATCTTTATCACTTATACATTGACAAAGGTTCTGTCTTTTTTTACAATTATATCATGAAAGCTCTTGAAACAAAAGTAGTACATCTCTGTTGTCACAAGTAGAAAGAAATTGTTATGGCTGAACGAAAAATATCTGAAAAATCGCTTGAAAACCTAAGAAAATCAAATCAAGAATCTAATTTGCTAACCAGAGAAGCGATTGAAACAGCTCTTTTGCAACTCTTGGAGAAAAAAGAGTTGGCTAAGATTAGCATTTCTGAGCTAGTCAAGCGTGCTGGCGTTTCTCGTGCAGCTTTTTATCGAAACTATGATTCAAAAGAAGAGATTTTAGAAAGTGTCTTTAAACGTAGCGTCCATAATATCATGGAGCAATTGAGTCATTACGATGTTAAAACAGACCTTTATCTCGTATGGGTTCACCTCTTTAGAGAAGCCAAGAAAGAAGCCAAAGTTATTCAGCTTGCCCTAGACTATCACTTAGAAAAAATCTTTGTGCAAGCCATGCAAGAATTTCTAGAAAAGTACTATGGGAAGTCAAAAGGTGTCAGTTCTTACCTGCATTCATTTTGGAGTTCGGCCATCGTATCGGTCTTGCTTAAATGGATCAAGGATGGGATGAAGGTGCCCGCTGAAAAAATTGCAGATTTACGCCTACCATTTTTTAAAAAATAGACGATTAGGAGAGATATGATGTCAGATAAAAGACTTGCCTGGGACGAATATTTTGCAGCACAAGCCCTATTGATTGCCAATCGATCAACCTGTAAACGCGCAAAAGTTGGAGTTGTTCTTGTAAAGGATAACAAAGTGATTTCAACAGGCTACAATGGATCTGTTTCAGGGACTGAACACTGTATTGATCATGACTGTCTTGTAATAGAAGGGCATTGTGTTAGAACCCTACATGCAGAGGTGAATGCTATTTTACAAGGGGCTGAACGAGGTATTCCAAAGGGTTTTACTGCCTATGTTACGCATTTTCCTTGTCTTAACTGTACAAAACAGCTACTTCAAGTAGGTTGTCAACGTGTTGTTTATATCAACCAATACCGTATGGATGATTATGCTCAATACCTTTATCAAGAAAAAAAGACGGAATTAACCCATCTACCACTTGAAACAGTTCAGTCAGCTATTAGGGAAGTAAATTTGATTTAGAATCAAAAAAAGAATGGTTTCAAAAGATTTTTGGACCATTTTTTGATATAATAAGAAGAATAAATTGAAAGAAGGAATTCAGAAAATGGGAAAACTTGAAGTTATTAATCATCCACTGATTCAACACAAATTGTCAATCTTGCGTCGTACGGATACTTCTACAAAGGCTTTTCGTGAGCTAGTCGATGAGATTGCAATGTTGATGGGATATGAAGTGCTTCGTGATCTTCCACTTGAAGATGTAGAAATCGAAACACCGATCACAAAAACAGTTCAAAAACAGTTGGCTGGTAAAAAATTGGCGATTGTCCCAATCTTGCGTGCAGGTATCGGTATGGTTGATGGACTCTTGAGCTTTGGTTCCAGCTGCTAAAAGTTGGGTCACATCGGTATGTACCGTGATGAAGAAACCCTTCAACCAGTTGAATACTTGGTAAAATTACCTGAAGATATTGACCAACGTCAAATTTTTGTAGTTGATCCTATGCTTGCAACAGGTGGATCAGCAATTTTGGCTGTTGACTCCCTCAAAAAACGTGGGGCTTCAAACATCAAGTTTGTCTGCCTTGTATCAGCTCCAGAAGGTGTAAAGGCACTTCAAGCAGCACACCCTGATGTAGAAATCTTTACAGCAGCTTTGGATGAACGCTTGAACGAACATGGTTACATCGTTCCAGGTCTTGGAGATGCTGGAGACCGCTTGTTCGGATACTAAATAGAGACATCCAATACGAGGATTATACACATCAAAAAATTGACCTTTTTTGACCAACGAGGTATAATAACCTCATTGTCAGTAGACAACTACTAAATTTAAAAGATCAAAAGGAGAAATGAATGATTCCTGTAGTTATTGAACAAACAAGTCGTGGAGAACGCTCGTATGATATCTACTCACGTCTTCTTAAGGACCGCATTATCATGCTGACTGGATCCAGTTGAAGACAATATGGCAAACTCAGTTATTGCCCAATTGCTTTTCTTGGATGCCCAAGATAGTACAAAAGATATTTACCTTTATGTCAATACACCAGGTGGATCAGTTTCAGCTGGTTTGGCAATTGTAGATACTATGAATTTCATCAAAGCAGACGTACAAACGATTGTTATGGGTATGGCTGCCTCAATGGGAACTATTATCGCATCAAGTGGTGCTAAGGGCAAACGCTTCATGCTTCCAAATGCAGAGTACATGATTCACCAACCAATGGGTGGTACAGGTGGTGGTACTCAGCAAACAGATATGGCTATTGCTGCTGAACACTTGCTTAAAACTCGTAAGACTTTGGAGCAAATTCTTGCAGATAATTCTGGTAAATCAGTTGAGCAAATTCACGCAGATGCTGAACGTGATTACTGGATGAGCGCTCAAGAAACACTTGAATATGGTTTCATTGATGAAATCATGACAAATAATTCTTTGAATTAATCTTTGAAAAGCAAACTCGACTGAGTTTGCTTTTTTTGATATAATAAAAGGAAGATTTTTAAAAAGGAAGCTATATTATGTTTGAAAAAAGAGAATCGGTCTGGGTCTGATTGTCTATCTTTACTATAATCGTGATGTCAAAAAAACTCCAAAGTTTTGGGGGATATTTGTTACCATTCTAAAAAAAGCACCGTTATCTGCAAACTTTATGTTCCCAACAGAAGAAGTAGAAGAACTGGTTAATCGTTTAGGAAAAAGAAAAATTTATCAAGAAAAGTAAGAGTTTGTCACATTCAAGAATTAGAAACTCCTTTTCGTTGGTAGCCTTTATCGAAACGAAGAAAAACGTTATCATTTAAAAAGAATGAGTAAAATAGTATTGACAATTTTTCTGATAATTCTGTATATTAGTATTTATTACTTTATTCGAAATGAGGAGACTACTATGATATTGCTCTAGGAGCTTTTTCTTTGCTATTCCTTATGACTTTGGTAGCATGTGGACAATCACCAGATGTAACTGCCAATGCTAAGGGAAATAAAATGGGAGAAGACAGCATAAAGATTGGTGTCAATATGGAACTATCAGGGGCAGTTGCTGCCTACGGAACTGCCGAGTATAACGGCATTAAACTGGCTGTCAAGGAAATTAATGCCAATGGCGGCATTGATGGTAAAAAGATTGAGTTGGTCGCTAAGGATAATAAATCTGAAATTGCCGAAGCATCAACGACAGCTACCAACCTCGCAGTCCAAAGCCAAGTAACAACTATCATCGGACCAGCGACTTCAGGAGCAACTGCTGCCTCAAGTTTGGAATCTCAGAAAACAGGAGTTCCTCTTTTGACACCTTCTGGTACTCAAGATGATCTAACGATCGATAAAGATGGTTCTACCAAAAGATTATGTATTTAGAACCACTTTTTAAAGATAGTTTCCAAGGTCAGGTATTGGCTCAATTCGCTTCTGAAAAATATGAATGCTAAGAAGGTAGTTCTTTATTACGATAACTCTTCTGACTATGCTCAAGGGATTGCTGCTGAATTTAAACGCAAATTCAAAGGGGAAATTGTTGCAGAATCTACATTTATTGCAGGAGATAAAGACTACAAAGCAGCTTTTGACACGTTTTAAAGATTTAGATTATGATGTCATTGTTATGCCTGGTTACTACACAGAGACAGGTATCATTACAAAAACAAGCCCGTGAAATGGGAATTGATAAACCAATTCTTGGGCCTGATGGCTTTAGTGATGAAACTTTTGTAAAGCTTTCAGATAAGAAAAACGCGACTGACGTCTATTATGTATCAGGTTATTCATCAAAAATTAATCTAAATGAAAAAGCGGCAGCCTTTATTGAAAAACTATAAAAAAAGAATATGAAGATGTGCCGAATATGTTTGCGGCTCTTGCCTATGATTCTGTTTATATGATTGCGGAGGCTTCTAAGGGGGCGGCGGATTCAACAGAGGTTGCAAAAAAATCTCAGGGAATTTGAAAAAACTTTGAAGGCGTGACAGGTGTTACTGACTATTGATGAGCAGCATAATCCAATTAAATCAGCCCTCATGGTTCGTCTCGAAAAATGGTGCAGAGGATTCTGCTACACCAGTTGAGGTCAAAAGACTAGGATCGTGGGAGACTCTATTTCTTACCCTCTGGGTTAAAAATTAGGGAATGACTAGAAATTATAGAAAGTTTGGTAGTATATGTCAAATCAGATTTTACATCAGCTTGTAAATGCCTTGGTATCAGGGAGTATTTTTGCCCTCCTTGCCTTAGGTTATACCATGGTTTACAGGATTATTAAATTAATTAACTTTTGCGCATGGGGATATCTTCATGCTGGGAGCTTTTATGGGATATTTCCTCTTCAACAATCTTAATATTGCTCCATATTTAACCTTTATTCCATCAGAAGAATGGCGTTTCTATATAGCTCTTCTGGTAATCATCCTTATTACCATGGCTGTGACAGCAACAGTCGGAATGTTGGTTGAGTTTTTAGCTTATCGTCCAATTCGAAATGCATCAAGAATTTCAGCCTCGATCACAGCGATTGGGGTATCCTTCTTCTTAGAATACGGTATGGTTTTCCTCTTTGGAGCACAACCTCGTTCTTATCCAGAAGAAGCCCTCGTGGTTAAACCATTACAAATTGGTTCAATGAAATTTGATTTCATCACCAATGCAGAATTTATCATCTTCATCGTGGCGATTGCCCTCATGTTTGTCCTTCAGTATGTAGTAAAGAAAACTAAAATGGGGAAAGCTATGCGAGCTGTTTCAGTTGATAGTGATGCCGCTCAATTGATGGGGATTAACGTTAACTCAACTATTAGCTTTACCTTCGCTTTGGGATCAGCCTTGGCGGCGTCTGCTGGTGTCTTGATTCCTCTTTCTCAACCATCTATCGAACCATTGATGGGGATGATACCAGGTATCAAAGCCTTTGTCGCAGCCGTTCTAGGTGGAATCGGAATCATTCCAGGTGCAACCTTGGGTGGTTTCCTTATCGGTGGTGTTGAAACAATCACAGTGGCGCTTGGATTCTCAAACTTCCGTGATGCCATTGTTTATATTGTTTTTAATTTTGATCCTCTTGATTCGACCAGCTGGTATCCTTGGGAAAAACGTGAAAGAGAAGGTGTAAGCAATGAAGAAAAATTTAAAAGTAAATTTGATTTGGCTTGCGCTAATTGTGGCTCTTTTTGCCCTATTAAAGCTAGCTGAAGTAACAGGTCTAATGAACATGTATTATGTTCGAATTTTGATTGGTATCGGAATCTCAATCTTGATGGGATTGGGAACAAACCTCGTCCTCGGTTTTTACAGGACAGTTTACTCTGGGGCAAGCAGGTTTCATGGCTATCGGTGCTTACGCTACAGCTATCATGACAACTAAAACCCCAACTTATGATAGCTTCTACTTATCAATTGTAGTTGGTGTCATTTTAGCAGCCATTGTTGCCATTATTTTTGGTTTGCCGACCCTTCGTTTGAAAGGGGACTACCTAGCAATTGCAACTCTGGGTATGGCTGAAATTATTCGTAAATTGATTGAGAATGGTGGAGAACTTACCAATGGTCCTGCTGGTATGACTAATATCCTTCCTTATGTAAGTTGGGAAGCTGTGTTTGTGATTGTTGTCCTCATTACCATCCTAGTTCTTAATTTCCTTATCTCCTCAACTGGTCGTCAGGCTATCACCATTCGTGAAGATGAGATTGCAGCTGAGGCTATGGGTGTCAATGTTACCAAGATGAAAGTAATGATTTTCGTAATTGATGCTATGATTTCTGCAGTGGCTGGTTCAATCTACGTAAGCTATATCGGAGTTGTTGTTCCAAACAACTTCCGCTTAATGAACTCAATCGACTACCTCATTATCGCTGTATTGGGTGGACTTGGATCTATTACAGGTACCATCATTGCAGCAGTGGTGCTTGGTATTTTGAATATGTATCTCCAAAATTTTGCTGAATTGCGAATGATTATCTATGCTTTGGCTCTAGTACTTGTTATGCTTTTCCGTTCAGAGGGCTTGCTTGGACCAAAGAATTGTACCTTTTCAAAATTCTTTAACAAGAAAAAGGAGGAGACAAAATAATGGCATTACTTGAAGTAAAAAAACTTAACAAAAGCACTTTGGTGGACTAACAGCAGTAAGTGATGTGACCATGGAACTAAACGAAGGTGAATTGGTTGGTTTGATTGGGCCAAACGGAGCTGGGAAAAACTACTCTCTTTAATCTTTTTGACAGGTGTTTATGTTCCTTCTGAAGGTACTGTGACCTTGGATGGAAAATGTCCTAAACAACAAGGCCTCATACAAGATTGCTTCTTTAGGTCTTTCACGGACCTTCCAAAATATCCGTCTCTTTAAGGATATGACCGTTTTTGGAGAATGTCTTGATTGGGATGGCCAATCATCAACCATCACACTTGTTTTGCTTCCTTGTTCCGTCTCCCAGCTTATTATAAGAGTGAGGAACAATTGAAGAAAAAGCCATGGAACTCCTATCTATCTTCCATCTGGAAGGTGAGGCAGATACCTTGGCAAAAAAACTTAGCCTATGGTCCAACAACGTCATTTGGAAATTGTTCGTGCCTTGGCGACAGAACCTAAAAATCCTTTTTCTTGGATGAACCAGCTGCTGGTATGAACCCACAAGAAACGGCGGAATTAACAGCTCTGATCCGTCAAATTAAAAATGACTTCGAATTACCATTATTCTTATCGAACATGATATGAACTTAGTCATGGACGTTACGGAGCGAATCTATGTATTGAATACGGTCGCTTGATTGCCCATGGAACTCCAGAGGAAATCAAGACCAACAAACGTGTTATCGAAGCTTACTTAGGAGGTGAAGCATAATGGCCTTATTAAAAGTTGAAAATTTATCCATCTCCTATGGAGCAATTGAAGCGGTCAAGGATATTTCTTTTGAGGTAAATGAAGGAGAAGTAGTTACCTTGATTGGTGCCAATGGTGCTGGGAAGACTTCCACTCTTCGTGCCATTTCTGGTTTGGAAAAAGTCTCTTCTGGTAAAATCATCTATAACGGCCAAGAAATTCAAAAGATTCCAGCTCGTAAGATTGTTGCAGAGGGCTTGTCTCAAGTATCAGAAGGTCGTCACGTCTTTCCAGGGATGACCGTTTTGGAAAAATCTTGAAATGGGTGCTTTCTTGAGCAATGATAAAGATAAAAACTTACTGAATTTGAAAAAGTATTTTCTCGTTTTTCCCTCGTTTGGAAGAGCGTAAAAATCAAGATGCAGCAACCCTATCTGGTGGAGAACAGCAGATGCTAGCTATGGGACGTGCTCTGATGAGTCAACCAAAACTCCTCCTTTTGGATGAACCTTCAATGGGATTAGCTCCAATCTTTTATTCAAGAAATTTTTTTGACATCATCCAAGATATTCAAAAAAACAAGGAACAACTGTTCTATTAATTGAACAAAATGCCAATAAAGCATTGGCTATTGCGGATCGATGGATACGTTTTGGAAACAGGGAAAATCGTCTTGTCTGGTACAGGGAAAAGAACTCTTGGCATCAGAAGAAGTCAGAAAAAAGCCTATTTGGGTGGCTAAAACAATCCAGTGGATTGTTTTTGGTCGACAGATAGAGATTGCAAAAGCAATTCCCATCTAGTCCGGTGGCCTTTTTAGTCGGCAGATAAAGCCTGCAAAAGCAATCACATCTAGTCTGGGGATTGTTTTTAGTCGGGCGGATAAAGACTTATCAAAAGCAATCATACAAATTACATAAGTATATCAAGAGCTCTAAGTTTAGAGCTCTTTTTCATAAAGTCATCAGAGTTTTTCTGAATCTTGAAAAAAAGAAATGAAAGCGTTTGATTGCTTTTCTATAAAAAGTGTATAATAAAACTATAAAACATAAAGGAGAATTTCCTATGGCAGTTAAAGATTTTATGACACGCAAGGTCGTTTATATTAGTCCCAGATACAACTGTAGCACATGCAGCAGACTTTGATGCGCGAACAAGGTTTGCACCGTCTTCCTGTTATTGAGAAATGATAAATTAGTTGGGATCTGGTAACAGAAGGGAACAATTGCTGAAGCTAGTCCATCAAAAGCAACGAGTCTTTCAATCTTTGAGATGAATTACTCTGCTTAATAAAACAAAAAGTAAAAAGACGTCATGATTCGTAGATGTTGTAACTGTCTCAGGTTATGCAAGTTTGGAAGATGCAACCTATCTCATGCTGAAAAAAATAAGATTGGAATCTTTGCCAGTTATTGATAATGGACAAGTCTATGGTGTCATTACAGACCGTGATGTATTCAGAGCCTTTTCTTGAAATTTGCTGGTTATGGCGAAGAAGGGAATCCGTGTTCGTTTTATCACAGAAAATGAAGTTGGGAGTTCTAGGTAAAGATTGTTTCTCTCATCGTTGAGAGAAAAATCTGAATATTTCACATACTATTAATATTCCACGTAAAGGATGGGTAAAGATTATTATTGAAGTACAAATCGATGGAATGATTGATCTCTCAACATTGAAAGAAAAATTTGAAGCAGAAAATATCCAAGTAGAGGAAATTACTCATACTTCAACTAAAAAACTGTAAAAAATAAAATATAAACAGTTTTTCACTTGCGAAAAAATTTTTTTCTAGTATAATAATTTATTGTGAGCAAACCTCACTTACCCCTTTGCAAATGTCTTGGGGTCATTAGACCAAAAAGGAGGAACATATCAATGGCTAAATACGAAATTCTTTATATCATTCGTCCAAACATTGAAGAAGAAGCGAAAAACGCTTTGGTAGCACGTTTTGACTCTATCTTGACTGACAACGGTGCAACTGTTGTTGAATCAAAAACATGGGAAAAACGTCGTCTTGCATACGAAATCCAAAGATTTCCGTGAAGGACTTTACCACATCGTTAACGTTGAAGCAAACGACGACGCAGCTCTTAAAGAGTTTGACCGTCTTTCAAAAAAATCAACGCTGACATTCTTCGTCACATGATCGTCAAACTTGACGCGTAAGAAGGTAAATTATGATTAACAATGTTGTACTTGTAGGGGCGTATGACACGTGACGCTGAGTTGCGTTATACCCCATCAAATGTAGCAGTTGCGACTTTTTACTCTTGCAGTAAACCGTACATTTAAGAGTCAAAATGGCGAACGTGAGGCTGATTTTATCAATGTCGTTATGTGGCGCCAACAGGCTGAAAAATCTTGCTAACTGGGCTAAAAAAAGGCTCTCTTATCGGGGTGACAGGTCGTATTCAGACTCGTAGTTACGATAACCAGCAAGGACAACGTGTCTACGTGACAGAAGTCGTGGCTGAGAATTTCCAAATGTTGGAAAGCCGTAGTGCTCGTGAAGGACAGACTGGTGGAGCTTATTCTGCACCAAGTGCTAGACTACATGCAGCACCTACACAATTCAGTACCTGACTTTTTCACGTGATGAGAAATCCATTTGGAGCAACCAATCCTTTGGATATTTCGGATGATGATTTACCATTCTAATGGACAATTAATACTATAAAGGAGAAAAAACATGGCTCAACAACGTCGTGGCGGATTCAAACGCCGTAAAAAAGTTGATTACATCGCAGCAAACAAAATTGAATATGTTGATTACAAAGATACTGAGCTTCTTAGCCGTTTCGTTTCAGAACGTGGGAAAATCCTTCCTCGTCGTGTAACTGGAACTTCAGCGAAGAACCAACGTAAAGTAACAACAGCTATCAAACGTGCTCGCGTAATGGCTTTGATGCCTTTCGTAAACGAAGATTAAAAAAAAAGACCCCAACGGGTCTTTTTTTCACGAGCTTGAAAACAAGAGAGCGAGTAAGACCCCGACGGGTCTTTTTTTCAGATCCAGTGGACCTCTTTTTCATGAGTTCGAAAACAAGAGAGCGAGTAAGACCCTTACGGTTCTTTTTTCACGAGCCTTGAAATTAAATAGCGAGTTGGGTCCGGGTGGGCCTCTTTTTCAGACTCTGTCGGTTCTTTTTTTACGAGATAGTTTTTTCTGACCTTGGCGTGCTATAATGGTAATAGAAAGAGTAAAGGTGGGTAAGTCAAAGATGAATTGTACGATTAGAAATATGATTAAGTCTGATATTGAATCCTTATCTCATGGATTTATGAATCAAGGGTTGGCCTGGTAGAGAGGAAATTTTGGCTAGATATTTTCTGGAACAGGAAAGTGGGGAGAGAGAAGTCTTAGTTGCAGAGATTGATGGTGCTGTAGCGGGCTACGTTACCATTTTGCCCTCTGCTAAACATGGTCCTTTTGCAGAAGTCTATCCAGAATTATCAGATTTTAATGTGTTTGAGCCTTTTCGAAATCAAGGGATTGGGAATCAACTGCTAGAAGAAGCAGAAAAACGAGTCAAGTTTGTTTCGAGTAAGGTCACTCTTGGTGTAGGTTTGCACTTAGGCTATGGCCCTGCCCAGAGATTGTATATCAGACGGGGCTACATTCCAGATGGGACAGGTGTCTGGTATCGAAATCAACCCTTGGAAATGAATGCAACTAGCCAAAATAATGATGATTTGGTTTTGTATCTAGTAAAGGAATTCGGATAAGAGACAAGGATTTTATTGGGGATGTGGGATTTCTCTACTTTATGGTATAATGGAAAGAGTGAATTGAAGGAGGTAATGAGATGGATGCGAAATTAAGATATAAGGCAAAAAAAATAAAGATTGTTTTTTTTGATATTGATGATACTTTGCGAAACTCAAAGACTGGTTTTATCCCAACCTCAATTCCAACAGTATTTCAACAATTACGTGAAAAAGGTATTTTGACTGGGATTGCGACTGGTCGTGGGATTTTCGGTGTCGTGCCAGAGATTCGCGAGCTTAAACCTGACTTTTTTGTTACTCTGAATGGTGCCTATATTGAGGATAAAAAAGGCAATGTGATTGATAGTAACAAAATCTCTAAAGATAAGGTTGAAACCTATATTGCTTGGACTAAGGAAGTGGGGATTGACTATGGTTTAGTTGGTAGTCATACTGCTAAACTCTCCACTAGAACTGAGTTGATTAGTGAGGCTATTGATCCAATTTATCCTGACTTGGATGTTGATCGTGATTTTTATGAAAAGGAAGACATCTATCAGATGTGGACCTTTGAGGATCAGGGAGATGATCTGACTTTGCCTGAAAGTTTAGCATCGACTTTGCGTATGGTACGCTGGCATGAACATTCGTCAGATGTGGTACCAATTTCAGGTTCAAAAGCAGCTGGTGTAGCAAAAGTTGTAGAACATTTAGGTCTTAAACCAGAGAACGTCATGGTTTTTGGAGATGGCCTCAACGACTTGGAACTCTTTGATTATGCTGGAATCAGCGTTGCAATGGGAATTTCTCATGACAAAATCAAAGAAAAAGCAGATTATATTACAAAAACATTAGAAGAAGATGGCATTTTTGATGCCTTAGAAAGATTTGGTATGGTAGAAAAAGAATTACATTTTCCACAAGTAGACATTGAAACAGTAGAAGGTCCGATTGCGACTATTAAAGACAAATCATGGAGACTTGCGTGTCAAACTTTTCCCTGATCACGCACCAAAAACAGTAGCCAACTTTATTGCTCTGTCAAAAGATGGTTACTATGACGGTGTGATTTTCCACCGCATTATTAAAGATTTTATGATTCAAGGTGGAGACCCAACTGGTACTGGTATGGGTGGTGAATCAATCTATGGTGAGTCATTTGAGGACGAGTTTTCAGAAGAACTTTACAATATCCGTGGAGCTCTTTCTATGGCTAATGCTGGACCAAATACCAACGGTAGCCAGTTCTTTATCGTGCAGAACCAACACTTGCCATACTCTAAGAAAGAAATTGCTCGTGGTGGCTGGCCAGAACCAATCGCTGAGATTTATGCAGAACAAGGTGGAACTCCTCACCTAGATGGTCGTCACACAGTATTCGGTCAACTTGCAGATGAAGAGTCTTACGCTGTATTGGATACTATTGCAGGAGTTGAGACAGGTGCTATGGATAGACCGGTTAAAGATGTCGTAATCGAAACGATTGAAATCGAGGATTAAGATGAAAATTGGTGATAAGTTAAAAGGGCGAATTACAGGAATTCAATCCTATGGTGCTTTTGTAGAATTAGAGAATGGTACTACAGGGTTAATTCATATATCTGAAATTCGAACTGGCTATATAGAAAACATTTATGATGTTTTAAAAATTGGTGATGAAGTCCAGGTACAGGTGGTAGATTTGGACGAATATACAGGGAAAGCAAGTCTTTCTATGCGGACTTTGGAAGAAGAGAAATATCAGTTGCCAAGACGGAGACGTTTTTCAAGTGACCGCGTCAAATACGGCTTTTCTCCTTTGGCTCGCATGATGCCTATCTGGACCAAGGAAGCTATCTCTAATCTAAATAAGAAGAATTCGTGAATGATTTCTTACTTCTTGCAATGTTAATATAGTTTGTTATAATGGAAGTATGGTAGAAGAATTATTAAAATCAGGAGAGAGAATCAACCAGCTCTTTTCTACAGATATCAAGATTATTCAAAATAGAGAGGTTTTCAGCTATTCGGTGGATAGTGTTCTCTTGTCACGCTTTCCCTCGCTTTCCCTAAAAATGGTTTGATAGTGGATTTTTGTGCGGGCAATGGAGCTGTTGGACTGTTTTGCCAGTAGCCGGACTAAAGGCGAAAAATTCTATCTGTAGAAATTCAGGAACGATCTTGCTGATATGGCTGAACGGTCAGTACGTTTAAATGGGCTGGAAGGACAGATGCAGGTCATCTGTGATGATTTGAAGAATATGCCTAGCTCACATTCAGGGGAGCAAGGTTGATTTGATTTTATGCAATCCCTCCCTATTTTAAGGTGGACCCAAATTCTAATCTCAACGAGAGTGAGCACTATTTGTTGGCTCGGCATGAAATTACAACCAATCTTAAGGAAATCTGCCGTAGTGCCCAGAGTATTCTCAAATCAAATGGGCGGTTAGCTATGGTTCATCGTCCTGATCGATTATTAGATATCTTAGATACGCTCCAACAGCATAATTTGGCTCCAAAGCGTCTGCAATTTGTTTACCCTAAACGGGAGAAAGAAGCCAATATGCTTTTGATCGAGGCTATCAAGGACGGTTCCACTAGTGGTTTTAAGGTTTTACCACCACTTATTGTTCATAATGATGATGGTTCCTATACTCCAGAAATTCAAGAGATTTACTATGGATCATAAGGCTTACATGTATGTGGTAGAGTGTTGTGATGGTACCTACTATACTGGCTATACAACGGATGTCAAAAAAAGAATCGCCGTTCACAATAGTGGTAAGGGAGCCAAGTACACACGAGCTCGCTTGCCAGTAAAACTTATTTATGTAGAAGGTTTCGATAGTAAAGAAGAAGCCATGTCAGCCGAAGCGCTTCTAAAACGTAAGAAGAGGCGACAGAAGGAAAGATTTTTATCTGAAAACCAAGAAAAAAATTTAATCAGTCATTTTGAAGAGTAGAGGGGAGTTCTTTGACTCCTCTTACTTTTGTCAAAAATTGAAAAAAATGCTACAATAAAGAGAATAAAGAAACGAGGTATTATCATGTCTAAGATTCTAGTATTTGGTCACCAAAATCCAGATTCAGATGCTATCGGTTCATCAGTAGCCTTTGCTTATCTTGCAAAAGAAGCTTATGGTTTGGATACAGAAGCGGTGGCTCTTGGAACTCCAAATGAAGAAACAGCTTTCGTATTGAACTATTTTGGTGTTGAAGCACCACGCGTTATCACATCTGCTAAAGCAGAAGGTGCAGAACAAGTTATCTTGACTGACCACAATGAATTCCAACAATCAGTGTCAGATATCGCTGAAGTAGAAGTTTATGGTGTGGTGGACCACCACCGTGTGGCTAACTTTGAAACTGCCAGCCCACTTTACATGCGTTTGGAACCAGTTGGATCAGCATCTTCTATCGTTTACCGCATGTTCAAAGAACACGGTGTAGCAGTGCCAAAAGAAATCGCTGGTTTAATGCTTTCAGGGTTGATTTCAGATACTCTTCTTTTGAAATCTCCAACAACTCACCCATCTGATAAGGTGATTGCGCCTGAATTGGCTGAATTGGCAGGAGTTAACTTGGAAGAATACGGTCTTGCAATGCTCAAAGCAGGTACCAACTTGGCAAGCAAATCAGCAGAAGAATTGATCGACATCGATGCCAAGACTTTTGAATTGAACGGTAACAACGTTCGTGTGGCCCAAGTGAATACAGTTGATATTGCTGAAGTTTTGGAACGCCAAGCTGAAATCGAAGCAGCCATCCAAGCCGCAAATGCAGCTAACGGTTACTCTGACTTTGTCTTGATGATTACAGACATCGTCAACTCAAACTCAGAAATTTTGGCTCTTGGTGCCAACATGGACAAGGTCGAAGCAGCTTTCAACTTCAAACTTGAAAACAACCACGCTTTCCTTCCAGGTGCTGTTTCACGTAAGAAACAAGTGGTACCACAATTGACTGAAAGCTTTAATGCATAATCATAGATGGGAAAGCTCATCGTTAAAAAGGAGTTTCGGCTCCTTTTTTGCTAGGAGAGAAGTATGTTGGAAAATGGCGACTTAATTTTTGTAAAAGATGATTCGGATATAGGACAGGCTATCCAGGCATCTACTGGAAACTATAGTCATGTGGCCATCTTTTTGGACGGACAGGTCTATCATGCTAGTGGGAAAGCTGGTGTTGTTTATCAAAAACTAACAGAATTTCTTGAATCTGAATGTCTTTACGATATCTATAGCTATCCAAAGATAGATATTCAAAAGGTAAAGAAAAGAGCAGTCCAGCATCTGGAAGCTCCTTATAATTTTTCTTTTTATCCAGATAGTGATGCTTTCTATTGTTCTCAGTATATAGCAAAAATTCTACCGATTTTTGAGACCATTCCCATGAAGTTTGGGGATGATAGCAGGAAATCAGTGATTTCTGGAGAGGGATATTATCGAGAGTTGAGGATTTCCTGTACCTCTGAATCAGTCTGGCACAAACCCTAGTCAATTAGCAACATCACCTCTTTTAGTTTGTAAAGAAAGGAATCTTTATGATTCAGATTTTTAATCCATCTCGCTTAACGCGACAGCCATTCTTTAGGGATTTGGTTGACTATCTTGATCAGCATGATGATGTTATCCTCCGTGAAATCAAGGCTCAGTTTCCAGAGGTTCCAGTTGACAAGTTTTTGGAGGAATACATTAAAGCGGGTTTGATTTTGAGAGAAAACAAACGCTATTATCTCAATCTTCCCTTTCTAGAATCTACAGAATCTCTTGCACTAGACCAAGAGGTCTTTGTGAAAGATAATAGTCCTGTTTATCAAGAAATCCTGGAGAAAGATTTTAAGACAGAATTGCGCAATCAAACAAATGCAGCTATCCTAGAAGAGCATACAGATTTTGCAAGAGAAAAGATGACACTGTCTAATTATTTTTATAAGGTCAAGCATCAGTATCCGCTGACAAATGAACAGCAGAGACTGTATGAAATTTTAGGGGACGTAAATCCTGAGTATGCCCTCAAGTATATGACAACCTTTTTGCTCAAGTTTCTTAAGAAAGATCAACTCATGCAGAAACGCAGAGATATTTTTCGTTGATAGCCTAGTCTTATTAGGTTACATCGTTCAAAAATGAAGATGGGAAAATATGAGTTGGCTGTAGAATTTGATAAAGAAAGACTCATCTTTATAAAAATAGAAGAGAGAGTGGGACAGAAATCGGTAATTCGTTAGAATTCGATTTCGTCGTCCCACCTCCGCACTGAGTTGAGTAGGGGCTGTAAAAGCTGATGAAATCAGCGTAGTAAAAGTCCCACTCAACCACTGCGTCTTTCTCGGCAATCCAAAAGACAATTGAGAGGCTAGGGACTTTTGTCCCAGCCTCTTCTTTAAATATACTATAGATAACGTTCAGCGATAGCAGCATCTCCTGGATAGTCTTCTTTCTTACCTTGGATGATTTGGTAGCAGTCAGCTCCTTTACCAGCGATAATGACAGCATCCAGTTCTTGATCTGTAACAGACATCGCAGCCTTGATAGCTTGCTCACGGTCGGCAATCTTTTCAACAGGATGGCTGATGTAGCTACTGATTTCATCTGCAATGGCCATCGGATCTTCATAGTTTGGATCGTCAGCCGTAAGGAATACTTGAATTTCAGGATGTTGATCGAGGAGAAGTCCAAAGTCCTTACGACGGCTTTCTCCTTTGTTTCCTGTTGATCCGAGTACTAAAGCAATCTTTCCAGTCTGATGTGTTTCAACAACTGAGATTAGTTTTTTAAGACTGTCACCATTGTGGGCGTAGTCAATGAAAACTTTTGCGCCATTTTTCTGAGTGAGGACTTCCATACGTCCCGGAACACGAGTAGTAGCAATCCCTTTTTTGATGTCTTCCAAACTAGCACCTAAACGAAGGCAGGCAAGTCCGGCTGCGACAGCATTTTCTTGGTTAAAGTGTCCAATCAACTGGATATCATAGTCTCCTGCTAATTTACCAGTAGCTGAGAAGCTAAAGGCTTTGGAGTTTTCGATCTGGTTATTTGACTGGCTACCATAGAAGTCATGTTCTTGATTTTCTACTTGTTCCTTCAAGACTGAAAAATGGTCCATATCACTATTAATGACAACTGCTCGGCTATTTTTCATCAAGAGACGCTTGTGATAGAAGTAGTCTTCAAAGTTAGGATGCTCGATAGGTCCGATATGGTCTGGTGTGATGTTGAGAAAAACTCCCACGTCGAAAGTTAAACCATACACTCGATTTACCAGATAAGCTTGGCTGGAAACTTCCATTACCAAATGAGTTCTACCATTTTTAACCGCTTGAGCCATCATATCAAAAAGGTCGATACTTTCAGGAGTTGTCAGAGCAGACTTGAAGAAAGTTTTACCGTCCAAGGTAGTGTTCATGGTTGATAACATAGCTGGACGATGTTGCTGATTTAAGATATTGTAGGCAAAGTAAGCCGCTGTTGTTTTTCCTTTAGTGCCCGTGAAAGCAAGGATTTTCAGTTTCTCCTGAGGGTTGCCATAAAATTCCATGGCAATCAAACTCATGGCTTTTTTGATATTGTTAACAACAATAACAGGAATACCTACTTCATAGTCCTGCTCAGCCACGTACCAACTAAGTCCTTGTGAAATAGCTGAAAAGACAGATATTCTTTTCTTAAAAGCAGCTCCTTTTGCACGAAGAAGAGAGTATTTTCTTTGAGTTGTTCGGCTGTCATAGCTAATGCTATCAAAAATAACATCACTGTAGTTGTAATGGTAATATCCTTGGTCGATAATCTCACGGAAGAGACCATCCTTCTTTAAAATATCTAATATAGTTTCAATCTTTATCATACTTTCTATTGTAAACCGAAAGTCTGAATTTTACAAGTAACAAGGAAAAGTTTATAATGGAAGATAAGGAACATTTCCTAGTGATTAAAAATGAATGAGGAAGTTATGTCTAACGAAAATAATCATCAGCAGGCCCAGATGTTACGAGGGACTGCCTGGCTAACAGCAAGTAACTTTATCAGTCGCCTGCTCGGAGCTATTTACATCATTCCCTGGTATATCTGGATGGGGACTTATGCCGCTAAGGCCAATGGACTCTTCACTATGGGTTACAATATCTACGCATGGTTCTTGTTGATTTCGACAGCAGGTATTCCTGTTGCAGTCGCAAAGCAAGTTGCTAAGTATAATACCATGCATGAGGAAGAACATAGTTTTGCCCTGATTCGGAGTTTCCTAGGTTTTATGACAGGACTTGGTGTGGTCTTTGCTTTAATCTTGTATCTCTTTGCCCCTTGGTTAGCAGATCTTTCGGGTGTCGGTAAGGAACTCACCCCCATTATGCAGAGTCTAGCTTGGGCAGTCTTGATTTTCCCGTCTATGAGTGTTATCCGTGGATTTTTCCAAGGGATGAATAATCTTAAACCTTATGCCATGAGTCAAATTGCTGAGCAGGTTATCCGTGTTATTTGGATGCTCTTAGCAACCTTTATTATCATGAAGCTTGGTTCAAAAGATTATCTATCAGCAGTTACTCAGTCTACCTTTGCGGCCTTTGTGGGAATGGTAGCTAGTTTTGCAGTCTTGATCTATTTCCTTTACAAAGAAGGAATGCTTCAAAAAGTTTTTGAAACCCGAGATAAGATTGATAGTAAAGGTCTCTTGATTGATACCATTAAGGAAGCTATTCCTTTTATCTTGACTGGTTCGGCTATTCAGCTCTTCCAAATCTTGGACCAGATGACCTTTATCAATAGCATGAAGTGGTTTACCAACTATAGTAATGAAGACTTAGTTGTCATGTTTTCTTATTTCTCTGCCAATCCTAATAAAATCACTATGATTTTGATTTCGGTGGGAGTTTCTATTGGTAGCGTTGGTCTGCCTCTCTTGACGGAAAACTATGTCAAGGGGGATTTGCAGGCAGCTGCTCGTTTGGTGCAAGATAGTATCACCATGCTCTTCTTATTCTTACTTCCAGCAACTGTTGGAGTAGTCATGGTTGGTGAACCTCTCTATACAGTCTTTTACGGTAAGCCAGATGGCTTAGCTATGGGCTTATTTATCTTTGCGGTCTTGCAATCAACAATTCTAGGCTTGTACATGGTCTTGTCACCAATGCTTCAGGCTATGTTCCGTAACCGCAAGGCAGTCTTGTATTTTATTTATGGCTCAATTGCTAAGATTGTTTTACAATTACCATCGATAGCGATTTTCCATAGTTATGGTCCTCTCATTTCAACGACTATCGGTCTTATCATCCCGAATGTCTTGATGTATCGTGATATCTGTCAGGTTACAGGTGCTCGTCGTAAGCTTATCTTGAAGAGAACAATTCTAGTCACTATTTTGACACTAGTTATGTTTATCCTCGTAGGATTCTTACAATGGATGATAGGATTTGTCTTCCAACCAACTGGACGTTTCTGGAGTTTCCTATATGTCGCCTTAATTGGTACAATCGGTGGCGGGCTTTACGGAGTTATGTGTCTCTATACTCGTCTATTGGATAAGGTTATTGGACAGGAAAAAGCAAATCAGTTACGAGCACGATTAAAATTATCATAAAAATTTATAAATAAAATGAATAATTTGAACTTTTCTATCCGAAAAAGTTTAAATTGTTCATTTTTTTATTTAAAAAATAGGATAAAAATATAAAAATTAGTAGAAAAAAATCTATAATTTGGTAAAAAAATTAGATAAAAATTGCTTGACTAAAAAAACAATAGCTGTATAATGATACAAATATTTAAATTTGGAGGTTCTGTTTATGAAAAAGTCTAAGGCAAAATACCTGACGTTAGCAGGCGTCGTCTTAACTGCTGGTTTGCTCTTGGGAGCTTGTGGTAACTCAACTAGCTCTTCTAAAGTCTACAACTATGTATATCCAAGCGATCCTTCGAGTCTGAACTATCTCTTAGAAAATCGTGCAACTACTGGTGATGTTGCTACAAACTTAGTGGATGGTTTGATGGAAAACGACCAGTATGGGAATTATATTCCTTCATTGGCAGAAGATTGGACTGTATCTCAAGATGGTTTGACATATACTTATAAACTTCGTAAGGATGCTAAATGGTATACAGCTGAAGGTGAAGAGTATGCTCCAGTTACAGCACAAGATTTTGTGACAGGTTTGAAATATGCGGCTGATAAAAAATCTGAAGCTCTTTATCTCGTTCAAGACTCTGTTGCAGGCTTGGATGATTATATCAACGGAAAAACAACAGACTTTTCAACAGTTGGTGTGAAGGCTATTGATGACCAAACTGTCCAATATACCTTGACTCACCCAGAACCTTACTGGAACTCAAAAACAACTGCAACCATTCTTTTCCCAGTCAATGCTGATTTCTTGAACTCAAAAGGGGATGACTTTGGTAAAGTGGCTCCAGCAAATCTTTTGTACAACGGTCCATTTATTCTCAAATCATTTACCTCTAAATCTGTCATTGAATACAAGAAAAATCCAAACTATTGGGATGCTAAAAATGTATTCGTAGACGAAGTGAAGTTGACTTACTACGATGGAAGTGACCAAGATGCCTTGGCACGTAACTTCATGGAAGGGGTTTACAGTTACGCCCGACTCTATCCGAATAGTTCGAGCTTCGAAGGGATTAAGGAAAAGAACAAAGATAATATTATCTACAGCATGCAAAATGCCACTTCTTTCTACTTTAACTTTAACCTAGATAGACAATCTTATAACCATACTTCAAAAACAAGTGATGCGGAAAAGACAGCTCAACAGGAAGCAGTCTTGAATAAATCTTTCCGTCAAGCCATTAACTTTGCCTATGACCGTACTGCTTATGGTGCCCAATCTCAAGGGGAAGATGGAGCAACTAAGATCGTCAGAAACTTGCTTGTCCCACCGACATTCGTTACTCTTGAAGGGAAAGATTTTGGTGATGTCGTAGCTTCTAAGATGGTCAATTACGGTCAAGTATGGCAAAATATGAACTTTGCGGATGCCCAAGATGCTTACTACAATGCCGATAAGGCAAAAGAAGTCTTTGCTCAAGCCAAGAAAGAATTGGAAGCCAAAGGTGTTCAATTCCCAATTCACCTGGATTTACCGGTTGACCAAACCTATAAGAAGGGTGTGTTAGAGGCAAGTTCTTTCAAACAATCGATTGAATCTGTCCTAGGTGCAGAAAATGTGGTCATTGATATTCAAATGTTGACTACTGAGGAAATGGATAGTATTGGTTATCTAGCGAATACAGCTGCACAAAAAGGACTATGACCTCTACAACGGTGGTTGGAGCCCTGACTATCAAGATCCCATCAACCTACCTTGATACTCTTAGCTTAACAAGTGGTGGCTCACTACAAAACCTCGGTTTGGAACCAGGAGAAACCAATGCCAAAGCAACTGCTGTTGGTTTGGATGTCTACACTAAGATGTTAGCAGAAGCCAATGCTGAACAAGATTTGACAAAACGTTATGACAAATATGCAGAAGCTCAAGCTTGGTTGGTGGATAGCTCTCTTGCAATTCCAAACGTATCTCAAGGTGGAATACCTACATTGAGAAAAACAGTTCCATTCTCTGCTGCCTTCTCTCAAGCTGGTAACAAGGGTGTTGAATCATACAAATACGTTAAGTTGCAAGATAAGGTTGTCACAACGGCTGAGTATGAAGAAGCTAGACAAAAATGGCTGAAAGAAAAAGAAGAATCTAATAAAAAAGCCCAAGAAGAATTGGCAAAACACGTTAAATAATCAGTCTATTCAACAGGAAAAACGATAGTTTCTCAGGAAGCTATCGTTTTTGTATAGTTTGAAACTATAACTAGCTCTTGAAAACAAGAAAACGAAGGATCCCAAATAAGTGGTACAATAGTTACTATAGATTTGGAGGTAAAGTATGAGCAAATCATTTCACATCAACACAATTTTAGCACAAGCAGGTATTAAGTCAGATAAAGCGACAGGTGCTTTGGTTACACCTATTCACTTTTCAACGACCTATCAACATCCAGAATTTGGTCAATCAACTGGATTTGACTATACCCGCACCAAAAACCCAACTCGTAGCAAGGCAGAGGAAGTTTTTGGCAGCAATTGAATCAGCCAAGTATGCTTTGGCGACTAGTTCAGGTATGTCTGCGATTGTGTTAGCCTTTAGCGTTTTTCCAGTAGGAAGCAAGGTTTTGGCTGTCCGTGACCTTTACGGTGGTTCTTTCCGCTGGTTCAATCAAGTGGAGCAGGAAGGACGATTCCACTTTACCTATGCCAACACAGAAGAAGAGCTAATTGCCGAGCTAGAAAAGGATGTGGATGTACTCTATATCGAAACACCAACCAACCCTTTGATGTTGGAATTTGATATTAAAATTGTCAAAATTAGCTCATGCTAAGGGGGCTAAAGTTGTCGTCGACAATACCTTCTATAGCCCGATTTACCAACGTCCAATTGAAGATGGAGCAGATATTGTCCTTCATTCAGCAACCAAATACCTTGCAGGACATAATGATGTCTTGGCTGGTGTAGTTGTGACAGATAATGCTGATTTGTACGAAAAACTCTTTTACAATCTCAACACGACAGGGGCTGTCTTGTCACCATTTGATAGTTATCAATTGATTCGTGGTCTTAAAACATTGTCACTTCGTATGGAGCGCTCAACAGCTAATGCTCAAGAAATCGTAGCCTTTTTGGAACAATCACCTGCAGTCAAAGAAGTCTTGTATACAGGTCGTGGAGGAATGATTTCCTTTAAAGTGGCGGATGAAAAACGAATCCCTCATATCTTGAATACCTTAAAAGTATTCTCTTTTGCTGAAAGTTTGGGTGGTGTAGAAAGTCTAATTACATACCCAACCACTCAAACCCATGCAGACATTCCTGCAGAGGTCCGTCATTCTTATGGATTAACAGATGACCTTTTGCGCTTGTCTATTGGTATTGAGGATGCTAGAGATTTGATAGAAGATTTGCGTCAAGCTTTGGAAGGATAAGACTATGGGAAAATATGATTTTACGACCTTGCCCAATCGTTTTGGACATCATACTTATAAATGGAAAGAAGCAGAGACTGACCGTCAAGTATTGCCGGCCTGGATTGCTGATATGGACTTTGAAGTCTTACCTGAGATCCGTCAGACAGTCCATGATTATGCAGAGCAATTAGTCTATGGATATACCTATGCTAGTGATGGCTTGATTGAAGCCGTTCAAAACTGGGAGGAAAAAAACACCATGGTTATGGCTTTGAAAAGGATGCTCTAGTCTTTATCGAAGGGGTAGTGCCAGCCATTTCAACAGCCATTCAAGCCTTTTACCAAAGAGGGTGAAGCAGTCCTCATTAACACACCTGTATATCCACCTTTTGCTCGTAGTATCAAACTCAATCACTCGCAAACTGGTTAATAACTCTCTTGTGGAGAAAAAAAGATGGTCTTTTTGAGATTGACTTTGATCAATTGAAGAAAGCCTTTGTTGAAGAAGATGTGAAAGCTCTACATTCTCTGTAATCCTCATAATCCTGGTGGACGGGTTTGGGAGAATGAAGTCTTTGGAGAAAGATTGGACAACTGTGTCAAAAACATGGTGTCTTGCTAGTATCTGACGAGATTCACCAAGATTTAGCCTTGTTTGGAAATAAACACCAGTCATTCAATACGGTAAATGAAGATTTTAAAGAATTTTCACTGATTTTAAGTAGTGCAACTAAGACCTTCAACATTGCTGGGACGAAGAATTCTTACGCCATTATCGAAAATCCCAAGTTGAGACTTGCTTTCCAAAAACGCCAGCTGGCTAATAATCAACATGAAATCTCAGGTTTGGGATATTTAGCAACAGAAACTGCCTATCGCTATGGTGAAGATTGGTTGACAGAACTCAAAGAATTGATTGAGAAGCACATCAATTATGTAGTGGATGTATTTGGTAAAGAAAGCAAAATCAAGGTTATGAAACCTCAAGGGACCTATCTCATTTGGCTTGATTTTTCAGCCTATGATATTAGCGATGAAGAGCTAAGAAAGCTTTTAAGAGACGAAGCCAAAGTTATTCTGAACAGAGGCTTGGACTTTGGTGAAGAAGGAGCCCTACACGCTCGTCTCAATGTAGCCATGCCGACATCCGTCTTGGAAGAAGTTTGCCAACGAATCATTATTACTTTCGCTAAACTTTAAGAAGCTAGCCTTCTAGGGGAAAAGTACCCTGGAAGGCTATTTTCATGGGAAGAAATATGGTATAATTAAGAGATAAAGAAAAGGGGAAAATATGGCTAAATTGATTCCAGGAAAGCTTCGAATGGAGGGGGCTCAACTCTACGAAACTGCTAAGATCCAAATCATCAAAGAGGAAAATCATCGCCTATATGCTCGTGTAGGGGAGGCTGAAATTCGTTACAGTCTTGATGATGAACTGGTTTTTTGTGCTTGTGACTTTTTTCAAAAAAGAGGGTTCTGTGTCCATTTGGCAGCGCTAGAACATTACCTGAAAAATGATCATTTGGGTCAAGAACTTTTACAGAAACTAGAAAATGGGCAGGAAAAGAAGGAGGAAGTCGAAACCCAAGTGACCTTTGGGGGATGTTTCCTAGAGAGCATACAAGCTACTAACTCGCCTAAAATCTATCAGCTAGCCGCTCAGGGGCAAGTTGAAGCTGGAACCAATCGTATTATTTGGACTTTGAGGATTGGTCTTATCCAGACCCATAAGTTTTATGTAATCCGAGATATTCCTCTCTTCCTGAAGGTTCTAGAAAATAGTAAACCTTACATGATTGGTAAGCTATATGAAGCCTCCTTGAAGCTTAGTCAGTTTGATGAGACTAGCCAGTTTGTCTTAAATTTTCTTCAGGGAATTGTAGAAGATGAGTCTGAAAATGCCCTCTTTTTCCAGAATCAAGGTCGTCACCTCTATTTTCCTCTATCCTTTTTTGAACAGGGTGTCAGTCTTTTGATGGATTTAGATGAGTTTCAATTTGACCATCAAATTTCGAGCTACCATCACCTCCTCTTCCAAGACTTGGATGGCCAAGCAGGATTATTTACCTTTGATATCAAAGAAAATCCAGACTACTATGAGATGGAAATTTTTGAGAGAGGACGAGTCAATCTTTTCTATAAAGGGCGGGTTTTATTTACCAAAGGCATGTTTTATCTCTTGTCGAGAGAGCAGGCAGGATTGCTGGAGAAATTAAGAAAACTACCTCTAGATAGTAAGGGAAGAAAAGTTCTCCAGTTTGATACTAGTGATCGCGATAGATTAGCTTCTTCCTTGTCTCAATTTAGGAATATTGGAGAAGTTCAGGCTCCTCAAGGGCTTCAGATTAAATCTTTCCGTCCCTCTTTTTACATGGATAGAGAAGAAGATGGTTCGATTCGTTTGGAGATGCAGTTTCAATACGATACCTGCTTGGTAAGTAATCGTAGGGAATTGGATAATCTTCCCTTTGCTAGTGACATTCAACTGGAGAAACGTATTTTTCAACTAGCTCTATCAGCTGGATTTGAAGCTGATTTTCGTTCTTGGCGTCAAAGCCTCAAGGCTGAAGCAGTCTATGCTTTCTTTCACGAGACGTTGCCAGCTTTTGAAGCGCTTGGAAAACTTAGGATTTCGGAGAGTCTCCAAGATCTCTATCAAGTTCAAAGTCCTCAGATAGAGATTTCATCTAAAGGCCATTTATTAGAGATTCAATTTGATTTTAAAGATATTGCCCAAGAAGAGATTGATCTTGCTATGAAAGCCCTAGTTGCCAATCAAGACTTTTATATTAGTTCATCTGATCAGGTCTACTTCTTTGATGACCAAACCAAGCAGATTCGACAGGATTTGAAAGAACTGGGAATAGAAGACTTAAAAGATGGGGCATTTCGAGCTCGTAAGTCCCTGGCTTATACCTTATCGCATTTATTTAAGGATCAAAAGCAGATTTCTTTACGGAAGAATTCCGTCATCTGGCCCATGATTTGACACATCCAGAAGAATTTCCGATGCAGAAATTGAATATTCAAGCAGAATTAAGGGATTATCAGAAAAGGGGAATTCAGTGGCTGCAGATGCTTCACCATTATGGCTTTGGTGGAATTTTAGCGGATGATATGGGGCTTGGGAAGACCTTGCAAACCATTGCCTTTTTAAGTAGTCAAGTTCAAGCAGATACCAGCGTCCTAATCCTTGCTCCGTCTGGCTTAATCTATAACTGGGCTGACGAGTTTCAAAAGTTTGCTCCAGATTTAGATGTTGTAGTGGTGCATGGCTTGAAACCTCATCGAGAGTCCATTTTGGCTGAAGACCATCAGATTTATGTCACAAGTTATGCGACTTTCCGTCAGGACAGTGAGATTTATCAAGACCTATCTTTTGATTTTCTCTTTTTAGACGAAGCTCAAGTTATGAAAAATGCACAGACCAAGATTGCTCAAAGTTTGCGACGATTTGTGGTTCCATCTGTTTTTGCCCTCTCAGGAACTCCAATTGAAAACCACTTAGGAGAGCTTTGGTCGATTTTTCAGATTGTCTTACCAGGCCTCTTGCCAACTAAAAAAGACTTTATGAAACTACCCGCTGAGAGAGTGGCTCAATTTATCAAGCCTTTTGTCATGCGACGGAAGAAAGAAGATGTGTTGACTGAGCTACCTGATTTGATTGAAGTAGTCTACAAAAATGAACTTGATGACCAGCAAAAGGCTATTTATCTAGCTCAACTGCAACAAATGCAGGAACACTTGGGACAGGTAAGCGATTTGGAATTTCAACGAAATCGTGTTGAAATTTTAACGGGTCTCATGCGTCTTCGTCAGATCTGTGATACTCCTGCACTCTTTATGGAGGATTACCAAGGAGAAAGTGGGAAACTGGATAGTTTACGAGACTTGCTGACTCAGATTGCTGAAGGAGGTCATCGTGTACTCATCTTCTCACAATTTAGAGGTATGTTGGATCGGATTGAGCAAGAATTACCTGAATTAGGCTTGAAATCCTTTAAAATTACTGGTTCAACGCCTTCACAAGATCGTCAAGAGATGACCAAAGCCTTTAATCAAGGTGAGCGCGATGTATTCTTAATTTCTCTAAAAGCCGGTGGGGTTGGTCTCAATCTTACTGGTGCCGATACAGTTATCCTGGTAGACTTATGGTGGAATCCTGCGGTTGAATCACAGGCTATTGGGCGCGCCCATCGTATGGGGCAAGAGCAAGCTGTAGAAGTTTATCGCTTGGTGACCCGAGGTACAATAGAAGAAAAAATTCAAGAATTACAAGAAAAAAAGAAAAATCTGGTTTCAGAAGTTTTGGATGGAACAGAGTCCCGAGGCAGTTTGAGTCTGGCTGAAATTCGAGAAATTTTAGGGATTTCATAAGCCTAGACTTGAAAAATCAAGACATTACGCTATAATGGAGTATTGAAAGGGAATAAAAATGAAGCAAAAACGATTTCCAATAGTGGCAGATGATGAAGTCATGTTGACAGAAATGCCAGTTATGAATCTTTACGATGAGTCGGATTTCATCAGTAATATCAAGGGGGATTACCAGGATAAAAACTACTTGGACTGGTCTCCTATTGTTAAAGAGAAAAAACAAGAGGAAGCCCAGCCCCTTGTAGAGAAGGCTGAGAAAAAAGTAGAAAAATCTTATGCTGAACTAGCGCGTGAAGAAGCGCGTGCGGATTTGAAAAAGAAACGTTCAGCTAAGTATTTGACCCAGGACGTGAATCATACAAGACGTCATACCAAGACAAGTATTGTGAGACAGGCAAATCAACCAACCGCACCTTTCCAAAAGGAAAATCCAGGAGAATTTGCTAAATACAGTCAAAACCTGAGCCAATCTCACTATATTCTGGCAGAAACAGTTTCTCAAGTGGATAGTCCTGCGCCACATAGCGAAAAGTCTCATCCTAAGAAAAACAACTATGACTTTTTAAAGAAAAGTCAAATTTATAACAAAAAAAGTAAACAAAAAGAACAAGAGCGTCAAGTAGCCCAAGAGCTCAACTTGACTAGAATGAGTGAATAGAGGGGAAGAAAATGGCAAAAACCTATCATTTTATCGGAATCAAAGGATCAGGTATGAGTGCTTTGGCTTTGATGTTGCATCAAATGGGGCATAAAGTTCAAGGTTCTGATGTTGAGAAGTACTACTTTACACAACGTGGACTAGAGCAAGCAGGGATTACAATCTTACCTTTTGATGAAAAGAACTTACAAGGGGATATGGAGATTATCGCTGGGAATGCCTTCCGTCCAGATAATAACGTTGAAATTGCCTATGCAGACCAACAGGGCTTGAGCTATAAACGTTATCATGAGTTTCTTGGTAGCTTTATGCGTGACTTTATCAGCATGGGAGTTGCTGGAGCACATGGTAAGACTTCAACAACAGGTATGCTTTCTCACGTTTTGTCACATATTACAGATACTAGTTTCTTGATTGGTGACGGTACTGGTCGTGGTTCAGAAAATGCCAAGTATTTTGTCTTTGAATCTGACGAATACGAACGTCACTTCATGCCTTATCATCCAGAATATTCTATCATCACCAACATTGACTTTGACCATCCAGACTACTTCACAAGCTTGGAAGATGTCTTCAATGCCTTCAATGATTATGCTAAACAAATTACCAAAGGTTTGTTTGTCTACGGTGAAGATGCTGAGTTGCGTAAGATTACGGCAAATGCCCCAATCTATTATTACGGTTTTGAAGCAGACAACAATGACTTTGTAGCTAGCGATTTGCTTCGTTCTACTACAGGTTCAACTTTCACAGTTCACTTCCGCGGTCAAGAATTGGGTCAGTTCCATATTCCAACCTTTGGCCGTCACAATATCATGAATGCAACTGCGGTTATTGGATTGCTTTACATAGCAGGATTTGACTTGGATTTGGTGCGTGAACACTTGAAGACTTTTGGAGGAGTGAAACGTCGTTTTACAGAAAAGATTGTTAATGATACAGTGATTATCGATGACTTTGCCCACCATCCAACAGAAATCATTGCAACGTTAGATGCTGCACGTCAGAAATACCCTAGCAAGGAAATCGTGGCAATTTCCAACCACATACCTTTACTCGTACAATTGCCTTGTTGGATGACTTTGCTCAAGCCTTGAATCAGGCTGATGCCGTTTACCTAGCGCAAATCTACGGTTCAGCTCGCGAAGTAGACAATGGTGATGTCAAGGTTGAAGATCTTGCAAGTAAGATTAACAAGAAAAATCAAGTAATCACAGTTGAAAATGTTTCTCCACTTCTAGACCATGACAATGCTGTCTATGTCTTTATGGGAGCTGGTGACATCCAAACTTATGAATACTCATTTGAGCGTCTCTTGTCAAACTTGACTAGCAATGTTCAATAAGGAATATCATGGAATTTTCAATCACTATTCGGGAGGTTCAGCCATCAGATTTAGAGTCAATCTGGCTGATAGGAGAAAGCAACTCTGACTCCCAAGATGAAATTAGTATAGAAATGATAAAAGAGCGTATCCGCAACCATGCGGGTACGTTTCTGCTAGCCAGCCTTAATGAAGAAATCATTGGTTATATCATTGGTGACGAACTCACTAAGTTCACCCAAAGTGATTCTAGGAAGCAGCTTGAAGCAGCAATTCCTGACACGAGTGATTTTATCACTATTTTAGATCTTGCCGTCCATCCTGATTATCAAGGACAAGGATTTGGAACCTTGTTGTTGGGAGCTATGAAGGAGTATGCTTTTCAGAAAAATAGACCAGGCCTCTATTTGCTGTCCAGGGATGAATTACTGGCTTACTTTGAGATGAATGGATTTCTTGACTATGGTCTAGCAGATATGCCAACTAGTAGTGAAACTTATTTTCATATGTTTTGGGCAAATCCCTATTTTCAGGAGGAAAGATGATTATTAGACAAGCAAGGCTTACAGACCTTGATCGTATCCTAGAGATTGAGTTGGAAAATTTCTCTGCTGAGGAGGCTATTCCTCGATCTGTCTTTGAAGCTCATCTGAAGGAAATTAAGACCAGTTTCTTAGTTGCTGAAAAGGAGGGACGAATCCTTGGTTACGTTGAAGGACCGGTAATGCCTCACCGATATTTACAAGACCAGTCCTTTACAGAAGAAATTAAAGATTATAGTCATCAAAAAGGTGGCTATATTTCTGTGACTTGTCTATCCATTGCAAAGAAAGCTCAGGCCTTGGGAATCGGTCGCAAACTCTTGACAGCATTGAAAGAAGTTGCTCTTGAACATGAACGAGAAGGGATCAATCTAACTTGTCACGACTACCTCATTGCCTATTATGAAAAACATGGATTTATAAATGAAGGAAAATCCAAGTCAACGTTTGCGGGTGAGGAATGGTATGATATGGTCTGGGAAAACAAGAATTAGGCTCTAGAAGGGCATCTATGGTTGCTTTTCTTTGGTTTTTAAGATATAATATTATGGATTATCAACAAGGAGGTAATACCTTTGAGCGAAAATTCAAGAGATGAAGAAAAATTAAGTTTTAAGGAACAAATTTTACGAGACTTAGAAAGATTGAAAAGGGAAGAAGGGCTTGACACTAGTGAGAGTAGCAAGGATGATCTTTTCTCTGATTCAGTAATCTTTCAAAGACAGAAGAACCAGTGAAAGAGCCATCTGTAGAAGACTTGATGGTAGACTCAGTTTCACTTGTGGATGAACTGCTTGCTAAGGCTCCAACAGTTCCCCCACGTCCATCTTTGGGACCAGATGAACCTGTTGAACCAGTTGCAGTTCCAGAAGAAGTTGCCCCTACTGAACCAATAGTAGCTACAGAACCAGTAGCACCTACTGTAGATTCAGTTGAACCTCCAGTTGAGCCTCTTGCTCCTCCTCAGCCAGTTCAAGAGGAGAAGGAGTTTATTCCTAATTCGACTAGGATTCCAGTTTCTTATCGTACCAATCAAGCCAAACCAAGTCCGGCTAGAAAGGCTATTAAGCCACAACCAAAACTAACAGATTTTGCTAAGGAGACACCTGCTCAAGAGCCGGTAGCTCCAGTTGATATAAGAAATGATCTACCTAGAAGAAGTCGTACAGAGTCAGTTAAGCCAACTAAGAAAAAGAAAAAATCACGCTTGAAAGGATTTTTCGTAACACTCTTTGTGTTATTGGTTCTACTAGGTGTAGGTGGTTTCTTTGGTTACCAATATGTTGAATCTGCACTTCAACCTGTTGATGCAAGTTCTAAAGAGTATATCACCGTTCAAATCCCCGAAGGTGCTAATACTCAGGAAATTGGTGAAACTTTAGAAAAATCTGGTTTGGTAAAACATGGTTTGGTCTTTAGCCTCTATGCAAAGTATAAAAACTACTCTGATTTAAAATCGGGTTACTATAATTTGCAAAAGAGCATGAGTACAGATGATCTCATCAAAGAGTTGCAAAAGGGTGGAACACCAGAACGTCAAGAAGTTTCACTTGCAAGCTTAACAATCCCTGAAGGTTATACAATTGATCAAATCGCAGAAACAGTTGGTCAACTTCAAGGAGAGTTTAAAGAAGCATTGACTGCGGAAGCATTCTTGGCCAAGGTTCAGGATGAAACTTTTATCTCACAACTAGTTGCTAAGTATCCAACACTTCTTGAAAGTTTACCAACGAAGGAAAGTGGTGTTCGTTACCGTCTAGAAGGATACCTTTTCCCAGCAACTTATGCCATCAAAGAAAGCACAACTGTTGAAAGCTTGATTGATGAAATGGTAGCAACTATGGATAAAAACTTATCAACACATTACACTGCAATCAAAGAAAAGAACTTGACAGTGAATGAACTCTCACCATTGCATCACTTGTTGAAAAAGAAGGTTTGAAAAACAGACGATCGCAAACTGATTGCTGGAGTTTTCTATAATCGTTTGAACCTTGGCATGCCGCTTCAAAGTAATATTGCTATTCTCTATGCAGAAGGGTAACTAGGAAAAAATATTAGTTTGGCAGATGATGCAGCAATTGATACATCAATTAATTCACCATATAACGTTTATACTAAACCTTGGCTTAATGCCTGGTCCAGTAGATAGTCCAAGTCTGGATGCAATTGAAGCAAGTATCAATCAAACTAAGAGTGAAAACCTATACTTTGTTGCCAATGTACAAGATGGCAAAGTTTACTATGCGACAACACGAGAAGAACATGATCGAAACGTTGAAGAGCATGTCAACAGTAAACTGACACAATCAAGTAGTTCAAACTAAGCCTCGATTGTAAACAAGATTACGATTACACTCTGCAGATGTAGAATGAGATTTCGTTTATTTTTTTCATGTGGATACCAAGTCAAAACCAGACTTTCCGCTATGATTAGAAAACGCCTGAAATTTTACAAAATTTCAGGCGTTCGGAAAAAGTTTGAGAGTGACACAGTTTTAGAAACTATTTTAGATTGAGTTCAGAAATGAAAGTTTCAGTGCTCAATGTCTACCTAGGGATTTTTTTCAAGAAATCACTAGCAACCATCATGACTTACGAAAAGCTTTATACATAGAAAAATTATGTGGTTTACCACATAATTTTTGCTTTACTACCTATAAAGAAATATAAATTTAATTAAAAGAAAGTTGAGAAAAAAATGGCAGAAAAAAACATACCCTATGACCCTTGAAGAGAAAGGAAAAAAACTCGAAAAAGAATTAGAGGAGTTGAAACTGGTTCGTCGTCCAGAAGTTGTTGAACGTATCAAGATTGCTCGTTCATACGGTGACTTGTCAGAAAAACAGTGAATACGAAGCAGCGAAAGACGAGCAGGCTTTTTGTTGAAGGACAAATCTCAAGCTTGGAAACAAAAAAATCCGTTATGCTGAGATTGTCAACAGTGATGCAGTTGCTCAAGATGAAGTTGCAATCGGTCGAACTGTCACTATCCAAGAAATTGGCGAGGACGAAGAAGAAGTATACATCATCGTGGGTTCAGCGGGAGCAGATGCCTTTGCAGGAAAAGTATCAAATGAAAGTCCAATTGGGCAAGCCTTGATTGGTAAGAAAAACAGGCGATACAGCTACAATTGAAACACCTGTTGGAAGCTATGATGTTAAAAATCTTAAAAAGTTGAAAAAAACAGTTTAATAGGATATAAAAAAAGGAGTAGATATAGGGAAAGCGCTTCCTATCACTCCTTTTTATAAATTTTAAAACTAGAGGAGACTATATGAATTCAGAAAACAAGCACAAAAAGAAAAATAAAATGGAGCGTGGTTTGACCAATCGCCATGTTCAAGTTATGGCCATTGCGGGAACGATTGGGACAGGACTATTTTCTAGGAGCAGGGACGATCTATTAGCTTAACTGGTCCTTCAATCGTTTTAGTTTATATGATTACTGGTGGTTTTATGTATCTCATGATGCGGGCTATCGGTGAAATGTTATATCAAGACCCAGAACAACATACATTTATCAACTTTATTACCCGATATCTAGGACAGGGCTGGGGTTATTTCTCAGTTTGGTCTTACTGGTTGTCAGTAGTTTTTATCGGAATGGCTGAGATAACAGCTGTTGCCCATTATGTTCAATTTTGGTTTCCATCTTGGCCTTCTTGGTCTATTCAGCTCGTTTTTTTAACAATCCTTGGTCTAGTTAATCTGATCGCGGTTAAAAATCTTTTTGGCGAAGTGGAATTTTGGTTTGCCATGATTAAAAATTGTAGCTATTCTCGCTATGATTGCAACTGGAATCTTTTTATGGTCTTGACAGGGCTTTTGAAACACCATACGGATCAGCAAGCCTTTCAAATATCAGTCACCAGTTTTCTCTCTTTCCAAATGGAGGAATGAACTTTGTTATGGCCTTCCAGATGGTTTTCTTCGCCTATCTTATGATTGAATTTATTGGGGTAACAACATCTGAAACTAAGAATCCTAGAAAAGTATTGCCCAAGGCAGTTAAGGAAATTCCCTTGCGAATTATCTTTTTTTCTACGGATGGAGCTCTTTAGCCATCATGTCTATCATTCCTTGGGGTGAGCTATCTTCTGCGGATTCACCTTTTGTGACTGTTTTTGAACTTGCTGGTCTTAAGTGGGCTGCTGCCTTGATTAATTTTGTTGTCTTGACTTCAGCAGCATCAGCCTTAAATTCAACTCTTTACTCGACAGGCCGACACTTGTACCAAATTGCTCATGACTCTCCAAATAGCTTTTTTTGAAAGCTATTAAGGCTGATACTCTGTCTCGTCACAATGTTCCTCAGAATGCTATTATAGCCTCGGCAGTCTTGATTGGTCTAGCAGCCTTCATCAATGTCTTACCAGGTGTATCAGATGCCTTTGCCCTGATTACAGCATCTTCATCAGGTGTTTATATTGCAATCTATATCTTGATCATGCTAGCTCATCTCAAATACCGCAAGTCCAAAGACTTTATGGCAGATGGTTACCTCATGCCCCAGTATCGCTTGCTGAATCCCTATAACGATCCTCTTTTTTTGTCTTTGTATTTGGAACTCTCTTTTTACAAGAATCAACCTTTATGGGAGCAGTTGGTTCAGCTATCTGGATTGTTGTCTTTGGAATCTATAGTCAGTGGAGATTTAAAAAAATAAAGAAGTAGCTCATCAACTGATGTTGGTGAGTTTTTTTCTTGTACAAAAAAATATTATAATCCATAAATTTGACAGTAGGTATAAATAGGACTATAATCAAGCTGATAGTGTTTTTGAGGAGATTGGAATGCAGGTTATATTAGAGAATACAGAGTCTCAGAAAGCGCAAGAAATAGGCGATTTGATTCATTCTTATAATCGTTCAAAGAGAGAAAAAGCTGAAAGCGAGCCACTTAACCTTTATGTCGAAGATGATAAGGGTGAACTAATGGCTGGCCTAGTAGCAGAGACTTTTTGGAAATTGGTTAGAAATCGAGTATTTGTTTGTGAAAGAGGAATTCAGAGGACAAGGAATCGGCTCCCAACTATTGCAACAAGCAGAAAGTGAAGCTAAGAAGAAAAACTGTCGCTACGCTTTTGTCAATACTTATCAGTTTCAAGCGCCAACCTTTTATCAGAAGCAGGGCTACGAGGAAGTCTTTACTTTAACAGACTATCCCTACACAGGACAAAGGCACTATTATC
>BNJT01001170.1_pt1 | contig 40835 bp, 82 predicted proteins | sample 8540491 | NCBI WGS metagenome assembly BNJT01 (sample SAMD00202455, study PRJDB9452) | human saliva metagenome | host: Homo sapiens | reverse complement strand
ATTATATCAAGTTTAACAAGCAGTAAGGTAGAATAAAAAGGGCAAGAAAAAGGGCAAAAATAAGGCAAAAAACAAAAAGACTAGCATTTACTTTAATGTTAGTCTTTTTATTTAAAATGATATATCCTTGAATAAATCAAACTCTTTTTTTCTGGCTTTTCTTAGTCTTATGAATATATATCCGTTGTGTAACCTTAGTGTCTTCGTGTCCTAATCTCTTTGAGATATATTCAATAGGTATTCCCTTGTCAATGCATAAACTAGCATGTGTATGCCTTAAACTATGAATCTTAAATTCCTTGCTTACTAGCTTTTTTTAAAACCTTTTCTGAAATGACTAGGTATAATGTAATTGCCATGTAGATTAGGGAATATTAAATTTTTTTATCGTTGTTGTAAGTCTTGTATATAATCTGATAGTTAGCTTTTAACCTTTTTTTGACTTTCAAGTATATCTAAACATTTCTGATTAAGTGATATTTTTTTCTATTACTGCTTTTTAGTTTTAGGTGTGTTAATGCCTCCGTTAATATTCCATGTCTTATTAATTGATAAGATGTTATCCTCTACATCATTAAACGTTAATGCGATAAGCTCCCCAAATCGTAACCCAGTATTTACAAGGAACTCAATTACATTTCTGTAGTATGGATAGTCTTCCAACTCATCTAGTATCAAGTCTATTTCCTCTTGTTCTAAATACTTTGTTTCCTCTTTAACAGTTCGCTTTTTCTTTTGCAGCTTTTCAAGAAATGATATATCTTGTATGTAGTCTAATCTATATAGAATTTTTGATAAATGTCTTTATGCAACCTAAATGCGCATTGTAATTCACATCAGATACTGCTACATCATCTAGGATATTAAGTATATAATTAGCGTTGACTTTGTTCAATGGTACATCATCGCACAGCCTTTTAATCTTATTCATACAAGTAGAATATTGTACTTGTGTATTAGGTTTAATATTTTTTTAAAAATGTTTTTCCTTAATAATCTCAAAACTTTCAAAGAAAGTAATTGTATTGTCTATTACAGAGCTTTCCTCTAACTCTCTTAATCTTAATATTTCAGTTGCAGTTTTCCTATTACTTCTTGTATCTTTATCAAATAGAACAGAAATCTTTTTATACTTACCATTAAGCGACTTTTATTCTTTCATAATACCTTACTTTTTCCGTTTTTTTAGTAGTTTCAATCCACATATTTTTACACCTCCTTTAGAGAGGGCTTTTTATTTTATTTCACATCTAATTTAATTATTTTCTTACCACTAGTTGACATAAAAGGTTGAACTTCTAATTCTAAAGAGCCTTCTTCATTTACCGCAAATGCATGTTTTGCATTTTCTAGTGTTCTATTAGGAGAAAGACTATTTAAAGTAACTTGAATAGGATATGATTCAGCTTTTTTTCCCATTAACATATAAACTCAATTCAACCCCTACTGGGATGTCTTTGTCTGAAAGGTTTTTAATATCGTATGTTACTAGTAGGACTTTTTAGCAGGCTTACTTTCAAAAACTATTTCTTTCATCTGTCCAAGTCGCAGATTTTACTGTAATTTCTGCTTGTTTATCAAAAATAATTGGACTACCTAATGTAGTTTCATTACTATTTTTTTCTTTTTCTTCTTTTTGTTCAGTCTTATTAGAAGATGAACTAGTCTCTGTTTTTTTGAAGAGCAACCACTTAATACAACTGCTCCAGCTAATAATGTACTTAATAATACTTTTTGTTTTTTTCATTTTATAAACTCCTGTTTGTATATTTTTTTGGCGACTTTTTTTTGCCATGTTGGATAGCTAAAACTAGCTATCTAAAATTTACGTCTTAACTCTACAACTTTGCCTATTATTGTTACAGGCAAACTCTCTATTTCTTCGTTAGTATAGAACGTAGGGAGTGTAGCTACTGTTGTTAGGTATTAGCATTATACCATTGTTAGAGCGTTCGTATCTCTTACAAGTCGCATCATATCCATTTACCATCGCTATAACCGTATCCCCGTTATCCGCTGTACTTTTGCTTTCTCACTATTACTACATCCCCATTAGTTAGTATAGGTAACATTGAATCGCCTTTTTATTTTAAGTCCGAAAAAATTCGCCTTGATTTTCCCAACTTTTAGGTATTTCTTCATAGTCCAGAATATCCTCAACGGTCGCAATAGGTATTCCTGCCGGAACAGTTCCCAACACAGCGATTTTTAATTCCTTGTGAAGTTTCTTTCTCTTCATCTTCCCAACCCATAAGATAGGCAGGGTGTAGTATTAAGAAACTTTGCTATTTCTTTTATTTTACTAGCTCCTAAATCAACTTCATCACGTTCATACTTTCCTATTAAAAGTATCATGAACATTGATTAATTTTGCTAAATCTTTCTTTTTTTAACCCCTTAGCTATCCTTTTTCTCTTCTATTCTTTTTGCCAAGTGTAGACATTGTTCACACCTCCTTATATTCAAATTATACTATATAATGTTCTTAATTTCAAGAATAAAATTATTCTTTTTTTCATTAAAAAAACAAGAAAAATAGTTCTTGACATTTAAAAAAATACATGATATTATATAAGTGTAGCAAACAAGAACTAGATTCTTGAAAGCAAATATAAAAAAATAAAGAAAGGTGGTACTATGAATAAACTCAAAGGAAAAAAATGAGAGAGCAAGGAAAGAGATATAGCGATTGCGCTAAATACATAGGTATATCAACAAGTACCTTCTCTGATAAGATTAATGCTAAAAAAACGATAAAGAGTTCAAACGTAGTGAAATAGTAAAATTAATCGAGTTCTTAGCATTAACTAAAGAAGAAGCAAGCGAAATTTTTTTTAACTAACAACAAGAACTAAATTCTTGTTTTTAGAATAAAAAGGAGTGATTCAATGGAGGAAGTAAAAACTAGACTTAGTTGAGTTGCAAAAATTAGATTTAACTTTTCCTTACATATCTAAAGAAGATATTAAGAAGTGCTTCAATATTAAAGATACAACTTACATTAAATGGAAAAAAATCAATTCTTACAAAAAAAGTAGATGAAAAGTTTTATCCACGAGGAAGCTGTTTAAAAAAATAGGAAAAGAACAATTTAATATATATGCGTTTCTGCACTTTGCAACAAACTATGACTACTTTCAAGATAAAAAGGTTAGCGGAGTATGTCGAGCCTTATTCAAGAAAAAAACAGTACAAATTTTTTTAGAGAAGAACTAGGAGTTAAATAAATGAGATTACCAAAAAAATTAAAAAAAGACAAATTACACGTAATATACTGGACGATAGCAGTTGTAAGTGTTTGTTTCTTAACTCTAACTAACGTTGACTGGAAACAAATCGCAGGACTTGCAACAGGAATAGGAATATTAATTCAAGCGATATTTGATAAAGAGTTTAGCAAAAAATATTTTTAGGAGGATAAAGAATGAAGAAACAACATTACGATTATTTCACACCCGTTATAGATTGGGCAAAGGAAAAAGGAATATTACAAGATGGAAGACTTACAAAGCAGCTGCTTAAATCAAGTGAAGAATGTTTAGAACTACAAACAGCAATAGAGAGCTACGAGAATGGAAATAAAGCAGCTATAGAAGAGATTAAGGACGCAATAGGAGATGTTTACGTTACTTTAGCAATATCAACACAAATGAGAGCTAAAAACCCTTATATCATCTTTAGACTGATTAAACTTAGAGATACTAGCTTACCTATAAGCACAGACTACAAAGCACTACATAACAGAGCTTAAAAGATTAGATTTAAGTGTTTATGATATGTTCACATCAGAGACTATTTACAACTTAGATTTAAAACTAGCTAAATACATTGAGTTCTTAGACTTCTTAGCGAAAGAGTACAAACTAGAGCTTACAGAGTGCATAGAAACAGCTTATAATACCATTTCAAAAAGAACTGGAGAAATGATAGACGGAAGTTTTGTTAAAGAAAAAAATAGAGAGGTTTAAAGAATGAAAAATAAATAAAGAAATAGTAGATTTTTATACTGAAATTATGAACGGCGCGACTACAGAAAGTCAATTAAATTTAATGTTAGCAATGGATATAAGAGGGTTAGCTATGGATATGAAACATAGACTTACAGTAGAACAAATGGAACGAATCGAAAAAAATTATAAACAACTTAGTAGGAGAAGTTGCAATTGATTCTATTAAACAAATATTAAAATTTGCAGAAGAAAAACAAATAAAAAAAGCAACTGTTTTTTTTAAAACAGCCACTTAAAAAAATATACTTAATTACATTTTAAAAATAAATAAAATAAAAAAAGTCAATAGGAGGAATAATGGAGGTAAACAAATTAAAAAGCGACTAAAGACAGTTTAAATATAGCAATAGAGCTATTAAAAGAGTGTAAACAAGATGTAAAGGTCGCTAGAAGTAAAAAAAGAGATGATATAGACGAGTTAATTGAATCGAAGAGTATTCGACCATTTAACAAGCTAAACAAACTTAATCGAAACCAAGAAATAGTACTAGATAAATTAAAAAGAACTAGATGACGATTTTATAATTTCTACAATATGTATTTTTGCAGATTCGTACCCATACGACACAGAAGTAGAGAACGCATTTACAAGTTTAAATAAACAAGAAGAACTAGAAATAATAGAGAGTTATACGAAGTATTTAAGGAGGAAGTAATATAAATGAAAAAAACTTTTACAAGCAAGAGTATTATTACAAAAAAAGAAGATTAAAAAAACAGGATTCAACAAGTACACGAATCAAAAAAATATTTTTGAACTATCTGACTTTTTTTACCATTAGCAAATGAAATATTTGATAGTTTGAAATTATATCCGCATTTTACCTTATATAAGGATAGCGCAAAGATAACATTTACTGACTTAGACACAAATGAAAAAAGTTCAGTACACAATACCAAGTCAAACAACTGTAGGAGCTAATATGCAAACAATAGGGGGTATTATAACGTACAGTAAACGTTACTTATATATGAATGCACTAGAAATAGCGGAAAGTGATGTTTTAGAACAAAATATACAGAATTATCAACCCTACACCGCAGGCGGTTAAAGTTGCTACTAAATTCAACAGAAACGAGGCACTTTCAACGATGCATACTCACAAAGTTGAATTAAGTCAAATAGATGGTTGGCTAAAGAAAAAGAATTTAAGTGTTGAATCATTAGAAGAAATACCAGATAAGGAGCTAGAGGAATTATGGAAAAAAACTTTTGTCAAAGTATAAAGAAATAAATGAAAAAAATAGATATGTTAAATATTGAAAAAGAAGAAGTTAGACAAGAAATATTATTAAAAAAATGAAGACTGATAATTTAGATAAGTTTGAGAATGATGTAGCAAAAAGTTAGCATTAAACCTGCTTACTTTAGAAAAATCATTTAACAGTAGCGATTTTAAAAGCAGATAACCCGTTCTTATACGACCAGTATATAAAAAGAAACGGAGATTCAAGAAAATGTCAACATCAAATTACAGCTTTAAATTCGATGAAGTGACACATACTTATTATTTAGATGATAAGAAGTTGTTAAGTGTTACTCAATGTATCAAGCTCTTACTAGGAGAACAATACGAGGGAGTGCCTTACAACATTTTAAAAACAAGCTGGAGATTATGGAACTAGAGTACATTTCCTAATAGAGAGCTTAGAAGACGGGATAGAATGGCAAACAAACAACGTTTACGAAGAAAACGCAATTAAGCAATATAAAAAAAGATAAAAAGACTTTGAAACATTAGATAAAGAAATGTTTGTCCTTTACAAAGATATATACTGCGGACGTGTAGACGGAGTTGGAGAAAACATAATATACGATGTAAAGACTACATCAAAAACTAAATAAAGAGTATTTAAAGTATCAGTTATCGCTTTACTTAATAGCTTATGATGAATCAAATTACAGCAATTATAAAGGTTACGTATTATGGTTGCCGAAAAAAAGTATAGGAAAGAAAGTTGAAATAGAACTATTTACAAAAGAAGAAGTATTAAAAAATTATAGAAAAAAATAAAGGAGATAAAACTCAATGATTAATAATGTAGTATTAGTAGGAAGAATAACAAAAGATATAGATTTAAGAATGTCAGAAAGTGGGAAAGCATATACAAACTTTACTTTGGCAGTAAATAGAGCTTTTAAAGGACAAGATGGGCAACAACAAGCAGATTTTATTAGTTGTAAAGTCTTTGGGAAACAAGCGGAGAACTTAGCTAGGTATTGTGGAAAAGGTAGTATGATAGGAGTTTTAGGAAACATCCAAACAGGCAAATATCAAGGTAAAGACGGAAACACAGTATTTACAACAGATATAATGGTGCAAAATGTACAGTTCTTAGACACTAAGAATAATCAAGGACAGCAACAACAACCAACAAATAATAATTTCAACAACTTCAACCAACAACCTAATGCGATAGATGTAATCAATCAACAACATCAACAACAAGGAATGAACTTCAACAACACGGGATTAAGAAATAATAATACAGTCTTTGATAACTTCGGACAAGATTTTAACCCTAATGACTTTGATTTTAAAACAGTTCAGAATCCATTTACAAATGAATAGAATATGTCAGATGTATTTAACAATAAAGAATCAAAGGTATTATTACTGAACTTACAGTTATTAGAAGTGTTAGGAAAAGGAAAGTAAACGAAGCATTAATATTACAGCAGATTGACTACTGGACAACGATTAACAAGAAAAAAAGAATGAGTTATTTATAAATAATGAATACTGGTTATTCAGTTCAGTTAATCAGATGTATGAAAGAGACTTTAAGTTTTGTTTTGGAGTAGACACGCTAAAAAGAGCGTTAGTCAAACTTGAAAAAAAGACAGTTACATAATTACACAAAAAAACACAAAAAACGGAAAAATTATATAGAGTAAATTACAAAAAATAGATGAAGTTTATAACCTTAAAACAGATAAAAAAATATTAATATTAAAGAGATAAAAAAAGATAAAAACTGAAAAATCAAATACAAAATTCAGAGTTAGGGCAAAATGTCCCAACCTCAAAAAAATAAAAAAATGAAACAGAGGTTAGGGCAAAATGCCCCAACCCACAAGGCAAAATGCACCAACTAGGTAAGGGCAAAATGCCCCAAACCGTTAGGGCAAAATGCACTAACCATAAATAAGATTAATTATAAGATTAATATATATAATAATTATAATAACTTTATCAAAGAAGTACTTAGTAATAACTTAGTAGCTGATAAAGTTAAGTTAAAAGCTAGATATAGATTTATATGATTTTTTTGGTTTAAAGCTATAAAGCAAGATGTTAAGCAAGTTATAAGCAATATACAAGCTACAGACGACAGTAAAACGTATAGCATAAACAACGAGAACATAGCAGTATCAAGCATTAAGGAGCGTTTAAATAGCTTAACTGAACAAAAATATAAATTATTGCACGAAGCAAATCTTAAAATCTAAAAATTAATATTTTTTTGAAAAATTATGTAATCGCAAGTTTGTACAATTCTACAAAAAAACTAAAAAAATTATGAATTTAACTATAATTGGTTGGAAGATTAGAGAGATGAATAAATTGAAATTTTTTTCGTAAGTATGGATGAAGTACCAAAGACTACAGCACAGCAAAAGAAATTTTCTACAAAGACAAAGACATTTTACAAACCTACAAAAGTTAAATATTCAGAGTATTTGTTAATAAGAGCGTTAAGCGGGAGACAACCAAGAGAGCCATATAGTAAACCTGTTGAGTTGTATGTAACGTGGTTGTTTCCCTTAACAAAAAAAGCTAAAAAAACGGACAAGTAAAAGATACTAGACCAGACTTAGACAATTTACAAAAAACAATACAAGATATAATGACAAAGCTAGGTTATTTCAAAGACGATAATTTAATTACTGATATGCATTTAAAAAAGAGAATGCACGAACACACAGGTTTAATTATCCAGATTAAAGAAGTAGAAACAATAGATAATGAGTTAAATAAAGAGATAGAGGAGTTAGTAAATGGCAAAAAGTAAGAAGAAGAAAAAAAGGGAGGAAGTAAGAAGCTTAAGAAATCTAATTTAGTTCTAGCTAGTCCTACAGCATTAACAAATATAGCGAGGAATGAAGCTAGACGAAAGCTAGAGCCAGAGATAAAAAAAGAATAGAACAAGAGTTGATTCAAAAAGAAAAAGAGATGGAGGACTTAGTATATCAAGGTTTTGTTTGTTAAGTTATTAGGAATACCATTACTAGCTTTAAGAAATAGAGGATACGGCAAGAAACGATTAGAAGAGTTCTATAACGAGATGTACGAGATATTCAAGGATTTTTCATTTAGAAAGATTAAGTACTAACGACATAGCAAAAAGCTATATACGATGAAACAGGATTCGACCTATTAGCACAAAAAGAAAGAGTTTGCTAAATGGTTGCAAGAACATAGGTTTGATAAAGAAAGAGGTAAATAAAAATGAAAAAAAGAGTTTTGGCAAATTAAAAGGATGGTTACAGGAAAAGAAATAGCACCAACTTTTACAGATGTAGAGGTAATCTTTTTCAGATACGATAATAGAATTTATAGACTTGATAAAGAGGGAGTACGTAGTAGAACATATGGACAAACTACTATCCCGTTAGAGCTATTTGAAAAATGATAGAACAGAAATCGAAGTATTAGAAATACATTTCTTTGAAACAGTTGAAGAAGAGAAAGAAGAGAAAGGAATAGAAAAAAATATGCAACAGTCGGCTCAGAATAATTTATTTACAGCATTCAACAATATTGAAAAAAATTAAAAAAAGAAAAAAACAAGAAAGGAAATTAAAACCAGTGATTAGAGTTGAAGAGATGATAAAAAAACGATTAAAGAACATTACAACTTAAACGCACCTATGTTAGCTAATAATCTAGGTGTAGATGTACAAGCTATTTACAGATGGGAGAAAGGTGGTAAACCTAATATAAAGCGATATAACAAGATTAAAAGAGCTTTATGAGGAAATTATAAGAGAAAAACAAAAACAGAAGTCTTAGAACAGCCAAAAAAATAGCTAATAAAGAGGTTATAGAAGATGCTACAGCAGGGACACCGTTTATAGAATTAACTCCTATTAGAAACGAGGGAAAAAGCATATGTAAATATAAATAAGATTCAAGAAATATACTATTTAAGCGAAGGCACTTCTTCAATAGTTTTTTTAAAAAAATGATGATTATTCACATTTTGAAGAAAGCCCTACAGAAGTTTTAGAGCTTATTAGAAAGACAATAAAAGAAAAATGAAAAGAACTAAACTTGATGAATTAATGCGAGAAATTGGAGTAACTAACACGGGATTAGTCTGCAGTTACCGGACTACATAGAAAGACTATACAAGAAGCTAGAGAGGGAATCGTAAAGGCGACGTTACAGTACACGGAAAAAGATTAGTAGGGTAACTGGTGTAAGTGTATATGAGCTTCAAAAGATAATAGATAGGGAGGTTAATTATTGAATAAAGAAAAAAATGATTACATGGGCGCTTTTTGATAGTGGGAATGGATGTTATAAACAAGTAGCAGACACTATAGAAGATATAGAGATATATAGTGTTGGATTAGACGTGAAAAAAACAAGAATACACATTTTATTAATTTAAACTTAGCTAGTTATGACTATGTTTCAAAAAAACAACCCTATATATAAAGAACTAGACAAACTACCTACACCAGATTTAATAATAGCTAGTCCTCCTTGCGAGAGTTGGTCTGTAGCTAGTTCTATGTGGGGGAATGCATGTTGGAAGCAAGAAGGAACTAAAGATAGTTTTTTTCAAACCAAGAGTACCGTTATCAAAATTTACAATAAGAGATTATAAAGATTACAACAAATCTCAATATTATCCAGAAAGACAATTCATAAAGAGAATTAATGGAGAGTTATGTACTTATAACTTGATTGAAATTATTAAACGATACAAACCTAAATATTACATCATAGAAAACCCAGCATCTAGCAAGATATGGGAATATATAGAAAAAGATACTAGGTTTTGAAATTGAATACGAGAACAAGACATTTTACAACAATTACGATTATCCGGTTAAGAAACCTACAAAAATTTAAAAAGTAATCTTGATTTAAAGTTAAAAAACTGAAAAACATACAGAGTAAAGTAAAAATGGCATGATTTTTTTCAAACGATTATAACGAGCGTTCAAACATTCCATTGAAACTAGTTAGAGAGATATTTAATAAAGTATTAGAGAGATATAACAAAAGATAAGGAGTATTAAAAAAATGAAAGATAAGAGTTTTTAAAGAGGCACAAAAACAAAATAGTAGGTAAGAAGATTCATGACATTAGAATTAATCTAGGATTAACTCTTGAAAAGTTCGGAGAGTTATTTAACGCTAGTAAGTCTGATGTGTATCGTTGGGAAAAATGGATATCATTTACCTAATAAAAAAATAGATTGAAAGTAATAGCTATGAAAGGAGGGATTGAAGTATCGCGCTCTTACAAAGGCGACGGACAAGAAGCTATTAAGGATATAATTGAAATATTCAAGAGTTTGAAGAGAAGAAAAAAAGAAGAATGTTTAACTGAATTGTTGAACTTAGGTCTATAATGTTTTCAATAAAAAAATCAATAAAATCAAAAATTCAAAAAAACAAAGGAGAAATTAATGTTAGATAACTTAAAAAAAGTAGTACAAATAGAAACAACAGAGGGAATGCTTGCAAATGATATCAATGAGTTTGTGCAAGACAGTAATATTGATGAGATAGGACTAGATGCGACAAATGAAAAAGTGTTAGAAGTTAAAGTATTAGACAGCATTCACGAGCATAAAAAAAGTGTTATTAATATTCGTAGGTAACAAGTAGTGTTAATAAGGCTTGTTTTGAAAAATCAATTCAAAGCCTTAAAAAAATAAATTAAGATAAGGAGTTTTAAAGATATGTTACAACCTAAGATTTTTGTCAAAAACTAAAGAAAAAAGTGTTCGATGTTGAACAGATTGATTTTTGAAAAAACAACAGAAATATATGATGAATATTACAGAAGTTTTGAAGACCCTAGTATTAGTTTTGAATATTATACTTTTGATGAAGTTGAATTCATGGAAAATACAGGACTTAAAGACAAAAAAACGGAAAGTATATTTATGTAGGAGATATAGTTAGTTTTAGGGATTCCTTTGAAGAGTGGCAATATGATGGTGAATTATCAGTTAGTGATGGAAGTAACATAGCTGTCGTTGAAAAAGATAAAACTAACGTAACCTTAACAAAAATTTCAAAAATCCTGATGGAATGTTAGAAAGAATGTTACTAGAAAGAGAAGTGTTGTTCGATGACCAACCTTTTGAAGAATTTGAAGTAATAGGAAATATATACGAGAATAAGGAGTTGTTAGAAAATGAATAAAGAAGAACTATTAAAAAGAATACGATGAAAAAAAGCAAAAAGCATTAAGAGATGAGTTTATAAGTAAGCTTAAAGATGATAAGAAAGAGTTTGAACTGACTTATCCAGAAGATGATGAAATTGTATTTTATATTGATAGTGATGATGGTGAAATATATGATACACCTTATTTCGCTAATAGTGCAATTGATATCTATATGTTCGAACATGGTCTATATTTCAATTTAAAAAGGCGAAGCAAAAATATTTCTTAAAAAGAACGTAAGTTATTGTTTTAAATTACACCAATGGGCAGAAAAAAACAAAATGACGGTTGGGAACCTGATTGGAGTGATTATAGTAATAATAAATTTTTAATTTATTATGATGGCGAAGATGGAGTATTACGAATAAATGCTGGGAGTATTAGTAATATTTTATCAATCTTACCAACTTTTTAAAAACAAGAGAAATAGCTCAAGAGTGTATAGACATTTTCGGAGATGAAATAAAAGAGGTGTTGTGTTAATGAAAGAATATCCAGTAGCTATAGATATAAAGCACAAAAAAATATTTACGAGGCTCAAACATGGTATTTAGAAGAAGATGAATCAACAGACAACAAACTTCAATATTATGGATACGATGCAAATTTATGTCCTTTACCAGACTTATCAAAGACTAGCGAAGAAAAATCAAAAAAGACGTAATAGAAAAAAATTAAGAAGCTATTCAAAAAGACAATATAGAGATATGGTTAGATGATGTGAAAAATAAAAAGCTAAAAAAAGGAACATCGACTATAGTATTTAAAGCTAGATTAAATGAAGATAAGCAGATAGAACTAGATTCAGACTTTTGCTAAAAAAAGCTAGATGAAGTTTATCAAAAATTCACGAGCGATAGGAACACTACAGTTTTTTTAGAAGAGCTAGAAAAAACGAAAGTATTAATTGAAGTGGAGGAGGAATAGATGGACGATTTAATAAAAGAAAGTAGTAGAGAAATTAAGTTTAAGTGTTGATAAAGCCCCAGAAGTGTATGAAGCATTAAAAAAATGCAGTTTGTAGTATATGACATTTGCAACTACTTTTTTTATACATTAGTAATATTAATTTTTTTCCGTTGTGATTGGTTTATGGTTGAGTTTTATGTCAATGGATTGCTCATATAAAAAGCGATGAAAGAGTGTTTTTATAAAAAGTTGATTAAATACTTATTAATTACTTTAGTAATCTTAATAGTAATTACAAGTTGTGTTTTACATTTACAGAAATTTACACACACAAGATATAGTATTCTTGAAAGAAATAATAGGAGGTTAAATATTTGAAAGGAAACAGTTTTTAGTCAACAAATTAAGAAATCTGCAACTGATGAGTGGTACACTTTACCTTATTCAGTAGAAATAATATTACCTTACCTAAAAAGAAAAAGAATTTTTAAAAAGGGTATGGTGTCCATTTGATAAGAAAGATAGTGAGTTTGTAAAGATATTACAAAAAGAAAAATTATCAAGTAGTACATGGGCATATAGATACTGGAGAAGATTTTTTTCAAATATGAAGAAGTGCCAGCAGGTTGCGAGGTTGTAGTAAGTAACCCACCATTTAGTAAAAGAGATGCTATATTTGAAAAAAATTATATAAAATGAATATTCCATTTGCTTTTAATCATGAATTCTAACGGATTATTTGACAGCAAGAAAAGGTTTGAGATTTTCAAGAATAATAATTTTGAAATGCTGATACCTCAAGGAAGAATGAACTTTCATAACGGCGCAGAAGTGAGAAATAGTCCAAACTTTCAAAGTATCTATATATGCAACGGAATATTAAAAAGATAAGATAATGTTTACTTACATGAATAAAAGATTAACAGGAGGTTAAAAAAATGAATATTTTCGAAGATATGAAAGTGTTTATCAAGTCGCTAGGTGTAGTTAGTCCAGTATCTGAAATAAATGTTAATAGCGATTCTGTATATACACCTTATGGAATATATAAAGTTAAAGATACGTTCTTGATATTAAAAAACAGGTTTAAAAGATAAAAAAACAATAAAAGATATTTATGCAGGAGATGTAATAACAGACGGAGAAACAGAGTACGAAGTACTTTTTCAACGGGAACGAAGGATTCTTTTTGAAGAGCGCAAGCGGGATACATACTACAGGTTGTTTTTATAGAAAATAAGTTTATGCAGTTTGCAGTATCAAATTATGAAATTATAAGTAACATCTATGTAGAAATGCAAGAAAAAGAGGATACAAAATGGGATTTTTTTAAAGAACGTTGTTTATTTGATATTCAAAATATTATTAAAGACATTTCATAAAAAAAGAAATACTATGAAAGCATCAAGTAAAGCTATAGTGCCATATATGAATAAAAAAATAAAATACAAGTTCATGAGGATAAATTTGAAGAGTGTTTAGCAACGAAAAAAATTAACGATAGAGAAAAATAAGTGCTAAAAATTTAAAAAGTAGAAAAGGTTAGAGGATATAAAAAAATGGAATCTTTAGAAAAAAACTTAAACAAATTTTGTTATATAAAGAGATAGTGAAAGTCAACGAAGATACGTTAACTTTAAAAAGATGGAACGAAAGTCAAGTTCTATATGTCCGATAATGATTGTTGAGCGGTTGCTTATGGTGATTGGAAATTATCAGAAAAATTTTTGAAGGGGTAATAACTGATGTTCAATTTAGACATGATAAAGAAGTTTTTCTATGACGAGAACGTAAAACAAGCTGTATATAACAGTATTCCATAACCAAAACGAGATAGCGCAAGCAGAGTGCCACGCAGATAACGGAAACGGTTATTATTTCTCTGTTTTGTCTGTGAGAGTTACAAACATTGACGGGAAAAAATTGATGATTTTTACAATATTAGAAGCTTAAGAAAAGAAAGGATAAAGAATAAATGAAGAAAAATATTATTTACAATTACAACATTGCTAATGATTATATTTTTCGGAGGATATGCATGACCAACGAGATTAAAGTTGACAAGCCAGAAGTTAAAGTTACAACAAGCGGAGATAGATTCAGCCCAGTTAAAGTTGAATATAAGACTAAATTTAGCGATGATTTAAAAAAATTAATAACGGAGATAAGGTAGTATTTAACTTACCGCAAGAATTAAACCTACAAACAAGCTATAATTTTGATGTAAACAGCGTTGAGGGAGCAGTAGTTGGTAAAGCAACAGCGAGTGTAGAGAATAACAACGTTACAACAGTATTTAACGATTATTTCACAAACAAGCCATTAAATAAGAGTATGCGACTATCATTAATGACTGTGTGGAATAAAGAGAAAGTTACAGGAACTGAAACAACAACATACGATTTAAATTTTAACGGAACTATTGTAACAACAAAAGTAGACAAAAGACGGAGTGCCAGATGAAAAAGAAATCGTGACTAAATGGGGAGAACAAGACGGAAACATAATTAAATGGGCTGGACGTGTTAATTACAAGAAAGCCAACCTAACTAACGCAGTAATAACTGATAAATGGGACGACAACCAAGAATATATTGAGGGAGCTTAAAAGCTAGAATTTTATCAAGTATAAGCCCGTGGACAAAAAAATTGGAGAAGTAGCAAAAAGAGAACATTGAATTTAATTCAAATGGATTCACTATTAAACTACCAGCATTAAATGAAATTGTATCACTAGAATACTCAACAAAAGTTAAAGATTTAAGTAAGAATCCGACAAACAACTTACGTATTCAAGCGGATAATAATGTAGATTGGGATAAAGATGTAGAGGTACAAATCGCAAAAAGGGACTGGGAACGTAGAAGGAGAAAAACAAACCGGAACCAGTATTTGAAATACCTAACGAAGCTCCTAAATACGAAAAGCCAGAACTAAATATAAATGATGTTCCATTAATGCCACCAGCTCCGATTGTTGAAAAGCCATATCTTGATTTAAAAGATATACCATTATTACCTCCTGCACCAGTTGTAGAGAAGCCATACATTGATATTAATGATATACCTATGATGCCGCCAGCTCCAGTATTAGAATTACCAGAACTTAAGATTCCAGAACAACCAAAAGAAATTGAAAAGCCAAAAGTAAAAAGAAGTAACTAAAGTTGTTAAGGAAGTTAAGAAGGAAAGTAAACAAACTAAACAAACTAATCAAGTTAAGAAATTAGTGCAACAGGAACAACAAGTAAAGATTTAACTTTCTTAGTTGTAGGAGTATTAGCGCTGGTATTAGTATTAAATCGCAAGAGAGTTAAATAAGATTAAAAAGAGGATAGTATATGAGAACAAAAGAAGAAAAGCGAGCAAACTGGAAGATTCATTATTTAAGTAGAATCAATTATCTTCAAGGATTGATAGAAAGTAAAAAAATAATACATTAAAGACTATTGAGTATAGAAAGTCTCAAGTAAAAGCTATAGATTATGCTAAAGAACAAATTAAAGGTGGTAACAAATCTAGCTGGGAAGCACTAATAGATAAAAACGGATGAGTGTAAGGAATACATTATTCAAAAAGAACATCGAATTACATGATTCAATACTAGAAATAATGAAAGTAATAGACAATGTTAAAAAATGATGAATACAGATTATTATTGAGTATGAGATACATCGAGTGTAAGAAGTGGGATGAGATTGAAACTAGGTTAGATATAAGTACTAACACTAGAGCTAACAAGCATACAGCGACGATTGAAATATATTCATTTACCAAGAACGCAACAATAAGTATTAATAAGTATAAATAAGTATAAAGAGGTACACACAAGTATATTTGAATTTGATATAATATAAATGTAAGAGTTAACAGGGAAAGTTAACAAATGGTATTCAAGTCATAATATCGTGTTTGAGCGATAAAAACTTTCCTTTCAGATTAATATTTTTTTAAAAACATAATTACTTAAAACATAATTACTAACAAAAATTATATATATAAGATAAATAGGCAAAAACGTTCTCTGTTAGCTACTTGCAAAAAAATTGAAGATTATTACTTCTATTCATAATGAAAAAAACTCTTTATTTTAATTTTATTTTTAATACTTCGGGTAATCATAAAAAAATATTTACAACGCGACATACCTTTAATATTTTTAATTTTTTTATACGAAAGAAAAGCACTGTAAAAGGTGCTTTTTATTTTTGTCAAGAAAGGCGGTGGAAAAATTGGCAAATGATTCTAATTTAACATTGAAACAAAAAAAGGTTTGCTGATGAGTACATCATTACAGCGAACGCAACACAAGCAGCAATTAAGGCGGGATATAGTAAGAAATACGCTAATACTAACAGTCGCAAAGCTACTACAAAAATACTACAATTAAGCAGTATTTAGATAAACGATTAAAAAGAAATCGAATCAGAAAAAGACTGCTAGTATTAAAGAGGTAATGGAGTATTTAACCTCTGTAATGCGAGGGGAACAAACAGAGCAAGTATTAAAGAGCGCTGGAGACTACCAGCAAGAAATAACTGATATAGATGTTAGCGCTAAAGACAGATTGAAAGCTGCAGACTTATTAAATAAGATACACCAAGCTAGAGAAGATAAAGGAACGTAGCGCCAACACCTGTAATAATTGTTGATAGTTGGGATGATGATTAATGAGTGTATTTAGAATAGAAAAGAACGTGAATCCGCATTTTAAAGAGGTGTGGGAATCAAAAGTTCCTTACAATGTTTTAAAAGGTGGTAGGAACAGCTTTAAATCATCTGTAGTAGCGTTGAAGCTAGTTAAAAGAGATGAGCAAAGCAATTAAATAAGAATAAAAAGAGCTAATGTAGTAGTAATTCGAAAAGTAGCTAACACAATACGAGATAGCGTGTTTAATAAAAATACAATGGGCGTTAAATATATATGGATATGCTAATCAATTCAAAGCAACAGTTAGCCCATTTAAGATAACGCACATATACACAGGCTCTACATTTTACTTCTACGGTGCAGATGACTTTCAAAAGCTAAAGTCAAATGATATAAGCGATATAGTAGCGGTGTGGTACGAAGAAGCAGCAGAGTTTGATAGTAAAGAGGAGTTTGACCAAACAAACATTACATTCATGAGACAGAAACATAAAGACGTAAGGTACGTTAAATTCTACTGGTCTTACAACCCCCCTAGAAATCCTTACAACTGGATTAATGAGTGGAGCGAGGAAGTAAAGACAGATGATAGCTATTTAGTACATGAATCTAGCTACTTGAATGATGAACTAGGATTCGTAACTGAACAAATGTTACTGGATATAGAGCGAATCAAACAAAATGATTATGAGTATTACAGATATATATACTTAGGAGAGCCAGTAGGATTAGGGAGTAACGTATATAATATGTCTTGCTTCCATCCGTTGACTGAACTACCAAGCAATGATAGATTAATAGGAATATCGTATGCACTCGATACAGGACACCAGCAGAGTGCTACTGCGTGTGGTGCTTATGGAATTACAGCAAGAGGTAATGTAATATTGTTAGACACGTATTATTACAGCCCAGCAGGTAAAAGTATTAAACTAGCACCGAGCGAGTTAACTGTTGAGATTAAGAAGTTTATAGACAGCGTTCAAGATAAATATAATGCTAACTTAATTCAGTTGACTATAGATAGTGCAGAGGGTGCATTAAGAAATCAGTTCTTTAAAGATTATGGTATCAGATGGCATCCGGTAGCTAAAAAGAAAAATCAAACCATGATTGACATGGTAACAAGTCTACTTGCGCAAGGTAGATTTTTTTATTTAGATAACGAAAAATAACAAAAATATTTATAGAAGAACACAAAAATGTATAGATACGATGAAAAAGACTATCAACACAGAAGAGCCACGAGTGGTTAAAGAAGACGACCACACAGTCGATGAATTTAAGTATTTTTGTTTTTAGATAACGCAAAAACTTTTTAGGCTTAAAAAGCATAGGAGCGATTAAATGGGAATTATACAGATAATCAAGAATTTTTTTAAAAAAGGAGCAAATGGCAAATGCAGGGAAGTTTAATTAATTTAACAGACCATCCGAAGATAGCAGTTACTAGCGAAGAATACAACAGGATTCAAAAGTAACTTAACATATTATCAAAAGTAAATTTGATGATGTGAAGTATATCAATACAGACGGAGAGCAGCAAACGAGAAAATATAATCACTTGCCATTGGCAAGGACTGCATGTAAGAAGATAGCTAGTTTAGTTTATAACGAGCAAGCAGAGATAACAGTGGAAAACGAACAAACAAACGAATTTATACACAGCATACTTAACAATGATAAGTTTAACAAGAACTTTGAACGATACCTTGAAAGTTGTTTAGCGCTAGGAGGTCTAGCAATGAGACCATACTTTGACGGCAAAACAATTAAGATAGCTTTCATTCAAGCGCCTGTATTCTTACCGTTAGAGAGTAACACTCAAGACATATCAAGTAGCGCTATTGTTACAAAGACTATTAAGAGCGAGGGCAAAGAAAATAAATACTACACATTAATAGAGTTTCATGAATGGAACGGAGAAGACTTAGAGATAACTAATGAACTTTATAAATCTAATTCTAGTAGTGTAGTAGGAACTAGAGTACCTTTAACAGAGTTATACGAAGACTTAACAGAGAGCGTTACAATTAAAGGATTAAGTAGACCATTATTTACTTACCTTAAAACAGCAGGGATGAACAACAAAGACATTAACAGTCCATTAGGTTTATCAATATTTGATAATGCGAAAACTACAATAGACTTTATCAATCGCACATATGATGAGTTTATGTGGGAGATTAAGATGGGGCAACGTAGGGTTGCAGTACCAGATAATCTAACAGAAGTTACTTTCCAAAATGAAAACGGTGGATTCGTGAAGAAACGTAGATTCGAAGTAGAACAAAATGTATTTGTACAAGTTGGTGGTGGGATTGATGATAACAAGATAGTTGATTTAACTACACCGATTAGAGCAGAGGACTATATAAAAGCCATTAACAAAGGCTTATCAATCTTTGAAATGCAACTAGGAGTTAGTGCTGGTATGTTTACATTTGATGGTAAGAGCATGAAGACAGCTACAGAGGTGGTTAGTGAAAATTCAGATACTTATCAAATGAGGAACAGCATTGTATCACTTGTAGAAATCTCTATTAAAGAGTTAGTAGTCTCTATTTGTGAACTTGCTAAAGCTAACGGAATCTATAACGGAGAAATACCTAGCTTAGATGAAATCTCTATAAACTTAGATGACGGGATATTCACAGATAGAAATGCAGAACTTAATTACTGGATTAAAGCAGTAGCTAGCGGATTAGTTAGTCGTAAGTTTGCTATTACTAAAAATACTTAATGTTACTGATGTAGAAGCTAATGAGATGTTAACAGAAATCAATGCAGAAGTAGAGCGCAACTTGAAAAAAAGAAGACATAGATATTTATGGATTAGAAGAAAATGAAGATAACAGAAAACGATGGTAAGTTCTGGTTAAAGTCTAAAGAAGTAGAGCAAGTCTACCATGATTTAACCATTGAGCTTATGATTAATACAATTAAGAGATTAAAACAACGTGGTAATGCAGATTTATTAAGAAACCCTTATGTCTGGCAACTAGAAAAGTTAAACGATATGCATTTGCTAACAGAAGAGAATGTTCAAACGATAGCTAAATATAGTGATATATCAGAAAGACTATTCAGAGATGTTATAGCAAACGAGGGATTCAAGATATATAAGCACGGACACGAGCAACTAGCAAAGGCGCTAGAGACAACTGCAAGTATCAATTATGGTTTACAAAAGTCTTTAGATGCAATGGCAAGGCAGACCATGTATGAAACTAATAATCTAATTAATACCTCTCTTCCTCCTGCACTACAAAAAGGCTTTAAGCAAGCACTAGAGAAAGCAGTAGGGGCTGTAGTTGGTGGGATATCAGATGAGAAAAAAAGCCTTAACTAAAAGCAGTATTTGAAATGTTTGACAATGGCTTTACTGCATTTGTAGATAGAGGAGGTAGAACATGGACTGCAGAGCGTTACGCACAAACAGTAATAAGGACTACAACTTTCAGAACTTATAGAGAGCTTAAAGAAGAGCCTGCGGAGGAGTTCGGAATAGATACATATTACTACAGTGCCAAGTCAAGCGCTCGAGAGATGTGCGCTCCGTTACAGCATAGAATCGTAACTAAAGGAGTAGCAAGAACTATCAACGGAGAAAGGGTATTAAGTCTACCAGATTATGGACTAGGTACTGCTGGAGGTTGTCTAGGTATCAACTGCGGACATTACCTTACACCTTTTGTTATTGGCGTTAACTACAAAACCAAGATTAAGAGAAGATGTAGAGAATCTTACAGAGGAAGACTTGAAACAAAATGCATTTGATAAAGCAAAGCTAAAAATCTTATGAAAGAGCCATTAAGCAAGTTAAAGATAAAAAAGCAAATGGCAAAAGCTCTAGATAATACAGAGCTATATGACAAGTTAAAGCTCCGTGAAAGAACGTTAAGGAGCAGTAAAAGAGAATTAATAGAAAAGAATCCATTTGTTTTAAGATGGTAATAAATTAGTCCTAAAGTAAGACGTTAAACTGCTTTTTTTCGTGTTTAATACCACGTTATGTATTAAAAAATTTTTGTCGAAGGACGTAAAACGAAAGGAGTTCTTAAATGAGCTTAAAAAAGAGAAATGTTAATTAATGCAGGTATAACGGATAAAGAAGCGATAGACGAGATAATGCAAGCGTACGGTGCAGGACTAGAACACGCTAGAACACAAGTAAAGAATGAGTTAACTGCAGAAAATGAGACATTAAAGCGAGCAACTAGAAACTCAATCACAAACGCTAGAAGATTTAAAGAAAAAAGTAGTGAAGCTAACAGCGATGTTAAGCAGGCACTAGAAAAGTTACAACAAGAATATGAGCAATACAAGGTTGAGAGCGATAGTAAGTCGCAACAAATAAATAAAAACAAATGCTATAGCACTAGCTCTAAAAGATGTTAAGGCACATGATTCTGATGTTCTAATGAAACTAATAGATATTGACAAGATAGAACTAGGAGAAGATGGAAAGCCTAAACTAGATGAAGTAGTTAACGGATTAAGAGAAAGTAAGCCGTTTCTATTTGAACAAGAGCAAGTTCAACAGCAAACACAACCGCAAATAGTTGTTGGCGGGAATCCAAACGGAACAGGGCAACAAGAAACAGACCCGTTCCAAGCAATAATAAATTCTTATGGAAAATAACACAATCAAAGGAGATTAGAAAATATGGCAGGAAATCAAAATTTACCAGTAAGACAATATGCACCACAATATAAGCAAATGTTATCAACAGTATTTGATGTTAAGAAAGCATTCGAGGGAGTAGTTGCTCCTATTCAAATTTTAGACGGAGTACAACACAACGCAAAAGCATTCGCAGTTAAAACTAACGCTACTCCAGTAGTAGTAGGAACTTACAGCACAGATGCTAATACATCTTTTGGAACAGGTACAGGAGCTGGAAGTAGATTCGGTAATATGACAGAAGTTATTTACCAAGATGAAGAAGTACCTTACAGCTACACGCTAGCTATTCACGAAGGATTAGACCGTTACACAGTTAACAATGATTTAAACGCAGCAGTTGCAGATAGATTAAGGCTACAATCAGAAGCACAAACTAGAGAAATGAATAAGAGAATTGGTAAGTTCTTATCTACTAACGCAGGTAAAACAGAGAACTTAGCAGACCTTACAGAAGCTAGTATTAAGAAATTATTCAACGCAGTTACAGCTTACACAGTTAATACTGAAATCAATGCACCTATGAAAGCTTACATCAGAGCAGAGTTATACAATGCAATCATTGATATGGCTTCTACAACAACTGCTAAAGGCTCTAGCGTTTCATTAGACAGCAACGGACTACTTAAATACAAAGGTATTGAGTTAGTGGAAACTCCTGAGAAATACTTAGAGACAGGAACATTAGGAATCTTCGCACCAGATAACATTGTTATCGCCTTCGTTGGTATCAACACAGCTAGAACTGTAGAAGCTACAGAGTTTGACGGTGTTCACTTACAAGCGATTTGCTAAAGGTGGTACTTACGTACTAGAAGACAATAAGAAAGCAATCATTAAAATTGCAGGTACAATCGCTTAATAGGAGGTAGCAATGCCAAAATATACGATTAAAACAGAATTTACAGATAAATACGAGAAATGCACTTATTCAGTAGGAGAAACGGCAGAGTTTTTCCGAAGAAAGAGCAGAAGAGATTAAACTAGCTCTAGGGGAAGAAGCATTAATATTAAAAAAAGACTAAAAAGAAAGCACAGAGGAAGTTTAGTAATCTAGCTTCCTCTTAGGTAGGAGGTTAAAAAAATGAGTTACTTAACTTCTAATGAATACGAAAGACTAGGATTCGATGAGATAGATAATTTTGAGCAATTAGAAGAGCGAGCAAGTAGCGTTATTGACTTATATACAGATTATTTCTACAGCAATGTAGAGTTTGAATCTGATAACCCTATAAGGAAAAAAACGCAGTTAAGCAAGCAATAGCATATCAAATTAATTACATGGATAGCGCGGGATAACAACCGCAGAGGATAAGGCAAGTTTAAATAGCTTGTCTATAGGTAGAACTACAATCAATTACAGCAATAACACAACTAACGCTATTAAAGATAACTTCAATCTCTCACAAGATACACTTAACTTACTAAATAGCGTTGGTTTCGGTTATAAGAAAGCTATATATGATAGATAAAAGACTACTAACTGATACTATCCAAGTACAATTAATTGATGATGTTGATATGTGGGGGAAAAACTCCCACCAAGAGCCTTTTACAGTGAATTTCGTAAGGTTTGATAGACTTACGATAGATAAGACTGAAAAAGCTAGTAAGCTAACTAACACAGTTAGGAATCGTACAGGGAATATATTTATATATCCCCGTTTCTCTAAAGTGAAAGTTAACGATAGTTGGTTACAAGCACAAATTACAGACGAGCATGGAACGTATGAAGTAGTTAGTTATCAAGTAAAATTACTTTAACGGCAAAGTCTTCTCATACGAGGTTAACGTAATCTAATGAGTATTACAATTAGTTACGACATATCGAAATTAGAGAACTCTGTTACTCCTGCAGGTATTAAGAGAGCTGGAACTATAGTAGCTAACCAAGTTGTTATGGATTCAGAACGTTATGTACCGCAAGGCAAAACAGGAAAACTTGTAGGAAGTGGACGAACAGAGGGAGTCGCTGCAGTATGGCACACAGTATATGCAAGAGCGCACTACTTCGGCACAAATGGTATTGTTACATTTAGGAAATATACTGTAGGTGGCACTGGCCCTAAATGGGTTGAAAAAAAGCAGAGGCTTCTAACATGAGTAAATGGGAAGAAATTGTATTGAAAGGACTTAATTTGCAATGATAACAAACAATGATTTTTCAAATAGTTCTATGTAATTATGTAAACACACTTAATTTAGGATTAAAGGCTAGAATAGACTACTTTAATGAAAGAGATGACCTAGTTATTAATCTTATAAGCGGTGGACGTGTAGAACAATTATTCATGGACGGCTCACAAGAAATTAGCTTACCTTACGAGATAGCAGTAAAGAGTAAAGACAATCAACGAGCAAATGCTATTATATGGACTATTCACAGCTATTTATCACAATTCGGAATAAAAATTACCTAGTTTAAATAATTCGTATCAATTTTTAGAAATGGAAATCGTAAAGCCATCTGTCAGTGGACAAGATGAGCAAGGCTTTTTCATTTATACACTAACATTAACAGCAAAATTAGAAATTAAAGGAGATAACAATTAATGGCAAGACAAAAAGAACGCATTAAGAAAGCATTATGTAGCAGTTTTTAACCCTGCTAACCCAACAACAGCGCCACAAAAAGCAGATTATAAACTGTTAGCGAAATACATTAAAACAGTAAACGATGAAACTGATGAAGATACTGACGATATCGCATACTATGACGGAGACGGTACACCAGAGGAAGTAGTAGTATCTGTTAAAGCTGGTTTCTCATTTGAAGGAAACTACGATGTAGAGGACGAAGCACAAAAACTAATCGCAGGTTTACGTTACAAAGTTGGAGATGAACGTAAAGTGTGGTTTAAAGTTGTAAGTTCAGATAATAAAAACACAATGGGAAGCAGTTGCCATCGCAAGTGGAATCAAAGCAGGAGACGGAGACGCTAACGAATTTGAGAATTTTGAATGTACTTTAAGATGGGTTACATTACCAAAAGAGACAGCAGTTGTTTAATTAATATAATTTAGGAGGATATTTAACATGGTTGTAATTAAAAGATATGAAAACACTATTCCAGTAGAATTTGGAGAGTTTACTTTTAAACTTTGCAGTAAATGATAAAAAAACATAAAAGAGCTTGATAGATTAGGCAAAGAACTAGGTAAGTTAGAAGAAAAAGCTAACAACATGACAGGAACAACGGAAGATATAGACACTATCTACAACATAAGTAAAGATATATGGGAATCGCTATTCGATAATGATGTGTTCACTAGAGTTTACAGCTTAGCTAATGAATCTAGTATTTCTTGTTTATTATTTGCTATTCAAATGATTAAAGGTTTACTTGAAGAAATCAGGAACACTTATAAAGAAGATAAACTATTAAAATATCTTGAAGACTAATCATGTTAAATTTATCAAAAAAACTAGAAGATAATTTAATAATCGGAAGTAATAGTTATCCTCTTGACTTATCATTTGGCAAAAGTGTTAAGAGTATTTGAGTCGCTTCAAGATTCAGAGATACAGGAAGAAATAAAAGCCTTATATAGCTTTACAAATGCTAACTGGTGCTAATTTCTCGAATTTTTGACTTGATTGAAGTAAACGAAATCTTAGAAGAAGTGTTCAAAAGCACACATTGTCAACGAAAAAAACACAAGCAATTGAATATGACCTAGCTGGCAACCCTATGCCAGTACAACAAAAAGAAAGAGGAGGAGCGAGTATATAGTCTTAAACATGATGCGGATTATATATTCGCTTCTTTTTTTCAGACTTATGGAATCGATTTAATCGAAGAAAGACAAAAATTGCATTGGAAAAAGTTTAATGCTCTGTTAAATGGTCTTCCAAGTGATACTAAATTCATGGAAGTATTGAAGATACGTAGCTGGAAACCAAGAAAAGGAGACAGCGCAGAGTATAAAGAAGACATGAGAAAAACTACAACAAGAATATGAACTTCCTTACGAAGAAGATTAATAAATTATCTTAAAGAATAAACAAGAAAGGAGGTTGAATAATGGCAGTAGGTAAAGTAAAAATAGATGTTGACTTAACAGGAGAAAAAGGCAAAGTCTGGAATAAAAAGGAATTAAAAGATTCGCTAGAGGGATTAAAGAGTGCAGGTCAAAAGACAGGCTCTCTATTTAAAAAGCGTTCTAGGTGCTAATTTAGTTAGCGCTGGTATTGGTAAGGCAATAGGTAGTGTTACAAGCGGTGTTAAGAGTATGTTAACAGAGCTTAACAACTCATCTAAAGCATGGCAAACATTCGAGGGCAATATGCGAATGCTAGGTAAAAGTTCCGAAGAGATAGGGACTGCAAAAAAGAGCCATGCAAGATTATGCTACTAAAAACAATCTATAGTGCTTCTGACATGGCACAAACCTATTCACAATTAGCAGCAGTAGGAGTTAAAGAGACTGATAAGTTAGTTACTGGATTTGGCGGACTTGCAGCGGCTGCAGAAAACCCAGCGCAAGCGATGAAAAACATTAAGTACACAAGCCGTCCAAATGGTCATGGAAACCTAAAGTAGCATGGCAAGATTTTAAATTGATGATGGAACAAGCACCCGCAGGGATGGCAGCAGTAGCTAAAGAAATGGGAATGTCTTTAGAGGAGCTTGTAAAAGGGGTTCAAGATGGAACTGTAAAAACAGAAGAGTTCTTTGAAGCTATTAAGAAAGTTGGTAATAACGCAGACTTTTTCTAAAATGGCAACGGAATTTAAAAACGATAGACCAAGCTATAGACGGAGCAAGAGAAGCGCTAGCAAACAAATTAGAACCAGCTTTTTAAACAACTTAGTAAGTTCGGAATCAAAGCTATTAAAAAGTCTAACTGATGCAATGGAGAAAAATAGACTTTGACGGAATGGCAGAGAAGTTAGGGCATTTCTTAGACGGAATTAACATTGATGGAATTGTTAGCAAAAATAACTGCTGGTGTTACATTGTTAACTAACACAGTTAAAAAGATGTGGAATGCATTCAGAGATAGCGGAGCAGTTACTGCAGTTGGTAACGCTCTTAAAAGTGTTGGTAATGCAATATCTCATATTATAAGCTCGTTAGCTAATAGCGGTGTATTATCTGTTGTAGCGAGAGTGTTCGGAGAGATAGTTAAATGGGCGACTAAAGTAGTTAGCGCTATAGGTAAGATTATAAGTGCCATCCCACCAAGTGTATTAAGCGCTATAGCTTATGGATTCTTAGCGATAGCTAGTTCAATTAAAGCTATTAAAATGGCGTCTAAAGGATTAGACTTCTTGAAAATGCTAAAAGGCTCTAAAGGAGCTAGTAAAGGCGGTATAGGTAATCCGTTAGAGGATGTTACAGGTAAAGTAAAGCGAATCGAAAAAGCCGACTAGAGTCGCTTTTTAAAGGAATCGGTGGTGTTATTAATAATGCTCTAAAAAGGAATAGGAGCGGTAGTAAAAGACGCAGGTGTTGGTTTGAAAAATGCATTTGAAGGTCTAGGAAAAGGTGTTCAAAAGTGTTGGAAAGGGAATATCAACAGCAGAGACAAGGCATAGGAAAAGGCATCAAAACAGCGTTAAGTGGTGTGCCTAAAATCATTGATAGTTTAGGTAAAGGAATATCAACAGCAGAGACAAGGCATAGGAACAGGACTAGCAACTGCATTTAGAGGACTAGGTCAAGCAATAGCAATGGTACCACCTCAAAACTTTTTAGCACTAGGAGCAGCAATTGCTCTAGTTTGTGCAGGGCTTGCACTATTAGGAACGCAAGGAGAAGGTGTTGCAATGGTATTTACTGCATTAGGAACAGCAATAACAGCAGTAATTACAGCGTTAGGAACAGGACTTACAGCTATTATAAGTTCACTAGGTACAGCCTTAACTTCAATCATCACAGCATTAGGAACAGGACTTCAAGCAGCCCTACAAGGTGTGGCAACAGTAATCGTTGCTATTGGAACTGGTATTCAAAGCGCCTTACAAGGTGTAGCAAGTGTAGTAACTAGCTTAGGTAGTGCAATTCAAAGCGCATTAGCGGGAGTTGGTGCTGCTGCAACTGGCGCAGGTAACGGAATACGTTTAGCATTCGAGGGAATAGCTTCCGTTGTGTCAAGCGTTGGAAGTGCAATTCAAAGCGCAATGCAAGGTGTAGGAAGTGTAATAGAAAGTGTTGGAAGTTCTATTAAATCAGTATTAGAAGGGCTGAAAAGCGCATTTGAAGGTGTTGGAAATGGAATCAAGAGTGTTTTCGAAGGTATCGGAACAGTAATTACTAGTGTTGGAAGTTCTATTAAATCAGTATTAGACGGTATTTCTAATGTAATTAGAAGTGTTGGAGAATCCGCAGAACGTGCAGGAAATGGATTCAGACTTTTTGGAGAAGGTATTAGGAATATAGCTAGTGTTGGTGTTGGTAATCTTGCAGGCTCATTAGCAGCGATAGCATTGGGATTAGGTAGTATCACTAGCAAAGCTGGAGAAATGCAATCATTAAGTAGCGCTATGAATTCATTTAGTAGCGCCCTTAGTTCTGTAAGTAGTGTAGCACAAACTACAGGAAGCGCCTTGCAGTCAATGGTAGCTCCTATTGATGCAATAAAAAGTAGCGTTTGACACTATCCCAGCATCTATAACGGCTGCAAGCACAGGATTATCAACATTCGCAACAGCCGCCCTAACTTCATTAGCTGGATTAACAGCGATGAGTACACAGCTAGAATCATTTAATACTAGCATTATGTCATTAAGTTTAGGTATAACAATGGCAGTTGCACAATTTACAATGTTCGGAGCTGCAATAACAGGCATGGGCGCAGCATTAAGCGGTGTTTCAATGATGTTTACAACACTTAACACAGCAATAACTGCAATGTCAATGTCTTTCACTGCTTTAAGTGCATCTATAACGTCAACAGTAGCACAATTAAGCGGAATAGGAACAGCAGTAGCTGGGATTGGTATTCAGATAACAAGCATGGCAGTATCTGTAAGTAGTGCAATGACAACAGTATCTAGCAGTATTACTAGTTCAATGCAAAGCGCAGTATCTGCAGTGCAAAGTGCTTGTTCTCAAATCATATCTGCATTATCTCAAAATGGCATCTGAAATGAGCCAAACAGGAAGCAGAGCAGGGGCAAGAATGCGGGCAAAAAACATTGCTAACGGCTTAAATAGTTCTATCGGTGCTATTACTGGAGCAATGAGCAGTATCAACAGTGCAATGCAAGGTGTAGCAAGAAGTGGTATTGGAGCAATGGTTAGTATCGGAGCGCAAATAGGAAACGGACTAGCTCAAGGGATGATGAGTGCATTAGGAGCAGTAACAGCAGCTGCTAACGCTCTAGTTGCACAAGCAGAACGAGCGAGCAAGAGTCTGCGACGATGATTCACTCCCCATCTAGATTATTTGCTAGATTAGGTGTGTTCGTTCCTGCAGGTTTTGCTAAAGGGATTGAAAAAAAGGTAGTCCAACAGTATTTAAAAGCCTTAGGAAACATGGTTGATAGAGCTAGTGGAATGAGTATAGCTCCTGAGAAAAATGTTATCTCTAGGACGTGGAGGACTAGGACTAGCAACAGCAGGAGCAACTAACACAGTTAACAACAGCACAGCTAACAATTACAAAAGCATTATTGCACATAGAGAATTTTTGAAAAATCATTCTAAAGATGATGTAAGAGATTTATATAAACAAATTAAATTCATGATTAGAGAGGAGGGCGGAAGACTTGATTAATAAATATATTAAATACAATGGCATAACATCTAAAGAGTTAGGATTAAGACTTGTGGATGATATAGAGATAGAATCAACTGAAAAGAATATAGAATTAATTGAGATAGATGGAGTTAACGGTGGAAAGATTCGTAATAAAAAGAATTTAAAAACCTATTCCAAGAGCCTTTCCTTTTCGCTCTATATCAAGGAGTGAATATAACATTCGATGTTAAAAAAATAGACCAGATGGAACAAGATATTTAGAGAAAAAGGCAAGTAACAAGCCCTAAAGTTGATGTAGAAGAAACAACAAGATTAATGAATATATGGTTAATAGAATCTAGCGGAGAATGGAAAGACTTTGAGTATAGTTGGGATGATAAATATTTATATAAAAGTCGCATTTTTTTGAAACGTTTAATATAAAAAGGTAGTTTAAACGCTAAAAAAAGAAATGCATATTAAACTTTAAATTACATCCTATCAAATACTTAAAAACTAGGACTTCAACCTATTCAGATTAGACGAGGGCAAAAAAATAGTAAATCCAGAACTTAGAGAAAGTAAACCATTAATCAAGTTAACAGGTACTGGAGATGTGAAGTTAACTATTAATGCACAGATATTTAAGTTAAAAGGTGTTAGCGGACATATTGTAATTGACTGCGAGACACAGTCCGCTTATTACAACAACAAAAGAGCCACAATACGACAAAGTATATACTTATCCTTTCCCAGTATTACAACTAGGAGAAAACACTATTAATTGGGATAATAACTCTTTTACTTGTGAAATTATACCAAGATGGGAGGCTAACGTTTAATGGCATATCCTATATTATATAACGCAAACGAAACTAATTTTGAGCATTTAGGAGTATCGGTGTTAACCGATGCTTCTAATTGTTACGTTTCAAGAGAACGTAACGGAATTTACATTCTTGAATTTGACTACAGCTTAAACGGAAAAGATGTTGATAAGATTAAAGAAGGAATGATAATTAAAAAGTGATGCAGGACATCGAGCAAAGAATCAAAAGATTCATAGTATCACAAATTACAAAAAAATAAAGACGGATTCAAATTTTTATTGTCAACATGAATCGTATGTTAAAAACTGCTATGAATGTTATCAACGGAGAAATAAAAAAGTACAAGGTAGCGCAACAAATGCGCTTGAAATATGGAAAGATAACTTATTAGACAGTAAGGATAAGTTTTTTGTTTGGTCTGACATCACAACAAACAACACGACCAACTGGACTATTGACAAGATAGAAAACGCTAGAGAAGCGCTAGGAGGTAAAGAAGGCAGTATTCTTGATGTGTGGGGCGGAGAATATGAGTTTGATAATCTAAACATTAAACTACATAAGCAAATGGGAAGAGATACACCGACAATTATCGCTTATGGTAAGAACTTATTAGATATAGAACAAGAGGAAAGTATATTAGAAACTTATACGTCTATATTTCCATTTGTTAAATACCAAGATACTAACGCTAAGCACAAAGACAAAGAAGAGGTAATAATAACACTTCCAGAAATAATAATAGACAGTCCGCACGCTAGCAACTTCACTCATAGAAGAATTTTTAAAAAGTAGATTTCTCAAGTGATGACAAGATAAGAACGGCTGAAAAGTTAAGGAGTGAAGCTAATCATTACATAAAAAAGTAATAATGTAGGAGTACCAAAACTTAACTTAAAAGCTATCTTATCAAGATTTATCTAAAGTAAGTAGCGTTTTTGGAAATACTGCTATTGAAGTAGTTGACTTATGCGACACATTAAAAGTTTATTATGAAGACTTAGGAATAATGAACGAGAACGCAAAAGTTATTAAAGTTGTGTGGGATGTGTTGCTTGAAGAGAATCACGAGTTAGAAATTGGAGACACAAGAAGCAACTTTACACAAGTAACTGGAACACAAACGCAACTAGAGAAGATAGAAAAACAAAAACTCTTACCTAGAGGAAAGATTAAATCAATTACTAGACGAACAAGAAGCTATCTTTATGAAGTATTTCAATGAGAAAAAAGAAAGAAATAGAAGATAGTGCAAAAACAAGGAATAGAGAAGGCTGTAATTAATAGTGAATTGTTTTCTAAAAAAAGATTAGAGAAGAGTTTAACACGACTACACAAGCATTTAGAGAAGAAGTTAACAAGGCTGTATCAGAGTTTGAAGAACGTTTCAAATCTATCAACGGAGAAAAGTCTTAACAAACTTAAAAAAACAAATTGAAGAAACTACACAAATTGCAGAAACCACTTTAAAAAAATGGTTGGAACTGATGATTCTATTACTTATGGTAAGAATAGAGTTGAGGGAGATACAAACAGAGAAATACCTGCAGGAATACCATATATATTAATTGAACATAATGGAGATGGATTCGAAGTAGGTAAAGAGTACACTATCAGTTGGGAAGCTATTTGTACAAACAATGATTATTATGATATTAAACTTAAACTTAGTAGACCTGCTCCACATCCATTAATGGTTAGGTTAGTAGATGAAAAATGAATTTTACGAGCCTATAGACACAACGTTTAATGCTGGAGATACTGAAAAAAATGTTGTTACATGTCTATGATGGTTATTACATTTTAAAAATTTCAAGTCTATGGTTTAAAGAACAAAACAAAAAAACTAATGTTAGGAGTAACGCACCAGTAACAGCACCTATAGAATTTTTAGAAATTGCAGATAGCAACAACGATGATATAGAGGGAAGCTGGAGCGAGACACCAACATATATATTTGATGGAGGTAACTAATGGTGGAAAAAAATACCGATAAGAGTACAGCATAAAAGAATGTCATTAAGTGAATGGCAAGAAAGCTCTTTAATCCTGCTTGATGGAGAATTAGGTTACGAGACTGACACGGGAAAAAAGCTAAAAATAGGTAACGGGATAAGTCGATATAGAGACTTGAAATATATAGCAGGAGAAAAAAAGGGGAAAAAAAGGAGAACAAGGGATACAAGGTATTCAAGGGGAAAAAGGAATAGATGGAACGTTTCAAGCCTTATCACAACAAGAGAAAAGAAAGTTTAAAAAGGTAAAGATGCAGTTATTGGAGATTATAACTTAATACTTAATTCTCTTTTTCCAGATACTAATATTAGGACTAGTGGTAATCCCACTCTTGAGATTATCCCAAGTGATTTTAACGGACGTAATGCTCTTGATGTTAAAAAGAGTGGTGCTGGTAGTAATACATGGGCAGGAGCACAAATCAACACATCACAAAAAGATATTAAAAGCTGGAGATAAACTAGTATTAAGACTACCTATTTACATTTATTCAGATGTTAGCCTTGATAGTGGATTATATTTGAATATCAAAAAAGCATACTGGTAATAAAGTGTTAAAATCAATTAATTTAAGTAATATCCCACGAGATAAATGGACAGTTTACGAAGAAAAAAATAACAATTACTGAAACAATTGATTTTGGTAACGAGCTAAATTGGTTTTTACTTGTATGTAGTTAAGAATGGGCATTTCAAAATTGCAGAGCCTTATATAAGTTATGGAGAGGAAATCCCTCCCAAATGGCAACCTAATTTAGATGATTTAAAAGGTAACACAATAGCTAACCAACAGAACGGACAAGGTCTTCAATACTGGGTAGGTACAGAACAACAATATAACTTAATCTCAATTAAAGATAACAATACTATCTATGATATTGTTAAGTAGGTGTTAGTATGGAGAGATTAAGATTAATGTTAGGTACTACACCTATTATAAAACGTTACATAGGAGATAAATTAATATGGGAATACACAACCTTACTTAAAAAAAGTTAGAGGGTTGTTTTTTAATGTTCAACGATGATTTTTCTGAATTTATATCAGTAGCGACTGAATGATTATAGATTCACAGATGCAAATATTGTTAAAAGAATAACAGTAAATGATGTTGAAGTTAACACGATGGAATCTTTCAAATATTCTAATTATCAATTTTATATTTATTTTGCAAGTCCAGAAGATAAAGAAGCGTTTATTCAAAAAAATGGGATGGCAAGGCGAGAGCTCTGTAGCTGGTGTAACCTTGAAACTATTTAGAGAGTAGGGTGGTTGAATGGATATAGAAATAAACGGAAAGAAACAAGTCGCATTATTTAGAAATGGTAAGTATGAACACACATTTACACCTACACAAAAAGATGAAGAAGTTAGACTATATCACATGGGGTGTAATGGTAGCACCAAGATAGCAAAACTACAACTAGAGCGTGGAACAGACGTTACATTCTTTGAACGTCCTTACGAAAAAGCAAACTCATTAAGTGGTATCTTCAAACAATTAAGAGACCTTGACATTGAGATGAGGGACGAAACCAGCGAGTTCTGGGGGCGCTTAAAACTTAATAACAAAGGTTTCTTGACAGAGTTTAAAGAAACAGAGCTTAACACTATATTAGTTGCAACCGCAGAGGGAATAAGCAACCAAGTAAAGCGTGATGTTGATAATGCTGTATCTAATTTCAATCAGAAATATAACGAAATATCCGCAAGTGTAAGCTCTTTTTAAGAACGATGTATTGAAAAAAATCGGAAGTTAGCGTAACAAAAGATGGAATAACGCTAGGAGCAGGAAAAAAAGTAGATGGAAAGACATTAACAAGTTTACTTGTAACTAATCCCGATAACATCCAAGCTATAACGGATAGGATGGTAATTACACCAACCTACGATAACATAGCTAATTTTGAAAAAAGAGAAACATTCAAATTAGATTCTAACGAGATGCAAATTACACCTTATATCACTCATGACAACCTAAAAAGAGGGGATGAGTTCGTTGTAAAAGGCTTGCTAGACTGGGAAGGACAACTAACAAACAATTTAATTTTTACGAATTGAAACGGTGTATAAAGACGGCGCAATTCACAATGAAGACTTTTTAATTCGTGAAAAAGGTAGCACGCAACAAGGGTTAGAATTTTTAGACAAAAAAATATACTTGTAGAGTGGTTAGGAGCTCATGAACAACAATGTAGAAAAAGTATTGTTTTTAAATTGCTAATGAATGAGAATACTAATCCTGTTACTATTTCAAATCTAAAAATCACTAAAAAGAAAGATGCAGAGTTATTAGTAGACGGAAGTATTCAAGGTAAACATTTAGGAGTTAGTACAATAGAGGTCGCTAATATCAAGTTTGGAGCTATCAAAGGAACACACATACAAGCAGAAGCGATAGAGGGAACGCATTTAAAAGTTGATGATGGAATGATTAATAAATTGATGGCAAATGAGGGGTTCATTGACAATTTATTTTCAAAAAACGCTTTTATCAACAATTTAAAAAAACTGTTAAAATCAATACAACGCGACTAGAGGGACATACGCTGGATGGATTTATTATAACAGGACGTTCACAAGTGAGAATAGGGGACAACGGTTATTTTGAGCCATTCGGAACTGGTGTAAGGTTTGTATTACCTCACGAAAATAGACCAGATGCAAGTGGTGTAGGTGTGCAGTTCAACGCAACTTACAACTCACTAGGTAAGGGATTATCAGTGTTTAACATTACAAACATTCAAAAATCCAAACGAAGCGAAACCTATATACGATGAAACATTAATGACTGTTCACGGACAAATTAAAATGGGATTCCCGTTCTTTGACAATAGAATTAAGAAATTTAGTAACTTGATGGGTTCTGTTGTAGTATCAAACGTTAGCAATAACAACCCTGTTCATCCGTGGGGGTACAGAGGAAATCCGACCTACTCCAAAATATCGTGGATAGGGTGGTTATGGGGTGCAGAGGGTGGTTCAAGAATCATGTTCGGTTATCCATATGAAAATAACTCAAACTATTTTGCAGTAAGGATAGGGGAGACGTATTCTGACCAAAAACTAAAAGAGAATATCACCCCTACAGCTGAAAGAGCGTTAGATTTAATTGAAAGCTACAGTTTAAAAAGCTTCGGATGGAGAAAAGAGTATAAGGAAACTGGAAGCCAAAAACCCGTTAAGCTAGGATTAATAGCACAAGACGTTCAAAAGCTAGATGATTCACTTGTAACTAAAAGTCCAGATATTCTAGAGATAGAGCATTTTAGATTAAGCATGTACGCTATTAAGGGAGTACAGGAGTTAATGGAACAAAAACAAAGAACTTTTTACAAAAAAATAGAAAGATTAGAGGAAAGAATCAATGGAAAAATAAATTACAACCGATACATTTAATAGCGCAAGAATTAGCAGAATCAAAAAAATAGAACTAGCAAACTATAAAATAGCTTATGAGAACTTGCTTAACGAAAACAAAGAGCTTAAAGAATTAAAAGAACTTGTTAACTCTAACGAGCAATTAAAAAGCTCTTGTGGAGAAAGCGAAAAATGAGCGATAGTCTACTAGTTGCACTAGTTGGTGGTGGTAGTTCAGTATTAGTGTTAGTAGTTAAACATTACTTAGAAAAAGAGTAATAACAACCTCAATAATATTAATGCTACGTTAATAGAGTTAAAAGTCTTAGTTCAAAAAGACAGCAGACGGAACAAGAATATTGAGCAGCTATAGACTGCTACAAGATATGAATGAGTTAATAGAACGAGGTTATATAACATTAAAAGAGTTAAGGGACATTACAACACTATATCACTCTTACAAGGAGCTTGAAGGGAACGGAGCAGTAACTGAAATGTTTGAACGTTTTAAAAAAATTTACCAGTAAAAAAATGATAAAGGAAGTAAATGATGATAGATAAAAAAATACAACTAACATTTAACAGCACAGTAAATAAGAGAATTAAAGTTCGCAGTAATTGCGAGCTTTACTCTCACGACAAAAAAATAACAATGAGTTTGAGTTAACAATTAGTAATTACACTTTTAACTAACGAAGAAATAACAATACTATTCAAGTTCGTTAAGAGTATTAAATATTGGGAAACTCAAGGAACTATTGAAGACAACAAGATTAAATTTAAGTTTGACACTAGCTTAATAACTGATAACGAAAAGAGTAAACTGTTATATCATCTTGAAAAACGAAGAAAAAGAAAGTGATATTTACTCATTTAGCTTTGATGTGAAGATGTCAGAGTATGATTTAAAAAGACAACTTACCAGTTAAAGAGCGATACTTTTGCAAATAGTGTAGTAGTTGACAAGTTGGACGTGTTAACAAAAGAAGTACTAGCAACAGAGCTAGAAAAGGCTAAAAGCACTTTCGCTTTAAAAACAGACTTATCAGAGTTTGTGAGAACCAGTGATATTTCAGACGTAGTAAGAACTTCAACACTTAACGACTATCAATTAAAAAGCGAAATGCCAAATGTAGTAGAGATAGTTAACAACACAGTTGACAGCAAAGGCTTTTTAACATCTCATCAAAGTTTAGTTGATTATGCGAAAAAAGTCAGAGGTACCTATTGACTATGTTTCAAACGCTAAATTAGAAGAGTTAAAAACTCAACTAACGATAGATACTAGCAATTTTGCAACCAAACAAGAATTACAAGCCGTTAGTGGTAGTCAACTAAATGTTGACAACCTAGTAACTAAAGATGAATTGAATAGCAAAGGTTATTTAACGCAACACCAAGATATTAGTAATCTAGCTACTAAAGATGAATTAAGAGAAGTTAGCAACCGTCAAGTAACAGTTGACACTTCAAACTTAGCTACTAAAGAAGAACTTAGAAAAGCTTTCTTAGACGATGAAAACCAAGAGAAATATGCTAAAAAGTCAGAATTACCACAACCATATAATGACACGGATATTACTAACAGGCTTACAGCTCTTGAGAATAGACCAAGTGGGAATGTTGATACGAGTGATTTTTGCTACTAAGAATGATGTTGGATTATTAAAAAGTGATTTACAAATTCTTAATACTCAAACTTATACTAAATTTGAATCACCATTTAAATCAAGTGGTGTAAGTAGAGTTGAGGATTATTTAAGAAGTACTAACGAGCATTTGCGACATGAGAATTTTGGTCGATTATATACTGATAATTACAACAATCATTTAGTTGTTACAGGTAATGAAAAAAATAGCAAAAATTTGAAACGTTGTTATACACGGTCGGAAGTTCATTGCCTGATTCTTATGAACCAGACTTTGAGTTTGGAGAAGGCGACAACATTAAATTCATTACTAATAAGAATATTAGCGAATACTTACCAGCTAACACTGGCAACACTGGAAACACAACTGAACTTGATAACCGATTAAAAAGTTCTTGAAGCGAAACAATGGGAGATACACGGACGAGGAATGCCAAACGGTGTTGTAACAGCACCTGTTGGAACAACATACGTTGACGAGGCAGTAACTAACGGAGCTTTAAAGTGGATTAAGAAGTCGGGAACAGGCAACACAGGTTGGGACGTTTTAATTGGGGATACTGGTTGGAAAAATCTTACAATATCTTCAAAAACTAGGTGGCTCATTTGTCAAGGTAAGACGCGTTAACAATGTAGTATCTTATCAGTTCGGTGGCTTGTCATGGGGTTGGTTCGGAATTGTTAGAAGAGGTGGAGCAGGGTATGTTGTACAGGGCTCTGATAGAGAACGAAATTGTTATATTATTCAAAATAATGGGATTCCAGCAGGTTATAGAACGGAAGCTTCACTTATTGGAAATATATACAATGATAAAGGCGCTCCTTATGGTACATGGTATTTAGGGGGCATAGGAGATTATAACCAGTTAAGATTCCAATTTACAGACCCTATTCCAACGGATAGAGATATTGGAGATATTCGAATAAGTTCAATATCTTATTTAACTAATGAGCCATGGTCGCTAAATTAGAAAGGAGGTGTAAAAATATGATAAATTGGAAAGTTAGATTTAAGAACAAACACTTTGTTATATCTTTTATCGTCGCAATTTTATTACTTGTTAAACAAGTAGCGACTTTTACTAGGATATAACCCTAGATACTGAACTATTTAACCATAACATTAATGGAATAGTTGACACAGTATTTTTTTAATGTTATCATTGCTAGGAATAGTCAATGATGCAACAACTCAAGGTTTAAGCGATAGTAAGCAAGCCTTGACATATACAGAGCCAAAAACAAGACTAGTAAATAGTCTTTTTATTTTACTTAATTTTAGGAGGATTTTAAAATGGCAGATATTTATAGTTCATATTTTCAACAAGGGATTTTCTTTACACCACCGAAAAAAACAGCGTTAGTTTTGTAGTAATTCATAATGACGCTGGAGGGAACACAGCTAGACAATATGACGCATTTTTAACAGATAGAGTTAATAATGGTACTCTAGCGAACGGATTCGCGACGTACTATGTAGATAGAAATGATGTGTATGTATTTCAACCAACAAACCGCCAAGAATGGCACACAGCGAACGCATACGGAAATGCTAACGGTGTAGGGATTGAAGTATGTCAATCTATGACAGCAAGTGATGAGGACTTTTTAGCAAATGAAGATGCCGCATTACTATTAGCTGCAGAAGTACTAGATTCTTATGGTTTACCTATTAATTCAGACACAGTTAAGCTACATCATGAGTTCAGCGCTACAGCTTGCCCACACCGTTCAATGAAATTACACGCTAACGGCGGAGCATACAATGGAGCAGGTACTGAAGCGTGTAGAGAGTACTTTATAGATAGAATGAAAAAATTATACAGCGGAGAAATTAAAGTAGGAGATACTACAAACGTTGCGGTTGTAGTTGAAAAATCAATCTTAGATGAAGATGTAACACTTGAGAAAAGCGACACACCATATTACGAAGCTACAGTATCTATAGACTACTACCTAGAAAGCCAACCTTCACTAGATAGCGAAGATAAAGAGTTTGTCGTCGCTGGCACAAGAGTAAGAGTATATGAAAAAAAAGACGGTTGGTCTAGAGTGAATTACAAAGATTCAGACCAGTGGATTGAAGATAAATACTTAACAGAAGTTGAGTAATATGGTATAATAGATATATCAAATATTTAATTAACAAGCCTACCTTAATTGGTGGGCTTCTTTTTATGTCTAAATTTCCTTTACAATAGCAATTTTTAAAAAAATTTCTATTAAAAAAATTAAAAAAAGTTTAAAATATCTATTGACAAAGTATAACGTATGCGATATAATATAAATATAGAGGATAAGAAGAGAGGTAAATAAATATGAGATTCGGAAGTAGAAGATATAACAGTTATAGAAAAACGTAGCTTTACAGCTACAGATAACCAACGCAGAGAATATGCTAAAAAAAGATGGATGAATTAGCAGAACAATTCTCAAACCTTGAAGGCTGGAGCTTATCAAGTATGAAAGATAGCGCATATAGATATTATGACAACTACGTTGTAAGGTTATCAAATCATACAGCAGATAATAAATACCACGATATAGAGAACGGATATTTAATAATAAACATTAAAAGCAAGCAAATTAGATTTTATCCACGTTATAAAACAACAAACTTGATGAGATTTTAGAAAAAAATAAAATCAACTAGACCTAGAAAAAAATATAGATTCATAAATGTTACAAGTAGCAATATCAACTGTTATTACAAAGGTTATAAAACTAAAAAAAGGATGTAATTTAAGTTAACAAATAAAGAAAGAGGAGAAGATGCCTCTTTCTTTTGAATTAAATTTCTGATATAATTATAAAGAATATTTAGGAGATTATTATGGCAAATAAAACATCACAAGCACAAATTAAAGCAACTAGAAACTATGAGGCAAGGAATAGAGAACAAACTAGAATTAATAGTTATAAAAAGAACTGCAAGGCTCTTTTGTAAAGACTTATGCAAGCGAGGAAGATATGCAAGAGTTAAATAAGATTTATAAAGAGAATAAAGACAAACGATAAAGGAGGTATTTTTTTACCTCTTTTTTTATTTTGTAAATTTATGTTAAAAATATGTCAGAGGTGGATATAATGGAAAGGTATTATTTAAAACGACTATAACAATGTTAGAATGTCAAATTTTCTATTAAGGAACGGAGATATTAAGAAAGATAATCAAGGTATTTATGCAGAAGATGTAGAAGATTATAAAGATTTTCAAGAACAGTTTGACAGCTTAGAGTATTTTTAAATCTATTCAAAGTTTTGTAAATGCATTTAAGCTAGAGTATATGCTCTCAAAAGATAATTTTACTTATTATGCAAGAGTAATAGAAGATGATGCGAAAAAATATATTTACATTGATATACGAAAGCCAAGACGGAACAAAAAGATATAAACATATCCGATGTAGTAGAAATAAGAAGAGGGGATATATTTGATTAAATTCAAAAATCAATGTTATAATCTAACCATAAAAAAAGGGCAGAAAAAAAGGACAAAAATCTTTCAAAAATAGCACGTTTTATTAAAATGAAATGAAGTTAAAAAAACACGTTAAAAACAAGCGTTTTTGAACACTTTTGAAATGTTGTGAAATGAAATATTTAGGTTTCC
>BNJT01001285.1_pt1 | contig 40852 bp, 42 predicted proteins | sample 8540491 | NCBI WGS metagenome assembly BNJT01 (sample SAMD00202455, study PRJDB9452) | human saliva metagenome | host: Homo sapiens | reverse complement strand
TAATTTTAAAAGACGCTTTCCATCTCCATTACTTACTACTGGAACTGTATCTTCACTTACATTTTTGCTATTTCCATTAGAATCTAAAAATGTTAAATTACCATAAAGTGCTTTATCACTAACAGTGCCATCTGCACGGAATCCGTCTGTTTTTGGAATTTCGTTACCATTACGAACATCACGTCTACCACTCATTAACCTTGTAATTGCATTCACAACAGAATTACGACTTTTTTCAGCACGCTTAAATAATTCGTCTAATTCAGCTTTTGTTAGAGTTGAATTTTCTAAAGAAGAATTTACTTCTTTAAGAACTTGTTTTGCTTCTTCGACTACTTTTTTATCATCTACTGAAGATAAATCTGCCGCATTAACAACTGCTTTCGATAATTCCTCACTAACTTTTTTTAATTCCTCTGAATTTTTTGACTTTTCTAATGTCTCTTTTTGAAGAATTATCCACTTCTTTTTGCTGTTTCAATTTTTTTTGTCATTATTTTTCACTATCTTTTACTTCTGTTTTGATAGATTTTAAAATTGATACATAAGAACTGATTTCTTTAGCTTTTTTATCTACTTCTTCCTGAGTAGCATTATTTTCTAATAACGTTTTTGCTGATTCAAGCTTTTTAGTTGCTTCATCAATCAATGATTTTTGTTTTGTATTATTTTTAACTCTTTCTAATTGAGCTTTTTAATTCTTCAATTTTTTTTAGTTAAAAAGTGCCTTATCAACTTCTTTTTGTTACAGCCTTATCTTGATTATTTTCACCTGATTGAGGTGCTAACTTTCCTACAACAGCTTCTGCTACTTTTTCATGAGTATTCACGATTTTATTAGCTGCTGGTTTTACAGCATTTTCTGAAACGATATTAGCGGTATTTGCTCCTTCATCTGGACTATTAGTAGCTTCTCGTGATTGAGCTACGCTATCACTAGCTTCTACTGTTCCAGCTCCGAAGAATATACCTACCCCAATTAGAACACTCGCTGCTCCAACTTTGAATTTTTTGATGGAGTAGGTTTCAACTTTTTCACCGCGAAGTTCGTGGCGTTTTTTTATATTATTTTTTCCTACCATAATAACTTCTCCTTTTTATAATTCTCTTTTTAATTAACATTATAGTAAATTAACCTAAAATTTACTTAAACATTCTATCATAAACATCTATATTTTAAAAGTAACTTGTCTTATTATATTCTAATTAATTTTATGTATAGTTATACGACTACATAGTGTCCTTTTCCATTAAAACTCAAATTATCTATACAAAGTATTAATTCTTATACTTATTTCAATATATTTTTTTATTTTACTAATAAATCAACTATAATTTAATGTGTCTTTTTCGTAATTATAAATTAATCCAAAAAAAGTAGTGCTCTTCTGATATAATCTCGACTACTAACACATGCCTCAAGATGATAGCTTGCACATTCGGTTAATCTTATTGTATTTTGACCACCGCTACCTGGTAAGAGGACTTATTTATTTCCCCTTATTTTCATAAACTAAATAAAGCCATTAAAAATAAGACCCAAAACTAAGTTTCCTTAATTTTGAGTCTTTATAATTCTATACTAAAACTTTATCGTTTTCTTTTCTCTCTCTTGGAGATTGTCTTACACTTACTTCGATTTTTCCTTTTTTGTTTAATTCACGTACTTTTAATACTGCCCACAATTGTGCTGCAATAAATAGTGATGAATATAAGCCAAAGACTAATCCTATAAGTAACGCTACGTTAAATGAGTAGATTGAACTACTTCCTAGTAATAACATCACTACTACAGTAATTATAACTGTTAATACTGTATTAATAGAACGAGTTAACGTTTGTCTTAACGATACGTCTACTACTTTGTAAATTTGTTCTTTAGATGTTAGTACTTTCTCATGACGCATATGTTCACGAATACGGTCGAATGTAACGATAGTATCGTTAATCGAGTAACCTACAATTGTTAATACCGCAGCGATGAATGTAATATCTATTTCTAATCTTAATAAGCTCGCTATGAAAATGATGATACATACATCATGCAGTAAGGCGATAACACTCGTAAGTCCCATACGCCATTCGAATCTAAATGCTACATAGATGATAATACCTATAGAAGCATACATTAACGCGAATAATGCATTTTTAGCTAATTCTTTACCAATTACTGGAGATACAACACTTAGGTTAGCATCTTTTTCATATTTTTTAGCAAAGTATTCTTTTATTTCAATTGATTTATCTTGTGCAAAGCTCTCTTTAGAGTGAACTGTTGCTTGTTTTTTATCTGGTGATAAAACTATTTTTTCTTCTTTTACTTTTAAGTTATTTAAGTCTTCTTGAACTTTATCTATAGATAATTCCGTATTTGCAGCTACATCTATACGAGTACCACTAGAAAAGTCAATTCCTAAGTTAAGTTTATTCATTCCTAGAGAAATAGATCCCGCTATCATAATTGCAATACTTAACGCAAAGAATTTCTTCATGTGCTTAGTGAAGCTTAGCCATTCAAATTTAGTACTTAAGTTAAGTGAATTTATACCAAACTTAGTTTCATGGATGCTCTTCTTACTAACACCGAAGTAGCCTGGGTGTTTGTTAAAAATATTAGAGTTTACTAATAAGCTAAGTAATAATCTTGTACCAAATACCGCTGTTATAAAGCTGACAAGTATTGATAGTAATAACATTGTCGCAAAACCTTTAACACTACTTGTACCAAAGATAAATAGTACTATCGCAGCAATAACTGTAGTAAACTGCGAGTCAAAGATTGTCCATAACGACTGCTTAGCTCCATCTAAATATGCTTTTTTCAGTGGATAACCGGCACGTACTTCTTCTTTAATTCTTTCGTACATGATGATATTAGCATCGACCGCCATACCAACCCCAAGGATTAAGGCTGCAATACCAGGAAGTGTTAATACCCCTGAAATCATATTGAAGAATACTACCGTAATATATACGTATGCGACCATCATTACACTCGCTACGAATCCAGGAACACGATAAATAACTAACATGAATAAACAAATAATTGCTAAAGCTACAGCTCCTGCATATACTGTTTGATTTAACGCATCAGCACCGAATTGAGCTCCTACAGAGTTAGAGTAAATTTCTGTTAATTTTACAGGTAAAGCACCTGAGTTTAATAACGCCGCCATTTCTTTAGCTTCTTTAACAGTAAAGTTACCAGTAATTTGAACATCTTTTGAGTTAATAGTTTGTGCTACTTGTGGCGCAGAAACATATTTAGGTTTCTCTTTAGCCGCTTCAGCCTTAAATGAATCTCCTTCATTGAAGTCCATCCAAATAACCATTAAGTTTTGACCTTGAGGACGTTTACTGATTTCTGAAGTAATATTACCAAATTTATCAGCATCTTTTAATTTCAAGTTAACATCAGGTTTGTTATTTTGATCGAATCCTTGAGATGCTCCGTTTTCTTCCAAATCAGAACCGTCTAACAGTACCTTATCTTCTATATCACGAATAGTTAAGTTCGCTTGCGTTGATAATACTTTACGAGCTGTTTCTTGGTCTTTTACCCCTGCAAGTTCAACACGAATTCTATTTCCTGATTCAACAGTAATAACCGGTTCACTTACCCCAAGTATGTTAATACGTCTACTAATAGTGTCGGCAGTTGCCTTAACAGCTGCTTCATCTATAGTTTGACCTTCTTTAAGAGGTTCTACTTGGTATAGTACCTCAAATCCTCCTTGAAGATCCAGTCCAAGATTTACTTTTTCAGCATTAGATTTTGATGTTAATCCTATTGACGTAAGAATAATAACAACTAATGATAAGAAAGCAATAATTCTACTGAACTTTTTCTTCTCATTTCTTCTTCCTCTCATGAAAGTTCTCCTTTATTTTATTTTTCATTGTACAATTTATAGTAATCAAATATAAAATTATTTATATGTAAATCGCTATATAGGTAATTAATACGCTACCTTCTAATTTATCAAATTTTCGCTAAGTTATCAAGTATTTATTTAATTTTTTTGTAATAATCTTCCACATATTTAATGACAGAAAAATCATTATTATTTCCGATAACTTCATCACACATTTCTTGAATTTCTTCTTTAGCATTATTTGGACAAACACTCCAGCCTGCTACATCGAACATTTCTTTATCATTGAAATTATCACCAAATACTACACAATCTTCAATTTGAGAATTGTAATATTCAGCTAATTTTTCAATAGCTGTTCCCTTATTACACCCTTTTGGCATAATGTCGAAGAAATCAGTCGCTGAGAATGTACCATCAACTTCTAGAACTTCACTGACCTTGTTAAAGAAATTCACTACTTTTTCATGATCTTTAGTAATCATCATAATTTTTTGACAATCTTCATTATTCTTTTTGATTTCACCTATAATGTCATCATGAATATACATTGGCGTTTTCAGTTCCTCTGGCATTTCCGCTTCAAGCTTTTTCATTCTAGCCATACTAAATGACAAGTGATCACAATAGATATAATTTAGTGTATATACGTGAAATTCTATTTCATCATCATTTAATTCTTTAAACATGCTGTGAATCTTTTCAATTTCTTCTATCTTAAAACTCTTTTGATAAACTATTTCACCTGTTGATAAATTTCTAATTAAACTTCCATTATTAGAAATAACTACATCGTTCATCCCTAAGTTGTAATAATAATGCTTAACCGCAATATCAGGTCTTCCCGTGGCAATTATGAATTTACTTCCTTTATCTTGCAGTTTTACTATCACATCTTTCGCATTTGGTGCAACTTCTTTTTTATCATTTAAAAAAGTTCCATCCATATCAGTAATAAACCATTTCATTAGTTATTTTTCTCCTTTGTGAAAACTAAAAAAATTTACTAATAACATAATTAGCAACAAGTACTACGAATTGAATAATAAATTTACTTTAAATAGGCATTCATTCCTAAGTAAATGAATAATTCTACTCCAAATACTTCTATAACAAGCGTAGATAATCTAGCTGTAAAGAATTTACTAAGTTCATAAAAATACCTTCTTAAATCCTACAGCCTTCGAATTAAATACGTACTTAGCATTAACAAAAATATGCAAATAAAATCGATAATGTTATAGATATTAAATTCGCTGGTCTAACTTCCATACCATAGTAATACAAAAATAAAAATATGTAACAACATTTACTAGTGTCGTACAAACTCCAAAGAATATGTAATTAACTATACTTTTGTATCTAGGTTCTTTGTAAAGATCCAGCATTTTCTTTATTAAATTTCTCATGCTATCCTCTTTATAATAAAAATTTTTGCCAACACTTAATTATATACCTATAAGTAGTTTTTTTCAAATTTTTACATGTGAAATTTAATACAAGTTAGAAAATGATTTTTATAAAAATTATTACGGGAAGCACTCTATAAAAATCAATTTCTCTGAACTCACGATTTTTTTATTTTTTTAATCCCAAGTATTTTTTTCTATTATAAAAATTAACGACTCACTAATCAAAAATTTCTTAAAAAAATCGATTTAATGAGTCGCCTTTATTATTCTACTTTATTCCATTTTAACATGGCCTGTTCCAACCTTGAAAAAAATTGCATGCACCATATCCAATTATATTTCTTTCCTTTTTGTTTCTTATAGATTTTTTTTCTACATTTTTTTGTATCTTATCTCTATTTTTTTCAAACAAAAATTTGAATTCTTTTATTAATCAAAACCTTATAACTTTCCTCTAAGTTTTTTTAAATAAAACTTTTTTTCATACATTCCTTTTGGAACTGGAATCATTTTTCTTGATATCAATTACTCCTAATATATGTAATTTTTTTGAGTTTTAGAAAAAATCTTTATATATATCATAAGATTTTTATTCTTTCGTTATCTATTATCTCATAAATTAGTATATGTTCATTAGAGATATTTTTTTCCATTTCTTATGTTTTCTTTTTGCTGATGATAATGGTATAAAAATACTCAAATTCATTTACTAATAATATAATTATGCTTTATTAATCATAATACTCTCCCCAAAAAAAGAGAGGTTTTCTAACCTCTCTTCCTTCTTTAAACTTTCACCTTTGGTATATAGGTAGTGAGACACCTTCTTTATATTCACAGTATAACAATTAATCTTTCAACTGTCAATAAAATTATCTAATTATAAATAAACTTGAATTTTTTTATTTAAATATGATTCATTTTATTTAACCTACAGTTTACTAAACAGTTTTACATCTGGATATTTATCACTAAACCAGTTCATCGCGAAATCATTTTCGAATAAGAATACGTAGTTATCGTATAAGTCTTTAACTAAGATACTTCTTGAACTTGACATATTCTCATTAATTGATTCTTCATTTTCAATCCAACGAGTAGTTTTTTGTCCAATACGTTCCATTACCACTTCAGTATTGTATTCATTTTTCATACGGTGTTCAAATACTTCAAATTGCAGCTGACCTACTGCTCCTAAGATAATTTGGTTCGTATGTAATGTTTTATAATATTGAATTGCTCCTTCTTGTACAAGTTGCTCAACACCTTTATGGAAGTGTTTTTGTTTCAATACGTTTTTCGCAGAAACTTTTACGAATATTTCTGGCGTGAATGAAGGAAGTGCTTCAAATTCAACTTTTTTATTTTGATAAAGCGTATCACCGATTTGATAGTTTCCACTATCGTAAAGACCGATAATATCCCCCGCATAAGCTACATCTACAGTAGCTTTATCATCTGCCATGAAGTTAGTTGAACGTGAAATTTTTAATTTTTTACCTGTTCTTGTTAAATTTACATCCATACCACGGTTGAACTCACCTGAACACACACGTAAGAATGCAATTCTATCACGGTGTTTAGGATCCATATTGGCTTGGATTTTGAAGATAAATCCTGAGAAGTCTTCTCCTGTTGGTTGAATATCTTCTTCATTAACTCCACGACGACCTTTTGGTGTTGGTGCATTGTCTACATAGTAGTTTAAGAAACTTTCTACCCCAAATGATGATAATGCAGACCCGAAGAATACCGGCGTTTGTTCCCCTTTTAATTGTTTATCATAGTCATAATCAACACCTGCTTCAGTAATAAGAATCATATCTTCTACACATTTTTGATACATTGTATCTTGAGCAAGTGGATTATCATCTACGATATTATACTCTTCATCTAATTCTACAAAAATCACTATCTTCTTTAAATGGTTCTATAAAAATGATTTTTTTCTATCCATAATTCCGAAGAAGTTCTGCCCCATACCTACAGGAAGGTTCATCGGATATGTTTCAATTTCTAATTTTTCTTCAATTTCAGCTAATAATTCTAATGGATCTTTAATTTCACGGTCAACTTTATTAATGAATGTGAAGATTGGAATACCACGCATACGACAAACTTTGAAAAGTTTTAATGTCTGCGCCTCAATCCCTTTTGCTCCATCAATAACCATTACAGCACTATCTACTGCCATAAGAGTACGATATGTATCTTCTGAAAAGTCTTCGTGTCCTGGTGTATCTAGGATATTGATAATTTTATTATCATAGTCTAGTTGCATTACTGATGAAGTTACCGAGATACCACGTTGTTTCTCTATATCCATCCAGTCACTTTTTGCATACTTCCCTGTTTTCTTACCTTTTACCGTCCCTGCTTCACGAATTGCTCCACCGAATAAAAGTAATTTCTCCGTTAATGTTGTTTTACCAGCATCGGGGTGAGAGATAATGGCAAATGTTCTTCTTTTTTCTACTTGTTCTCTAATTTTTTCTACCACGTTATTTTCCTTTCAATTTTTCTATTTTATATTAAATTTCTTTTTCGCTTCCTCTACAGCAACAATTGGATCTGAGTGCCAAACTTTTTTACCACCTTGAAGAATTTCATAATCTTCACGACCTTTTGATGCTAAAATCACTACATCTCCAGGTTTAGAAAGTTCAATTATTCGTTTAACCGCATCAGTTCTAAACCATACTTTTTCATAGTTTTTATGAGTCATTCCTTTTTCGATTGATCCCATAAGAACTTCTACATCTTCATCACGAGGGCTATCAGTTGTAATAACAATATAATCTGCTTCTGAGATAATTTTTCCAATTAATGGCCCTTTAGAAATATCACGTCCACCACCCATTCCAGTAACAAGAAGTGTACGTTTACCTTTTCTTATTTCACGGGTTGCTTCTAATAATTTTTCATAGCCATCTGGAGTATGTGCAAAGTCACTTATAATATCAATCGGTAGCTCATCACCTAAGATTTCCATTCTACCGTATAATGCTCCAAGCTTAGGTAAAATACCAACTAGCTGTTCTACACTATAACCTTTTAGCCATACAGCAATAAGAGCAGCAAGGACATTACTTACCATAAAGTCTCCAATATAATTAGTTATACATTCAAAAGTACCTTCTGGAGATTTTAGTGTGAAACTTGTTTTATAAGCTTTATCCTCTTTGTATTGTTTTATATTATAAGCATAAAAATCTGCTGTATTGTCGTTGATAGAGTAATTTATTTCTTGTTGATATAAGCATTTTGAAATAATTTTATAGTAACTATCATCTTTATTCAAGACACCATATTTTGCCTCTGATAGATTATTACCTAATGTTGAAAATAATAAACTCTTATCATAAGCATAAGTCTGCATGTCTCCATGGAAATCTAAATGTTCATGTGTTAAGTTTGTAAATATCGCAACATCGATATCTACATTGTAAATACGGCCTAACGCCATTGCATGCGATGATGCTTCAAAAGCAAGATTATTAATTTTTTCTTGACGTAGTTCCCCTATTTGATTATGTAATGTTACTACATCAGGAGTTGTATTACCAAAATAAATTGGTTCATTATCATTTTTACCAAAACCATTCGTTCCTATATAGGCACTACTTTCTCCTAAGTTACGTAGCATATTATGAACTAATGTTGATATACTCGTCTTACCGTTTGTTCCAGTTACAGCAACTGTATGTACATCAGAACCTTCATTAATTTTCTTAGCAATCATACTAGCAATTTTTTCAATTTCATGTTCTTTAATAACAATTACAGCACAGTTTTCTACGTTATAATTTTCAAAACGGCTCGCAATTACTAATGCTGCCCCTTGTTCAATTACCTTCTCTATATAATTATGTCCATCTACCGTATACCCCTTTTATAGCGACAAATACATCTCCTTTTCCTATTTTTTTCTAGAATCTTGAGATATATTGTTTACTCTTTCTGGTAAATTTCCATAAATAGTTTTTTTACTTTTTATATTATCAATAATATCTAATATATTCATACTATCTACCTTTTTTTCTTATTTTCTAACTACTAAATTATACCACGCATACTAGTAATACTCAACCAACAACGGTAATTATTTTTATTTTCACTAATAATTATTGATAATCTATTTTAGTTCTTGTATAACGAATTTTTTTGTCGACGTTTGACATTATATTTCAGTTATGTTGATAATTAATAAAAATCTAGTGTAATATATATAAGAAATCATTATAAAAAAAGAAACTAAAAAGGAGCTACAATGGAACACGAAATTATTTCAGAAATTTTTGACTCATATAGCTAATAACAATATTAATAAAAATAACTTTTTCTAATATTCGCAATAAAGAATTAGAACTTGATAAAGTTATTGGTAAATTAGTTAGTATCAAAGAAAGTATTAATCTACAGCTAGAATACAGATATAAAAAGAATAATAAAAACATACTAATATAGTTACTACTGATTCTTCGAATATTGAAAAATACGATTAAAGAACTTTTCGAATTAGCAAAAAGATATTAATGTTGTTACCATAGATGAAAAATATTAATATTAAAATTTCAAAAAAATTCAAAAATTAGTTTAAGTAGAAAGAAAAACAGCTACTAAAAACTATTTCATTTGAACATAATAAGAAAAAAAGATTACTTCTTAGATGAAAAAAACAGAAATATCCATTTTTTTAATTGAGCTTGGAATTCAAAAATAAGGATGGTAAAGTTATTAAAAAGTAAATACAATAAATTTAAACAGATAAATAAATATCTTGAATTTATTAAACAAGCTACTAGTCAATTAGATTCTAATAAACAGATTACAATTCTAGACTTTGGTAGTGGTAAGAGTTACCTAACATTTTCTACTTATTATTACCTAACAGAAGTTCTTAACATGAATGTGAAGATTATTGGAATAGATCTGAAAAAAGAAGTTATTGAACATTGTAATAATATAGCTGAAAAACTTAATTTTTCTAATCTTAGCTTTATATATGGTGATGTTATCGACTATGAAAATAAAGAGGAGATAGATATGGTTATAAGTCTTCACGCATGTAATACTGCGACTGACATAGCTATTCTAAAAGCTCTTGGTTGGAAATCAAAAGTATTCTTTGCAGTTCCTTGTTGTCAAAAGGAAGTTAATGGTCAATTAAGTGCCGATTTCCTTCCATTCATGTTAAAACATGGGATTGTGAAAGAAAAATTCTCTACTCTTCTTACGGATTCTGTTCGTAGTGAAGTCTTAGAAGCATTCGGATATAAATCTGACATTGTTGAGTTTATCTCCGCAGAGAACACACCTAAAAATCAACTTATCCGAGCTTATAAAATGACAAATAATGTAGATAAAGATAAATTGTTCAATGTAGAAAAATTCACTTCATCTTTAAATGTGAAGATGTTCTTGTTAGATGAAGTAAAAAAATTAATTTAATATAAAGAAAAAAGCATTAGCTCTCATTTTTGAGCTAATGCTTTTTGTTATTCTAAAAACTATAGTTCACTAAAGTCGTAAACTTTACCTTTTTGTCTATTTGGTAATACAGCTGCAATTACTAAGCAAACTAGTGCTGGTACTAACCATTCTAAACTTTGAGCTGCTAGAGGAAGTTTTGCGATTAGACCACTTAAAGCTGCTACTTTAAATGTGCTTCCTACTACAGAAAGAATAGAGATTAGTGTAACTACTGCCATAGTTAATTGCATTCCTAACTTAGATAATGCTACATATTTGTTAACAATAACTATTAATACTAATGCAATTGTAATTGGGTATAAGAATAATAACATTGGTACTGAGAATTGGATAACACTTTGTAATCCAACGTTTGCAATAGCAAATCCTACAACTGTGAATAATGTGGCATACGCTTTGTATGAAAGCTGCGGGAATTTTTTGTTAAAGAATTCTGAAGTCGCTACGATTAATCCTACTGTCGTAGTGAAACATGTAAGAATTACCATAATTCCTAAGAATACACTTCCGAAGTTACCGAATAATACTCGAGCTGATTCTGATAATACATAAGCACCTTTGTTAACTTTAGCATTAGATAATACTTCTGCAGGAACTGCAAATTTATTCCCTAATAATCCTAATCCAACATATAAGATACTGAATCCAATTCCTGTTGCAATACCAGCGATCCAAACACTAGATAAAAATTCTTTTTTATCTTTGAATCCTAATTGTTTTAACGCACTCATCGCGATGATACAGAATGCCACTGAAGCAAGTGCATCAAGTGTGTTATATCCTTCGATAAATCCTGTACCAAAAGCTAAACCACTAGTTGCATAAGTTTTAGCAGCTTCTCCTGTTGAGTTAAATTTAGATACTCCTAGAATTACTAAAATAACAATTAATAAAGCAAATATAGGTGTTAAAATTTTACCTACACTATTTAAAATCTTAGTTGGGTTTACCGCTAATAAAAACGCACATACAAAATAAATAACTGTAAAAATTAATAACCATGGTAAACTACTACCAGCTACAATTGGTGCCACTCCAATATCAAATGCAGTTGCTGCTGTTCTTGGAATCGCAAATAATGGTCCAATTGACAAATATAATAATACTAAGTATGTAGTTGAGAATAATGGTGAAATTTTTTCATCCATCTCTGCTCCATATCCATTTGGATTAAGTGTTCCAACAATAAGTGTAACAATAGCAATACCTACTCCTGAAACAACAAATCCTAAAATTGCAGGCCAAAAGTTCCCACCAGAACTTACCCCCAGTGCTGGTGGAAAGATTAAGTTTCCAGCACCAAAAAAGATACCAAATAATAACAATCCGGTTAATAAACCTTTTTTCATATATAATACTTCCTTTCTTAATTTATATAGTATATCTATAATACTATATCTCTCAAAAAAAGGCAAACACTTTTTTTAAAAAAATAATTAAGAATTTTTTTATTTTATTCGAAATTATCAGAAAATAATTTCGATATAAAAAGAAAAACGAATTCACAGTTGGTGTAATCCTAATATTATGTATACCTTTATTCTAGATAAATTGATACTTTTTTTCTTTTTTTACATATCAACACATTTTATTATAAATTTATAACTATAATATACAATAATACCCTTTTTACTGAAAAAAACAGTAAAAAGGGTATATATTTATTAATATTAAATTTATTGTTCGCTATTATACATGTAACCAAAGTAATTGTATTACGAATAATATAGCAAAGATATACATTAATGGATGAATATCTTTCCATTGTTTTTTAGATAATTTTAATACTACATAGAAGATAAATCCAAATGCAATACCATCATTAATTGAACCTGTAAGTGGAATACCTACAATTGTTACGAAGGCTGGGAAGGCTTCTGTGATATCAGACCAATCAATCTTAGCAATACTTTCCATCATGAATGATCCAATGATGATTAATGCTGGTGATGTAATCGCCGGTACTGAAGCTAAGCTACTTGCTAATGGGAATAAGAAAATTGAGATTACAACCAAGAAACTTGTTGTTAAAGCTGTAAGACCTGTACGTCCTCCGTTAGCAACCCCTGCAGAAGATTCAATATAAGCTGAAGTTGGAGTAGTTCCAAATAGAGATCCCGCTAATGAAGCAAATGAGTCAGCTAATAAAGCTTCTTTTGCTTTTTCCATTTTTCCATTTTTAACTAAACCTGCTTGTGTAGTTACTGCAACCATTGTACCCGTAGTATCAAATAATGTTACCATTAAGAATGTAAATACTATTCCATATAATCCTAATTGTAAGGCATTAATACTTTCACTAACTGGATTATAAAGTAAACTTAAATCCATATGAGGGATACCGAAGACTTTTTCTACTTTTAACATTCCTGTAAAATATGAAATAATAGCAACTACTGCCATTCCAATAAAAATAGCTCCTTTTACTTCTAAAGCTAATAGAACAAGGATTATAAAGATCCCTAGTATTGTCATGTAAGCTACAGGATTTTTCAAATCGCCTAGTGAAAGAATTGTATGTGGATTAGCAACAATAAGAGCGGAACTTTTAAGCCCTAAAAATGCGATAAATAATCCAATCGCTGCTGAAATACCATGTTTTAAATTATTAGGAATTGAATCTATTAAACTTTCACGGAATTTTGTTGCTGATAAGATTACGAAAATAACAGCTCCTAAAAAACATGTGGCTAATAATGTTTTATAATTATAACCTGATGTTGCAGCTAATGTAGCAAAATATGAGTTTATCCCCATACCAGGTGCAACTACTATTGGATAGTTCGCTGCTAATGCCATAATCAAAGTACCAATTAAAATGGCAATTATTGTTGCTGTAAATACTCTATCTAATGGAATACCTGCTGCTGATAATACAGCCGGATTTACTACTAAAATATAACTCATTGAGAAAAAAGTGATTAAACCAGACACTACTTCAGTTCTAGCATCTGTTTTATTTTCTCTTAGTTTAAAAAGACGTTCTAACATATATAGAAAATTCTCCTTAGTTTTTATTAATGCCGAAGCACATTAATAATAATAAATCTTTTAAAAAATAAAAAGTCAAGAGTTTTTTTCATCAGAAAGTTCATATTTTATTGTTTTTTTTCTATACTTACACCCTTTCAACTAACGGAATTATCCTTTTAAATATTTCTGTTTTTAATTTGTTTACATAAAGATAATCAATTAAATCCGAACTTTAAACTTTTTATATTTTCTTAATAATTCGAATTTAAAAATAAAAAAATTCTTTAAACATTATACTCTCACAACTAAGTATAACTATTTAAAGAACTTTTTTTATTTTTTTCTTTATCCTCGGGAATCACTCCCATTAATTTTTAACAATTTATCCCATTCAAAAAGCATCTGTAAAACATATAGCATTAAAAAAATAAATAAACCATTTTTTTGTTATTGGAAAGTCATGATAATCAAAAAAAGAAAAACTCTTAGAAAAAAATTACGAATAATAGTGAAACAGAAGCTATCTTAAAATGTTTTTTTCTCCTGATACTTTAATATTCAAAAATGTAATAACAATAGGAAATAAACTCAATCTTGCTAAATTTTTCTAGTATATCCATAATACTGCCTCCACATAATATAATTCGTATCCTTCATTTATAATACCTCTATACTAGCTCCTATTATATCAAAGAGTTAACATACTATAAACGTTTACATTTATAGCGCACATATATTTTAGTTCAATATAAAAATAATATCACTAAAGAATCCTTTTAAATTCCTTTAGTGATATTTACTATATTATAATATTTTTCGAGAAGAATTCTTTTGTTCTTTCTTCTTTTTGGATTATCAAAGATTTCTGATGGAGTTCCTTCTTCTAATACTACTCCTCCATCCATAAATATTACTTTATCAGCAACTTCTTTTGCAAAGTTCATCTCGTGAGTAACTATTAACATAGTTAATCCTTCTTCAGATAATTCTTTAATAACATCTAGTACTTCTTTTACCATCTCTGGATCTAGCGCACTAGTAGGTTCATCAAATAGTAATACTTCTGGTGAATTAGCTAAGGCACGTGCGATTGCTACACGTTGCTTTTGTCCTCCTGAAAGACTATTAGGATAAACATCTTTTTTATCTTCTAATCCTACACGTTTTAGCAACTCAATTGCCTTTTTCTCAATGTTTTCAGCAGTGTCGTCACCGAACGTTTTTGGAGCAAGTGTAATATTTTCCAGTACACTCATATTTGGGAATAGGTTAAAGTTTTGAAATACCATTCCTACTTTTTTTCTATATTTATTAATATTTTGTTTAGTAATATCTTCACCATCGTATAAAATTTGTCCACTCGTTGGAGTTTCTAATAAGTTCACACAACGTAATGCTGTACTTTTTCCACTACCACTTGAACCTAGAATTACAATTTTCTCCCCTTTTTCAACGTTGATATTTACACCTTTTAATACTTCTAATTTTCCGAATTTCTTATGTAAATCTTTTATTTGTAATAACAATTTTTTCACCTACTTCGTTAATTTTTTCTCTAAACGTTTTACTAATAATGATAATATTGATGTAATAATAAAGTATATTGCAGCTGCTACTAAGTACGGTCCAAATGTTTGGTAAGTAGCATTTTTTACAGTGTTTGCTGTAAACATGATATCCGCTACCCCTACAAAGTAAACTATTGAAGATTCTTTTACTAATGAAATAAACTCATTACCTAAGGCTGGTAAACTATTTTTTAAAGCTTGTGGTAAGATGATTAATTTCATAGTTTGGAAATAACTAAGTCCTAATGAACGCCCTGCTTCCATTTGTCCTTTATCGATTGCTAAGATTCCAGAACGGAATATTTCACTAACATATGCTCCCGAGTTAATTGAAAGAGCAATTATCGCTGACATAAATGGTGTAAATGAAATACCAATTTCTGGTAATGCAAAATAGATAATCATAATTTGCACTAGTATTGGTGTATTTCTAATTATTTCTACATATATTGCTGCTATTACATTAAGTACTTTAAAAGTACTAATTTTTGCTAAACATACTACAATTCCAAGTATTAATCCTACTAGTAAAGCTATAAGTGAAACTTTTAAAGTTGTTACCGTAGCTTCTAAATACGTCATGTAATAATTTGGAAGAAAATCAAACATTCTATTTTATACCTCTCTTTTATTCGCTTTGTGCAGCAACTTTAGCATATTTATCAAGCTCTTTTTCAAATGCTTTTTGATCTTGAATTTCTTTAATTACTGCGTTTACTTGTTCTAATAATTCTTTGTTACTATCATTTTTTCCTTTTTTGAAGGCAATTGCCATACCAGTCGCTTCTGGATCGTTATCTGCAGTAAATTTACTAATTTTAATATCAGTGTATTTGTTCATTGCAATTTTTGCAACGTCGTCCGGAATTAATACTGCATCAATTTTTTTATTTTTAAGATCTTGTAATAAGCTTGGTACGTCAGTTAAAGCTTGGATATTTTTGTCATCCATTTTTAGTTGTTCTTTAGCATAAGTTTCATATGTTGAACCTTTTTGAACACCGATTTTTTTATTTTTTAAATCATCTACTGATTTAATTTCTTCGCTATCTTTGTTTACAACAAAAAAATACCTTTTGCTTGTGTAATAAACATCTGAGAAATCAACTGCTTTTTTTCTTTCCTCTGTTGGGTTAACTCCAGAGATTACCATATCAATTTTGTTTGCATTTAAAGCAGCGATTAAAGAATCAAATGCCATTTGTTGAATTTCAACCTGAACACCTAATTTTTTAGCAACTTGCTCTGCTAAATAGATATCTGCACCTACAACTTTTTTGTTACCATTTTCTGTAGTTAGAAACTCATATGGTGGATAGTCCGGTGAAACTCCTAAAACAATCTTGTTTTTATCTTTAACTTCTTGTATTTTATTTTTTGTACTGCTACTTGAGCATGCTGTTAAAGTTACGACTGTAATAATTGATGTAATGAATAATAATAATTTTTTCATTGTTTTGTCTCCTTTATTCTTTATTATATTATATTTTTTTAGAAAAAGAACTAATTATAATAAAAAAATCTCTTTGTAACTAGAATCCTAGCTACAAAGAGACGAATTTTCGCGGTGCCACTCTTTTTGGTATACTTAATAATAGAAATACAGTCCATGGTCTATGTAACTTCACGAGATAAATAAAAAAGTCTTTTTATAATTTCCTAAGAAACTATAAAAAAAGACGAAATCAATTCCACGTTGCCACTTTTTCTTGGTATTTAGTATACCCACTCAATCTCTTTAAGGCAGAGTTACCAATTATCTAATAATTGCCTAAAAAGTGCGTTCATCTAGAAAAATTACTAACCTCACACCAACGTTAGCTCGCTAAAAATTTTTTACCAAATTACTATTCTTTTCTAAGGTTTTAGTTTTATTGTTAATTATTTTACACCGTTAATAATTACTTGTCAAGTGAAAAATTAAATTTTTTTAATATTTTTTTCTAATTACTTTATCCATATCTCCTTTAGAAAAAGAAAGAACTCAAAGAATAATTTCTTTCTTGAGTTCTTTCGATATAACTTATTATTTATTTAACAAGTTATATAAAGTTTTAACATGGACTCCTGTAGCACCTTTGGGAAGATATTTTTCACCTTTTGATAAATATGCAGTTCCTGCAATATCTAAGTGAATCCATGGAACATTATTTGCTACGAAATTCTCAATGAATAATCCCGCAGTTATAGTTCCCCCAAGTCTTCCACCTGTATTTTTCACATCAGCTACTGACGAATTGTTTAATTTTCTAAAGCTGTTATCTACTGGCATTTGCCATACTCTTTCTCCTGCTTGCTTAGCCGCTTCGCTCAGTTCATTATAAAATTCTTGGTTGTTTGTCACTGCTCCAGTATAGAACTCTCCTAATGCAACTAAACATGCTCCAGTAAGTGTTGCCAAATCAATAACTTTATTAACTTTTAGTTTTTCTGTAGCATAGTATACTGAATCTGCAAGAGTGATACGTCCTTCAGCATCAGTATTTGCTACTTCTACTGTTTTTCCTGATAAAGTTGAAATAACATCACCTGGTTTATATGATCCACCAGCTATCATATTTTCACAAGCTCCTACAATAGCAATAACATTTGTTTTTAATTTTCTTGTAGCAATCAGTTTCATTGTTCCAATAACTGTTCCTGCTCCACCCATATCACAGTGCATTATATCCATACTATTGGCTGTTTGTTTTATTGAATAACCGCCTGTATCATAAGTCACACCTTTACCTACTAGTCCTACTACTTCACTTTCTTCTGGATTATTTAAGTATTTCATAACAATAAATCTTGGTTTTTTATCTGAAGCACGACCTACAGCTAATAATCCTTTTAGACCTAGTTCTTCACATTGTTTCATCATAAACTTCAACTTCAACACCTAATACTGATAATTCTTCACTAGCTATATTAGCAAGTGTTTCTGGATATAAATACTCTGCTCTTTCGTTAACTAAATCACGTGCGAAGAATATACCACTTATAATATCAAAAGCTTCATTTACTATTTCTTCAATATTATCAATTTTTTCTTCTGTTGCTAGGTTAATGGTAATTTCTGGAAAATCTTTTCTATCTGATTTATACTTATCAAATTTGTAAGTAGCGTGTAAAGCTCCTTCTACTGCAGCGTTCACTATGCTTTGAGTTGGAATATTTTCTAGTTTTGGTAAAGTAATTTGAGCCTCAAACTCTTTGTGTTTTGCTAATACTTTAACTAAGTTAAAGAATACCTCACGAACTTGATCTTCTTCTAACTCATTTCTTTTTCCTAATCCTATTAATATTTCTTTTTTTCTCCATTATATGGTAAATTCACATATATTTCATTAAACTTTCCTATAAATAATTCTTTTTGATTTTGTATATTCTAAAAAGTTTACTGTCATAATTTTCATTTTCAAATATAGGTGATACTTTTACACCTTCTAGTTTATTTGTATTAAATTTCATTTTTTTATCCTCGTACTCAGTACGTCCCTTCTTATCTTATATTTTCTAGAATTTCCTTTTGCTATTTCTTTTAGCTTCTAACACTGTATTTTCCAATGTTGTACCCTTTTTTTGATTTACCTATTATAAAACACATTAGGGTATTGTTTTCTCATATACTCATCAAATTCGTTAATTCTTTTTATTATATTCTCTACAGCAAAAAAACGATAATTATCTTTTTATTCTACTAACATAATACTTATTGACATTTCCTACTACTCCATGGACTTTAATAATTTCTTTTTCAACAATTTCCTTAATCTCATCATCGGTTTTATCCATGAGTTTCATAACCGCTTCTTCTCTAATAATATAAGCTCTTACAATTTGAATACCGCTCATTTTTATATCTATCCACTTATTACTTACGTATTCAAATTTTTGTAACATACTCACTTTCGTTTTTTTGGAAAAAAATTATCTCACCTATTTCACGATTAATATGTAGATCATCTCTCTTATAGGCTAAAGTTACAACTATATTCGAAACATAATCCATATCTGAATAAAACTCAGAAATTTTCTCATCATCATTAAACCACGGTAAAAAGTTTTTTTGACTCAAAGTCAAAACTATATAATCATAATAGTAGATACTACCATTTGAATGAACTAAATATTTATCTCCTCGTTTTTTTCAATTTTTTTCAACTTTTCTATTTAATTCTAAAAAAATACTTTATCTGAAAAAAATTTGATTCTAAGGTTTCTATAAAAAGATTTTAAAGTGAATTTTAACCGATAATCTGCTCCTACTGTAATATTATCAATTACGTTTCTATTATACATATCTTCAAGCACTTTTATTGATATCTTCTTTTTGAATTGTTAAAAATGATAATTCTGGCATCAAACTTACCATACTTTTGATTTGAAATATCACTAGCATAGTAACTTGTTAACAATGGTTCTATTAGTTTATCATAGATTTTTTTCATTAACAATAACTTTAAAAAACTCTTCAACTGTTAATTCTTTGATGTCTTCATCTTCTAGAGTATTATACATATTATATAAGATGGATAATTTTTCTTTAAATGTGAATAAATCAGACATTAACAATTCTTTTTTATCAAGCGGTAAACCATAAAGCATTTTTTCTGGCAAGTATTTAATTCCCTCATTTGTATAAAATACCTTCTTCGTTGCTCCACTCTTAATTAAATATCTATGTAAGCCCAGTTCTATCATCAAATAAAATAATACACCTTGTTCACTAATAGAATTGTGCCATCCATTATCATAAATTTCTTGCCCAAACTGAAACTTTCCAAATCTGTCATTTGCAAATTCTAAATCTCTCTCGATTAGATCAATATTAAACTTTTTTGAGTTTACTCCTGAGAGTTTATCAAGAAAGTAAGCACAACTTACTCCTGATAAGTCTCCTCCTATTATTGCTATATTTTTCATAATCTGTCCTTCTACTTCACTTTTCCAATAAATATTTTAGATATTATGTTAGCTATAACTAATGAACCTACTATAACTAACATATTAGCTCCACTGAAGCTAGTCAAGAATACAGAAATCACAGTTAAAATAACAGTGGTTATAAAGATAACGATAGTTAACAACTTTTTATAACTTTTAATTTTTATATTTTCACTTACTGGTAAAATACTGTACCAAATATTATTACTCATTTGTTTATATAACGGAACTAGCTGAATAATAGCTAAATAACTATATGAAATGATAGCTAATCCACTAACGTATGCATTTTTAAAACTAAAAATTACAAGCGCTGCTAATAACATTAATCTTAATGCTAGGTAAACTGTATTTTCTTGTCTTAAAAAAATACTCTATAGTAATAATATTTAAAACTATATTCTGCTTTTGAAATTATCTTTATTTAATTTTTGGTAGTAGCACATCAAAGTACTTTCTTCTTGCAACTTTTTACCCCACTTAATGGTACATCAACAAACATATTTACAAATTTTAAATAGTTTTCCATACGGTGTTTATCATAGTCAGCCGCTTGATTCCAGTTCACGACATATTTTTTTCTTGATCTTTATCATTTACTTTTACTTCCTGCATTTTTTTCATAATGTGTAAAGTAAATACCGCTAATACAATTATACTAATAAAATAAATAACACGAATAGCTGTGTTCTCAAAAAAATACCTCTAGCAACTGGATAAAGATTACAATAAATAGTAGTAGTTTACTCCAAATCACTTCTTTGTAGTGAATAACTTGGAAATATTTTAATAAATTGTTCCATATTATTACTATTAATAACATAAAAAAATACTTAGTCTATCTGTATTACCAATAAGATTAGTAATTGGCTTTGTAGCAAAATAGAAAAATTATAACAGTAATTATATGAACTATTGTACTGCTTATTACAGTTTTCAATCCAATTTTTTTCTATAATATTTTTTTCTAATGGTAATAAAAAAATACTGCATCAGCTTCTTTAATATGAGTTTTTTTATTTTAGAACTTACTAAATAATAACTAAAGACAACAGTTGCTGCTGTGTAAACTAAGTATAATTCTACTTTGCTTGCAATAGCAATCCATTTCGAATAATTTATAAGCACTGCTCCCAAAACTATAATAAGAAACATTATAAGGTGCGAATTAAAAATGTACTTACTATAGGTTAACTTTAACTCTTGCTCTTTCTTTCGTCTGTCAGAAAAAATATTTTCAATATTACTCATTATTTCCTCGCACTGTTAATGATAAATATATTTCATCTAAAGACGCACCTGCCATATTGAATTCGGCTCTTAATTGTTCTAAATTGCCATTTGCTAAGATTTTTCCTTCGTGAATTATTACAAAGTTATCACAATATTTTTCTGCTGTTGCAAGAATATGTGTAGACATAAGAATACTAGCTCCTTCGGCTCTTCTATCACACATTAAATTAATTAAGTCATTTATTGCAATAGGATCTAAGCCTAAAAATGGTTCATCAATTATATATAAATTCGGTTCTACTAAAAAAAGGCACAAATTATCATAACTTTTTTTGCTTCATACCTTTTTGAGAAATGAACAGGAAAGAACTTTTTTTCTTATCTTTCAACTTAAATAAATCTAATAATTTTTTTCGGCTCTTTTTCCAAGTATCCTCCATATTCAAGCCATAAGCCATTGCTGTAAGATTAATATGTTCTTCTAAAGTCAGTTCTTCATATAAAACTGGTGATTCTGGAATATAACTTATACTTTTTCTATATTTTTCATTATTTTGAGTGATTGTAATTCCATTAACTTTTTATTTCACCTTCCATCGGTCTTAATAACCCTAAGATATGTTTAATAGTTGTACTTTTACCTGCACCATTAAGACCAATTAATGCAGTTATACTACCTTTAGGTATTTGGATATTAACGTCTTCGATAATTTTTCTTCGATTATAACCTCCACCTAAATTATTTATTTCTAATACATTTGCCATTATTTATGACTCCTCTCTCTAACGCTTCTATTATCAAATCAATCTGTTTATAAGTTTCCTCTTTAGTTCCACCATTATCTATTACATAATTACCAAGAATTGATTTATCTTTTGAACTCATTTGACTTTCAATTCTAAACATTGCCTGTTCTTTTGACAATGCATTTCTACTCATCAACCTAGCTACTTGAATTTTTTCATCGACATGTACTACAATGATCTTTTCAACTAAATCTTCAAATCCAGCTTCAAATAACAATGCTATGTCTAAAAAAACAAATCTTTCATCTCTATGATTTTTCTTGTAATTGTAGAATTATTTTTCTTATATAAGGATGCACGATACTATTAAGAATTTTTAAATTTTCATCGTTACCAAAGACTAATTTCCCTAGTTTTTCTCGGCTTATTTCATTATTTTCTAGAATTGTCAAGCCGAAACTTTTCTTTAATTTTTCTTTTACTTCATCACTAGTAAGAGCTATATGACCAAGTTTATCAGCATCTATAATTGTATAACCTTTTTCTTTCAAATAATTTGACACCGTACTCTTCCCACATGCTATACTACCTGTAATTCCAATATTCAAAAATATCATCTCCATTAAATTACTTAAATACAATTTTATCATAAACCGCAATCATTTACCACATTTTACAAGTGAATTCAAAACTATAATATATAAAAAATACACTCCCTATCAGAATCTAAATTATCTAATAGAGAGTATAAAAAAATTTTTTTATTTATTTTTTTCTTTATATGGATGAATATCCATTTCTTCAAGTTTAACAAATTTTCGTTTTTGTTACTACTTTAAATATTATATACATTAGAATTCCAATAGCTGGACAAACTAAGTTATATGACATTTTTACAAAACCACCAGTTGCATAATCTGAAACTAATTGAAGTAAAATTATAGTCGCAAATGATAGTAATGCAATATAAGAACCAACAACACCAGTTTTGGCTGTATATGGCAATACATCTTCAGCTTTTTTTCCTTGCTTAGCAATGGCTTTTCGTAATCTTATTTGGGAAACTAATGAAACCATCCAAATAATCATTACTATAATTCCAACCATTGACAATAACATGTAGTATCCACTTGGATTAATTTTTTCAAAAATGAAACATAAAATCATGAACATCGCTGAAAATGTTAATGAAATTACAGGAATAGAATTACTATTTAATTTTTTGAATACTTTCGGACCATAGTTATGTGAACTTAACGAGAATAACTGTCTACTTGATACATACATACCTGAGTTTGCTGCTGATAATACTGATGTTAGAATTACAGCATTCATAATCACAGCTGCTATTTCTAATCCAATGTTTTGGAAAACAATAGTAAAAGGTGATGCAGTAACATTGTTTGTATCCAATAATCTAGGATCATTTGCTGAAACTATTGAAGATATAATCAACATTGTTGCAATATAGAATATTAATATTCTCCAGAATACTTGTTTTACAGCTTTTGGCATCGTTTCTTTTGGATTAGGTGATTCACCAGCTGTGACTGCTACTACTTCTGTTCCTCCAAATGAGAAAGCTGCTGTAGATAAAACCCCAAATAATCCTAACGCCCCGGCGCTACTTGTTTTTTCACCATTTTTAATAAAAGTAGCAATACCTGCTTCACTATTTCCAGTAACCCCAAAAATGATTGCAGCTCCTACTATTAAGAATGCTATAACAGTCAATACTTTAATGATTGTTATCCAATATTCAACTTCACCAAAAACTTTAACACTTACTAGATTTAATAAATACAAAATAACTAAAAATACTATACATATAGAAAATGTTGAAAATTGTCTAAAGAATTCCCAGTAATGCAATATTTTTGATAACGTGATTATATCAACACTCGCAACTAGAATCCACAATATCCAAAATAGCCATCCAACTCCAAATCCTACACCAGGATCTATAAAACGTGTTGCATAAGCTCCAAAAGAACCTGAAACCGGATAAAATGTTGCTAATTCTCCTATTGATGCCATTAAGAAGTAAATAATAACACCTATTAATGCATAAGTAAGAACCGCCCCATAAGAACCTGCTTTACTAACAACCGCTCCACTTGCCATAAATAATCCTGTCCCTATACATCCACCTATAGCAATCATACTGATATGACGAGCTTGTAACTTTCTTTCCATTTTTGAATCTGTCATTCTCTTCATCCTTTCTTTATTTTTAATTTATAAATATAGATTATACTAGATAATTTCAACTTTGTAAATAATTTTCTGAAATTTCAACAAAATTTTTCTACTTTTTCAAAATACTTTTGTATCCTTTGATGCAAAGGTGTATATAAATCTTATAATTGATAGAAGTTATCAATTACGAGATTTAATTTTTATGTTCTGAAATATAATATATATAAAAAAATGATTATCAAAAATATTAATTCTCTCCTTATAGATATAAAATAATTCTTTTCCTTTTTTTATAAAAAAATTATTTTATAATTCCCTTTAGAAACTATAGTTTAGAAAGTGTTTACAGAATTATTCCTTATGGTATAATTTTTTTGTATAAAAATATTTTATTTATATTAATGTTAGGAGGCATTATTATGACTACTTTTTATAACGAAGCTAGGAAGTTTGCAAAAAAATACATTGATCCCATTGCAAAAGAAATAGATGAACAAGAAAGGTTTCCTGAGGAAGTATTTAAAGAATTAGGAAAAGCTGGATACTTTAAACTTATGATACCTACAGAACTTGGTGGTTTAGGAAAAGATATGCAAGAGCACGCAGATGCTTGTCGTGCATTTGCTAAGTCTAGTGCTACAGTAGGTTTATGTTATATGATGCACAATGTCGCTTTAAACTGTATTCTTTCATATGCGGATGATAATCTTAAATCAAAAATCTGTAAAGATATCGTAGAAAATGAAAAATTCATGGCACTTGCTTACAGTGAATTAGGTACTGGTACTCACTTCTATATTTCTGATATTAAAACTGAATTCAAAGATAACTCAGTTATTTTCAATGGACTAAAAAGTATGGTAACATCTGCTGAATTTGCATCTTACTACTTAGTACTTACTCCTTCTGATGTTGAAGGGGGAATTGATAACTGGGTATTCCTCTTGGAAGTAAAGGTTTAGAATTCAAGTCATCTACATGGCACGGTCTTGGAATGCGTGGTAATGTATCATGTCAAATGGCTATTAACGATGTTGAATTAGATAAGGAACTTCGCATCGGTGAAGCTGGTTCAGGAGTTGATCAAGTGTTTACTATCGTTGCTACATACTTCATCACAGGACTTGCTGCTGTTTATAGTGGATTATGTGAAGCTATTTTAGATGAAGCCGTAGCTCATACTACTAATAGAAAATATCCAACTGGTAAATCTCTAAGTGAAATTGAAACTGTTCAGATTCATCTATCAAAAATCTACAGTCAAACCAATGCAGCAGTACTTGGAACAAATGAGGCTGCGCGTAGTTTCTTAGAAAAAGAACCTGATATGCTTGCTAAAATTTTATCAGCTAGAATTTTTGCTAGTGAAGCTGCTATCGAATTAGCTCGTCTTGGAATGCGTGTTGGTGGTGGTAAAGCCTATAACCGTGTTGGTAATATGGAACGCTACTTAAGAGATGCATTCGCAAGTCACATTATGGCTCCTAGCGTTGACGTATTAACAATTTGGTTAGGTAAAGCTATTACTGGGCAACAATTACCATAAAAACTATCTTAAAATATTTATATAAGGGGGAGGAGTACACTTCCCCCCTTATTTCTAAAATTGAAATTAATATATAAGAAAAGAGGAATATTTATTATGACAAAATTAAAAGTTGGGGCTGTAATCTATGATCCAAAAGTGACTGTAATTTGGGGGATTATTGCTAAATTCTTTGAAGATGAAAACTTCCCTATTGAACCCGTTTATTATAAAGATTACAAAGCACAAGTTGATGGATTACTAGCACGTGAAATCGATGTTGCTTGGAACTCACCTCTAGCATGGTTAGATACTAATATTCGCACAAATGGTACTGCACTAAACGGTTCAATGCGTGATACTGACCGTGACCGTAGTTCTTACCTAGTTGTAAAAGCTAACAGTAACATAGATAGTATCAATGATTTAAAAGATAAAACAATTGGTTTTGGTGCAATTGATTCACCTCAAGCTAGACTAATCCCTATTAATCATCTCCACAAACATGGATTAGAATTCGGAAAAGATTATGTTGAAAAACGTTTCGATATTGGTATTGGGCTACATGGAGATCACGTTGGCGGTGAGCTTGATTCTGCAATTGCCTTAAAAAATGATGAAGTGTCTGGTACATGGATGCTAGATTTAAACTATAATGCTTGGATAGCAGATGGTACTCTTGATGAAAATCAAGTTAAAATTTTATCAAAAACTGATTTTTTTGATCACTGTATCTTCTCAGGTCATCCTGAATTAGAAGTTTCGAAATTTGAAAAATTCATAGAAGTTCTACACAAAATGGATTATAGTAATCCTGACCACAAAGAAATGATGGATATGGAAGGATTAAAAGAATGGATTTCTGGTCGCACATCAGGATTCAAACAACTTACTGAAGCTAATGAATATCTAAACTTTTTTAGAGATTTCCACGGAGAATAGTTATGAGTAGTTCATCATTTTTAACTTCACTTCTAGGAAGTATGCCGCGAAGTAAGAAATTATTGACTGCAAAACGAAAATTTAATAAAGGTAATCTTGATTTCAACTCTTACCATCAAATATTAGACGAAGAAACTAAGTATGTGGTAAATCTTCAAGAACATAATGATATAGATATTATAACAAGTGGTGAATTAAACCGTGATAACTATGTTTCATTTATTGCTGAACGATTAGAAGGGGTTTCTATGATGAGTATGGCTGATATGTTTGATTATATTGAAGATAAACAAGGTTTTGAACAAATTCTTGACATTTTAGATGTCCCAGCAATTAGTATAAAAAATGCAATTTGTACAGGTAAAGTCAAATATAATAAACCTCTAGTCGCAGATGAAATGATTGAATTAAAAAAAATAACTTCGAAGAAAATTAAAGCTACTCTTCCTGGTCCATATTTAATGACTCGTTCCATGTGGCTACCTGCTCTATCAAAACAATATTATGATAGTAAAGATGCCTTAGGAGAAGATGTAATTAAAGTACTAAAACAAGAAATAGATACTTTATATTCACATGGAATTGATATAATTCAATTTGATGAACCAGTGTTAACTGAAGTCGTTTTTTCTGAAGGAAAAACAAGATCATTTATGTGTGCCGCACTATCTGAGAAAAAAGATCCAACAGAGGAATTAAAATTCGCTACGAAATTAATAAAATCCGTAATATCTTATGCTAAAGAAAAAGGAATATTAGTTTCTCTTCATGTTTGCCGTGGAAATTGGAGTAGAGATGAAAGTATACTTTTAACAGGACCCTATACTCCTTTATTACCTTTGTTTGAAGAAACATTACCTAATATACTGACATTAGAGTTCTCAACTCCTCGTGCCGGAGAAATTTCATCATTACTTAGTAGCAATTTAATTAAAGAAAATTGTATACTTGGTCTTGGCGTGATGAATCCAAGAACAGATGAAATTGAATCTTTAGAGAATATCTTATCTCGAGTTGAGGAAGTTCTACGTTTTATTCCTAAAGAACAAATTTGGTTAAATCCTGATTGTGGATTTGCTACATTTGCTAACAGACCCGTTAGTACCATGGATATTATTGATAAAAAATTAGCACGACTTAATGAAGCAAAAAATACATTGAGGCAACTATATGACTAATATATACGAATCAAATAATTATGACATCTCTTTTAGAGGAATATGGACAAATAATGATTTTAAACTATATACAAATAATGATATTATTCCTGTATCTACTGATATAAGCTTCGATGTAAATGCTGACTACAGAAGCAGTATAAACTATTTTGCTGCTTCTATCCTAGGCGGCATAGCACATGCTGTAATTACGTCATGTAAAAAGATCAAATATTGAAGTTGAAGAATTAGAGGGAAAAATTCATTTATTAATAAAAAAATCCCTTAACGTTACTAAACGTTAAAGGTTATAACGAAGAGCCTAAAATTGAAAAATGTGAAATCACTTATTATCTTTATGCAGATGCTGATGAAGATTTACTATTAAAAATTCTGTTATTCATCATTAAAAAATTCTTTTCATATATAACACGCTAAAGAATATAATAAACTTTGAAATTAAATTCATTTTAATAGACTAAAAAAGGAAAATCGAGATTATTCGATTTTCCTTTTTATATTAAATTAGATTTCTCTTCTTGTTCTTCTTCTTGGACGCGGGTACATTTCTTGTTCTACTTCATTTTTACCATATCCACTTGTAAATGAGCTAGCTTCTGGTTGTGCTGGACGTTGTGCTAAGATATCTCTTTCTACACTTACTCCATCTTCTTCAAATCCAGTAGCAATAACAGTTACGATGATTTCATCAGTTTTTTCTAAATCTTCGTTAAATACTGTACCGAAAATCATGTTCACCTCGTCATCACTTGCTTCTTGAACGATACTTGCTGCTGCTTGAGCTTCAAATAAACTTAGTGATGGACCACCAGTAATATTTAATAACACTCCTTTAGCACCAACGATAGAAGTTTCTAATAATGGAGATGAAATAGCTTTTTTAGCTGCTTCGATAGCTCTGTTTTCTCCTGAAGCTACCCCGATACCCATTAATGCAGAACCTTGATCAGCCATAATTGCTTTAACATCAGCAAAGTCAAGGTTAACTGTACCAGAAACGTTAATTAGGTCGGAAATACCTTGAACCCCTTGACGTAATACGTTATCAGCTTCAACGAATGCTTGCATCATTGGAGTACTCTTATCTACGATATCTAATAATCTATCGTTAGGAATAACGATTAGTGTATCTACAGCACCTTTAAGTGAGTTAATACCAGCTGTAGATTGTACTTGACGTTTTTTACCTTCAAAATTGAACGGACGAGTAACAACACCTACTGTTAATGCACCTAATTCTTTAGCTATACCTGCTACGATTGGAGCTGCACCTGTACCAGTTCCTCCTCCCATACCAGAAGTAACGAATACCATATCTGCTCCTTCTAGTGCTTCTTCAATTTTATCTTTAGTTTCTTCCGCTGCTTTACGTCCTACTTCTGGATTAGCTCCAGCTCCAAGACCTTTAGTTAATTTTTCACCGATTTGAATTCTTACGTCTGCTTTAGAACGTTTTAATGCTTGAGCGTCTGTATTAACTGCGATAAATTCAACGTTTTGAATCCCACTTTCTACCATTCGGTCAACGGCGTTTCCACCACCGCCACCAACACCTACTACTTTAATTACTGCTGATTGATCAAATTCTTCAAACATTCTTTATTTCCTCCTGATTATTATTCAAAAAACGAATTATACATTTTAGTTATTTTATCAAAAAAGTTTTTCTCTTCTTCTTTTTTCTCTTCTTCATAATAAGTTTCTTCTTCATGATTTTCCTCATGAGTTTCACTCATTAATGGAACTTCAACTTTTGAATTATTCACTGCAATCTCTTCTACTGCAGAGACATTTTCAAATGTTGAATTTGTATTTTTTACTGTCGGTACTTCATCAGTTACTTGATAACCAAATAATGATTCTATTTTATAACTACTTGTTAATGTACCAACAACAACTGCCAATTCTGGCGAATTAGCTCCTATAATTTTTGGTGAACCAATTCTAACGTTCATTTTTCTTAGCATATCTTTTGCTAAATCAAGAACACCAGGCATAAGAGTAGTTCCACCTGTTAATACAACATTTCCTTTTACTCTATTTATACCAGCTTTTCTTAATACATCGAATGAACGTAAAATAATTTCTTCTACAATTTCCTCTATGTAATCAGCCAATTCTTTTTGAGTATATGGCTCTTCATCTGGTTCTAAGTTATCTAAATCAATAATTACCTGTGGTGATGCTAAATCATAAAAAGCATGACCTTGAGTTACTTTAATCTCTTCTGCACGTTTTAATGGGACATTCAACACATCAGATATTGTACGTGTAATATCTTCACCAGCTAACTCTATTGATTGTGATAATTGAAGAATACCGTCTTCAAAATAACTCACAGTCGTTAGTCCTGCTCCAATATCGATTATCACTGACCCATAATCTTTTTCTTCATCATTTAATAGTAATTCTCCTAATGAATGAGATGTACAAAAAGTTTCGTTACAATCTAATCTTAGGGTTTTCAATACTTTTTATATATTGTATGAAGATGAGTCTTAGAAGTTAAAACTCTATTTCCTGTTACTTCAAATGAATTATGAACAGTCATTCCTTTTGGTTTTCTAATATTTTCAATATCATCAAGACGATAGTAATCTGGAATTACTTGCACCACTTCTCTTTCTCGTGGTAATGGTAGTATTTTTTTGCTTCTTCAATTACTTCTTCGATATCTCTACCATCAATATCGTGTTTTGTATCAAATTTAATTTCCGCTACACTTTTTTTAATATGAGTGTGTATACTTGGAACTGCTACATATAATGATCTTATGTCCTTATTAGCTTCACTTTTCGCAATATCTATTGCTTTTTGAATATCTCTAGAAGCAGATTCCACATCAATAATGTTTCCTCGCTTAATAGACGTTGTTTTTAACAACACCAACACCGAGTATATTCAATTTTTTTCATATACTACATCTGCTATAATCACTTTTTATACTAGATGATCCTAGATCTCATTGAAGTATACAATTGTGAACTCAAGTCAAACACTCCTTCCTTTTTAAAAACTTTGTTATTATAATAAAATTGTAAATACACACATATTTTATTTACACATACTAAATTATAACATAAAAATTATATGAAAAACACCAAAAAATTAAATTTTATTAAAATATTTTTCAATTTGTAATATAATAATTAATTTTTTTTATTTTATATTATTTTTTTCACTAAAAAAAGCATCCAAAATATAAATTTTTCGGATACTTTTTTTACTATTCATCTTTCTTATTACTTGACGACTGCTGTTTTTTAATATTCTTGTTATTAGCTAAATTACTATTCTTTTTTTATTTGTAGTAGAATTTTTCAGATTTATTATTTTTGTTGTACTTTATCTTCTTTTTCTACATTATTTTTTTGTCTTTATTTGATGAATCATCATCAGTTAATCCTTGTCTTGATAGTAATTTTTTTATATTATCATTTCTAGTATTTTTCCGTTTTTTTAATGTTTCAAGATACGCACCATTTATTAAATTTAAAGTAGTATTATTTTTTTGTCTTCAATATATTTAGATATTTCTTCATAATAATTCAACTTATCCGCGAAGTTTGCTCTTAAAGCTTTTAACTTTTTGACCATCTTTCATATAAATTATTACTCTATCACTTTCATCATCTATTATTTCAGAAATTTGTAATCGAACTTCTTGTTTTAACTTGTTTAGATTTTTTTATAAACTTCCTCAAGTTTATTACCATCATTATTGAAATTTTTCCAAAAATAGGTAAATTATAATTGTTTCTAATTTTACCAGAATAGGATTTTTCCATTTTCCATTATTATTTCTGTATTACCGTCATCTTTTTTTGATTTGTGCTATGAAACTATACTCTTCTACATATACTTTTATTGATGATGGTAAAGTAGATTTTTACTGTGACTGATTTAAAAAAATCTCAAATCTTGATTTTATATTATTTTTGGATCTCATCATCTTTTATCGACCATGTTCGGAGATTATTATTAATATTTCCTGCTTCAAGAATTTCTTCCTTTGTGATTTGATTATTTCCTTCAACTTCTATAGTCTTCAACTTCAAATAATTACTAAATAATAGTCCGAATACTACTATTACAATTAAAAAAATAAAGTTACTATAAATAGAGTTTCACGTCTCTTTTTTCTTTTTATTTTTTCTAATGAACTTCTTCTTTTTTCATTGTTCATTTTTACTAGTAACTTTTTTTATTTTTTTCTTGTTCATAGTTTTTTTAGTCCTCTTGATTAATCTTCTTAAACGTTTCTATAAATTCATCTCCACGATCTTCGAAACATTTATATTGATCCCACGATGCACAAGCAGGTGATAATAATATTGTATCACCATCTGCTGCAAGTGTGTTAGCTAAAATAGTGGCATCGTCTACTTTTACGGCCCTATGGCATTCAACTTTATTGTCAACAGCTAAATTATATAGAATTTCTTTACTTTCCCCTACAACAACCATTGCCTTAATTCTTTGGAAAAATGGAACTAGTTCTTTAAAATCAATTCCTCTGTCTTTTCCACCACAAATAAGTATAATATTCTTTTCAAAGCCTGAAAGTGCTGTAGTTGTAGCTACTGGATTAGTTGCTTTCGAATCATTGTAGTACTTAACCCCGTTATGCTCACCTACATACTGTAATCTGTGTTTTACTCCACTAAATGCATATAATACTTCTTGAATAACTTCTACTTTTGCACCTTTAGTATATGAAATCACAGCAGCATTGATTGCATTTTTCTACATTGTGCATTCCCCGGTAATGAAAGCTTAGTTATATCAAATAACTCCACTCCATCGTATGTAACGATATTATTTTTTTACAAATATGCTAGCTTCATTATTTTCTTTTAGTATCATAGAAAAGCACAGTAGAATTGATTTTTTTCTAAATCATATTTTTCTTTTTTTCTTTAATATTTAGAATAAGAATATCATCATTTGTTTGATTTTTTTATAAATATTTCTTTTTGGCATTTCTATAGTTTTCAATATTTCCATGATAATCTAAATGCCCAACACCTAGATTGGTTATAACTGCAACAGATGGTTTAAAAATATTTTTGTTCCTTTGTAATTGAAAAAGATGAAACTTCCGTAATTATTAAAGAATCAGGATGATTGTATGCAACTTCTATAGCTGGATACCCAATATTTCCTGCTAAATAAACATCTTTTTTTGCTGCTTTTTAATATATCAAAAAGTCATCTGAGTAGTTGTAGTTTTACCATTTGTTCCAGTTATTGCTACCATATCGATATTAAACAATGTATTGGCTAGCTCAATCTCTGTTATTATATCAATATTTTTTTCAATTGCTTTTTGTAAAAATTCAATTTCATATTTTATTCCTGGATTTTTTACAATTAAATCAATATTTTCTAATAGTTCAAGTGGATGTTCACCATCAATCACTTCTATTCCTAGTTCTTTCAATTCTACTGCTTTCTCATCATTACTTAAATCATCATACGCATTTAAAGTAACGTCATACCCTAGTTTTTTTAGAATTTTTGCAGTTGAATAACCACTTCTTGCAAATCCTAATACTAGTATTTTTTTTTCTTCTAAATTAATCATTTTAAATTACCCCTATAAAGTATCCTATAGCTGATGATACCACTGCTATAGCAACAAAAATATACACAGTTTTTACTTCGCCATATCCTGATAACTCAAAATGGTGATGTAACGGTGACATTTTAAAAATTCTTTTGCCTGTTTTTTTAAAGTATGCCACCTGAATAATTACAGATAAAGTTTCCAATATATAAACTAAACCTATAAATAAAAATGCTATTTCTTTTATGTAAAATTACTGAAATTGCTGCCAGAATCCCACCTAAAGCCAAAGATCCTGTATCTCCCATAAAAATTTTTGCAGGATTTCTATTAAATATTAAAAAAATCCTAAAAAGTGCTCCAACAATAGTCAGACAGAAAAACTAATACGGGGAAATTATTTTTCCTTATATGCTAATAATGCAAATGTACTAGTAGTAATAATTGTAACACTTGTTGCTAATCCATCTAAGCCATCTGTTAAATTCACTGCATTAGAAAAATCCTGTTTGCCAAAAATACTAGGAATATTAAGTATAAATATGAAATATTTAAATTATAATCTAATCCGAGAATATGTATATAATTTATATCTTTATATATATAAGTTACTAAGATATAAAAATATTACAGAAAATAGTATTTGTAACATTAATTTTTTTCTTGGAGCAAGTCCATCATTTTTCTTCTTAACCACGATAAGCATGTCATCAATATAACCAATAATCGAAAATGAAATAGTTGTATAAATGAATAAAAAGTAATACTGCATATTTTTACTATCTAAAAACACTGCTATCACAAGCGAAATGACTATAGAGATAATAAATGATATTCCACCCATAGTAGGCGTTCCTTTTTTATGCATATGACTTTGTGGCCCTTCTTCTCGAATTGCTTGACCAAATTTTAGAACATGTAAATATTTTATTAATCTTGGTAGCATTAGTACTGTAAGAAAAAATGCTACCAATAATAACGATATAGCAAATACTGTATCTGAATTACTCATTTCGTTCTCCTAACTAAATTTTATTTTTATCTTGTCCCCTTTTTTTATAAATCTCTGTGCAGGAATCGATTGTTGTTTAGCAAAACCATTCCCTTCTATTTCGATATCTAAACCTGCTAATTTCGCATAATTTATGACATCGATTTTTGACCAACCTATGAAATTAGGTAATATTATATTATTATCTGAAACTAATAAAAAAATATTCTTTCATCTTGTTTTATTACATTATCAGCTGATGGATATTGACCTATTATGTTATTTCCAGATCCTATTGTAATAATGTTTTTTGTTTTTTGTTGTAATTTAAGTATTGTTGAATCTAGATTCTCACCAACAACATTTTCCATTTGATAACTTTTTACTGTATCGTTATCATTAGATTTTTTTACATTTAAATAATTTAATGTGTTTTCCATAATCGGTTTAAAAATCTCAGATGCACCATATGCATTACTAGCACCCAGCTCTTTTGTAGGTAATTTTATTCCTACGTATAAGATTACTTGAGGATCTTCACTTGGCGCATACCCTATAAATGAATGCATTACTTTATACGGACTCTTATAGTATGTTCCTGTCTTAGGATCTACAACCTCTGCCGTTCCAGTTTTACCAGATGTACTATAGTTATCTACAGCATATCTCTTACCTCCTTGCGCCCAAGATCCATTAACAACTCCATATAATTCTTCTTTCATTATATCAGCTGTTTGTTTTGATATTGGATTTCCTACAACAGTTTTCTTACCGATATTAACATCTTTATCCAATGTTTTATCATATACTCTTTGTAAGAAATACGGTTCTAGCATCTTACCATCATTCAAAATAGCTGTTTCTGCTTGAACCATTTGCATTGCTGTAACTGTACTACCTTGTCCAAATACAGTAGTCGAAGCCGATACTTTATTATTAAATACTAATTCTCCTGTAGCTTCATTTCCATATAAAGAATTTGTGCTTTTTCCAAACCCAAAATTTTCTAAACCACTTTTTAGTTTTTCAGTACCTAATTCATTTAAAAGTGTTAACATTAATGTATTTGAAGATTGTTGGAATCCATGACGTTGAGTTATTGTTCCCCATCCAGTTTTATTCCAATCAAAAATAGTAGCATCTTCTACTTTATATGAACCAGATTTGTAATACCCCTCTGGTTTATAAATATTATTTTCAACCATTAACGACATTGTAAAAGTCTTCATTGTAGAACCTGGTTCGTATGCCGAATTGTAAAAGATATTAGACCATGCACTCGAAAGATTTTCTTGAGTGTTTGGATTGAAAGCTGGTGTTTGTCCTAATCCTAATATTTCGCCTGTTTTAGGACTAACAGCAATTGCAAAAGCACTTTCTGGTTCATACTTATCATGAATATCTTTTAATGTATTATCAATAAATCCTTGGATATTTTTATCAATTGTTAAATATATATCTGCTCCATCAACAGGTTTGATTTCTACTTTTGGAATGTTAGAAACGACTTTCCCCCATGCATCTTTTGCATAAGTAATATGTCCTTCTTTTCCTCTTAAATAGTAATCAAAAGTTTTTTCAACTCCTAATCGACCAGTGATCAAGTCGCTGTCAGGAGAATTTTGCGCAAATCCTAAAAAGTTTCCTAACATACTTCCATTTGGATAATATCTTTTTGTTGTTGCTATAAATTCAATACCAGGAAGTTTTAACTCTTCTATTTTTTTCTTATCTTCAACACTAATATCTTTACCAGCAATTCCAAATTCTACTTGATAAACACCTTTTTTATTAAGTATTTCTTTTATCTTACTTTTATCTAACTTAATAAATTTAGATAATTCATCTGCTGTTTTATCTGCATCAATAACATGACGAGGATTTGTATCATCCTCAGTTGCTTTATCAGACACTACTGCAACAATTTTATAAGACTCAATATTATCAGCTAATATATTTCCATTTCTATCGAATATTTTACCCTATTAGGCTGTAAACTACTGTCAATTTTATATTTTTTTTATCTGCTAACTCTGATAAGTTATGACCCCTTTACAGTTCCAATTAGCATCATTTGTCCAATGTTTAATATTAATATCCATACAAAGAAAAAAACAAAAAAATTAGAAAAAAATACAATTTTTTTGTTCTTTCTCGAGAGATATAATCTTTTCTTTCTAAACTTCTTCTATCTTCCAAAAAAACTTTAAAGTTAATATTTTCTTAAAAAGTTTTATCAATTATCTCACTACCTTTATACTATCTTTTTGAGTTTTCATTCCTACTATCTCAGCAATTTTCTTAACTCTTTCGTAAGATGACAGATTGTTTATCATAACTTTTTTTGTTCATTGTTATTTTTTTGTTTTTTTCTGATATTACTATATCATTTTTTTGTTGAGCACTTCGTAGTGAATAAATCTCTCCTTTATAGTTTAACATAACTACGTTAGCAAGTAAAATAACTCCTACAAAAACTGCATATGCTGTTTTTTTCTAAAAAGTTAAATTTAACTTTTTCTTGTACTTTTCTTACTCCATATTCTCTACTATATACCTTTAGTGTTGCCATTTAAACTTTCCTCCCCTCTATTTTGTCTGGACTTCTGCCACTCTTAATTTGGCACTTCTAGACCTATTATTTTCTTCTAATTCAATATCACTAGGATATATAGGTTTTCTCGTAATTACTTTTTAATTTAGATAAACTTTCTTCTGGCATAATTGGTAAATTTTTTGGAATATCTTTTATCTTTGCATATGAATTAAATATTTGTTTACAAATTCTATCTTCTAAAGAATGGAATGTAATAACTGATATTCTTCCCCCTACACTAACAATTTCAATCGCTTGTTCAAGTGAATCTTCAAATACTGATAATTCATTATTTACCGCAATACGAATGGCTTGGAATACTCTTTTAGCTGGATGTCCTCCAGTTCTTCTCTTAGCAGCAGGGATGGAATCTTTAATAATTGCTACTAATTCAAAAGTAGTTTCAATAGGTTTTTGTTCTCGTTTTTTCTCAATATTTCTCGCAATTTGTTTTGAAAAATTTTCTTCTCCGTAACGATAAAATATTTTAACCAAATCATGATAACTATATTCATTAACTACTTCATAGGCACTGATTTTTGCATCAGTATCCATCCTCATATCTAATTTAGTATCATAATTATAACTAAAACCTCTTTCAGGTGTATCTAATTGAGGTGATGATACTCCTAAATCGTATAATACACCATCAACTTCATGAACACCATGCTCTGCTAATTTTTCTTTTAAATTAACAAAGTTAGATTTAATAAAGACAACTTTATCACTGTACTCAGCTAATTTTTGTTTGGCATTTTCTAATGCTACATTGTCTTGATCGAAAGCGTATAGTTTACCAGATTTTAAACGTTTTAAAATCTCTAAGCTATGCCCTGCTCCTCCTAAGGTACAATCTACATAAATACCGTCTTCTTTTATATTTAAGCCTTCTACAGCTTCATTTAATAATACACTATAATGTTTAAACATTTTCATCCATCCTAAAAATCAAAATCTTCTAATTCTTCTGCTATTTCTTCTACGCTAGCTTCACTTTCAACAAGTAAATCTTCCCAGCGATTTTTATCCCAAATTTCTATCCTATTAGATAAACCATTTACCACACATTCTTTATCCAAAAATGCATGTTCTATTAATGCGTTAGGAATGTTAATTCTTCCTTGTTTATCTATTTCAACTTCAGTGGCTCCGGAAAAGAAGAAACGTTGGAAAGTACGAGCATTTTTCTTAGTGATAGGTAGTGATTTTATCTTACTTTCCACCTTTTGCCACTCTTGTAGTGAATAGCCAAATAAACAAGAGTCTAAACCTCTTGTAATAATAAATTTTTCACCTAGTTCATCTCTGAACTTAATTGGAATACTAAGCCTTCCTTTGGCATCCATTTTATTATTGTATTGACCAATAAACACTACTTCTCACCACCTTACCTTTATAATTTACCACATTTCCCCACTTTTTTTCCACTAATTTCTAAGAAAAAAATGAATTTTTTTGAATTTTTTTACCAAAAATACCAAGTATTTATAAAACAAAAAAATTTTATAAATACTTGGTTTATTTAATTATAATATTCTCTTTCGTTTTCACCATCTAAAAAAAGTGAGAAGAACATAACGAATGTATTCTTTCTACAATCCTTAAAAGCTTTCGTTCTATCTACTGTTGTTTTTTTCCATTTGATAGTAACTCTGCTAAATCATCTATGCTTAAGTTAGAAGAGAAAAAAATGTCGGTAACTTTTCAGCTTCTCTATGATTAATAATTGGTCCTAATACTTCATCACGTATAAATTCTGTAATGTTTTTCAGCACCGATATCATCTATTATTAGTATCTCTTCATCTCTGATTAAATCAATATATAAATCATAACTATTATTACTAATTTTTAGACTTAATCTTTCTAATAAATTCTGGATAATATAAGATTGCAGGTTCTTTTTCCATTTTGTTTAAAAATAATTATAAATAGACCCCATTAAGTAGGTTTTTTTCCAGTTCCTGTCGGTCCATAAACATAAACACCTCTTGTAGATTGTTTATTCATAATATTCTTACATATTTTTTTATTATTTCTGTTGCTAGAATACCTTTTTCTCTATTTCTTGATAAATTCTCAAAAGTATATGTTAAAACTCTTTTTAGGTATAAATTCTGTTTTTTTACCTTATTTGATGTTTTTTTGAATTCGCCATTTTTTTGTTTATATTCTTCAGTCTCTTCATATAAAAATATTGACTGCTTCATTCTTATAAACTAACTTTGGTTTATGCTCTATATTTAGTAATTTATCTTTCGAAATATAAAATTGATAGAACTTTTTCAAGATTATTTTCTATATCAATTTTTTTGAAAAAAATTATTATCACGAATAAATTTAATTATTTCAGAATCGTTTAATACTTTTTTTCTGAGATAAACTTCTTAAAATGAGTCTTGTGTATTACTAGCTACAATATTAGATAATTTTTTTTCACTACACATCCCTCTTGTTATTTAATTCTTGCATCATTTTATTATATGCATCTTCGTCTTCTTTTGTAACAACTCTATCTTCTATTTTCTTTGTACCATTGAAATTACTTTGACGATTTTTGTAAATATTCAGGAAACGGTGCATAATTTCCTTTTTTTTCACACTTGTATAATTTGTTTGTTTTCTAGACACCTTTTTAGTATTAATAATATTATTTTTGTTTATAATTTCGATTATTTCTAACAAAATCAATTGCATCCTTTGCACCTAAAAAGTTTTTTTGCGCACTCCAAGAACTGGCTATCTTATCGATATAATTGATATGCGGTATTGAGTTTTTTTACCTGTTTGATTAATAGAATATTCTAATAAAATATTCAATACTCCAGTTGGAAAATTATATTTACTTTGAAGGTCACTTATATTTTTTTAGCATCTATGTTAGATACGACTATGCCTTTTTTTGTTTATTAAGGAAAGTTATAAAGTTTGTATTATCAACTTCTTTAATAAACAAATCTTCCTCAGTTTCATGTTTATCTTTTGTACTACTAAGATTTTTTTATTCACCATACGTTCTAATGTTGGAACTTCTTGCTTTCTAACATTAACATTTAATTGAATAATATAATCCGTTAATATCTTAATATTGATTTCACTCGCACCATTAGAAATTTCTACTGATTTTTTTCAATAGCTTTCGCCATGTCTTGTGGATCCATCTTATAAATATGTGCTAGACCTAAAAATTTTATTTTTTTTATATCGTCATTAGATATGACTTCAGTTAAATAACTATTTGCTAAATAATAATTTAATTTATCAAAATCAAAAATAATACTCGTCAAAATTAGGACCTGATGATTTTTTTATTTGATAAGTAATCAAAACTAAAAATCATTCAGGTTTTCTAAATGAAATACATCAGAAAAATTTTTGCTGTAATTTCTTCAAAAACTTCTAAAGCTAACTTTATCAAATGAATAATAGTTAACTATTTCTTTATATTCACTACTTCCTAGAGTATTCTCTAATAATTGAGCTAATACTGGCGTATTAAAAAAAGTTGTGAAATCTAATGCTTCTTTAATTTTATAGACAAATTGCCCAACACCTGCATTATCAATATAAAAAAAGATTGAATTAACCCCATTGCTTCTAATTTTTTTTCTTGAGACCATAAA
>BNJT01002182.1_pt1 | contig 40864 bp, 44 predicted proteins | sample 8540491 | NCBI WGS metagenome assembly BNJT01 (sample SAMD00202455, study PRJDB9452) | human saliva metagenome | host: Homo sapiens | reverse complement strand
GCAGTTAATCAGTTACAGGTGACTGGAATTTCCAGTCGCCTGTTTTTTTGTGCTTGGTTTTTGTCTGGGGCGGGTGGGCTCCAACTCAGTCCTCAGTGCGGGACCGGCTACAGCCATCCTGCGGATGTCTTCCGCCTTGCCGATCTATGGTCCCCTAGGTCGCTAAAGCTCCCAGGGGAACTCATAGGCTCGGAATCCTTTTGGCACTGAGGGCTAAGCTTAAGCCCACCCAGCCTAGGTCCCACAAGCTAGGTAAAAGGTCAGCGCCAGTCCATGGATAGCTAGAACAATGGACTGGCTCGACGAAAAAGGTGGCATATGGCTTCCTAAACTAGCCCGCAAGGAGGGGCCACGTCTTTGCCTAGCCTTCGTTTTGTGGTATGATAGGAAGGAAGAGCAAAGGAGACTGAAGATGGACGCAAAACAAGTATTTAAGAAGAACCAAGTGCACCAAGGCCAGGTAGTGGACCTGACCCATGAAGGCCAGGGCGTCGTCAAAATTGACGGCTATCCCTTCTTTGTCGAGGGGGTGATTCCGGGTGAGCAGGTGGTCATTAAGGTCCTTAAGGTAGGCAAGTCCTTCGGCTTTGCGCGCCTGGAAGAAATCCTAACGCCCAGTCCGGATCGAGTGGAGATTACCGATCCTATCGGCTGTCAGATTGGCACCATGACCCTGCAACATCTAGCTTATCCTGCCCAGCTCAAGGCTAAGCAGGCCCTAGTCAAGCAAGTCTTCAGTCGCCTAGGAAAATTTCCGGAAAGTCTGGAGGTCCGGCCAACTCATGGCATGGACCATCCTTGGCAATATCGCAATAAGGCGCAAATTCCTGTCCGGACTATCAAAGGCCAACTAGAGACTGGCTTCTTCCGTAAGAATAGCCATCAGCTAGTGCCGGTGGAGAATTTCCATATTCAGGACCAAGCCATCGACCAAGCCATTCTTAAGACACGGGATATCTTGCGTCAGTTGGGCTATACTGCCTACGACGAGGAAAGTCGCAAGGGCCAAATTCGCCATATCATCGTCAAGCGCGGCAACTATAGCGGCCAAGTCATGTTGATCTTGGTCGTCAACGGCAAGGGCCTGCCGCGAGAAGAGCAGTTGGCGGAAGCCCTGACCGATGCCATTCCTAACCTAGTCAGCCTAGTCCTCAACAGCCATACGCAGGCTAACAATGTCATTATGGGGCCGACCAATCGCCTCTTGTGGGGCCAACCGGTCTATCAGGATCAGATGCTGGGGCTGGATTTCTCCATCTCGCCTCATTCCTTCTATCAGGTCAACACCCCTCAGGCCGAGGCTCTCTATCGCTATGCCATTGAGGCAGCCGATTTATCTGGCAGCGAGACCGTCCTAGATGCCTACTGCGGGATCGGCACCATCTCCCTGGCCCTAGCCCGTCAAGCCGGCCAGGTCTATGCCATGGAAATCGTCCCTGAAGCCATCGACATGGCGCGGGCCAATGCCGAGGCCAATGGCCTGACCAATGTCACCTTCCAAGCCGGCAAGGCCGAAGAGGTGCTACCCGCTTGGCAGGCAGAAGGCATTGCTTTGATGTGGCGGTGGTCGACCCACCGCGCAAGGGCCTAGACCCTGAATTTGTTAAGTCCCTGATTGAACTGGCGCCGGACAAGATTGTCTACGTGTCCTGTAACCCAGCCACCTGCTCCCGGGACTGCCAACTCTTGGCCCAGGCAGGCTATGAGCTCAAGTGGGTGCAGCCGGTTGATTTATTCCCGCAGACTGCGCATGTTGAGGCGGTATGCTTGATGTCTAGGGAAGAGAAATAAATAGCGAAAAGTAGCGTATTTATGTTTTTTTGATAGTAAGCAATAGATCATGAAAGTCCGTATTTCTTATATTGAAACATATCCACTGTAAAAAAACGATCAGAGGGTTTAGACTGCGGACAAGATGTCGTGGGTTGTGGCACTGGGATAGCTGTTATCTAGGGTGCAAACTCAATTTGAATGAGTGATTTAGATGTCATGGAAGGAGCAAATTGAATTGTCTGAAATCAAGTTTTTATTGAAGTTTGGAAAGCGCGAGCACTTAGAGAGGCTTGTGGAAGGCAATATATACTGTTCAAATGCCATCACTTTCTGGGGAATTGAAGATAAGTTAAAAATCAAAGGGCAAGGAGATATTCTTGAAGCTGGAACAAGAATGTTTGCTGAAAAGATGAGGATTCAGCAAACAGATACCAAAAGAGCTCATTGCTGAATTTGAAATGGCAAAAGTATTAATGAGAGTAGAACCAGCAAAAATGCCGGTGTTTTTGTATGTTTGCTGTTTATGAAGAAGACTGTAAAGTCGAAGAGAAAGGAAATACAACTATTTACCTTACCAGCGATAAAAAACAGACTATTAGAGAACATTTTCCGAATGCTGATGCTGTTGCAGTCATCTCTAACCCAGAGACATTTATTGAAGATATTAGAAGAAGCATAGGTACTGAGATTAAAGCTGAAAAAGTAAATTATTTTCAAATAGAAAAGGGTTATGAAACCGAAGATGGTGGAACGGCAATGGATATGGAATATTTGGAATACTTGATGCAGGATGCTGCTCCTAAAAAAAGTAGATGGTAAAACAACGTATGGTTTTAATGAAGCCTATGCTTTTAGAGTGTTATTCTGTAAGGACGTTTTTTTTGAGCAGGAACAGGAATATAGAATCGTATTGCCAAAAGAAAAAATAGATGTTGGAAAGAGTTATCCAGTACAACTCTCTACAGATTATAAAATATATGATTTGAAAAACTTTCTTTGATAATTAGAGAAGGGGAACTGTACATGATTTCCGAAGAATTAAAATTAATTGTGGACAAATTCAATGAACAAGGGAAAATGAATTTTCTTGAAGGAACCACAGAAGAAAAGATATCAGAATTTGAGAAAGAGTGTGGTGTAAAGCTTCCAACAAAATTCAAGGAATGGTTGTTGTTTTCTGATGGTGGGGAGTTTTTCTTACCAGCAGGCATTCAGTTATATGGTATTGAGCATAAACCTGTAATTGATGTAGATAACAATGACAGACCTAGTGAAGATTATATCGTCATCGGTGCTCTTGCATCGGGAGACCCTATTCTCTGTGAAACAGCTGGTGAAAGAATCGCTATTTACAATCAGGAAGCTGGAAGAATTGAAGATGACGAAATCTATGATGATTTCATAGCTTTTTTTGAATGGCCTGTATGATTTGCTTGGCATAGGAGGTTGATTCCATGTCTAGACGAACAGCAGAATCCAATAAAAGCGATACTTGCTGCGTGGAATAAGGAACAAGAACTTGTTCAGGAAGGTAAAGGAACAAGAGACTGGACTCCAAAACAGCAACAAGATATTCTTGAAAAAGGCAAAGCATATGATGACAATGGCGTTGCATTTCAAGGTCAGCATATGAAGAGCGCTGAGATGTATCCGGAATATCAAGGAGACCCCGGAAACATTCAGTTCCTTACAAGAGCTGAACACTTAGAGGCGCATAATGGAAACTGGAGAAATCCGACAAACTGGTATTTTAATCCAGTAACTAAAGAAAAAATTGACTTTGGTGAGGGCCCATTTACTCCGTGCGAAATAATAAATTTGCCGGAGCCAATAATGAAGCCGAGTGTCACATCTGGAGTAATAGAAGAAAAAAATGCTAGACTCAATTAAAGAGATAGACACTAAAAAGAAAATTGGAATTAAACCGAAATCAGATACCGTAAAAGATAATACGACGAATACTGTTAAGCCTGACATTAAGCCGCCTAAAGGTTTTGTAAAAAAAGCTTTTAAAGTTGTAGTGGATTTTTTTGATTGCCATCCATTACTAAGTGAAATTGCTAAAGCAGTTAGCGTGGCAGGAATAGCAGTTGTAACAGATGCTATTATTAATGGCGGGCGTTCAGGCTCTGGAGATAGTGAATCTAGTGATTATGATTATAACTCATCAGGAAGCCGAAGCAGCACTATTTCTGATAGCAGTCATGAAGTTCGGGTTGATAATTCGGAAACGGATTTATCTATTGAGCGTACTTTTCCTGAAAAGCATATGGTTAAAGAACATGGGCAACATTACCACTATAAAGATGGTAGTGTTAGATGGAAGAAAAAAGTCCCATATCCACGTGGCGGTAATAAAGACGAATAACAAAAATAACCCTCTCGACCATCGTTGCTAGGAGGATTTCGTACGACTATACTTTTCTTTCTACATCGACCTTGAGCACGGATTTCAATTCAATGGTGTGATGGACATCCCGTTTTGTGATTTGCTTAAGCTAGCGTTTTACAAGGGCCTCATCGAATACTTTAAGGTCGGAAGGCTGGTCTTTGATAAAGTCCTTTAATTCTGAAATTCGTTGTAGCTGTTCATCGCGTTGTATAGTGTCCATTGAGGCCTGCGGGCGCTTTTTCTCTGAGTGCGATAATCGGGTCCGCAATCTCGTCGTAGGTTTCTTTGTTGTTTGCCTTTTTAACATGATCCTGCTGAAGTGTCATAAATACCATCAGTGGTGGTTTCTGCGTGATGCCAGATTACCCCCTTATTTAGAGCTGATACCTAAATAACACAAGAAAAGGCAGATGGCTTTTATGTAGCGATTGACCTGATTAGGCCATATTTTCTATGTGTCGGATAAGCTAGATTCGTCTGATTATCCGATAAAAGCCTTTTCTATGATAGAATAAGAGACGGAAACTACGACACACACATAAGGAGTTTGACATGTCTAAGAAAGTTGTCCTCATGATGACCTTTTGGGTCACCAGAAGCGATTAGCTATGAAGCAGTCGCGGAATTTTTTTCACCAATATTCGCCGGGGTGTTCGTCCAGAAGAAGATGAAATCAAAACCCTATATGATAATTATGTTCGGATTGGGGGACGCCTCTACAAGCCATTACTAGGGAAGAAGTGAGGCTAGTGGCTGAGGCCCTAGAAGGTCAAGCGAATGTTTATTTTGCTAATAAATTTTCGCGTCCCTTCATCCCCGATGTCATTGCGCAGATGGAGGCAGATGGGATTGAAGACTGCCTCTGTTTAATCTTGGAACCTCATTTTTCCTATTACTCCGTAATGGGCTATGAAAAATTCCTAGAGAGCCAGACCATCCGCTTCCAAGTCATTAAAGACTGGTATCGCGAGCCCGCCCTTATCAATTATTGGGTAGAGGAGATTCGAAAAATTATCCAAGAAATTGGTAGTCAGACTTATCGGGTCGTTTTCTCGGCTCATAGTGTGCCTGTCTTGGCCTTGGAGTTTGGCGACCCTTATATCGATCAAATCTACGACAATAGCCGCTTGATTGCTGAAGGTCTCGGTCTTGCTCCAGACCAGTATACTAACACTTGGCAGAGCGAGAGCGATATTGGGATGCCATGGATTAAGCCAGATGTCTTGGAGTATTTGCGGGAGCAAAGTCAGCATCCCGACCATTATATCTTTGTGCCTATTGCTTTTATTAGTGAGCATATCGAGGTGCTTTTTGACAATGACGTGGAGTGTCAAGAACTCTGCCATGAATTAGGGGTGGGCTATAAGCGTCCCCCTATGCCCAATACGGATCCACGTCTGATTGAGGCCTTGCTGTCAACGATTGCCAAGCATCTCCATGGGGACTACAAAATCCATCAAGCTGATGAGACTACTTTTGATGAGATGGCGGCGCCTAGAGACAGCGATGCGATTCTAAAAGAAGACCAAGACATCCAGATGCCTGATTTTGTTAAGAAACTCATTGCCAAAAAGGGACGAGAAAACGTCAAGATGCCTTATCTAGTCAAGAAAATGCTGGAGAAGAAATTCGGCAAGAAGTACGATTAAACAGCCAAAAAAGCCTCCTTAGCTGGATAAAAATCTAACTAAGGGGGCTTTTTTAATGGTCTGTAACTTTTTTCAATCCCCACACCCCATAAATTCTGATCCTTTTTTCTAGGGTGGCCTGGCTAACTGCACTGTATAATCAAGCTATCAATGAGAAGGAGGCAGTTAGATGCAAATCTATTTTGGCGACGTATCGCTTTGTTATACCTATTCTTTGGCCATGGCATTGGAGGCCTATGGTTATGACCTGAGACCGGAATATCTTGAGGCTCTGATGTTGATGGGGAATGGGGCTTCCATTGTCAAAGACGATGCAAAGCACCCATTAGTATTCTTCGATAATGGCATGCCGGATCTTTCGATTTCTCATGTCTTAGAAGTTCTTGGTTTTGACTATGAAGAATATTATCTAAGAGAGGGGCAAGCGGTTGATTTGGATTTAATCAGAAGCAAGCTCAAAGCTCTTCTAGCTAATGGGCCGGTAGTCTTGGGGCCACTCGATATGGGGCATCTGACCTATAATCCTAACCACACTCACTTATACGGAGTGGATCACTTTGTCTCAGTTTATGATTTAGATGATGATTATCTCTACTTGCATGATCCAGCAGGTTTTGCCTGTATGAAGATGCAGTTTGAGGACTTTCTGCCAGCCTGGCAAGCCCAGGCGATCGACTATAAGCGGGGCGCCTATTCTATGTGGGGCAATTTCAAGCGAGTCGCTAATCCAGATGCGAGCGCAATTTATCTGGCCACCTCGCAAATAATGGCCCAAAGATACCTGCAAGGGCAAGAAGGTGTACTCTCAGTCTACGCGGCGGCAGTAGCAAAATATGGCTTGAATGATGAGCAAAAACAACTGCATCAGTATTTCAGCTTTAAACTTGCCGCTGTCAGAAATCTCTACCTGAGTAGATTTCTAGCAGAGCACGATGGCCTGCGTTCAAAAATTAAAGAAGACTTAGCCTCTTTATTCGGACAAGCCCACCTGTCTTGCCTAAAGGAAGATTATGAAGATTTGTCGCGCCTCTTGTTGGAGATAGCCGAATTAGATGAGCAATTTAGAGCTTTATGCCTAGAGGCTAGAGATAGTTAAGTTTTAACCTCATATCCAAAAACAAACCGGAGGCGCCTTTACAGACAGTCCTCCGGTTATTTCATTTCTTATTTTGTCATCCCAGCCCTTACGATTCTAAAATATCTGTGTTGACAGACATTGTAAAATAACATATAATAAGTACACTTAATAAATAGAGGTGAAAACAATGGAATTTAGTTTCAGTTTGAAAATTAAAGCAACAAAAGAAGCTGTTTGGGAGTATTATGCCAATATTGAAAAATGGTATGCCTGGGAAGAGGATTTAAAAAATATTACATTAAACGATGATTTTAAGACTGGATCCCATGGGACGATGGAGCTTGAAGGTATGCCTCCTATGGATTATCAGCTTACCCTGGTAACAGCCTTCGAAGAATTTTGGGATAAAACAGCCACTCCTTTTGGTGACATTCTTTTTGGACACCAAATAATGGAGAACAATGATGGAAGTGTAACGGTCAAACATTCTGTATCCTTAGATAGTGAGGATAAGCAACATTTAGATTTTTTACGCCAGGTGTTCTCAGATGTCCCTAACTCTATATTTATTTTGAAAGAACTTTTGGAACGATAGGAGGATTGCTGTTTGTTTACATCGAAATATAAAAAAGATTCAGAACAATCAACAGGCTTGTTGTTTATGAGGGTGTACAATAAATGGCATTTCATGATAAAAAAAGAGTTAAAGAAAATGAATCTGACTCACCCTCAATTTGTTGTTTTAGCCTCTCTTGCCTATCTAGCTCAAACTAATGACGAAGTGACTCAAGTCATGATTTCTAAACTTTCCGGGATAGACGTAATGACTGTTTCTCAAATATTGAGTTTATTAGAAAAACATGCATACGTAGAGAGAAAAGAACACTCCAGAGATTCAAGAGCCAAGGCTGTTATTTTGAACAAAAAGGGAGAAGATATTTTACAAAAAGCGGTTCCTGTAATCGAGCAAATTGATGAGTTGTTCTTTGGAAAACTAATTGAGGATGAAGATCACTTCAAACACCTTCTTGCTAGGTTAAACGAAGAATAGTTTAAACGGAATCTTGGTTGCGCTTTGCAACCAAGATTTTTTTGCTTCTTACCGTGCTCGAGGATTCTTTGAAGGTACGAGAATCGTGATAACTAATTGCCTTGTATAATAAACAAGCCCCCATCAGCCGGATAAGAGTATCCAACTGATGGGGTGCTGTTGTTATCGTAACCAATTTCCTATTTTGTCATCCCCTTCCTCTGGTGGATTTCAAAGCCAAGTGCGACTAGCAAGAGCAGCAGGCCCACCGGCAGGTAGAAGCTTGGGTAGACTGAATGGGTGCCGTAGATGTCGAAGACGCCTTTTAGGAAGGAGCCGAAGATGAGGGTGAGGACGCCCATTTTATAGGCTGCCTTGGCGTTTTCTGAGCTGAGGAAGTGCTTATGAAGTTTTTGGGCTAGTAGATTAGGTATGACGACGATTGTTCTCATTGTTTTACACCGCTCACCTCTGGGGGGAGCTTTCTCCTTTCCTTAGTGCTAACTCTAATGTACAGCATGAACCTAAAAGCTACTTAAAAAGGTGAAAAACTTAGCAGTAATCGCTAGTTGGCGTAATTAATGTCCTAAATCGCTAGAAGTTTCCACTTAGGACAAGATTTTTTTGAGATGAGCAGGGCTTAGCAACTCCTTTTCTTCTATTAAAGTGCTATAATAAAGTAAGAGCCACCTAGCTTACTGGGATAGAGGCTAGATGGCAGCTATGAAGATTTTGGAGGCACTTATTTATGGGATTTTTAGGATATGATAAGAATGATAAACTAGCATTTAACTTCAAGAAAGCCTGTGGCTTATGGTTAATGGCCGTCGCGTCGGTGATTGCATTGGCAACCTTGATTGGTGGCAAGCAGATTATCAATATGCAGGTTTTCAGCATGGGCTACATTGCCAGCTTTTTCGCTATCAACCAGAATAAGACCTTGCTTAATAAATTATCAAGGGGTAGCTCTAGTCCCTTTCAGAAGAAAGTAGCCCTCTACGCAGTCATTTTACTCTTTGTCTTAATGGCCATCTTAGGCGGTCCCTTCTTCGCAACCGAGAACTGGCGCCTCATCTGGCTGGGAGCCTTAATGGCTACCGCACTGCATTTCTTTCCCTTCTATTTCGTCCATGGCAAGTCTATGATTTATCTAGCCCTGGTGTGTGCGGCCAACATTGCGGTGGGCTACCTCTTCCCTAATATTTCCATGGTGGTCATCGCCTATGTGGATGCTGCCATCAAGTTCGCCTTTGGGGCCTATCTCTACTTTTTGTCGCGACCATCTCAACAAGCATAAAATAGTTCATTTTACCTTTTAATTTGTCGTTAAAAGGTATATTTTATAAGCATTTGGTTATTTTTGTGAGGTGAATATGATGATTAAAAAGCTAGCAATCGTCAGCCTATCAGCTGGGGTATTGGGCGAAGATTTCGTCAAGCATGAGCTAGAAATTGGCCTTAAAAGGCTGACAGACCTTGGTCTAGAGGTGAGTTTTATGCCCAACGCGCTCAAGGGAATTGACTATTTGAAGCAGCACCCGGAAGCACGGGCGGCCGATTTGTTACAAGCCTTTTAGAGATCCAGAGATTGACATGATTCTCTGTGCCATTGGTGGCGACGATACTTATCGACTCTTACCCTATTTATTTGAAAACGGAGAGTTGGCTGGTTCCGTGTCCCAAAAGGTCTTCCTCGGTTTCTCCGATACGACCCTCAATCACTTGATGTTGCATAAAGTCGGGCTCAATACTTTCTATGGACAATCCTTCCTTGCGGATATTTGTGAGCTCGACCAGGACATGCTGCCTTATACGCGACAATACTTTGAGGAATTAATAAAGACGGGTACAATAAAAGAAATAAGACCGAGTGAGCTGTGGTATGAGAGTCGAACTGACTTCGGCGTCGACCAAATTGGTAAGCCGTTGAAGTCTCACTTGGACCACGGTTTTGACTTTGCTTCAGGGGAATCCAGTCTTCTCAGGCGAGATTCTTGGAGGCTGCCTTGACTCACTTTATGACATCTTTAATGGGGAGCGCTATGCGGATATGCCGCTACTCTGTAGTCGATATGCCTTGTTTCCTAAGAAAGAAGTTTGGGTGGGGAAAATCCTCTTGCTGGAAACTAGTGAAGAAAAGATGCCACCTGAGAAATTCTATCAAGCACTCACTCTGTTGAAGGAGACAGGTATCTTCGATTCGATTTCCGGCCTGCTAGTAGGCAAGCCCATGGATGAGGCATATTCGGAAGAATACAAGCAGCTATTGGTCGACGTCATCGCTAAGCCAAGCTTACCTGTGGTATTTAATCTCAACATTGGTCATGCTCAACCCCGCTGCATCATTCCCTTTGGCCTAAAGGCGACCGTAGATGTGACCAATCAGGTCATCAGGTTTGAAGGATAATTGGGAACTTGAATAGGGCGATAGCCTTCAATGAGGAAGCTCTTGGAACAAATCCAATCGTGGGCACCACAACTTATTTTGACAAAAATATCAGCTAGAGGAGAGACCTCATGTTCAAACACATCAAAACCATCATCCTATCCCTCGGCCTCGTCTTAGCGCTCGCAGCTTGCAGTCCTAAGCCAAGCGGCCAAGAAGCAAGCCCCTCTCATCCTAGCTATTCCAACCTCAATAGTCCAAGTAGCCTGGAAGAAGTGAGGAGCCTCTTGTCTGCTCATTTGGATAAGGATAGCGTTGAGGAATTCCTCAAACTTGTCAAGGACTACAATGACATTGTGGGACCTAGTGGGCTCAAGGGGGACTTCACCGAATTCACCAAGACGGACTACGATGTGGCCAAGATTAACCCGCTCTGGCATGAGCAGAAGGGGGATTTTATCGGAACTAATTGCCGCATTAACAGCTATACCCTGCTTAAAAACACCATTGAGATTCCGCAAGTCAGCCAGGATGATGAGCTGCTCTTCATGGATAATGATGCCATCGACAAGGGGCATGTCATGGATGATAAGGATAAGGCGGCCTTTAACGTCCTCTTTTCTCGGGTGAAGACCGAGGCTACCCAGGACGTCAAGGTCCACGCCAAGCGTATGGCGCAATATCTGTCCCAGTTCAAGTTCAATGACAAGGTTAGAATGCTGTCGGTGGTCTTGCATGATAATCTGGATGGCGACAGTCTCTTCATCGGTCATGTCGGCGTCTTAGTTCCAGCCAAAGAGGGCTATCTTTTCCTCGAAAAGCTGACCTTCGAAGAGCCTTATCAAGCCATTAAGTTTGCTAGTAAGGAAGAAGTCTATCAATATCTAGGGACTAAGTACTCTGACTATACTGGCCCTGGACTGGCCAAGCCCTTTATTATGGACAATGATCAGTGGGTGGAAGGGGCTCAATAGCTAGTTTATTGCCATTACCACAAGTTTTAAGACTGAATTTTTGGGGTGCTCGATGGGATAAACCATCCTAGAACTCAGACTGGATGAGGGTAATCAATTAGATAAGCCACTAGATGAGGCTATCATATCCTTAGTTTAGCAGAATTGTCACCGTCAAGAATGAAAGGAAAAAATCAATGCAAAAATTAGACCAAGTCTATGATCAACTTCCCATTATATCTTTTGAGAAGAGACAAGAACTACATGATTGGTTACTAGCCAATGAACAAACTTCGCCAGGTATTTGGATTCGGATTTTCAAGGCCAAGTCCAAGTTGCCATCGGTGACCTTCCATGAGGTCTTGGAAGAAGGGCTTTGCTTCGGGTGGAGTGAAAGCATGCGACGGTCCTATGATGAGCTGTCCTACCTGCAGAAGTTTACACCTCGCAAGGGCAAGTCTACCCAGTCTGAGCGGAATTTAAGACTGGTTGACAAGCTAGCAGCCGAGAATCGTATGCGACCTTCGGGCTACTCGGCTTTAGGTTTAAAGCCAAAAAACTAGATTTACTTTGTCTGAAAGGAGTCACCCATATGGCCAAGGACTTAAGTCAATTAACCTTAGAAGAACTCTGGCGCTTGTTTCCTATCTTCCTAGTGGCTCCTAAGGCCCAGTGGGAGACCAATTATCAAGAAATGGCCGTGCGACTGGAACAAGTCCTAAGAGATTTGCCTCTGGTTCGTATCAGCCACATTGGTAGCACGGCCATCCCGGGCATCTGGGCCAAGGATATTGTTGATGTCTTGGTCGAGTTGGCACCTCAGGCGGATTTGCGCCTAGCCAGTGATCGCCTGATTCAGTCTGGCTTTCTTAAAATGTCGGAGTCAGAGGGGCGGGTATCCTTGAATGCGGGTTACACCCCAGAAGGCTTCGCGGATAAGGTCTATCACATTCACCTGCGCTACCAAGGCGATCATGATGAGCTCTACTTTAGGGACTATCTCAGGGAACATACCCAAGTAGCCAAGGACTATGAGGCGCTTAAGTTATCTCTCTGGGCGCAGTATGAGCACAATCGTGATGCCTACACCGATGCCAAGACTGACTTCATCCAAACCTGGACGCGCCAAGCCCGTCAGGACTATGGGGGCGCTATGACTAGCTAGCAGTATTTTAGCAGGTCAAGATAATCATTTAGAGGCAGGGTTAAACCCTGTCTCTTTTACTAGATTCACATAATATCTAACCCTCAAATAAATTTCACAAAGCATATTGTGAAACCCTATTCTCCTGTGATACAATAGGGTTTGGCTTTCTAGATATTTTGTTATTGGCACATTCAATAAGGGTGAAAAAGAATGAGCTTGTGATTTTATCTGAAAGCGCCGATCAAGAAGGGAAAATAGGAGGAAAGAAATGATTTATGTTCAAAAGAGATCAACAAAATCGGTCCAAGGCTAAACGGCTTAGCCTAGCACATCGTCTTGTACTCGTGACGCTCTTGCTGACAAGCATGCTGCCATCTCCAGCAGTCCTTGCGGAGGATAGTCCAGCAATTAATGAAGCGGTGACGAGTGTCGAGCGAGATAATCAAACATCGGAAGAATCAGCTCAGTCTGAATCTTCAGCTTTACCAAACACACCAACGGGTAACCTATTGGATGATGACGAAGACGACGGTAATCTTGCCAATGGCTTATCGAGCGAGTCGTCTGAGCATTCAGAAGATTTACCACAGACGCTAGAACCTAAAATCGACTATGATATTAAGGAACGCGCGCACTACCAATATGTTGCCGACCCAGACATGGATGCGGGAGCAGAAGAAGTTGTTGAAGAGGCAGTCCATGCGGGGCGTAAGACTACCACGACCTATAAAAAGGTCACGACGCCGGATGTCGACCTAGGCCCAGGTGTGGAGGAAGCCTTAAAATCAGATAAATATATGTACTCTGATGAGAAAATCTACTCGGTAGATTACTCAGAAAAGACACCAAGTGAACAAATTGTAATCGACAAACTCTTCGTATCAGTGCCTGCCACTCAAAAATTAGGGCCAAGCACTGGTGTCAGAGAATTGGCGCAGTCCGATGCAACCTTAATTAAGCCGACAGAGGGTACCTATAAGGGCTACACCCTAACGACTGACATGTTGGATCCAAATAACCCAGCTATTAGAACCATTAAGTATCGAGCAAGAGTCATGGGGACTGATAAATGGGAAGAGGTTGATTTCAGCCGTGACGAAGACCTATACAAGGAAATGTTGGAGAAGAGTTACAACTATCTTATTGAAGTTGCCAGTGGGGGGCATATTGAACGCCTCATTCCTCTAAGAGAGAACAACTTGGTAACGCAAGAGGATGCGGTTCGTCGCTACTTCGCTAAACACCATGTCAGATGCCCTCTATGCCGATGTCAAAGCCAACTATCAACGTTTGCAATTAGCTGCAGGTAAGTTGGAAGCCATGGGTAAATTTGATAGCGTACAAAAATGGATGGAGGCCTGGTCTAATATTACCTACACCTTTGATTAAGTCAACGCTATGACTATGCTAACGGCTAGGATAACTTTGAACGTTTCACTATCATGGGGAAATTCCTCAAGATGTACGTGATAGCATTTGAGTACTGCAGTTAGCTATATTCCGTTTTGAATATCGTAAAGAATATGTACTTATATTTGAACGTAACAGACCAATTATGCGAAACTGAGGATCAAGATGCAAATAGGGTGCGACCTATCGGTCCGACTGGTAACATCAATCTACTCTACATCACGACGTTCCGTGATGGGCAAAAGCAATTGTCTCAACCATGTAGTGAATATGTTGAAGACACTGCTCCATGAAATAGGTCATGTAGTTGATTATAATGCGGGGAATATTTCGGTGTCTTCAGAATTTGAAAGATGCATGCGCATTACTTTTAATTTGCACGTACAACATCGTTCAGGCTTTAGACACTACGCAAGAATTTGAGGCGGTCTATAATGACTATGTTAAGGACCAAAAGGGCTATACGAAGAGTATTACACTGAAAGTACGCGAAAGAAGCTTTTGCTGAATTTTCTAGGGCATATGTAGCTAAGAAAGGTATTTAATTGGGCAGTATCTGCGCTATAAAATGGTTGATGGTCAGTTGATCTATGGATCCAAAAGGCTTTAGCCCAATGGACAAGTTAGAACCTTATTTTTGCTAATCTCTACCATCAATTGTTCGAGCCAGCTGTTCGTTCCAAGATTGTAGTAGACACCATCACTACGGAAGAGAAAGAACTTAAGCACGGCTTAATCAAGGTCGGGGTTCGTCCTGAGGAGGAATTCGAAGACTTAGATTACGAGACAGAAGAACGCTTGGATAACACCTTAGAACAAGGTCAACGTCAAGTCTTGCAAGCAGGTGTTAACGGTCAAGTCCGTAAGCTGACAACTTACAAACTTGTCAATACGGAGACAGGCGAGATGAGTAGCGAGGTGACCAGAACCGTTGTTAAGCCAATGGTTAAGGAAATCATTCTGGTGGGGACTAAGCCACCATTCTCAGAAGCCAAAGGCGACCAATTCAATAATGGGGCAGCAGCAGTAGCGTCTGAGTTGCCAGAATTGTCTATCCCGGAAGAATCTTCAAGCAGCCAAGCTTCCTCTGAATCCTCTTCGAGTGCATCGCAAGAGAAGCCGGCTGAAAAACCAGCTGAGAAGCCAGCTCAGAAACCAGCTAAAAAATCAGAATTTAGCAATGTCATTTCAAATGCAACCAACTGGTTGGTGACAGGTTTCTTCGCGGTAGTTTCTTGGGTGACTTCGGTCTTTAAGAAATTTTTCTAATCTAGTCCTTTACTCTCCCTACTTGGAGAGTCACCCTTAAATCGACTAGTCTTAGGACTTAGTTCTGTCGTTGACAGGACTAGGTCCTTTTCTTATTGTGACGCGATTTCTGAGGGGTGGGGCCATAAAATGTTCTAAAAAAATTCACATCTTATATTGTGACTCCCCTCAGTTCCTGTGGTAAACTAGAAGTTGGGTCTTTAGATAGAATGTTATTTGCAGACTAAATTAGGATGCGATTTTATGTGCATGTGACATTTTATGTTAAGGATCCGATCAAAAACGGAAACAGGAGGGAACAATCGATACATGTTTATATCAAACAAGAAGGATCGATCGATGGCTAAGCGACTTGGCACCATACATCGACTTGTGATTGTAGCACTCTTGCTGGGTAGTGTGCTACCATCCCCGGCAGTGTTTGCGAATGAAGACCCAGCGGTTCTTCAGGCAGGTCATGAAGTTGCCAATGTAGAGCACCGTCAAGAAGCACCTGTAGCTGATGAGGCAGCTACGCGTCTTGAATCCGGTAATCCGCTAGCAAGTCAGGTGCCTGCGATATCTGCATCAGCAGAATCATCACAAGCAGCGCCTTCAAGTGCAGCGCAGACTTCTCCTGCTGTGGGTAACCTAGCGGAAGAAGCAGCCGGCGACTATGGCGGGGGTAACCTTGCTGAAGACGACCAGCCAGCTGAGTCATCTGAACATACAGGACCTAATCTTAGGGCTCCTGATCCCCAAAGTCGAGCATGAAATCACGGAGTCGGCCAGCATCGAATATATTGCTGACTCAGAGATGGATGCAGGCTTAGAGGATGTCGTTGAAAAGCCAGTTGATGGTGGCGTCACAACCACGACTACCTACAAGGTAGTAAAAGCACCGGCCGTTGATTTAGGGCCAGGCGTGGAAGACGCTTTGCGATCAGACAAATATATGTACACTGATGAGAAACTCTATTCTGTGGACAGCTCTCAGGCGCTGCCAAGTGATAAGATTGTCATCAACAAACTCTTCGTACCAGTGCCAAGCACACAGCATCTTGATCAAGGCACCGGCGTGAGAGAGTTAGTACAGTCTGATGCAACCTTGCTTAAGCCAACAGATGGTGTCTATCAGGGTTATACACTAACGACTGAAATGTTAGACCCTAATAACCCTAATATTCGTAGCATCCGATACCAGGCGCGAGCAATGGGGACCAGCAATTGGGAAGATATTGACTTTAGCCGTGATGAAGACCTCTATAAGGTCATGTTAGAGAAAACCTTCGCTTACTTAATCGAAGTATCCAGTGGGCGTCATGTTGAACGCTTGATTCCTTTGGATAAACAGAATTTGATTACGCAGAAGGATGCAGTTCGACGCTACCATGCTAAGAACACCATGACTGATGCGCTCTATGCGGACGTTAAGGCCAACTATCAGCGTTTAGAATTAGCGGCTGAGCATCTTAAGGCCTTAGGTAAGTTGGACGAGCGCCAACAAGGCATGATTGACTGGGCTAAGATTGCTTATACAGGTATGACTCAACGTTATAACTACCTCAACGGTAGCGACAATCTCAACGTGCATTATGAGGGAGATATTCCTCAGAGTGTCCGGGATGAGTTTGAGGCAACCATTAAGAAAATTCCGTTTGAATATCGGAAGAACTTAGTCTACTTACGCGTGTCAGATAAGAAATTGCCAAGTGCGGCTAAAGACCAATGATGCCATTGGTTTGGCTTACTATGCGACCGGCAATATTGATCTCTTGTACTACACGTCAAGTTATGGCTACCCAGTGGATCAACCAGCCACAGCCATGATTGCCACACTACTGCATGAAATCGCCCATATCATCGACGCTAACGCCGGGATTTTCGGGGCGGTGGAATATGCTTATCCTGCGACTTACCGCGATTCTCGTAGTAATGTCCTAGGGTTTAGAAATACCCAGGAATTTGAAGGAGTCTTTCAATTCAGCCTTCAAAGACAAAGCCAGACTACAGCGAATACTACACCAAGAACATTGAGGAAGCCTTCGCTGAGTTTATGGGTCGCTATGCGGCTAAGAAGATATTTAATTGGGAATATCCTCGTTATAAGACCGTCAATGGCTCCCTAGTCTGGGATGCACAGGGCTTCACCCCAATGGATCAAGCGGAACCTTATTTCGCTAGACTCTATGAGGAATTATTTGAGCAACCTGTGATTTCTAAAGTGGTGGTAGATACCGTCACCAAGGTAGCGACCCAAGTCCAAAATGGCTTAATTAAAGTTGGGACGCGTCCTGATAAGGAATATGTAGATGTTCCTTACGAAACAGAGGAGCAGAAAGATGACACCTTAGAAGCGGGCAAACGTGAAGTCTTGCAAGCCGGTGTCAACGGTCAAATCCTCAAGCTGACGACTTACGTCCTAGCCAACAAGGCGACTGGCGAATTAGTCAGCAACACAACTGAATCTGTGGTCAAAGCCATGGTCAAAGAAATCATCCGCGTAGGTACCAAAGTGGGTGGCAATGAGACCCCAACTGACCCAGAATCAAGTTCTTCTCAAGAATCTTCAAGTGAAGCGAGTGAAGCTTCAAGCATGAGTGAATCGACAAGTTCGGAGTCCGAATCCTCATCACAAGAAGTTTCCAGCTCTTCACAAGAAGCTTCATCGAGTGAAGCTAGCCAAGCGTCCAGCAAGTGAGCAACAAGTCGGGTCAGCATGAGCGAATCGAGCAAGTCTCGAGAGTCATGAATCCTCATCAGTGGCATCTTCTAGCCAGTCACAAGCCAGCGAATCTGAGTCAGCATCTAGCATGAGTGAATCGACAAGTTCGGAGTCCGAGTCCTCATCATTCTTCTCAGAATCCAAAGGCGACCAATTCAATAGCGGGCAAGCTGACATTCAGTCTGAATTACCAGAACTGATTATCTCAGAAGACCCTGCTAGCAGCCAACTACCAGTAGAAGAATCCGCACTTGCTTTGGAAGCTAAGCCAGCCAATGGCCCAGCGGATAACGCGCAACTACCAAACACTGGGGCAACGAGTGATGCTGCCTTGTTTGCGGTAGGTCTCGTCGCGATGCTTGGTGGGATGAGCTTAATCTTGATCAAGAAAAAAGAAAATGCCTAATCTATTAGCGCTCTCCTCTAACGGTTAGCTAGGAGCACTGCAATAGACAGACATATGGCACCCCCTGACGAGGGGGTGTTTTTTTATTGAAATCAGCCGTTTCCTCAGGCCTCAGGTCTTGTTTTTGATGGCCAATCTGGCTAGAATAGAGAGGAAGAAAAGCCCAGGAAGCGGAGGTAGTAAGGAATGTGGCTCCCCTATAGAAAACTAGTCTTTTATGGTGCCTATCTGCGCCAAGTCCAGAAGGAAGCAGACCGCCGTTTACTAGCTGAGTACGACCTCTCAAGTGACCAGCTGCTATGGAAAGAGGAAAGTCCTGCTGACCTGAGCCGGCGTGTGGCCTGGGCCTTGTGGTCCCTAGGCTTAGTCATCTTACCCTTGCTAGCCGGCCGTCTCATTCGCTGGCTAGGTTATGATGCGGGGCGTCAGCCACACTACCCGGATCGCTATCTAGGGAGTCTAGGGGCAGTGGCCTTGCCTCTGCTCTTGGGGCTCTTATTAGCACTAGTTTATGAAGTCGTATCAAGTCGTGTCAGAGTTCAAGTTAAGGCGGTGCCGGCACCAGACCTGGCCACTCAGCATGCCATCTTAAGTGATTTTCGTGACCAGACCCTGCGTTTTAATGGGGCCTTACCGGGACATCAGCGGCCTTATCTGGTCAATGGCCTCTTGTTGTTAGGCTATCTCTTTGGCCTGGTGCCCCTAGTTTGGGGGCTCTACTGGCAACCCGTCTTGCTCTCATCCTTTGTGGCTCGTTTGGGAATTCTGGCTTTTCTCCTATCCTTGCTGCCAAAGCATTTATCGTGACTCTCATGCTTAAGTCCTGGGTCATCCAACGCCTCTTGCGTAATATAGACCGGCAAGCTTAAGCTTTCAATAATGTAAGATAACCCGGCTAACTGTAAGCTCAGCTTATGGTTGGCCGGGCTTTTTGGGTCTAAACTTAAGCTAAGAAAACTTAAAGGAGCATTCCCATGAAGAAATTAAATGCCAATCAAATCAAATACCTGCTAGCAGCCCTAATGGTATTGGACCATCTGCCTCATGTGCCTGGCTTGGTGCCCCCTGTTTGGGAGGCTATCTTCCATGCGGTGACACGCTGTGTGGCGGCGGGCTTTGCCTATTTGGCGGTAGAGGGCTTCCTCCATACCCGCCATCTGCGTCGCTATCAAGTCCGCCTCTGGGGTGCTGCTACCATCATGGCGGCCGGCAACTGGTTGCTTAACAGCCTCTTAGCCGAGCGCGGTGTCCATATCAGCAATAATATCTTCCTGACCCTAGCCCTAGGAGTGAGCGTGCTGGCATTGGCCTTCCCCCGTCAAAGCCTGACGACACAAGCCAAACGCCTCCGTTGGGCAGGTGCCGGCTTGCTCTTCTTAGTCGGACTCTTGCTGACGGAAGGAGGCATGGTGGTACTGCCCTTTATCTTGATTACTTACTGCTGCCGTCAGCGCCAGGGGCTACGGAACTTGCTCTATCTGGGGCTAGCCCTAATCCTATTTGCCCTCTCTTACTCCACCTACGATAGCTGGCAGGAGACCCTCACCATGCTGCTCTACAACTCTGACTGGCTCTTCATTAGCGTCTTGCCACTCTTAGCCCTCTACAATGGCCAAAGAGGCAAGCAGTCAGCCTTCAACCGCTATTTCTTCTATATCTTTTATCCGCTACATCTCTGGCTTCTGGCCTTGGTGGCAGCAGGTCTGGCTAAATAGGCCTTTCCTTGCCTGACGAGCTTAAATAGGTTACACTAGGGCTAGGTACTCCAGTAACCAAGGTGACTCCCCTTTACCATCGGTCACCCAAGGAGGTAAAACATGAAAAAGTTACATCTAGTCTTAGCCAGTCTAGCAACCGCCACTAGCTTCTTATTGGCCCCTCAAGCAGCCTGGGCCAATGAATCGGACGATAGCCAAGAGTCCAGTTCCGCTGTCTCAGAGTCCAGCAAGGAGTTGGAAAACAAGGAGCAAGAAGAGGCCTTTTTCAAGACCCTCTTGAAGGTGGAGCCAACTGCTATTGACAAGGGCCAAGAGAAGATTTTTGAATCATCCAAGAACTGGATGTATGAGGCCGTGGATGGCAAGGAGCCCCCTAAGCCAACCGAACGTCCTTACAAGATACCAGAGGACTGGAAATTGCATCCGTCCTTGACCAAGGATGACCGTCGGGATGTGGGTTATCGCATCATGACGCCTGGCATGAAGGGTTATGTCAATCTCTATACCTTAGAGGCCTATGCGACTTCGCCCCTCAAAGGTGGCAAGTTGGTCACCGAGAAGGAGTTGCAGGAACGGATTGAATCGGACCGGGAAGATGCCCTCTTCCAAGATAAGCTTGAGATTGACGGCAAGCAATTCCTGGCTCGCTACGAAGTGGAGCCTAACCAAGGCATGGCCTGCCTAGTCCTCTACCGCTTAGAGGATACGGGCAAACAAGATGATTCCATCTTAGTCGGTGCCCTCTACTTTTCCCTTAGAGCGAGACCAAGACCTAGAAACGGCCATCAGCCAGCAAGTAGGCAATCTCAAGGGGATTTTAAGCCAATTGAGTAAGGATAAATAAGGTGGTCTAACAACTAGTCTTATGACCATAGTGAGGTTAAAGCCTTTAGTCGAGGCTTCAAGCAGTGGACGGGGTAGACCGTACGTGCCTATAAATCAGGACAAGAAAAAGAGGCCTAGGGCCTCTTTTTTAATGATCTAGATAGAAATAAATATCAGCTTTTCCTTCTTGAGCCGTCCCCGTGTAGACCCGGGTGTCTAAGCCGCCTATCTGGAAGCCATAGGCAAGATAGAAGCGGCAAGCAATTAGGGTTATTATCTTGGCCAATGGTATAAATCCCACGCGAGCCACGTTCTTTGGCGATTTGGCGCCCATGGTCCAGCAATTGGCTAGCAATGCCTTGCCCGCGGTAGGCACTGGCGACCTTGAGGTCCGCTAGGTAGCTATAGGCGAAGAAGCCATCCTGGAAGATGGCTAGACCAAGGCAGGTCTCCCTATCGAAGGCGCCTAGGGCGAAACCGGCTTGGTTGATCTGCTGGAGGTCATAGGTCTCATCTGGGAAGCGCATGTGGCTGATGTCGTGGTCGGCCAGTAAACGTTCCTGGTAGGACCAGACCCCTTCCTTGTAAGAAGGCAGGAGTTGGCCGATAAGGGGAAAGTGTTCATTAGGGAGTTGAAGAGCGGCTTGGCGCTCGGGAGTAATTAAATGGATATCAATCATAGGCTGACCTTTCTGCTGGGAGGGGATCTGTTACTTTGCCTCAGTCTAGTCCCTGTCATGAAATTTGTCAAGGACTGACCGATAAGGGGGAAGACTCTGGCAATAGATAGAAGGCGTGGATTAGTAGGACGTGGGCTCAGTTTAGGACGCAATATATAGTTAATAGTTATATCAGGTTCTAGCAAAATAGTCTAAAGGAATAAGGCCTTCTATCTTGTTTTGCCTCACTTAACTTTGTTATACTGCCCTTACAGTAATCATTAGCTCTTAGTTAGGAGGAGACAAGATGTCAGATTTACTTTCACTCTATGAAACGCTTAAGTCCAAAAAATGGGTTGACCTTAGCTATGTCATTAACGAATCTAGCCCCCACTTCCCGGCGCTACCAGCCCTAGAGAAGGAAGACCTCTTCACCCTTAAGGATGGTTTCCACGTTCAGAAAATCTCGGTGGTGGGCCAATACGGCACCCACATTGACGCTCCAATCCACTTCGTGGCAGGTGGCCGCTGGCTGGATCAGATTGAGCTCAAGGATCTGCTCTTGCCTCTCTATGTTATTGACAAGTCGGCTCAAGTGGCGGAGAACCCTAACTATATCCTGACCAAGCAAGACATCCTGGATTTCGAAGCAGAACATGGTCAAATTCGTTCTGAAAGTTTCGTAGCCTTCCGGAGCGACTGGTCTAAGCGCTGGCCAAGCCAAGAGGCTATGCGTAACCTAGATGCAGCCGGTGTTCAGCAGAGTCCAGGTTGGAGTCGCGAGGCCTTGGAATTTCTGATTAAGGAACGCCAAGTCAAGGCAGTGGGCCATGAGACCTTTGACACCGATGCGGGTATTCCAGCAGCGGAGCATGGCTTAGTCAACGAATACTATCTCTTGGAGCAAGATATCTACCAAGTAGAAGTCTTGAATAATTTGGACCAAGTGCCAGCCACTGGCGCCTTGATTAGTGTCAGCTTCCCACATTGGGAGCAAGCGACTGGTTCGCCTGTGCGCGCCATTGCTATTTTACCTTAAGCCAATAAATGAGGTCGGATTCTTGAAGTCCGGCTTCTTTTTTATGGGAAGTTGTGGCAAATGGCTTTGTTTGACTCAGCTAGGGCTTGGTGTATACTAGGGCTAAGAAGTTTATAAGGGGGTGAGGCTATGACCAGGCGGAAAATTAAGTTGCTAGACAGCGATGATTTGAGAAAGCAGTTAGATTTCGACTACCAAGCCGCTAGTCAAGAGACTTGTGCCCGCTTCGGCCGGGATTTGGTAGAGCATTTGATTGAATTGACGGGCTTCAAGGTAGGGCAGGAGCCGATATTGAGGCAGGCTGGGCTGTCAGCCAAGCTTGTTTGGCCGGTCAAGCCCGTATGTACGATGTCAGACAGGCTGGCTTCAAGATACACGCCCTGGCCAAGCAAGCTGAAAATCCCATTGAGCAGGCCCTTTTGCGTGTCATTGGCCACGCAGTGGCGACCGCCCATATGAAGGAGCACGCTATGGTTGCCAGTGATTATGCGATTAAGCTTATTAACTTAGCCCATCCAGATGACCTGGCAGCCGTTCAAAAGGAACGCCAGTGGCAGTTGACTTGGTGGCAAGACAAAACAGACTATGATAGAGCCTAGCTTCTGTCATAGTTTTTTTGTTTTATTAGGGGCATCAATATCACCTAACTATAGCCTCACCTAGAAAGACTCTTATATAACAGATGCGGTCGGAAGAGGTTGACAGGCCGGAGAAGGGCAGTTAAAATATAATTGGAGAAAAACGCTTACACTCAACATTTCTTGATTGCTTTCACTTAAGGAATAGGGAACCATTCGAACGAGGATGAAAGAAGGGTTAATGATGCGTTACTGTCAACTTTATACAGGTCAAGAAATGCCTGTCTTAGGTATGGGCTTCTACCAGGTGCCGGTTTTGGAGACGGCTAAGGTAGCAAGCCAGGCCATTGAGATCGGCTACCGACTCTTTGATACAGCCTACTACTATGGGAATGAACAGGGGGTCGGGCAAGCCGTCAGGCAATCGGGACTTCCGCGTCAAGATTTTTTTATAACGAGCAAGGTCAATAGTTCCGGGTATTTGGCTACTAAGCAGGCCATTAAGCAAGCGCTCGATAAGATGCAGTTAGATTATCTGGATCTTATGCTCATTCATTGGATAGTACCTGATTATATGGGGACCTATCGTGCCATGGAAGAGGCCGTTTCAAAGGGCTACGTGCGCGCCATTGGGCTTTCTAATTTTGGTCGTCAGGAGATAGAGACAGTCTTATCTGCTTGCCGCGTTCGCCCGGCTGTCCTGCAGAGCGAGTGCCATCTCTTCCACCAACAAGGTGCCATGAGGGCTTACACCCAGCAAGTAGGCATTCAGTTTGAAGGCTGGGCACCCTTTGCTGAAGGTCGCCGAGATATCTTCCAGCATCCGGCTGTTGCCGCCATGGCGCGCCGTTATGGTAAAAGTGTAGCCCAAGTCCTCCTAGCCTTTTTGATGCAAGAAGGCGTGATTGTCATTCCGAGAACGGTCAATCCTTAGCCAAATGAAGGAGAATTTTGACAGCCTAGACTTAACCTTGAGTCCAGATGATTTAGCTATTTTACGGAGCTTTGATGAAGGACGTAATTTAATCTGGCAGGAGAATATTGTATAAGCTCATCAGCCCTACTCCTAGGAGTAGGGCTTTGCTTTTGTGTATTAGGTCAGAATCACGAACATTTATGCACAAACTATTTAAACTTAGTAGTGCGGTTTGCGCCCCAGAGAGAAGAGGGTATATAATAAATCCAGCAGGACTATATTGATTAAATTAGGGGATTGATTAGTATGACTGAAGACTATTTGTATTTTGGATCTGACTATTTAGAGGGAGCACATGAGCGGATTCTGGAGCGATTGATAGAAGTCAACCGGCAGCCGGCAGCCGGTTATGGCAGTGATAGCCACAGTGAGCGGGCCTATGACTTGATTCGTCAAGCCTGCGACTGCCCACATGCCACGGTTCATTTCTTTGTAGGGGGAACTCAAACCAACTCCACCGTTATTCGTGCCCTCTTGCGGCCCTACCAAGGGGTCTTGGCGCCGGACACGGGCCATATTAATGTCCATGAAGCGGGAGCGATTGAACTAGGGGGTCACAAGGTTTTGCCCCTGCCTAGCCATGAAGGGAAGTTGACCGCCCAAGAGATTGAGGATTGGGTAACTCATTTCTATGCGGATGCTAACCATGTCCATTCAGTCTATCCTGGCATGGTCTATGTGTCGCAACCGACCGAGTTGGGGACGCTCTACAGTCTAGCCGAGCTTGAAGCCTTGTCAGTTGTCTGCCGTCGGCACCAGCTTCCCCTCTTTATTGATGGGGCGCGACTGGCCTATGCCCTGGCCAGCCCAAGTAACGATGTTAGCCTGGCTGATTTGGCGCGTTTGACGGATGTCTTCTATATTGGCGGGACCAAGTGTGGGACCCTGCTAGGAGAGGCCGTGGTGATTTCCAACCCAAGTCTACTGCCACACTTCTTCACTGTCATGAAGCAGGGGGGTGCCGTCCTAGCTAAAGGACGCGTCCTAGGGGTCCAATTCGAGGCGCTGTTCGAGGATGGCTTCTATCAGGTCATCGGCCGCGAGGCGGTGGCAGCCGCCCAGACTATTCAGGATTGCCTAGTGGCCAATGGCTACGAGCTAGTCGATCGTTCGGTGACCAACCAGGTCTTTGTCCGTCTACCTAAGGTCTTGGTGCCAATCTGGTCGGACAAGGTCCAATATGCGACCTGGGAACTGGCTGAGGATTATGTTGTGGCCCGTCTGACAACGGCTTGGTCTACGCGACCAGAGCAGGTGACGGCCCTCTGTGATTTCATTGCCCAGCATCCAGATCAAAGCTAAGTTTATTTTGACCGCCTTGATAGGATGCGGTCTTTAGTAAAAGAGAGAGGGTGACTGCCGATGCAAGACTATATCAAGCGCCTGGAGGCGGAGTTCTCACTGATTGAAAAAGGCTTCAAGGAAGAGGAGAAAAGGGCTCAAGCGGATTATGCCAGTCAGGATTCGGACTATATCAAGCAATTGGCCATGCAAGCCTATCAATCAGAAACCTATCAAGTGCGCATGTATGCCGTCTTCCTCATGGGCTACCTGTCCCAGCAAGAGGACATACTGGATTATTTGAGAGAGCAGGTCTGTCTAGACCCTAACTGGCGGGTTCAGGAAGTATTAGCCAAGGCCATGGACCATTACTGCAAGACCACAGGCTACCAAGCAGCCTTGCCGGTCATTGATGAATGGCTAGGCCATAGCCAAGCTAATACCAGACGGGCTGTAACGGAGGGGCTGAGAATTTGGACTAGCCGGCCTTACTTTAAGGACCATCCCCAGGAAGCCATTGGGCGTATCGTTCGCTTGAAGCGGGATCCCAGTGACTATGTCCGCAAGTCGGTCGGCAATGCCCTGAGGGACATTAGCCGGAAATTTCCTGATCTCATTCAAGCGGAGTTAGCAACTTGGACCTTGGACGGCAAAGACATCCAGCAGGTCCATAAGCTAGCCAGCAAATTTCTCATTGCATAAAAAAAGGCCATGTCATGGCCTTTTTCTTATTTTATGGTCTATCTTGACGTAGTTCCCAGTAGTGATCTAGCTTGTCTAGCAAGAGGTCCAGGCTAAAATAGCCAGCTTCTTGCAGGTAGCGGCGCCCATCAATGTATACTTGTAAGGTGGGCGCGGACAGGATTTGTTCCTGGGCGGCTACTTGGGGCCACTGGCTTAAGTCGATATAGCGTAGGGTAGCCTGGGGATGGCTTTGAGCCCATTCATCCAGTCTCAAGGCCAAGCTAGCGCAGGGCGCGCATTGGGGTCTACCGAATTGGAGAATGAGGAGCTGAGACTGAGCCTTGAGTTGGGCCAAGTCTTCGTGGGCTTGGAGTGCTTGCATGTGGGTCCTCCTTAACAGATTCTTATTTTTATGGTAGCATGGTGACTGAGACTGGGCAAGTTAGGTGCTTGCGCCTATAGGAGGAGACGGGAATGACAGATTTGAATTTGGCAGCTCTAGAGGCCTATCTAGCGGAGCATTATGGTGACTGGGGTCAGGAACAGGGCCTCTTCATTAAGCTAGTAGAGGAAATGGGTGAAATAGCCGAGCTACTCAATATTCGTGCGGGGCGCAAGCAAGGCAAGGGCCAGGATACCGACCAGGAACTGGTGACTGAGCTGGCGGACCTGATTCATTATGCGGTGGCCATTGCGGCCATCAATGGCTTGGATTTAAGCAAGGCCATCATCGAGAAGGATATTAAGGCAGCCATCAAGTACCAGCATGATCGTAATCTGGCTGACTTCCTAGCAGAATGGAAACAGCGGCCATGATGACCTATATTTGGCTCTATCTTGTTCTGATTAATCTGCTGACGGCTGCTGTCTATATCTGGGATAAGCATCAAGCTGTGGTTCGTCGCTGGCGGGTGCCGGAAGCCCGCCTATTAGGCCTAGCTGCCATAGGAGGTGCCCTGGGCGCCCTCCTGGCCATGCAGGTTTGGCGCCACAAGACCCACAAGTGGCCTTTGCCCTGGGGGTCCCTCTTATGTTAGTGCTTCAGGCCGTCCTTCTCATTTTCCTTGTATTTGAGTGGCTCCCTAAGTTAGGGCGTTAAGCTAGTACTAGTTAGCGTTAAGCCGATGGCTTGGCGCTTTTTTCATGAAATTTCCGATTGTTTTCAGAAAGTGATACAAATTTCTGCTGGCCAGGCCTTGTATTAGAAAAATAAGTGTGTTAGAGTATTTTCTAATAAAACTTTAATCATTCGCTTAGCTATATCTAAGTGATAAGGAGGACGCTTATGGAATTTGTACAAGTCGTACGTAGTACACCCGGACAATATATCAGTGAAAAAAAGGAGCTTTGGCTTCTTTTAGTAGGCATTTTAAAGAACTTCGAGCGTCCCTACATTATTACCGGGGAGAAATCTTACGCTGCCTTTCTTAAACATTTACCTCAACCGCTAGAAGGTGTGCCAGTCTTACGTTATGACCACACAGCCAGCTATGAAGATATGGACCGCTTGGCTCAATTAGCAGCTGATGCCGATGTCATCGTGGCTGTCGGTGGGGGCAAGCTTTGTGACACTGCCAAGGGGACGGCTGACCGCCTCCACTGTGAAGTGGTGACCGTGCCGACAATCGTGGGGACCTGTGCGCCAACCACACCCTGTTGCGGCTGTCTACCATCCTAATGGAGTCTTCAATGACGTGGCCTACTTCAAACGTACCCCTTATGCCTGCGTGGTGGACTTAGATCTCCTAGTTGAGTCGCCTAGACGCTACTTCGAAGGGGGTATCTGTGATACGGTAGCTAAGTGGTATGAGGCCGAAAGCATCACCCGTCATTTGACTGGAGCGCTAGAAGCCAATGTCGAATTAGGCTTGGCTGCTGCTAAGGTAACCAAGGATATTCTGCTACGTGACACCCATGCTGCATTGGCTACTCATGCCTTGGGCGTGGTCAACGACACCTTCAAACGCGTGGTCGATACGGTCTTCAACGTGGCCGCTGCCGTGGGTTGCTTTGCCTGCGAATATGGTCGCATGTCGGGGGCCCATGCCGTTCACAATGCCCTGTCACAATTTGCTGAAACCCATACTATTGAACATGGGGTCAAGGTGGCTTATGGGTTGCTGGTAATGTTGGCGGCTATGGGCGAAGAAGGTGAGACCCAAAAACTCATCGATTACTGCAAGGACAATGGCTTCATCTACTCCTGGCAACAGCTAGGGGTTCAAGAGGACATGGCGACGGCTGTCACTAAGCTGGCTGACTTCGCCGCCTCCGACAAGGAGACCTTCAAACTGGCGGTACCTGGCGTGACACCTGAGCAAGTCCAAGCGGCTGTTTACCAGGTAGAAGCCCAAGCCAAATAATTCTAATTTCTGCTTCCTTAAGATAGATCCGCTCATTCAGTCCGCCATAAGCTGAATGAGCGGGCTTTTTTTGTCGCGCTAGCTGTCCCAGAGAATTCCATAGCTTGCAGGGCCAGAATTTGCTATAATAGGAAGGAACGAGACATAGAAGTAAAGGAGCTAAAGGCATGACCCAACGCGATAATAATATATCCTATCAAATCGACTCCATCCTGACCGACGTTAGTCAGGACCAAGTCCAAGAAGACAAGCAAATTCGCCAAATTAACGAAGACCATCTGCTGATTAAGGAGGAACCTTATCAGTTGGTCCTCAACTACCGTGAGGGCTTCGACTTGCTAGCCTTCGAGAATCGCTACCAAGAATACTTCGAGAAGTTCGACTTCATTGTCGGGGACTGGGGCTTTGAACAGTTACGCCTACGAGGCTTCTATCAAATCGGCCAGGCCAAGGTGCCCAAGGATCAAACCATTGATTTTCTAGAAGACTACCTCAATGAATACTGTAACTTTGGCTGCCGTTACTTCGTCCTAGCCAAGGAGCGGGAAGTGGCTAAATACGCCAAACTCAAAGACAAGGCTAAGGCCAAGCCGGCTCCAATCGAGAAAAAGGTGGGCGAAACCAAGCAGTTAGCTAAGATCCAAGTCAAGGAAGATCCTAATCGCTTCAAGGGCAACAAGGTGGATGCCCCAGCCAAGGGCGGCAAGAAGCCTTTCAAGAAACGCAACCGTCGCCCAGCCGCTGGCGATCAGGCGGCCCCTAAACAGGCGCCAGCTGCTGCCAAGCAACGTAAGAATAACTTTGTCATCAAGCAAAAGAACAAAACCAACCCTTAGGAGGTCCCTATGAAAGACTACGCAGGTTATTTGATTGATTTAGATGGAACCGTCTACTTCGGCAAGAATCGTATTCCGACAGCCGAAGCCTTCATTAAGAAGTTAGTGGCGCAAGACATTCCCTTCCTCTTCATTACCAATAATGCGACGCGCTCGGCTGCTCAGGTGGCTCATGCCCTCAGCACCCAGTATGAATTGCCTGTAACCGAGAAGCATGTCTATACCTCCGCCATGGCCATTATCGACTATCTGCAAGCCCATCATAAGGGGCAAACGGTCTATGTAGTAGGCGAAACACCCCTTAGGAACAGGTGGCGGCTGCTGGCTTCACGTTAGTGGAAGATGATTCGGCCCAAGTGGTGGTCCAAGCCTTGGACCGTCACACCACCTATGAAGCCCTGTCCATTGCGGTCCTAGCTATTCGGAATGGGGCGGCCTTCTTGGTGACCAATACCGACAGCAATATCCCTACTGAACGTGGGCATGATGCCAAGCTCAGGTGCCCTGACTTCCTTTATCCAGTATGCCAGTCAGGTAGAACCGGTGGTCATGGGTAAGCCATTTAGTCCCATTCTGGAGGGGGGGCTCCACACCCTGGGCTTAACCAAGGATCAAGTCCTCATGATTGGCGATAATTACGAGACCGACATCAAGGTGGGGATTAATGCCGGTATGGATACCTTGTTAGTCCTGACAGGCTTTACTCAAGAAGAAGACCTCAAGTCCGTGCCAGTACAACCAACCTACGTCCGGCCAGACCTTTCGACCTGGGAGCTCTAGTCATGGAACAAATACGGATCTGGGTCCGGGCGGGAGTCAGTATCTTAAGTGGCCTAGCCAATGCTGTCTTGGGGACCATTCTCCTGGCGCCCCTGCTCTATGGGGTCTATTTGCAAGTAGATTGGATTCCCCACATTGCGGGTCTGTCAAAGTCGGCTATCTATGATGACTTTATGCGCATCTGGACCTATCTCTGGCAAGTCTGGCGGCCTAGCCTGGAACTGGCGTATTTTGCCAGTTCGGCCGGGGGACGCCAGCACTTTGCTGAGGTTCGGACGCTCATAATCGGCCTGGTCTTGTTAGCTCTCCTGCTCAATGTCCTTATCTGGCGCTGGGCCCGCCAAGGGCAATTCAACTCCTGGTCCTATTGGCAGGCACTTAAGCAAGGCCAGTGGGGCCTTGCCCTACTAGCTCTAGGGATGCTGCTCTTCTTTGACCAAGCCTTTGTAGCCTTCCACCGGCTTTTCTTCGCCAATGAGCTCTGGCTCTTCGATCCACGTCTGGACCCAGTCATCTGGATTCTGCCCCAGTCTTATTTCTTGGGACTGACGGCACTTATTCTTGCCCTCTATGGCTTGTGGTCCTGGCTTTTTGCCAAATTCTTCGCACCGCGAGCATTTTGAATACGCTTAGCATAAGCTTATGCTATAATGAGGATAACCTAATCGAGGAGGAAGTAAGTATGAGCAAAAAAATTTCATTATCAACCGTCGTGAACACAGGTGGCCGTGATGGCGAAGTTAAATCCGTAACAGGGGACTTAAACCTTAAGACTAGCATGGCTAAAAAAGAAGGCTACACCAACCCAGAAGAACTCTTCGCAGCTGGTTTGTCTGCCTGCTTCAATGGGGCTTTGTCCTTCCCATTACAACGTGATGGCTTAGGCGACCGTCAACGCCAAGTCCGCGCTGAAGTAGTGCTCTTAGGCGACCTGCCAGATACTAACAGCTTGCACCTAGCAGCTAAATTGTTTGTATCTATTGAAGGCTTGAGCCCAGAAGAAACCTTGCGCTATGTTCAAGAGACAGAAAACATCTGCCCTTACACTAAAGCAGTAAAAGGCAACATCGAAGTGGAATTAGTAGCTGAATAAGCATAAAAAAGACGAGGCCTGGGCCTCGTCTTTTTATTTGTCCTCGAAAAGGGAGGAACTGTGGACATGTAGATTGTTGCGCTCTGGATAGAGGCTGGCCATGGCATGGCTAACCGCTGTAGTAGCTTCACCAAAACCAGTCGCAATCAGCTTGGTCTTGCCTTGGTATTGGGCGATATCCCCGATGGCATAGACACCTGGCAAATTAGTTTGGTGGCAGCTGCCGGTTTCGATGGCCTGACGTTTGATATTCAGTGGCCACTTGGAAATCTCGCCTAAGGAAGAGACGAAACCATAGCTGACGATGAAGTCATCGACGGCTAAGTCGACCGTTTCTTCTTGGCGTGGCACTTGTAAGGTCAGGTGGTCTAGCTGGCCGTCTTGGCCATGGAGGCCAACTGGAATATAAGGGGTCCAGATCTTGACGCTAGAAGCTTCTAGCAGGATAACACTGTGTTCGTGAGCCCGAAACTGGGGTCTGCGGTGGATTAGGTGGACTTGTTTGGCATAAGGTTCGATGGCCAGCGCCCAGTCTAGGGCGGAATCCCCCCCACCACAGATAGCTACTACTCGATCTTGGAAGGCTTCAGGTTGGCGGACAAAATAATGGAGCGATTTTCCTTCAAAGACTGGCGCCTCGGCCAAGTCCAATTTACGAGGACGGAAGGCCCCGTTGCCTACGGCGATAATGACCGCGCGGCTAAAATGACTGGCTTGCGGGGTCTGAATTTCATAGTAGGGCTTGCCGTCCTCATCTTCATGTTGGATTAGTTGACGGGCTTCCTGGCCAGTACAGATGGTGGTGTCGAAGTGGTCCAGTTGCTGAATCAGGGACTGGGTGAGGTCGCCCCCTTGATTTGGTAGTGGGCCGGGATATCGTAGATGGCCTTCTCAGGGTAGAGATGGGCTGGCTGACCACCCAGCAGGTCTAGGCTTTCGATGATTTTAGTCTTGGCCTGGCGCATGCCAGCGTAAAAGGCAGCATAGAGGCCAACTGGCCCGCCACCGATAATGGTGATGTCGTAAATTTGAGACATAGTAGAGACTCCTTATGCAATCATAGTTTTTAAGGCAAAAGAAAAGGGCAAGTCCAGGGTCCTTGCACCAGATTTCTTAGAGACTGAGATAGATGGCCCGGCTGACGAAGGCGACGAGAACGCCGACTAAGACGCCGACCACCACTTCGGTGGGGCGATGGCCCAGGTATTTTTCGATGATCATATCATCATAGTGATCGATGTCGTGACTTTCTTGCAGGCGGCGGAAGTCAGCTTGGATATCCGCATCTTCTTGCAAGCGACGTTTGGCTAAGAGGTTGAGCAGGAGGCCCTGCTCACCACTCTGACGCCGCACGCCCATAGAGTCAAACATGACGATGACCCCGAAAATAGTGGCAATGGCCACTAGGGGGGATTCAAAGCCGTATTCCAGCACCAGGCTGGTAATCAGGCTGCTGACGGCGGCCGAATGCGAACTTGGCATACCGCCAGTGGTCATGACAATATTTACTTTGACCTTATGGCGGCTAGTCAAAAGGGCAATGGGGTATTTAATAGCTTGAGTGAAGAGAATCGCGACAAGAGATGTCAGCAATATGGTATTCATAAGTGGGGGGATCCCTCCTTCTCCTTATACAGGTATCTATTAGATAATATCAAAAAATGCGACTTGAAACTAGTAGGAAGCCGTAAATTCTCAAGAAAAATCGTCTAGAGGTCGCTTTTGATTTGAATCTGACGGGATTTAGTGTATCATATAGATGATATTCAACCATTAACAATAGGAGGATGATTCATGACATATCCACAACTTGATCTGGCCCAAGCCAGCTTACATGCTTTAATTAAAACCAACCACGGAGATATTAAGGTAGCCCTCTTCCCAGAGCAAGCGCCTAAGACCGTGGCTAACTTTGTTGGTCTTGCTAAGCAAGGCTACTATGACGGCGTAATTTTCCACCGGGTCATTGAAGACTTCATGATTCAGGGGGGCGACCCAAGCGGTACCGGTATGGGTGGCGAGAGCATCTATGGCGAGAGCTTCGAAGATGAGTTCTCACGTGAGCTCTACAACTTGAAGGGGGCCCTTTCCATGGCTAACGCAGGACCTAATACTAACGGTAGCCAATTCTTCATCGTAACAGCTAGCAATGTGCCAAGCACCATGTTGGGCCAAATGCAGGAACTCGGTTTCCCTGAAGAAATCGTGGCAGCCTATGCAACAGAGGGCGGGACGCCTTGGTTGGACCAACGCCACACGGTCTTCGGTCATGTGGTAGAAGGCATGGATGTCGTCATTGCAATCAATAAAGTTGTTACCGGTCTCCAAGATAAACCGGTAGAACCTGTTGTGATTGAGACGATTGATGTGTTAGAATAAGCAAGGATGGTGACATCCTATGACTGAATTTAAAATAGGCGATATCGTTGAAGGCCAAATCACAGGCATCCAAAATTATGGTGTTTTCGTCGGCCTCTCGCCAACCGAACAAGGTCTGGTTCACATTTCTGAGTGCAAGCATGGCTACATGAATGAACTCAGCAACCAGATTAAGGTAGGCGACAAGGTTAAGGTCATGGTTATTGACATTGACGAGTATACCAAGAAGATTAGCCTGTCCATGCGGGTCTTGATGAAAGCTCAACACCCCGCCATATCCAGCCCGGACTAAGAAGCGCGCCAAGCGCCACTTGCCTGACATTGGCTTTTCCAGTGTGGCTAAGAAGTTACCGGAGTGGATTGACAGCGCCCTTCAATCCATTGAAGAAGATCGCTTTGAAGTCAAGCAACAAATCAAATAAACTAGTCCAACACTAGCTAGACAAGAGGTAGGAAAAAATGGCACATATTAAATTTGATTACTCTACTGCCAAAAAATTCTTTGGCGAACACGAACTAACTCAACTCCAAGACTACGTGACCGTAGCCGACCGCCAATTGCGTGAGGGTACAGGGGCAGGTAGCGACTACACTGGTTGGGTGACTTGGCCTGAAGCATATGACAAGGAAGAATTTGCCCAAGTTCAAGCAGCAGCTGAGAAAATCCGTCAAGATTCTGATGTCTTAGTGGTTATCGGGATCGGGGGTTCATACCTAGGCGCTCGTGCAGCCATCGAGTTCTTAAACGATAGCTTCTATAATATGAAAGCTGGCCGCAAGGGCATGCCACAAGTAGTCTTTGCTGGTAACAGCATTTCTTCTACTTATTTACATGACTTATTAGACTTGATTGGCGACCGTGATTTCTCAATCAACGTTATCTCTAAATCAGGGACGACTACTGAACCAGCCGTTGGTTTCCGTGTCCTCAAGGAAAAATTGATTGCCAAGTATGGTAAGGAAGAAGCCATCAAACGTATCTACGCAACCACCGACGCTAAGCGTGGGGCCCTCAAGGCAGAAGCCGACCAAGAAGGCTACCAAACTTTCGTTATCCCAGATGCAATCGGAGGACGCTTCACTGTCTTAACCCCAGTAGGTCTCTTACCAATCGCGGTTGCAGGTGGCGACATCCAAGCCATGATGCAAGGGGCGGCAGCTGCAATGGCCGAATACAGCCAAGCAGATTTAGCAAGCAACCAAGCTTACCAATATGCGGCAATCCGTAACATCCTCTACCGTAAAGGTAAGGTAACAGAGCTCTTGGTTAACTACGAACCAGGTATGGCCTTCTTCAACGAATGGTGGAAACAACTCTTCGGCGAATCAGAAGGGAAAGACTTCAAAGGCATCTACCCATCAAGTGCTAACTTCTCTACCGACTTACACTCCTTGGGTCAATACATCCAAGAAGGCCGTCGCAACATCTTCGAAACGGTTGTCAAGGTTGAAACGCCTCGTCATGACGTAGTCATTCCAGAACAAGAAGTTGATACTGATGGTTTGGGTTACTTACAAGGTCAAACCGTTGACTTTGTTAACACCAAAGCCTTCCAAGGGACCCTCTTGGCTCACATCGATGGCCAAGTGCCTAACTTAGTCGTAAGCATCCCAGCGATGGACGCCTACAGCTTAGGTTACTTAGTCTACTTCTTCGAAATTGCGGTGGCTATTTCTGGTTACCTCAATGGGGTTAACCCATTCGACCAACCAGGGGTAGAAGCCTACAAGAAGAATATGTTTGCCCTCTTAGGCAAGCCAGGTTTTGAAGACTTAGCTGCAGAATTGAACAGCCGCTTATAAGACTTTCTACTATATAATAGACAGAAACAAGCAGGGATCCAGATGGACTTCCCTGCTTGTCTTTTTCTACCACTATATCTTGTGGCCAAAGAGGGCCCCAAAGAGTCTTAAACACAAGTTCTCAAATAGACCAAAAAAGATGAAAAAAAGTGGTTGACAGTCTTAAGTGGACCATGGTATATTACTAGAGTCCTTACGACAGCGACAGCTAAAAAAGCTGCTGGACAATCCCCAAAAAGGGCTTGACCTTAAGCGGTTGTAATGATATTATAGAGTAGGTCTGAGAGTTAGCGAACATTCACTAAAAAGTTTGAAAAAAGAGCTAAAAAGTGTTTGACAAGTATAGCCCAGACTGATATGATATATGAGTTGCTACCAGCAACAAGCACTGACCAAAAACTTCGAAAAAACTTCTGAAAAGTTGTTGACAGGAAGTAAGGCTTGTGCTAATATATAGAAGTTGTCACGTGAGGGCAACGAGCACATTGAAAACTAAACAAAGACACACCAAGAATGTGAGGGTCATCGAGGAAACTTGATGAACAACCAACAATTCGGCAGCAGACAAGCTGGGTAAAAAACAAGCTAGTAAAGAAATGAGTCAAGTAGACTTATGAATTTTTTTCATGAGAGTTTGATCCTGGCTCAGGACGAACGCTGGCGGCGTGCCTAATACATGCAAGTCGAACGAACCGCGACTGAGTGCTTGCACTTGGTCAAGGTGAGTGGCGAACGGGTGAGTAACACGTGGGTAACCTACCTCATAGTGGGGGATAACAGTCGGAAACGACTGCTAATACCGCATAGGACATGGAATCACATGATTCTGTGAGGAAAGGTGGCGCAAGCTATCGCTAAGAGATGGACCCGCGGTGCATTAGCTAGTTGGTAGGGTAACGGCCTACCAAGGCGATGATGCATAGCCGACCTGAGAGGGTGATCGGCCACATTGGGACTGAGACACGGCCCAAACTCCTACGGGAGGCAGCAGTAGGGAATCTTCCGCAATGGACGCAAGTCTGACGGAGCAACGCCGCGTGAGTGAAGAAGGTCTTCGGATCGTAAAGCTCTGTTGTTAGAGAAGAACAGCGCATAGAGTAACTGTTATGCGTGTGACGGTATCTAACCAGAAAGCCACGGCTAACTACGTGCCAGCAGCCGCGGTAATACGTAGGTGGCGAGCGTTGTCCGGATTTATTGGGCGTAAAGGGAGTGTAGGCGGTCTTTTAAGTCTGATGTGAAAGCCCACGGCTCAACCGTGGAGGGTCATTGGAAACTGGGAGACTTGAGTGCAGAAGAGGAGAGCGGAATTCCATGTGTAGCGGTGAAATGCGTAGATATATGGAGGAACACCAGTGGCGAAGGCGGCTCTCTGGTCTGTAACTGACGCTGAGGCTCGAAAGCGTGGGGAGCAAACAGGATTAGATACCCTGGTAGTCCACGCCGTAAACGATGAGTGCTAAGTGTTGGAGGGGTTCCACCCTTCAGTGCTGGAGTTAACGCAATAAGCACTCCGCCTGGGGAGTACGGCCGCAAGGCTGAAACTCAAAGGAATTGACGGGGACCCGCACAAGCGGTGGAGCATGTGGTTTAATTCGAAGCAACGCGAAGAACCTTACCAGGTCTTGACATCCCGACGACCGCTCTAGAGATAGAGTTTTTCTTCGGAACGTCGGTGACAGGTGGTGCATGGTTGTCGTCAGCTCGTGTCGTGAGATGTTGGGTTAAGTCCCGCAACGAGCGCAACCCCTATAACTAGTTGCCAGCATTAAGATGGGGACTCTAGTTAGACTGCCGGTGACAAACCGGAGGAAGGTGGGGATGACGTCAAATCATCATGCCCCTTATGACCTGGGCCACACGTGCTACAATGGATGGTACAACGAGCAGCGAACTCGCGAGGGTAAGCGAATCTCTAAAAGCCATTCTCAGTTCGGATTGTAGTCTGCAACTCGACTACATGAAGCCGGAATCGCTAGTAATCGCGGATCAGCACGCCGCGGTGAATACGTTCCCGGGTCTTGTACACACCGCCCGTCACACCACGAGAGTTTGTAACACCCGAAGCCGGTGGCCTAACCTTTCTAGGGAGGGAGCCGTCGAAGGTGGGATAGATGATTGGGGTGAAGTCGTAACAAGGTAGCCGTATCGGAAGGTGCGGCTGGATCACCTCCTTTCTAAGGAGTAACGGAACCTCACAGAGCTTGCGTCTTTGTTTAGTTTTGAGTGTGCTAACACTCAGAACTTGCACATTGAAAACTGAATAACCAAACAAACCGTTTTATCATCCGACAGGATGGATGGTAAAACACATTATTTCTAAAATAATGAACCGAGAATTGACCGAGTCTGTAAGAAATTACAGAGTAAGAAAAAAATAGCGCGAAAAGTATCATGCATCAAGTATGATCGTGGTTAAGAAACAAAGGGCGCACGGTGAATGCCTTGGCACTAGGAGCCGAAGAAGGACGTGACGAACGACGAAATGCTTTTTGGGGAGCTGTAAGTGAGCTAAGATCCAGAGATATCCGAATGGGGGAACCCGGCTAGCGTAATGGCTAGTCACACCTGAAGGGTGAGGTAGACGCAGAGAACTGAAACATCTAAGTACCTGCAGGAAGAGAAAAGAAAAAAATCGATTCCCTGAGTAGCGGCAGAGCGAAACGGAAGAGCTCAAACCAGTGTGCATGCACACTGGGGTTGTAGGACTCTAACGTGGACTCAAATGAGTTAGTAGAAGCTGGTGGGAAACAGCGCCAAAGAGGGTGAGAGCCCCGTATACGAAAACTGATTTGTACCTAAGAGTATCCTGAGTACGGCGGAACACGTGGAATTCCGTCGGAATCCGCCAGGACCATCTGGCAAGGCTAAATACTCCCTAGTGACCGATAGTGAACCAGTACCGTGAGGGAAAGGTGAAAAAGCACCCCGGGAGGGGGAGTGAAAGAGTACCTGAAAACCGTGTGCTTACAAGTAGTCAGAGCCCGTTAAGGGGTGATGGCGTACCTTTTGTAGAATGGACCGGCGAGTGACGATAGTTGGCGAGGTTAAGTTGAAGAAACGGAGCCGTAGCGAAAGCGAGTCTGAATAGGGCGAAAGTCAGGTGTCGTCGACCCGAAACCAAGTGACCTACCCATGTGCAGGGTTGAAGGTGCGGTAAGACGCACTGGAGGACCGAACCAGGACACGTTGAAAAGTGTTTGGATGACGTGTGGGTAGCGGAGAAATTCCAATCGAACTTGGAGATAGCTGGTTCTCTCCGAAATAGCTTTAGGGCTAGCCTCAGAGTAAGAGTCATGGAGGTAGAGCACTGTTTGGACTAGGGGGGCTCACGCTTTACCGAATCCAGATAAACTCCGAATGCCAAGGACTCATCTCTGGGAGTCAGACTGCGAGTGATAAGATCCGTAGTCGAAAGGGAAACAGCCCAGACCACCAGCTAAGGTCCCAAAGTAACTGTTAAGTGGAAAAAGGATGTGGAGTTGCATAGACAACTAGGATGTTGGCTTAGAAGCAGCCACCATTCAAAGAGTGCGTATAGCTCACTAGTCGAGTGACTCCGCGCCGAAAATGTACCGGGGCTAAAACAGTACACCGAAGCTGTGGATTCAATCTTTTAAATTGAGTGGTAGGAGACGTTCTAAGGGCGGTGAAGGCATACCGAAAGGAGTGTTGGAGCGCTTAGAAGTGAGAATGCCGGTATGAGTAGCGAAAGACGGGTGAGAATCCCGTCCACCGATGAGACTAAGGTTTCCTGGGGAAGGCTCGTCCGCCCAGGGTTAGTCGGGACCTAAGCCGAGGCCGACAGGCGTAGGCGATGGACAACAGGTAGAGATTCCTGTACTTGTTAACAATGTTTGAGCGATGGAGGGACGCAGGAGGCGACGCCACGCAGACGGATGGAAGTGTCTGTAGAAGCACGAAGTGGTGGTATGAGTCAAATGCTTATACCTATAACCGTGACGTGTGACCTGGAGCGAAATTTCAAGTAGCGAAGGTGGCTAATCAAACTGCCGAGAAAAAGCTTCTAGTGAGTTGTTAACAACCCGTACCGCAAACCGACACAGGTAGTCAAGTGGAGAACACTAAGGTGAGCGAGAGAACTCTCGTTAAGGAACTCGGCAAAATGACCCCTGTAACTTCGGGAGAAGGGGTGCTGACAGAAATGTCAGCCGCAGTGAATAGGCCCAGGCGACTGTTTATCAAAAACACAGGTCTCTGCAAAATCGAAAGATGACGTATAGGGGCTGACGCCTGCCCGGTGCTGGAAGGTTAAGAGGAGTGCTTAGGAGCAATCCGAAGGTACGAATTGAAGCCCCAGTAAACGGCGGCCGTAACTATAACGGTCCTAAGGTAGCGAAATTCCTTGTCGGGTAAGTTCCGACCCGCACGAAAAGGCGTAACGATCTGGGCACTGTCTCAACGAGAGACTCGGTGAAATTATAGTACCTGTGAAGATGCAGGTTACCCGCGACAGGACGGAAAGACCCCATGGAGCTTTTACTGTAGCTTGATATTGAGTGTTTGTATGGCATGTACAGGATAGGTAGGAGCTGAAGAAGTGTGGACGCCAGTCTACACGGAGGCGCTGGTGGGATACTACCCTTGTGATGCGGACCCTCTAACCCACGTGTAACAGCACGGGAGACAGTGTCAGGTGGGCAGTTTGACTGGGGCGGTCGCCTCCTAAAGAGTAACGGAGGCGCCCAAAGGTTCCCTCAGAATGGTTGGAAATCATTCGTAGAGTGTAAAGGCAGAAGGGAGCTTGACTGCGAGACCTACAAGTCGAGCAGGGACGAAAGTCGGGCTTAGTGATCCGGTGGTACCGTATGGAAGGGCCATCGCTCAACGGATAAAAGCTACCCTGGGGATAACAGGCTTATCTCCCCAAGAGTTCACATCGACGGGGAGGTTTGGCACCTCGATGTCGGCTCATCGCATCCTGGGGCTGAAGTCGGTCCCAAGGGGTTGGGCTGTTCGCCCATTAAAGCGGTACGCGAGCTGGGTTCAGAACGTCGTGAGACAGTTCGGTCCCTATCCGTCGCGGGCGTAGGAAATTTGAGAAGAGCTATCCTTAGTACGAGAGGGACCGGGATGGACGCACCGCTGGTGTACCAGTTGTTCTGCCAAGGGCATCGCTGGGTAGCTATGTGCGGGATGGATAAGCGCTGAAAGCATCTAAGCGTGAAGCCAGCTTCAAGATGAGATTTTCCCATTCGAAAGAAGTAAGACCCCTGAGAGACGATCAGGGTAGATAGGGCTAGAAGTGGAAGTGGAGTGATCCATGGAGCGGACTAGTACTAATCGGTCGAGGTCTTAACCACAAAGATTTGAGGTTAGGTTTGAGGTTATTCAGTTTTGAGTGTGCAAGCACTCAACTAAGACAACACCCAAGTGTGGTGATTATGGCAAGAAGGACACACCTGTTCCCATTCCGAACACAGTAGTTAAGCTTCTTAGCGCCGATGGTAGTTGGACCTTTGGTCCTGTGAGAGTAGAGTCGTTGCCATGCTGGGTGAACTTGTCTTGATGGAGGTTTAGCTCAGCTGGGAGAGCATCTGCCTTACAAGCAGAGGGTCAGCGGTTCGATCCCGTTAACCTCCACCATGAGTCATTAGCTCAGTTGGTAGAGCATCTGACTTTTAATCAGAGG
>BNJT01001777.1_pt1 | contig 40932 bp, 77 predicted proteins | sample 8540491 | NCBI WGS metagenome assembly BNJT01 (sample SAMD00202455, study PRJDB9452) | human saliva metagenome | host: Homo sapiens | reverse complement strand
ATATTAGAATATAACTCTAAGTCCAAGTCCACCTCTAATATTGCTTCCTTTTTGTATCGTAACCAACATTAGCTGTTACTCCAATTCTTTGGTTATCTACACCGATATTAAGATCTGTTTTAACATTTCCTCTTCTATCTTCTTTTTTTCACCTCTGATATTGAACCAATCAGCAGATGTTCCTGCTACTCTAGCTTTATTTTTTTAGGATTTGCTAATACTCCTAATTCATTTTCATAAGCTACAGTTACTGCTGCTTTTAATGACTTAGGTCCAAAGAAAGCTCTATAAGATAATTCTGCTCCAATTTCAGGTTTTATAGAAATATAATCATTTGATTTAACTTCTAGTTTTTACTTCTCCTGATCTTTTCTCTTTATCTTTAGACATTCTTCCATATTCTAATCTTAATGCTCCATAAGGTTTTTAATGCAAACCCTTCTGATAATCTAAATTCCTTTACTTAATTCATTTTTTTACTCCAAGTCCATAAGAATAGTATCTAGATTTAGCATTAAATATTTCAGCTTACAACTAAGAATCTTCTATGCATTTTTGTTATATCCTACAAATATATCTCCAGATATTGTCCAATTCAAGCTATTGTTATCATCGAAATGGAACTGATTTAAACATTCCAACTTTTCCTTGTAACATTTCTTCTTTTGATCTTCCTATATCTTCAAATTTATATCTATTATGGACTAAACCTGCATACCAACCTACTGTTTCCCCAAGTTTTACACTTTTCATCTTCATGAACATATGCAACTCCTTGAGCATTGTATTTGTAATCTATAATACCAGCAGTATCAGTTTTATATTCTCCATTTGTTCCGAAAAACTTTTAACTTTATTAGCATCTTTTGTTGGGTTAGACCATGCATTTTCTTAAATAAGAGAATTCTCTGTTTAAGATATTTCCTGTTTCATAAATTCTTTGTTGTACATTAGCATATTGGTGTCCCATCATTTCATCTGTTGCTTGATAGAATAAAAGCTTTCTTCATTCTTTCCAATACATTTAATTTATTGAAATACACTTTTTTCTCTAGTTCCAAGCTCTTCAACTCCATATCTTTGTTCTAATCCATCTAAGAAATTATATGTATCTGTCACTGCAACTGGTGTTGCTTCATTTCCAGCAAAAGCTGTATATGGTATCTTAGCTAAATAAACATTGTTTATTAAACCAGTTGTTTTATCAAGTGTTGCTGTTGATATCAAGTTAATGCTCCTGAATAAATATTCCAATTCTTTATAGTCGGATTAGCCGCTATAGTTGTGTTATATGGAGCAATTATTTGTTGAGGCACTTGAATATATTTACTTGTAGTTACCTGTGCTGCTTCAGAACCTATAATTAAGTCTGCAGCATCTCCTAACACACCTAGAGAACCTGTAATTGGATTAGTTCCTCTTAATGTATCTATGTATAATCCTATATTTGAAGATAACATATTTCTATTTCCAGAGACATTAGTTACAACTGGAGTTTGAACTTGTCCATTTGCAGTTATTGTTGCTGTTGTTGCATCCTCCTGGGAGCATTTATATCCAATACTTTTACACCATTTACTACTAGTTCTTTTCCTGTTGGTTTTACTTCCAGGAGTATATTCTTTAACAGCTCCTCCACCAATATGGAAAGTTCCATAGTTTCTTATAATACCTCCATTTGCTTTTGAAGAATGCAAAACCACCATTTGAATTAATATTAATTGTTCCATTGTTTGTGAATTCTGCACCATTTCTTACAACTATTCCAACTGCTTCTTTTTGGATTTCCTACTGTAGTTATTGTTCCATCATTGACACCCTTAGCTCCATTATCTAAGTACATACCCATAGAACCATCACCAGATAGATTAATTGTACTTCCTGCACCATTCTTTGCTGTAGAGTTTGGTCCTGATGCATACATTCCTATAGCATCTTTTTCCTACAACATTTATTGTTCCATTATTTATTATATTTCCACTATCTGTTCTCGCATATCCTGCCGCCATACCCTAAAGAATATAGGTTTCCTTGTGCATTTGAATCTCCTACAGTTATTGTAGAATTATTTGTTGCAGTTCCACCTTTAATACTGTAAATTCCAACATTTCCTATTCCTCTAGAGAAGTCAATATTTTGCATTATTTACTACAGTTCCTGCTGAGTACAATCCGTAGTTTTGTCCTCCTGTTGCACTTGCTATTGGAGTTCCTGCAGCTGAACCATTTTGAAGTTAATGCAACATTATTTGTTATATTTCCAGTAGTGTCATCTGAATATAAGTAAACTGATTTTTGTTCCTAAAGTCACACTACCAGAACTTGAGTTTGTAAAAGTAGTTCCTCTTCCTTTTAGAACATATCCATATGAATTATCTCCTATATTCATAATACTTCCAGCATCATTTATTCTAACTCCATTAGCTTGAACTCCTGTAGCTGCATCTGTTCCTAAAAAAATACTCCGACTGCTTCATCTTTACCTAAATTAATTTTTAGCTCCTGCTTGTATATCAATATTAGGTGTTGCTGGAGTTGTTGATGTTGAGAATATTCCTACTCCATTATCTCCAACATTTAATTCAGATCCTGATGTTAATTGTACATCTTTTCCATAGATAGCATACGAATTCTTTCCCAGCATCTATTTTTACCTTTATTTATTATTTTTACATTTTGGTTTTTAGTAAACATTCCTGTTCTTAGAACACTTTCACTTGTAGAATCTCCTATTGAAATAGTACCAGTAGAGTCATTTGTCATAGTTGCTGGTCTAACTCCATCTGTTTCTACAAACATTCCTGTTCCTTTGTCAGCTGTAATATTGATTGTACCTTTTATTTACTAAATTTCCAAGTTTTGCAGCCATACCAATAGCTTCTTGACCTGACATATTTATAGTACCATTAGTATCATTAGTTGCTTCTATTGTATGAGGAGCAGTAGTATTACTATCATTATTTTCTATATAGATACCAACTGCTTTTTACCATCAAGTTCTATTTTACCTTTATTTTACTACACCAACATCTCCTGCATTTGGTTTTAGTACCGAACTCATTTCTTTTTAAAAACTCCATTACTATCTTTTTCTATAAGAGATTCCTAAAACTCCTATTGAACCTTCTCCACCAACATTGATTTCACCTTCATTGTTAACAGTAGAACCATTTACTGCATATACTCCAACTGCTTTTGAGTTTGCATCATTAAGTCCTGACTTTTCAACATTTACTTTTTGCTCCACTAGCAATATTAGCTTCTCCATAGTTTATAAATAAAACCAACTGCTCCACTTCCAGCATCTGTTCTGTCTGCATTGACACTTGAACCACCAGCTAAATTTATTTGAGTATCACTTCTACCAACTGCATTGGCACTTGAGTTCATATCCAATCCAACTACAGTAGTACTGTCTAAAGAAGTTAAATCAGCGGTATTTAAATAAGCTGTTACATTTTTAGAAGCTGCTAAGTTTACTTTTAGCTCTTTGAACTAATAGATTTCTTACAAACATATTTGAATTTTGCATCAGCTGTTCCAGCTGCAACATCTTTTCTATTTATATCTTGGTCTATATTATATGCAGTTAAACCATCTATTGCTGCCATTTTATAGTTTTCTGCTCCAGTATCATGAGTTGGAGTTGCTGTAAGTCCAGCCCAAGTATTTAGAGTAGAAAGATATACTTGATACATTTAGTGGTGCTGTTGCATTTTTAGACTTAATACAGTTACATCTTTAGATTTTATATGAATAGACATACCTGTTGTTGTTATTGGTAAAAGCAACACCATAAACCTTTTCATATCCTATTGCACTTCCATCTAAGATTAACTTAGCATTTGTCATATTTATTGTTCCAGTATTAGCAGCATATAGAGCATAACCATTACCTTTTATACTCTACAGTACCTCCAGTCATATCAACATTTGCATTTGATCCTATTGAAGCTACCGCTGTTGAACCATCGCTTACTTTTTACATAGTTCTTTTCAGCATTAATTACTCCACCATCTTTTAGCCATTAATCCAAATCCTGCATATCTATCAGCATCTGTTAATTTAGTTCCTGTTATACTAATATTAGGAGTAGTTTCTTTAGTAAGTCTATTAATTGTTATAACTGTTCCTGCATCCGTTGCAAAAAGCTGCTCCTGAATCTTTTTATTGACTGTAGAAGCATCTGCTTCAACAGTTGCTCCACCTATATTTAATCCATAAGTAGCTCCTGTTGGTAATCCAGTTCCGTCTGAAAGTTTAATTCTGGCTCCTTTACTTCCATAAATTAGAACAGAGTTTTTAGTATTATTTGCTTTAACTTCTCTTACTTCTACATTGTTTGTTTCCCCAGTAGCTATTGCTCCACCAACAGCAAAAATCGCTAAGTTTCCAACTCCACCATTTACTTTTATATCTCCTGTTGATTTAACAGTTCCTTGTCCTGTTGTTGGTGCTGGTCCTGATCCTGATGCTGGTTTTTGGTCCTATATAAATTCCTATATTATTCTTAGAAGTTGTTCCAGTTCCACCATTTAGTTCAATACTTCCTCCACCAATGTTTAAAGCAACATTTTCAATTGGAAATACTCCAACATTTCCCTCTGTTTTATCAAATATTCTAATTTGATGTGTTGTAAGATTTATTGGTAACTTTTGACATAATACCAAATGAACCTTCAATATTATCAGTTGTACTATTTGGATTTATATTGTAATCAGTAAGGAAAGAACCAGCTGATTTATTTGAAGTACTAGCAGTAGTAAATTTTTGATTTCCTACTCCTATTGCTCCAATATCTACTGCAAAAATTTCCTCAATGCTTCCACCAGCTGAAGCTACATACAGACCTATACTATTATCTCCATACATTTCAACTGGTTTGAAATCTCCTGCAGTTTTTAGTATTAGCATTTAAATCAAAATCAAAATCCGATGAATTAAATAAAAGATTATTTTTTAGATGCTCTCTTTAAATATACTCCTGCACTATTTTCACCATACATTTGTATAATTCCTCTATTTACAGCAGAAACTGGTTTCGGTGCTGATGGGTCAGATACAAAATGTTGCATGACTTCTAGTATAAGTCTTAATTTTTCCTGTCGCACCATTATACATAATACTATGAGCTTGTCCACTTACGTCATTTGATACGACATAACCTGCTGTATAAATATCTGCTACTGTTCCAGTGCTATCTTTATATGGTTGAAAATAACTTCACCTGTATTAGCAGCCATCTGTTTTATATTAGTTGTCCCCGTATGTGTATAAGTATTAGTTAATGAAGACCAACCACCTTCTATAACTATTTTTCCCACTATTTATCCATGAATGTGTTGCGAAGTATTATTTGTTACTCCACCTTGTTCAGCTGTTTTCATTTACATTATTAAAGCATATCATTATAAGCATTTATAATATCTGTTCCATTTGCTAAAGGTGTTCCTCCATTAGCTACTGCTAGTTGATATCCTGCTAAAGCACTTGCATTTGATGTTGCTTGATGGACATCTAAATGTGCAAACTCTCCTAAAACAGCAGTCCTTGAATCTCTATATAAAAAGGTTAGTATATAGGAAATTCCCATTATTTAACATAGCTGATGTACCATTTCCATCTCCAACAACCATTTGTACTCCTCTTACACCTGTTCTTGAGCCACTTGTTCTACTCCAATTTGTCCAAGTCCCACCCTGTGCTACTGTTGCTCCTGGGTGAGAAGGATTTGTTGTTGCATCTGTTGCTCCTGTTCCCAAGCATTTACTCCACTATATCCTGTATAGTTATAAGTAAATTTATCCAAATGACCATTAGGTTCATAAGGGTCTTGAATAATGAGAATCATACTCCCTAACTACATTAAATTCTCCAGATGTTACAGTAACTTCTTCAATAAAACTATTGTCACTATCTCCATCTATCATACGTGCTCCATAGTTTCCATAAGATATTGCACTAACATTGAATGTTGGAAAAACAATAGTTGGTGCTGCTGGTTTTCAGGTGGCACAGGTGGTGTTATCAACTTAGGGTTCAAAAGCTGGTAATGTCACTTCTGGTGCTGCTGGACTAGTATCAGGTGATTTCTTATTTATCACTCTTGGAGTTATTCCAGCATTAACTTCTAGTGAAACTATTGGTTCTTGTTGCATCCTATTACTAGCTAATCCATAGTTATTTAATCCTTTTCTTGAATTAGTAGAAGCAGATCTAGCGTTTTGTACTTGTTTCTAAAGAAGAATACATAGAGCTATTAGGGTGCAACATATCTATTAAATTCGTTTGAATCTCTTTCTAATACCCCTTCATAAGGATATTTTTCAGCCTTATCTCCTCTTCCTTTATATGTACCTCTCAATCATTGTGCATATAGTTAGCTCCAAATTGCCATGAAGTCCAAGGTGATTTTTACTACTTGATCTCCTTGTTCCATTAATTGGATTAATTCTAATCTTAAATCCATCTATTGCTTTTTGGTTTTCTTTTCTTGCTACTTCAACTTTATGTTTGTAAAGTTTCCACTGAAGCTACTAAATTTTCTTTTAGATGCTGCTATTTCTTCTGTAGACATAACATCTTGTGAAAATGCACTTAATCCCATCATTAAAAAGTATTGCAAGACCAAGTGAATATTTTACACCTTTATATCTCTTTGCAATTGAACGTAAATTTTTTTCTATCATGTATAGATTATTTTTTTACCATTTATTTTTTTCCTCCCATAAATCTATAAACGTCCAAATTTTTCTTATCTTTGAACTAATCTAAATTCAACTCTTCTGTTTTGTAGTCTTCCTTCTGGTGTTTCATTAGTTGCTACTGGGATATTCTTCTCCCTTAGCTTCTATTCCAACTATTCTATCTTCAGGCAATCCAAATTCTATTAACTTTAGCTTTTTACAGCTTCTGCTCTTCTTCTTGAAAGTCCCTATGTTATATTGGTTACTTCCTACAGAGTCTGTATGTCCTTCTATTGTTAGTTCATAGTTGTTTTGTTCTATGAAATCCTTTTAAGTTGTTTAACATTTCAAAATATTGAGGTTTTAACTATAGATTTGTCAAAATCAAAGTTTAGCGCTCTTTCATCTAATACTATTGTCATTTCTTTTGGTGCTTCTACATTAGTTATATCCATATTCTTTATTTCTAATGCATTTATTCTTATCGTATTTTCACGCATTTGTGTTGTTGTTAGCGCTTGGACTGCTAATGCTGGTAGAGAAAATACTAATAATAGTAATAATGTTATTATTGTTGTTGTGCTCTTTCTCTTTTCCATTTTGTCAGCCTCCTTTTCTAATGATAAGTATTCTTCTGTATACTCAACTTTTTCCTTCTTCTACTAATTTTATCTAGATTTTCTGAAGGTTTTACTGCCTTTATTATTTGCTAAATAAGTCTTCTATATTATCTAATCTTGCTGTATTGTAGTTTTACTACCTTTCTGATCTGTACATGCTACTAACGATAAAACTCCTAATATTAATGCTAATTTTTTTCATATGTCCCCATTCTCCTTTTTTTAATTAATATCTTACTCTTTTTTTCTAGTTCTCCAACATTCTTTTCTAGAGTTATCAAGCATTTCATTTGTTTTTGTTGTAGTTTTCTATCTTGTCATTTATTTCTAACATTCTTTTTCTTAATTCTTTGTACTTCTAAATCCATTTTTTTCTGATTCAGTCATATCTTTTCTTGCTTTTCTTAGGCGCAACTTCTTCTTGAGCTACTGCCACTTCTCCACCTTCAACAGCTGCACTTCTCTTCTACTACTCCTCAGCATTTTCTGTAGCTTGATTAGCTATATCTTGAACTGATTGAGTTCCTTCTTCAGCTTGTCTTTTAGCTGCTTCTTCTGCTTCTAGCAGCTCTTTCTGCTTCCTTTCTCTTTCTTTTTGAACTTTTTTTCATATTCTTTTAGTAATCTTTTCTTTGCTTCATCATCACTTTCTTCAGCATAAGCAAAATGAACCCTACTAAAAGTAATCCTAATAGTGCTGTTAATATTAACTTATTTTTCATCTATATTCCCCCTATTATTGTTGTACAGATTCTCACTACTGGAGCTAGCTTCTTCTGCTACAGGCGCTTCAGTTGTTTCAACTGCTTTTAGGTTGTTCATCCATTCATAATTTCATAGTATCCTGCTACTTCAGCTTCTTCTCTTGCAACACTTCTTACTACTCTTTCATAGAAATCTAATTTTTCTAGAGCTTCTTTTCTTGTTGCTTCTAATTTTTCTGCTTCTGTTTTTTTGGTTTAGCTTGTTCTGCTTTCTTTGCTTTTACCATTGCTTCTATTTCTGCTAATGAGCTTACTTCAGATGTAGATATTCCTAATTCTTTTGCTTCTTGTTGAAGTTTAAGAGTTTCTTTCATCTTCTTTCTTTATTTTTTCTCATTCCATCTAAGATTTCCATTGCTTCTTGTTCATCTTGAGGATTTAGACCTTCTGTCGCTACTACAGCTTCTGCTGGAGCTTCAACAACTTCCACTACTTGAGATTTAGCTTGTTCTTCAGCAAATTTAGCTTGTTCTTCAGCCTCTTTTCTTGCTTTTTCTTCTGCTTCTTTAGCTAATTTTTGCCTTTTGCTTTTTCTGCCTTTTTCAATTTCTGCTCTCTTTTTATTTAGTATTGTCATCGCATCATCTTCTGCATAAGCTATTGATGACAATGCACATAAAAAATAGAATAGTTTTAAGAAACTTCTTCATTATTTCCCCTCCCTATTTAATTTAAAACTTCTAATAATTTTGTTAATTCTGTGATTTGTTGTTCTTTGTCTGCGATTTTTTGTTCTAACTTGTTGTAGTATTCATCGAATCTTTTTAATAGCTTTTTGTATTCATCTCTGTGCCATCTGATCTTTGAATCTTCTTTTAACTTTTGCATAAAGTTCTTCTCTACCTAAGTTGTTTTTTTCTTTGAGTTCTTTTGACTTCTTGTTCAAGATTTGCTTTTTCTTGAATAAACTCTTCTTTTCTTTCAGCTTCCTTTTTGCATTAAAAGCTTGATACTCTGCCTCAATATTTCTAACTTCATTTATTACTTCTTGAGCTACAGCATCTGTTGCTTCTGCCGAGTAAGAAACTGCTCCCACTACTAACATTGCACCTAAAAATAAATTTGATTTTTCATAGTTCCCCTTTTAAAACTTTTTTTGATAAAAAAATTAATAAAGTTCCTTATAAGTTTCAAGTATACTTTTTTTATATACTTTTTGTCAATAAAAATAATACCTTTATAAAGAAACAGAAACACTTTTCATTTTCAAGAAAAACAAAAAAAGTAAATTATAGAAACAATGCTTTTTAGGTGCTTTGATATAATTAAAAACATCCCTGATTTCTAGGGATGTCAATAAAAAAACTTATTATCTTATTATACAGTAGTTATTTCTTTTTTTCTTTTTAGCAAGTAATTCATCTATTTCTTTGATATATTTATCAGTTAAAGTTTGAACATTAGCTTCTTCTTTCTTTAACTCATCTTCAGAAATAGGATTTTTCCTTATCTTTTCTAATTTCTTTAAATGGTTATTTATATCTTTTCTGATATTTCTAACAGCAATTTTTACCATTTTCAGCTTCATTTTTAGCAAGTTTTACATATTCTTTTCTTCTATCAGCTGTAAGTTCTGGTAAAAACAAGTCTTATTACTCTACCATCATTGTTAGGAGTCATTCCTAAATTTGCAGCAAGTAATGCTTTTTTTCAATTTTAGGTATTAAAGTTTTTATCCCAAGGATCTATAACTAAAAAGTCTTGCTTCTGGAGCTGATACTGATCCCTATTTGATTTAAAGGAACATCACTTCCATAGTTTTTCTACTTTTTACTCCATCTAACATAGCAACGTTTGCTCTACCTGCTCTTATAGATGTAAATCTTTCTTTTACTGATTCAATAGTTTTTTTAACATTTTCTCTTCGCATTCTTTTTACAAGTTTGTCACTAGCTATACTCATTATTCCTCCTTCAGTTAATTAAATTTAATCTGCTACAACTGTAGTTCCAATATTTTCTCCCATAATAACTCTCTTTAAGTTTCCTTCAATTAAAGAATTGAAAAACAATTATAGGTAATTTATTTTTCTCTACATAGTGAAATAGCAGTGGCATCCATTACTTTTTAAATCTTTTGCTAAAACTTCATTATATGTAACTTTTTCATACTTTTTCGCATCTGCAAATTTTACAGGATCTTTATCATAGATACCGTCAACTTTTTGTAGCTTTTATAACAACATCTGTTTCCATTTCTATTGCTCTTAAAGCTGCTGCTGTATCTGTTGTAAAATATGGATTTCCTGTTCCAGCTCCAAATATAACTACTCTACCTTTTTTTCAAGATGTCTTTGAGCTCTTCTTTTTGATGAAAAGGTTCTGCAACTTTTTGGCATTTCAATAGCAGTTTGTACTCTTGTAGGAACACCTAATTTTTCAATTGAATTTTGTAATGCTAAAGAGTTAATTACAGTCGCAAGCATACCCATATGATCACCCTGTAACTCTATCTACCCCTTGTGCTGCTCCAGAAATTCCTCTGAATATATTTCCACCTCCTATAACTATAGAAACTTCAACACCTAAGTCTACAATTTCTTTAATTTGTTTTGCATAAGAAGCTATTACATCAGATGAAATTCCAAATTCTTGATCTCCCATTAAGGGCTTCACCACTTAACTTTCAATAAGATTTTTCTTGTAAAAAGGGCTTTCCATATTTTATTCTCCTCCTCTAAAATTTATAAAAATAGAGGATGCAAAGTTGCATCCTCATAAATAACTATCCATTTGATTTGAGCAGCAACTTCTGCAGCGAAATCTTCTTCTTTCTTTTCTATTCCATCTCCAACTTTGAAATCTTTCAGAATGATAGAACTTTAATATCTCCTGCATATTGTTTTAACAGTTTCTTTGTTTTCAGCTCTTACATAAACTTGATCTACTAAACAATTTTCTTCATAGAATTTGTGCATTTTTCCTTCTAATATTTTTTTCAATTATATTAGCTGGTTTTCCTTCTTCTTCTAATTGTTTTCTAGCTATTTCTTTTTCATGTTCTAAGTCAGAAGCTGTAACTTCTTCTTCTGATAGATATTTAGGATCCATAGCTGCTACGTGCATTGCTATGTTTTTAGCTTTTTCTAAGTTTGCTTCTGTAGCTTCTCCAGACATTTCAACAATTACTCCAAGTTTTTCCACCCTAAGTGGCTGTAAGTTTGTACGAAACCATCTTTTTGCAACTACAACAGCTAATCTTCTTAAGCTCATGTTTTTCTCCGATTTTAGCTATTAATTCAGTTAAAGCTTCAGAAACTTTTTTTGTCTCCTTCAATTTGAGCTTCATTTAATTCTTCTAATTGATGAGCATTTCTTTCTAAAAGCAAGTTTTACTAATTTTTCTTCCGAATTCTTTTGAATTCTTCATTTTTTTAGCAACGAAGTCAGTTTCAGAGTTGAACTCTAAAAATAACTGCTTTCTTGTGATCAGGAGTAACTGCATCGAATATTAATCCTTCTGCTGCTATTCTTCCTGCTTTTTTTAACAGCTTTAGTTATACCTTTTTCTCTTAGGTAGTCTATTGCCTTTTCTATATCTCCATCATTAGTTTCTAATGCTTTTTTACAGTCAAGCATTCCTGCTCCTGTTCTTTCTCTTAATTCTTTTACTAAAGCAGCTGTTATTGTAGCCATTTCATAACCTCCTATGATTGATTATATTAACTATATTATTCTACTGAACCTTCTTCAACGTTTACTTCTTCTGATTGTGGTTCTACATGTTCATGTCCTTGGTTTCCTTCAACTATTGCATTAGCTATAACAGAAGTAATTAATTTTACTGATCTTATAGCGTCATCGTTTGCAGGGATAGGGTAAGTTATTAAATCAGGATCTACGTTTGTATCTATCATAGCAAATACAGGGATTCCTAATAAATGAGCTTCTCTAACTGGTAATTCTTCCATTTTAACGTCTACTACATATATAGCATCTGGAGCTTTTTCCATATCTCTGATTCCAGATAAGTTTTTAGATAATTTAGATAATTCTTTTCTGAATTCTGCAGCTTCTTTTTTAGTGTAGTCAGAATCTAAAGTTCCATCTGCATCCATTCTTTCTAATTCTTTCATTCTTTCAATTCTCTTTTTGATAGTAGAGAAGTTTGTTAGCATTCCACCCTAACCATCTGTTGTTGATGTAATACATTCCAGATCTTTCTGCTTGTTCTTTAATAGCTTCTTGAGCTTGTTTCTTAGTTCCTACGAATAGAACTTTTCCTCCATCTTCAGCTATTTTTTTCTCATTTCTTCATAAGCTTCTTCTATTTTCTTTAAAGATTTGTGTAAATCAATTACATGAATTCCATTTCTTTCTGTGAAAATATACTTTTTTTCATTTTTTTGGGTTCCATCTTTTAGCTTGATGTCCAAAATGAACTCCAGCTTCTAATAATTGTTTCATTGATACAACTGACATTTTTTTCCTCCTAAAAATTTTAAATTTGGTTATACTTCCATCAATCTCAAAACTAAGCCATCTAAATTTAGAGCACCTTGCTTAGAAATAATTGATGTGATTATTTAACGCTTATAGATTTTATCATTTTTCAAACTTTGTCAATTAATCCAATAGCTTTTATTTTTTTCTTCTTTTTCTTTTTAATATCTCTAAAAATTTTTGCATTTTCTTTAATATTATTTTCAAAACCATCTAGCCAATCCTCTGGTAAATTATAATTTTTTTGTCTTTCTTTAATTTAAAGTTCTTTAATTTTCTCTAAACTTTCTAAATGCCTGTCACTTATATATAGTCTAACTACTTCTTCAAAAAGTTTGATTAAAAACGATTAGTTCTGAATCCATTGTTATTATATTCTTTTATATAATTTTTTTATCTTTTATTTCCTCTAGTGTTAAATGATTTAGAAAAGCTTTAAACCATTATCAAAAATTGGAGCAGTTTCCAATATTTTGATTTGTCTTATTATCTATAAACATTCCAAAATTACCTAAGTGCCTGTCCGTATTTCCTATGACCGCATCAAATATCATTAAATCTTCAAATTTTTCTTTTCCATATATTTTTTATTTCTACTATTATCTTTGAATCCAATGATTTTAATGCAAGTCTCTTACTTCTTAATAACATTTCTATCGGTATATAACCTTTATCTTCAGTTGTAAATAGTTCACAAGTTGAGACAATTTGATTATGAAATTCTCTAAGTTCATAACTTATAGGAAATAATTTTTTTCAGATTTTATATTTTCAAAAAAATATTTTTAGCAACCTGTGATGAGTAAAATTCACTGTATGCTTCCTTACCTTGATTAGCAAATTCTGGAGTACTTCCTTTATATAGATAAATTTTTCCCATTCTCTATATGCCAACATTTTTTTAACATACCATTAGTTGTCAGTTCAGGTGATGTCGTAATTCCTGTTATTTTTTTTCTCCATATCCTGTAAAAAGCAATATTTCCTATCACTTCTGAAAAATTTATTTTTATATAAATTGTATTTTTTTCCCATTTATATTCATCTTTTTATCACTTGGAATTATCCAATAACAATCATTTAAAGATAAACCAAAAAGAAACATCAATATAATCCATTACATTTTTGTTTTTTTGCTATTTTTTTCAAAAACCTTATCCATTAAAACCCTATTTTTAGGTGCTTTTTCTTGTTTCTATCCATTTTTGAATACCACTTGAATTTACCTCTAAATTTAAAGGAAATAATTTTTTTGATTTTTTCATTAATGTCCTTTAAGAAAAAAAGTTATATGTTTCTCCATCTTCTCCTTTTTCAATAGAAAATATAAAGCTTTAGTAGCTCTTTATCTTTTTAGTTTTAGGCAATATTCTTTTTCTAATTTTTTTCAAACATCTTATCCCCTTTCTTTATTATGAAATAATCCTATTCTTTCTCTTTCTTTATTTTCTAATTCTATCCCCCATTTAACAAATTCTTTGATATTTTCAGATGTTAAAAAAATTTATATATTTTCCTTTTTTTCTTCTTTTTGGAATTAAAAATAGGAGCCAAATTTTCTTTTAAACAACTATGAATAATTAATAATCTTCCAGTTCTTCCATTTCCATCTCCAAAAAGGATGAATCTTTTTCAAATTTTTATATGTTGATCTAATATTGCTTCTATTTTTTTCTTCATCTGTTTTTAGCATTATTTAGTCTGTATTCTAAATTTTGACACCAATCTTCTATAACTGTAGGAACTAAATACGGCTTAGTTGTCTCAATAACTGAACCTAAAATAATATTTTGTATCTTTTTAAATTCTCCATTGTCTTCTCTCAAATTTTCCATAATATACCTATGGTAATTTTTTTAATTAAATCAGTTGAAATTACTCTATCAGCTTTTAAAAAGTAATTCAAAAAGCTTTTTTTATAATTTTTGACCTCATAGTATTCTCTTTCTGTCATTCCTTTAGGAATATAATTGTGAATAAGAATAGAAATGGTATCACCTAAAGTCAGAGTATTTCCTTCAATAGCTGTGGAATGATGTGCTGCTCTAACTAATAAATCATCTATATACTCATTTGTCATTTTTTTCTACAATAATATTCATTTTTTTCCCCTGATATTACTTTTTTACATTTTTCTACATCTATATTATATCATTTTTCCAATAAAAAGAGAAGTTTTTAACTTCCTTAAATAGTTCCTTCTGCTTTTATTTTAATATCATCTAATTCATTTAAAAAGAAAAAGTTTTTAAATGCTTCTTGTAATAGCCTAACATCATCTTTATCTAAATCATAAATTTTATCACCATAGATTCTATATTTTGAAATTTCTCTAATTTTCCTTATTTTTCACAAATGCTTTTTGCATAGGTTGGATTTTTGGTATTTAGTACATATCTGTATAGTAATCCACCTCTGTACTTTTTACCAGCTTTTTTTACTTGTTATCGGAGCTGCTAATAAAGTACTATCTTTTTAGATAATTCACTTAATACTAGTGCATAATGCTTTCCTGACATTTCTCCACCAACATTATTAGTCTTAAAAATCAACTAAATAAACCCCTAAAACCTCATAAGTCATAAATCCTCCTATCAAAATTAGGCATACCCTAAGATATGCCTACAACCATCCTTAACTAATAAGGCTTTTTTCCTCCACATCTATCCTTAACTAATAAGGCTTTTACTCTAATGAGTGATGTTAACTTATAATACCATAAAATCTACATGTGTAAAGTTTTTTTGTTTTACCTTTTCCACGTCCGTCTGAACCTCTCACGACTGACACCCTACGAGTGCTAGAGTCGCGAGTGTTCTGGCATAATTCATAAAAAAAGAGAATGTTATGCAACATTCTCTCTTAATTTTTTTAATAGTCTGGGTTCATCATATATTGAACTATATCGTCAACAAGTTCTGCAGTTTTTTTCCATTAGTATCATTCAATGGGTTAAATTCAGTTATATCTGCTGATGTAACTGAATAGTTTTTAAATGCAAACTTTCAATGATTTAAACATTTCATCAGATGACATTCCATTTCTAACTGGTACAGATACTCCAGGGAGCAATTTCTGGGTCAAAGACATTCATATCTATACTGATATGTAGGTTATCTACTTTTAGATAATCTTTAACTTCTTCTAAAAACATTATCTATTCCTTTTCTTAAAATATCATCGTAGTAAACTATTTTTACTCCAGTTTTTTTCTATAATTTTTCTTTCTTCTACTTCAATTTCTCTCGCTCCAAAGATAACTATGTTTCTGCTATCTACTTTAGCTCCTTCATAGAAACAGTTTACAAGTTCTCTATCTCCAAGCCCTTGAATTAAAGCTAGAGGCATTCCATGGATATTTCCTGTCAATGTACTTTCAGGAGTATTCATATCTCCATGAGCACTTATCCATAAGATTCCAATTTCTTTTTCTAAAGAAACCCCTGCCACACTTCCTAATGAAATTGAGTGGTCTCCTCCAACAAGTATTGGTCTATATCCATCAATAACTGCTTCATTAACTCTCTTAGCTATCTTTTTCACAAGTATGTAAAACTGTATTTTTTTGAATTTCAATTTCTTATCATTGAAGTCTTCTTTTTGTCTTTCAACTGTGATTAATTCCATTTCATCAAAAGTATCTGGATATGCTTGAATTAAATCATCAGGTCCAAACTCAGTACCTGTCTTATTAACTCCAAGATTTGTTTGTACTCCAATAAGTACATTTCTTTCATCTTTTTCAGTATATAAGTAAACAGCGTCTTCTTCTTCAATTACATTTATAGTTTCAAGTTCTGGATCTTCCATACCTTGAATATGTAAATCTGCTTCTTTTTAATTCTTCTATATGATCTATTATATCTTGACTGATTCTTTCTCCAGCAATGATTATTGGTATACCAGGTGGATATGCCATTATCATTTCACCAGAAATCTTTCCTACACTTTCCTTGAATGGAACTTTATTCTTTTTCACTGTAGAACGCTTCTCTTGGCATCAATACTAATTCAGGTGTTTCAGGAAGTTTTATATTATTTTTTTCTAAAGTTTTTCCTTTTCCAAAAAATCTCTTACTGATATCTCTTAAAGCATCAAGTAATCTATCTATACTTTCTTCTGTATCACCCTATAGTAACAAGTCCTAAAGTATTATAGTAATCTGATAATTCCATTTGGATATTGTAGTCATCTACAAGTAGACTTTCAAGTTCTCCACCCTTAAGTCCCTAATTCTTTAGCTGATATAGTTATTTTTTTGTTGGGTCAAAAGCAAAAGAAACCTTCTTTTCCAACAAGTTCTTCACCAAAACAGTAAATTCCAGGGATTCTATTAGCTTCTCTTCTAAAATACTTTAGCAAGTTCAATAGCCTTAGTAAGTAATTCTTGACCTTCAGTAGCTATTTGTCTTCTTGCACAGTCAAGAGATGCCATCAATGGATAAGATGGAGATGTTGTATGAAGTAAACTTAAAATTTGTTTTTACTTTTTTTCAACATTTACTCTATCTGAATTTACATGTATAACTGACATTTGAGTCATTGAACCTAAAAATTTTATGTGTACTTTGAGTACAGATATCTGCTCCTGCATCAACTGCTGATACTGGTAATTCATCATGGAAAATGTAAATGAGGTCCCATGTGCTTCATCAACAATTAAAGGTATGTCATAGCTATGAACTATATCTGCTATCTTTTTTAGGTCTGTTGCCACTCCATAATAAGTTGGATTTATTAAAAGTACTGCAGCTATATCAGGATCTTGTTTCAACATATTTTCAACTGTTTGAGGTTTTACCCCTAAAGCAATTCCTAAGTTTTCATCTATTTCAGGATTCATGTACACAGGTTCAGATCCACTTAGAATAATCCCTGCTGATACTGATTTATGTACGTTTCTTGGTACTAGTATTTTTTTTCTCCAGCTTTGATAACTGACATTATCATTGCTTGTATTGCTCCAGAAGTTCCATTTACTGCAAAAAAACTATGTTTTACTCCATAGGCATCTGCTAATAACTCTTGAGCTTCTTTTATACAACTTTTCGGATGATGTAATCCATCAACCATTTTAAATATTGTTACATCTATAGAAAAACGGAGCTCTCCCATAAAGTTATAAAACTCTTTATCTACTCCTTTACCTCTTTTTATGTCCAGGAACATGAAATGGAAGTATATTTCTTCTTACATATTCATCTTTTTAATACTGTAAATAACGGTGTTTTTATTTTGATCTAATTTTGACATATCAACCTCCCTTGTAACTTTAATTTTATTTTATTTTTCGAATACGAGTTATTTTATAATTATACTAGCTAAATGTCAATAAGAAAAAAATAAAAAAAGATAGGCTTTTTGACCTATCTTTTTAAATTTATTTGATAATTATTAAATAAATCCTTTATAGTCTCTCATGACTAAATGAGCATCTATTTGTTGTATAGTATCTAATGCAACACCAACAACAATGATTATTCCTGTTCCACCAAAAATAAACTGAAGTCCCATAGAAGTAAATATTACATATGGTAGTATAGAGATTACTGCTAAGAATAATCCTCCACCCCATGTAATTCTTGAAGCAACACCTTCAAGATATTCTACTGTTTCTTCTCCTGGTCTGATTCCAGGTATAGTTCCTCCACTTTGTCTTAAGTTTTCAGCAACCTTTTCAGGATCAAAAACTAAAGCTGTGTAGAAAAAAATGAGAAGAACATTATTACTAAAGCATACAATATCATATATACTGGGTGATTTTTGCCCAAATATTATAGATAAAGTTGTTTTTTTAATTTGTAAGTCTGAAGGAAGAGCATTTACTATTACTCCAGGAATTAACATAAACACAGATGCAAAGATTACAGGCATTACTCCTGCTGTATTAAGTCTCAATGGTATAAAAAGATTTTTCTCCTATTCCACTTTTTTTGAGCTAAATCCTTTTTCCAACATAATGGATAGGAATTTTTTTCTTTGCCCAAGTTGAAATAATACTATTCCAGCTATTGATACAGTAGCAAGGAAATGCTACCAATACAAATAGAGGAATTAAGAATTTATCTCCTTGCATTTTTTTGAACTGTTTGTATAACACTTGAAGGAGCTCTTGATATTACATTTAAGAATATAATAAGTGAAACTCCGTTTCCTATTCCTTTGACAGAAATTTGTTCTCCCTACCCACATTAAGAATACAGTTCCAGCTGTTAGTGTAGTTATTGTTCTTACAAAAAGCTTATTCCTGGATTATAAACAAGTCCAACAGATTGTAGCTAAAGACAAACTCCAGCTCCTTGAATAATAGCAAGTGCTATTGTCAAGTATCTTGTCCATTGAGTTATTCTATTTCTTCCAGATTCCCCTTCTTTTTGAATTTCTTCAAGTTGAGGAATAATAGATACAAGTAAACTTACAACTATTGATGCATTAATGTAAGGGATAATCCCTAATGAGAATATAGATATCCTTGTGAAGGCTCCTCCAGAAAAACATATTTATATAACTAAGTACGTCACTTTTTAGAAGCCATCGAAGCAAGTCTATCCACATCTACACCAGGAGCAGGAATTAAAGTTCCTACTCTGGCAACCAAGAACATTAATAATGTGAAAAATAATTCTTTCTCTAAGTTCAGGAATTTTTTTACTATACTACTTAATCTAGAGCTAAATTTCTCCATTAAAGTCATATATACACCTACCTCAGATTAATATTATTTATTACTTTCTGCTCTTTCAAAACCTTTTAACTTCAACTATTTCAACTGTTCCACCTTTTTGCTTTCAATAGCAGCTTGAGCTGATTTAGATATTTTATGTACTTTAACAGTTAATTTTTTTGTTAAGTTCTCCATTTCCTAAAAACTTTGATTCCGTCTCTTACTTTTTTTTGATTAAGAATTTATTGAATAAAGTTTCTAAAGTTACTTCTCTCCATCTTCAAAGTTATCATTTAATAAACTTAAAGATATAACTGTATATTCTTTTTTTGAATATAGCGTTTGAGAATCCTCTTTTTGAACTCTTCTATAGATAGGCATTTGTCCACCTTCAAAGTAAGGTTTTACTCCTCCACCTGCTCTTGAATTTTTGACCATTGCTACCTTTTTCCAGCTGTTTTTTTCCCCAACCAGATGAGTTTCCTCTTCCTATTCTTTTTTTCTGTTCTTTTTTAGGAACTGAAGGTGTTAATTCATTTAGTTTCACTATGCTTGCACCTCCTCAATTTTTTTAACAAATAAGAAATTTGAGCTAATTTCCCTTTTTAATTCAGGTGTTTCATTATGTTCTACAACATCATGCATCTTCTTAAGCCCTAGTGACTTTGCAGTCGCTATGTGATTAGGCTTTCTTCCGATTATGCTTTTTACAAGCTCTATTCTAAGTCTTGCCATTTCATCTTCCTCCCTAGCTTAAGATATCCTTAACTTCTAATCCTCTTAAAGCTGCTATTTCTTGAGCAGTTCTAAGTAATTTTAATGCTTCCACAGTAGCTCTTGCTACATTATGTTTATTTCTTGACCCTTTAATTTTAGTTAAAATGTCATGAACCCCAACTAATTCTAATATTTCTCTTGAAGCAGAACCAGCTATTACTCCAGTCCCTTCCATATGCTGGTGCCATCCATAAAGTAGTTGCTCCCTCATCTTCCTGTAATTTCATGAGGTATTGTATTATTCTTTTAAAGATATCTTTACGATATTCTTTTTTTGCAGCTGCAATAGCTTTTCTTATAGCATCAGGAACCCGTTTGCTTTTTCCTAGTCCTAATCCTATTTTTACCTTCTCCATCTCCAACAGCAGCTAATACTGAGAAAGATATTGTTCTTCCTCCTTTAGTTGTCTTAGAAACTCTAGATATCTTCAATAATTTTTTTCTTGATATTGATTATCTTCTCTGTTCAACAAGTGAAATCCTCCTCTCTAGAAATTAGAAGCTTAATCCAGCTTCTCTAGCCGCTTCTGCAAGAGCCGCTACTCTTCCTGTATATTTATATCCTGATCTCATCGAAAAACGATAGCATTTATTCCTTTTTCTTTAGCTCTTTCAGCTATTGCTTTTACCAATGGCTTTTTGCCGCTTCAACGTTTCCACCATTAGCAATACTTCCTTTTAATGCTTTTATCTATTGTAGATGCAGATACTAGAGTAACTCCATTTACATCATCTATTAATTGAGCAAAAATGTTAGTATTTGATCTAAAAAAACTGAAAGTCTAGGTCTTTCTGGAGTTCCAGAAATCTTATTTCTTATTGACATTTGCTTTTTTTTGTCTTGACGCTTTTTCTATCAACTTTTCTTAAACAACTGTCTTACCTCCTTTTTTTAAGCTATTTTTAAGACTTTTTTTACCTTCTTTTCTTCTAATATGTTCATCAGCATATTTAACCCCTTTACCTTTATATGGTTCAGGTGGTCTCTTTAGCTCTTATATTAGCTGCAACTTGACCTACTAATTCTTTTTTTCGATTCCATCTATATGAATAGTAGTATTCTTTTCAACAGTAAAAAGTAATTCCAGGTATTTCATCTATGATTACTGGATGAGAAAAATCCTAAAGATATTTCTAATCCTTTTCCTTTAGCTGCTGCTCTATATCCCTACCCCTACTAAAGTAAGAGTTTTTTTCTGTATCCTTCAGAAACTCCTTTTAACCATGTTGTTGATTAAAGCTCTAGTAGTTCCGTGTATTGATCTTATGAATGGTTCATCATTAGGTCTTTCAAATGTAATGTGACCATCTTCTAATTTTTATAGTTATATTTTTTTATTAAATTCTTTAGTTAATGTACCCTTTGGTCCTTTTTACAGTAACAACATTGTCTTTTACTGAAAAAAATCAACTCCAGAAGGCACAGCTATAGGTTTTTTTACCTACTCTTGACATTAATGTACACCTCCTAAGTTTTTTTATTACCATACAAATGCAAGGACTTCTCCACCAACTTTTTTTCAGCTCTAGCAACTTTATCTGTAATAACCCCTTTTGAAGTTGAAACTATTGCTATTCCAAGTCCAGATAGAACTCTTGGCATATCTTCCACTGAAGAGTAAACTCTTCTTCCAGGTTTAGATATTCTCTTTAATCCTTTTATAACTCTTTCTTTTCCTGCATATTTTAAATAAACTCTTATATTTTTTTCTTATTTTCTTCATCAGTAACAATTTTGAAATTAGAAATATATCCTTGCTCTTTTAAGATTTCAGCTATTCTTTCTTTCATCTTTGAGTGAGGTATATCTACTTTTTTTCATGCATAACTGCATTAGCATTTCTTACTCTTGTTAACATATCAGCAATTGATCTGTTAAATACATCTATTTAAATCCTCCTTCCTTTGATTAATTACCAAGATGATTTTTTTACACCAGGTATAAGTCCAGCACCTGCAAGTTGTCTAAACTTAACTCTTGATATTCCGAATTCTCTCATAAATCCTCTTGGTCTACCATCTAATTGACATCTATTTCTTTTTCTAACAACTGAAGAATCTTTTGGTAATTTGTTTAATTCAAACATAGCTTCCATATCTCCAGCAGCGATTCTTTTCTTTAACTCAGCTCTTTTTTCAGCATATTTGTCAACAAGTTTTGCTCTTTTAACATCTCTTGCGATCATTGACTTTTTCGCCATCTACTTTAACCTCCCTACAATTACTTCTTGAAAGGCATTCCAAAAAGCCTTTAGTAATGCTCTTCCTTCTTCATCTGTTTTTTTGCAGAAGAAACCATAGTGATAGACATTCCTAAAAAGTTTTTTTCAACTTTATCAAAAATCTATTTCAGGAAATACTAATTGGTCTCTCAATCCTACTGAATAATTTCCTCTTCCATCAAAATGAGTTGCTTGGAACTCCTTCGAAAGTCTCTAACTCTTGGAAGAACTACGTTTACTAATCTATCTAAGAAATCATACATTCTTTTCTTTTCTTAAAGTAACTTTTGCACCAATAGGCATTCCTTCTCTTAATTTGAAACCAGCTTCAGATTTTTTTAGCTTTTTCTCAATAATGGTTTTTTTGTCCAGTGATTAAAGTTAAATCTGCCATAGCAGCATCTATTAATTTAGAGTTTTGAGTAGCTTCTCCAACTCCCATATTAACTATGATCTTTTTCTAGTTTAGGACAATCCATGATATTTTTTTAATTTCTAATTCTTTCATTAATTTAGGAACCACTACTTCATTATAGAATTTGTGGTATCTTGAAACATATTTATCCACTTATGCTTTCCTCCTTTCTTATATTATTTCTCCAGATTTTTTTGAAACTCTTACTTTTTTTCCATCTCTAACTTCATATCCAACTCTTGTTGGTTGTTTAGTCTTTTTCATCAAACAGCATAACTTTTGATGAGAAGATTGCAGCTTCTTTTTGTACAACTCCACCTTGTGGGTTCACTTGAGATGGCTTTAAATGTTTTGTTACTATATTTATACCTTCTACGATTATTTTTCCTTTTTTTAGGGAAAAACTCTTAGAACTTTTACCTGTTTTCTTTTTTTATCTTTTCCAGATATTACATAAACTATATCTCCAGTTTTTTTACATGTAATGATTCAGGAACAAATTTAATTTTAGGTCTAGCCATGTTTCTTATAAGCCTCCTCTCTCATTATATAACTTCTATTGCTAGAGATAAGATTTTCATAAAGTTTTTCGCTCTTAATTCTCTTGCAACTGGTCCGAATATTCTTGTTGCTTTTGGTTCGTTGTTATTGTTAATTACAACTCCAGCATTATCATCGAATTTTATGTATGAACCATCGTCTCTTCTAGTTTCTTTTCTTGTTCTTACTATAACAGCCTTTACGACATCTCCCTTTTTAACGTTACCACCAGGGATAGCTTCTTTAACTGATGCCACAACAATGTCACCAATTCTTCCAAATCTCTTTTTAGATCCTCCCTAAAACTCTTATTACCATAAGTTTTTTTAGCCCCTGAGTTGTCAGCAACATTAAGGATAGTTTGTTGTTGTACCATTAAAATATCCTCCTCTCACTAAATGTGATTATCTTGCCTTTTCTATGATTTCTACTAGTCTCCAATTTTTATCCTTAGATAAACGTCTAGTTTCCATTATTCTTACTTTATCTCCTACTTGAGCTACATTTTCTTCATCATGAGCTTTAAATTTAGTAGTTCTTTTTACTCTTTTCTTGTATATAGGATGAAGTATCATTGTTTCTATAGCAACAACTATCGTTTTTTTCCATTTTGTCAGAAACAACTATTCCTTCTCTTACTTTTCTTTCGTTTCTCAAGATTAACCTCCTCTTTATATATTAAAAGAAATTATTATCTTCATTTAAGATAGTGTTGATTCTTGCAATTTCTCTTCTAACTCTCTTATTTTAGCTGTATTAGTTAGTTGACCCTAATGAAAGTTGGAACTCAAGTTGAATAATTCTTCTTTTAGCTCTTTACACTTAACAACTAGGGTCTTCACTAGTCATTTCTCTTATTTCTTTAGCTCTCATTAGTTTTCACCACCATTTTCATTTTCTTCTCTCTTAACAACTTTACATCTGATTGGTAATTTCATAGCTGCTTTTCTTAAAGCTGCTTTAGCTTTTTCTTCAGTTACTCCTGAAACTTCGAATAATATTCTTCCAGGTCTTACTACTGATACCCAACCTTCAACGTTTCCTTTACCTTTACCCATTCTCACTCCAGCAGGTCTTGCTGTGATTGGTTTGTCAGGGAATATTCTTATATATGTTTTCCCTTCTCTTTTAAATGTTCTGTTGATAGCAACCCGACAAGATTCTATTTGTCTGTTTGTTATCCAAGATGGTTCAAGAGCTTGTAATCCAAAAATCTCCAAAAAGCAACAAAGTTACCTTTTATGAGCTGCCCCTTTCATTCTACCTCTGAACATTTTTTTCTGTGTTTTTGTTCTCTTTGGCATCAACATAATTAAGCTTCCTCCTTCTTTCTTACTAGGAAGAACTTCACCATGGAATATCCATACTTTAATTCCTAAAGCTCCGTAAGTTGTGTGAGCTGTTGCTACTGCATAATCTATGTCTGCTCTTAATGTATGTAAAGGAACTTTTCCTTCAACTGCCCATTCAGATCTCAGCAATTTCAGCACCATTTAATCTTCCTGAAATCATTACTTTTATACCTTTAACTTCTGGAGATTTCATAGATCTTGATATAGCTTGAGTCATAGCTTTTTTTGTAAGCTATTCTCTTTTCGATTTGAGCAGCTATCGATTCTGCAACCAATACAGCATCTCCATTTAAGTCTTTTTATTTCTTGTACTTTTAACAGTTACTTTTTTTACCTGTTAATTTTTTTCAAGTTTTGCTCTAAGTGCATCTATTTCAGCACCTTTTCTTCCAATTATTAATCCTGCTTTTCCAGTATGTATATGTACAACTACTTGTGAAGGAGATGTTCTTTCGATTCTTACCTTAGAAATCCCTGTATGGAAGTAGTTTTTCTTTATAAATTCTTTTATTTGCACATCTTCATGGAAGTATTTTACATACTCTTTTTTATCTGCATACCAATTAGAATCCCAAGCTCTTGTAATTCCAAGTCTTAGTCCTCTAGGGTCTACTTTTTGTCCCACAGTTTTACCTCCTTAATCTTATTTTTCAGATACTGCCACTGTTATATGAGCAGTTGGTTTTCTGATTATATCAGCTCTTCCCATTGCTCTTGGCATAACTCTTTTTAAAACTGGTCCTTGATTTATCATTATAGTTGACACTACTAATTTTTCTTCATCCATTTTGAAGTTATTTGTTGCATTTGCTACTGCTGACATCAAAGTTTTCTTTATAATTCTAGCAGCTTTTTTATTTGTAAATTCTAGAATATCTATCGCATCTAGTGCTGATTTACCTCTCACTAAGTCAGCTACTAATCTAGCTTTTCTAGGAGATAGTCTTACGAATCTAGTTATTGCTTTAGCTTCCACTAGTCCATCCTCCTTCTTTTAATGAATTTTATTTTTTCTTCTTATCTACACCATGTCCATGATATGTTCTAGTTGGTGCAAATTCTCCTAATTTATGTCCTACCATTTGTTCAGTTACGTGAACTGGGATATGTTTTTCCGTTATATACTCCAAAAAGTTAATCCTATAAAATTTGGGAATATTGTAGATCTTCTTGACCAAGTTTTGATAACAGCTTTGTTGTTGTTAGAAGCAACTGCTTCTTCAACTTTAGCCATTAAATGATGGTCACAAAAAGGTCCTTTTTTTAATGATCTTGCCATTACTAATTAGCCTCCTCTCGCAAATTATTTTTTTCGTTTCTTCTTCTTACGATAAATTTGTCAGAAGTCTTTCTACCTCTTGTTTTAATACCAAGTGCTGGTTTTTCCCCAAGGTGTTAAAGGTGATTTTTCTTCCAACTGAGTTCTTCCTTCTCCTCCACCATGTGGGTGATCTCACTGGGTTCATTACAGCTCCTCTTACGTGAGGTCTTTTTCCCATGTGTCTAGCTCTTCCAGCTTTTACTCGATACTTACTAAGTTGTGTTCTGAATTTCCAACTTCTCCAACAGTTGCCATACATTCACCATGTATTAATCTTAATTCTCCTGAAGGTAATTCAACGTGGCAGTAAGTTCCTTCTTTAGCTACAAGTCTTGCAGCAGTTCCAGCAGATCTTACTAATTGTCCACCTTTTACCTTTTTGAAGTTCTATGTTGTGAATTTGAACCCCAACTGGCATATCTTTTTAATTTAAGTGCATTTCCAGGTTTGATATCAGCTTTGCTTCCAGCAGAAACTATATCTCCTTTTTTTAAGCCCTTTAGGAGCTAGTATATATCTTTTTTTCTCCATCAACATAGAATAATAAAGCGATATTTGCTGATCTGTTAGGATCATATTCTATTGTTGCAACTCTTGCAGGAACATCTAATTTATTTCTTTTTGAAATCTATAATTCTGTATAATCTTTTGTGTCCTTTTTGTCTGTCTCTACAAGTTCTGTGACCATAATTATCTCTACCATACGCTGATTTTAGAGGTACAGTTAAAGATTTTTTTCAGGTCTTACTTTTATCTAATTCATCATTTACTATTCTAGACATATGTCTAGTACCATTAGTAATTGGTTTCATTTTTTTCTAATAGCCATTTTTTTATTTTCCTCCATTGACCCATATATATCTTTTAAGCTTCTTATACTTCTTTGAAGTAAGTTATTGTGTTTTTCTTTAGCTAATTTAACAATTGCTTTTTTTCTTAGCTTGAGTCTTATAAAGTCTCATACCATGTCTTTTAGTAATTGGTTTTTTTGTTTATTGTAGCCACATCTTCAACTCTTTACATTGAAATATAGTTTCTATAGCTTTTTTTATTTCTATTTTATTAGCTTTTTGATGTACTTCAAAAGTATACTTTATTGTATTCTTTTCTTAAAAGTTCTGTTTTTTTCTGTAACAACAGGCTTTTTTGATTATATCATAAACATTCATTATCCTAGTACCTCCTCTACAACAGCTAATGCTTCTTTAGTAAGAATTACTTTTTCTTGTTTTTAGTAACCAGTAAACACCAATTTCATTTGGTTGTAAAATTACTGCGTTTTCTAAGTTTCTTGCTGACAAGTATAAATTGTAATCTTTTATTAAATCTCCTACTACGAATAGTTGTTTTTTTGTTTTGCATCAACTTTATTTACTAATTCTACTATCACTTTTTGTTTTAGGTGTGTCTATTCCATCATAGTCTCAACACTAATACATTTCCAGCTGCTACCTTTGCAGATAAAGCTGATCTTAATGCTAGATTTCTAACTTTTTTTATTAACTTTCTTTTCATATGATCTTGGATGAGGACCAAATGTAACTCCTCCACCTACCATATGAGGTGCTCTTATTGAACCTTGTCTTGCTCTACCAGTACCTTTTTGTTTGAAAGGTTTTCTTCCTCCACCTCTAACCATTGCTCTAGTCTTAGTAGAAGCTGTACCTTTGTCTAGCAGCTGCTAATTCAGCAGTAAGTACTTCATGAAGAACTACTTTATTTAGCTCAATCCCAAACACTGCATCATTAACTTCAAGAGTACCAGTTTGATCTCCTGCTAAGTTATATACGTTTAAAACTGCCATTGCTTTTCCTCCTCTTTCTACTATCCTATTACTTTCTTCACAGCTGGTTTAATTACTAAATAACTGTTTTTTTAGCTCCAGGAACTGCTCCTTTTATTAAAAGTAAGTTGTGTTCAACATCAACTTTAACTACTTTTAAGTTTTGAACTGTTACTGTTGCATTTCCATGTTGTCCTGCCATTCTTTTTACCTTTTAGAACTTTACCAGGCCAACTTGACATCCCTATTGATCCACCAAGTCTGTGGTTTCTTGAAACCCCGTGTGAAGCTCTATTTCCACCAAATCCGTGTCTTTTTCATAACACCAGATGTTCCTTTACCTTTTGAAGTTCCTGTGATATCTACATATCCAACTTCTGCTAGAACATCAACTTTGATTTCTTGTCCTAATTCATATCCTTCAACTGTTTCAACAGCTAATTCTCTAACGAATCTTTGAGGTTTAACCCCAGCTTTGTTGAATATTCCCATTAAAGGTTTTGTAGTGTTTTTTTCTTTCTTTTCATCAAATCCTAATTGTAGTGCTACATATCCATCTTTTTTTCTTCAGTTTTCTTTTTGAAGAACAAAGTTAGGACCAGCTTCTACAACTGTTACTGGAACGAATTTTTCCATCTTCAAAAAAATTTGAGTCATTCCAATTTTCTTTCCTAAAAATTCCAGACATTTTTTTAACCTCCATCAAATAATATATTGGTTGATACAACCTACCCTTTGTGGTTCTATTTTTTTACCGCAAGAATAAAAATCAACTTGTACTATTCTGTAAGTATAATGTTTTCACATTATCTCCCATAAATAAATACCAAGAATAGAATTAAACTTGTTTAATTTCTATTCCTACACCAGCTGGTAAGTGAACTGATGTTAACGAACTAATAGCCTTATCTGTAGAATTTACTAATTCTATCATTCTTCTGTGCACTCTCATTTCGAATTGCTCTCTTGAATCTTTATTAACATGCACTGATCTTAAAACTGTATACTTTCTGATTTTTTTGTAGGTAAAGGCATAGGCCCTGCTACAGTTGCTCCACTTTTTCTTTTGCAGCCTCAGCTATTCTTTTTTTGCTGATTCATCAAGTAAAGTATAATCGTATGCTTTTTAAATAGATTCTTAATTTGTTAGAAGCCATTTATATATTGCACCTCCTTTAAAATTAACTACATAAGATAATTCTTATGCACTCTAAAGAGTATATCACAACTTTTTAAAAAAATCAAAGATAAAAAATTTTTATTTTTATAAAAATAAAAACTGATTGAAGTTTTTACTCCAATCAGCTTTTATAATTTCAGTTTTTAAAATTAGAATATAACTCTTAGTCCTAAGCCACCTCTAACATTTCTACCTTTTGTATCATAACCTATGTTTCCAGTTACTCCAATTCTTTGGTTATCTACACCAACATTAAGATCTGTTTTAACATTTCCTCTTCTGTCTTCTTTTTCACCTCTGATATTGAACCAATCGGCAGATGTTCCTGCAACTCTTGCTTTATTCTTTCGATTTGCAACTACTTCCTAACTCATTTTCATAAGCTACTGTTAGTGCTGCTTTTCAATGATTTTAGTTTCCTAAAGTGAAAGTTTCTATAAGCTAATTCTGTTCCTATTTCAGGTTTTATAGATATATAATCATTTGATTTAACTTCTAGTTTTCATTTCTCCAGATCTTTTCTCTTTTATCTTAGACATTCTTCCATATTCTAACTCTCAATGCTCCATAAGGTTTTACTGCAAAAGTCCTTCACTCAATCTAAATTCTTTTCCTACTTCATTTTTTTAACTCCTATTCCATAAGTATAGTATTTAGATTTTAGCATTGAAATATTTCATCAACAACTAAGAATCTTCTGTTTCAGTTTTGTTGTATCCTACAAAATATCTCCAGATATTGTCCAATTTCAAGCTATTGTTATCATCAAATGGTACTGATTTAAATAATCCAACCTTTTTCCTTGTAACTTGTTCTTCTTTTTGATTTTCCAATATCTTCAAATTTGATAGTCATTATGAACTATACCTGCATACCAACCTGTAGATTCTCCTAAGCTTTTACACTGTTTCATCTTCATGAACATAAGCTACTCCATGAGCATTGTATCTGTAATCTATTATACCAGCTGTATCAGTTTTATATTCACATTTTCGTTCCGAAAAAGTTTTTACCTTTATTAGAATCTTTTTGAAGGGTTAGACCAAGAATTTCTTAAAGTAAGAGAATTCTCTATCTAAGATATCTTCCTGTTTGCATGTATTCTTTGTTGAACATTAGCATATTGGTGTCCCATCATTTCATCATATGCTTGTGTTAATAATACATCTTCATTTATTTTACCCAATTCCATTTAATTTGATTGAAAATAGTCTCTTTTCTGCTAGAATCAAGAGCATTCATATCCATATCTTTGTTCTAATCCATCAGCAAAAGTTCCATATGCATTATCTTCTGGTCTTACAAAATGATGTATAAGCTAAGTTTAGATCATTGCCATTCCTATGATTTGTCCATAGTTATCTAAGATTGGTGTAGCCATCCAAGTTAATGAACCAGCTATAGATGTTATTTTAAAGTTTCTTCCTTGAATTTGATCTAAGAAAGGATTTAATAACATCATCTACTTTACTATCCATTCTTTCTTATTTAGTCAGTTTCTGAGATATTCAGTTCCCACTATTAATTGACTGTTTACTAGGTGGGTGCAACTCCATTGATAGTCAATTGGTCTTTAGTTCTTCCCAATGTATCTATATAGAATCCTATATCAGACATTGCTAGATTTGAAGTTGCATTACCAATTAATTTATTTCAATTTTTTTCTACTTCACTATCTGATACTGGTACTCCATTTCTTAAGAATGTAGCTTGACCATTTTTGACAGTGATAGTAATTCCTTGGTAATCTTTACTTGTTCCACTAGCTGAGTTATTTCATTTCCAGAAGGATCTGTGCTAATCAAAGAGTTAATTTGTCTTTCTAACTCAGCAATTTCTGCAGCACTAACATCTTTCCAGCTAATTGCAGAACCACCCTTACCTCTTACTCTGATTTCTCCATAGTTCTTGATAACAGCATTTCTACTAAGTTTCCAGCAGATCTCTTTTACCTCTGATAACAACTCCTGTACTGTTGTCAGCATCTATTAAGATTTTTCCTGTTGCTTCATTTATAAGAGTTGAACCATTCATTACTGCAACTCCAGTAAGTCCTGATACATTCTCACTTTTTATTTTTTCCCCATTTCTTCCAGCATAAGAATCTGTTGTTGTGATAAGCTCCACTATTTTTTTGAAAGTTGCTCCTTCATCAACATAGACTCCTGTTAAACTTTGAATTTTATTAGTTGCTGTAGCTCTGGCTTCCATCTAATAAGATTCTACCAGTATTTTCTACAATTGTTCCAACTCCTGCACCATACATACCAATAGATTTATTAGTAGATATTCTGATATCTCCTTCGTTTATTATATGTCCACCATTATCAGCAGCCATTCCTATACCATAAACAATCTTATTAGACATCAGAATATACTTTTTCCTGTTGCTGGATCTATATCATCAGTAGGTCCTACAACAATGCTTCCTCTATTTGTTGCTTTTTCCATTAGGTGCATAAACTCCTATATTTCCTTTTCCTGTTGAGAAATCTATTATTCCATTATTTACAAATTCTCCACCATCTTTTAATATAGAAACCTATTAAATGATCTGAGATTGTTTGAATTAATATTTCTATTATTAGTGATGTTAGCTTTCCCTTTAGAATATAGGAATACACTGTCATTTCCTAAACTTACAGGTCCTGCATTTGTATTAGTATAAACATTTGTCTTTATTTGGATCAGTATTATTTAATATGAATCCATAAGATTTTTCTCCAACTGTAATTTTTTTGAAGCTTGGTCAGTAACTGTTGCACCATTTACTGCATAAACTCCAGTAGGTTCTGTATCTTTTGCTGTTGCCACATGTTTATCTATATCTAATTCACCTTTTACAACAACTGTTCCATCTTCTTTATAGATTCCTATACCTTGGTCTTTAACATGTATCTTTCCACCATTCATTTCAACACTTGAAGGAGTTTTTGAATAGATACCTATTGATTTTTCTCCAACTTCTATTGTTCCTGTTGTATGTTTTATATTAGAAGTTCCTTCAGCTGTATAGATACCAATAGTTGGTTCTAGTGAATTTGCTGAGTCAGCTATATTTATGTTAGCTTTATTTTCAAAAAGTTTGTCCACCTCTTAAGAATACTCCTAATGTCTTCTTACCAGATAATGTTAATTCGCCATTGTTAACAACATTCTTAGTAGCATCTGCATTAGAATAAATTCCAACTGATTCTTTTCCACTTAAAGAAATCTTACTATTATTTGTAAAATTAGCATTTTTTGCTACAATTCCTCTAGCATTATCCTTTGTTCCTGATATTGATTCAGCAGTAGAAACAAAGTTAGGGCTTGTATTTTCTAAATAAAGTCCAGTAGATCCTTGTCCTAGTTTAATTGTTCTTACACCAGTTAAGTGAGAGTTTCCACTGATATATGCTCCAGTATATCCATCTGCAACATCTATATCAACCTTAGTTCCTGCACCATCTAATTGAGCAGTACTATCTTTTAAATATAGCATAGTATTTTGTGTTGCACCTAGATTTCCTAATTTAGAAATGAAAATAGAATTTTCTAAATATGCTAATACTCCTTTATTTGAGAAATCCACACTACCATTTGCATTGATAGTTGAATTTTTACCATAGTAAGCTATTCCATCATTTCCAACTCTTATTGCTGAAGTATTAGTTAGGTTTGTATTTTCAGCATATACTGCAACTGCTGGATAGTTTTCAGTCTTACTAGCTACTATTTTATCTCCTACTGTTATATCTCCTGTATTTGTTACAGTATTTCTAACTGTATTAGATTGACCTCTACTATATATTCCAACTGCTCCATCTCCTAATGTCATCTTAGTAGCTGTTGTCATAGTTAAAACTTTGTTATTATCACTGTCAGCATCTTGACCATTTATAGCATAGATACCTACGTTTCTTTTTAGCTCCAGTTGCAGAAGTGATTTCTCCACCTTTATTATCAATCTTTTTCAGCATTTATCAAATACATTCCTGTTGATTGATCTCCTAATGTAATCTTAGAAGTTGCTGTTGTTTCAACTTCTAATTTATTCGGATTTCCTGTTGCTCCATCATACTTTTCTAGTATTTTTTTATCATAGAAACCATAGATGGCTATTGAATTCTTACCAACCTTTGATAGTGCTATCATTCTTAGCTCTTGCAGAATTTACATAAATTGCTGTTGATCTCTGCACAGAGAAGTCAATAGTACCTTTATTTACAGCCTCATAAAGCTCCTTCATCCCAAGTAAGAGGTGTTGGTGCAGTTGATTTTTAACTCCTTCTGCCATAAGTCCTATATTTTCTTTTAGCAGTATAGCTTCATCATTTACAGAAGTAACTGTTGCACCAGTCTCACAGAAGTTTCTCCATTTATAACATGGTTAGAACCATTCTAGATTTTCAAATGATTTACTACTTGTTACATGAACTTTTTCCTTCTACTAGACGAACTTCTTCAGCTTGATTTCATTATTTTTAAAAAGTCCATCCTCTCTGTTTTTGACATCAGAGCCTTTTTAGTCCATAAACTCCTACTCCTGTAACATTTTTCCTATTAATTTATTGTTGCATTTTTGCATCAAATTTTGTACCTTCAGAAGCTATAACTGCAACTCCTCCTGTACCTTTTGAAATTTAATTGTATTTCTGATCCAAGAGTAACTGTTCAGTATTTCCAGTCTGTCCTCTTTTTAGTTATGTAGATACCTGTTCCTGATTTAGTTTCCATCTCCTACTTCCATATCTCCAGTATATGTACTGTTACTATTTTTATCAGCATAGATTCCTACTCCATTAGCTCCAACTTTAATTGAGTTTTTATTCTATATGTATTTTCTACTGTTCCTGGTGCTATTTCAGTTGTTTTTGTGCATTAGCATAGATTCCTCATTTGCTATAATTTGTTCTAACACTATCTCCAACTGTAATTCCTTTTGTGTAGTCTTTTCTATTTCTGTATTTCCACTTAAGTATAGACCCTATTATTCCATTTCCAGCATCGTTACCAGTTGTGAAATCTAATGTTTGGTGTATTTTTATCTATTCTGCTGTACCTACTGTTGCATCTCCTTCAAGATATACTCCAACCCATATCCACTAATTTTTCCAATATTAGCTCCAGCTCAAAAGCACTTCCTGCACCATTTACATAATAAGCAACTCTATTTTGGTTTTGTCTTACTCTAAATCAATAGTAGCAGTAGATGTATCTGCATACTCTTACCTCCTTTTGAGATATATACAGCAGAAGATCCATCATACTATCCTTTTAGATTTATTGCTCCTACTTTTAGAAACTGTTGTCTTAGGGAGCATAAATTCCCGCTAGAAACTTTCATTATTTATATTAATAGTTCCCATAGATCGAGAATCAACATCTCTTGACAGCATTAGTAGGATTTCGTTTCATGGGTATACATTCCTACTGATTTTTGTATTTACACTGATAATTCCACTAGCTTCACTTTTACACCAGCTGACCTGATTCTGCTTTGGTGCAAACATTCCTATTAAAAGATTCTTCTTTTCCTGTCGTAGTTCCCGTCCATTCTTTTCTGGGTTAATGGTTCCACCATTTTTAGCTGTGTGTCCATATTTCCCATTATTTTAGCAAATATTCCTACTGTTTCTTTTATTCTCCACAGAATTTTTCCATTAGAGCGTGTATTTTCCTCTTTTCATCAGATACAAAAATTCCCACTCCATGCAGTAAGTGCATTTCTATTTCTTTATTATACATCCTCCAGCAGAATCTTGCGACACATTCCTATTGATTTAGTTGTTGATGTAATAGTACTTTAGCATTATTTGTATGCGTAGAAACTTCAATATTTGAATTTTTCCTTCTGTCACTATTCCTCACTCCATCTTCGGCTTTTTAAATTAATTCCATATTCTTGGACCAACACCTGGAGGATTAGTTGGGATAGTAGTATTATTTTCTATCTTTGATCCTCTTGAGCTAACATTCCTATTGATTTTACTACTATTTACATTGATGATTCCTATTTATCCTGATTTGTAGCAGTAGAATTTTTCTTAGCTAATATTCCCATATCTCTTTATTAGTTGTAGAACCCTTTCAAAGTACACACACCTGTATTTGTCAGCTGTTACATTAGCTTTTTGCAACATTTGTTGAATCATTTATTACCGATCGTTCCAACAGATGATTCTTCTATCTACATCGATAGCTTTTTATTAAAACAATGTTAATTTTGAAGCTGCCGCTGTTACACAGAAGAATCAACTTTTCCAAGCCATCTCCTACTGATTTTTCATTTTTATTTCAATAAGTCCATTTGTTGTATCAGTACTGTATTGTCAGCAATATCATTAGTCCCAGCTATCTCTTTGTTTATTCTTTGTTGATCAACCACCATACCTGCTGAATCTTTTCCTTCAACAGTTATCTTCTTTTTGTTTGTAGCATCAAGCTATTTTTAGCGTACATAGCTAAGCTGATTTTCTGTTTAGTCATTATGAAGCTAACCAAATTTGTACTAGTTCCCGTATTTTCAATATTAGCCTTGCATCTCCACACGTACCCGCCGATTCTTCTTCTTCTCATACAGGATAGTCTCTCTCCATTTATAGCTGAAGCTTTTAGCTAGGCTAGTTACACCTGCGCTTTAACTCAGACTAACAAACATTCCTGACTGATCTTTTCTTAGTTTGCAATTGTTCGTGTTAAATCATTGTTATCATCACGTTGATTAATTACAGTAGTATTTTTGGATCAGTGTCGTCAGTAGTTCCAAACATTCCTACTGATTTCTTCTCTCTAAATAAAATTATATTTTTATTTTGTTAAAAGAGAACTTTTCTCCAGTCATACTATAGAATCTGTTTTAGTGGCTTTAATACTCCCTTCATTAGTCAAAACAGAATTATACCATAAATACCAGTTGAATATGCTGTATTTAGTAATACCTCCTATCGCCACCTGTGAATCTTCTTTATTTTTATTAATAATAGTTGAATTATCAGCTAGAGATCTCACTAGACCCCTACTATCCCAACAGATACAGAAGCCTGATGTCCTAGTGTTCCATAGTCATCACTTTTGATGATTTGCAATAGTACCTGCTGTCTCTTTGGCAGAAAGTTCTATTCACTTCCATTTTTAGTTTGCTGGATTTCCATTGTTAGTACTGCAGATATACTCTCCTATAATTCCTGCTGAGAGACTCTTCTAAGAGACAGTTATAGTTCCTCTCGTTTCTTACTAATGAAACAAGATTAGTACTTGTTGTTCTAGTATCTTACACCTAGAGCCTGCTGAATGTCACATTAATTATTTCCAGGCTATTTGCTGTTGTTTGTGTGTGATGTAGCTCGTCAGCTTTCAGTCCCTCAATCGACCTAGTACCTACTGAGAGATGTTTTTGCACTTCCACACCATTTAAAGTTATTAGCCTTCATTTGTCAATATAGTATCGGCAGGAAAGATGCATTTTCAGTGCTAATTTTGCACAGAAGGAGCAAGTCTCTGAACGAACTTCTGAGTTTCTTTAACTATGAATACTACCGGTGATAAAGATCTATGCTATGTTACATTTCCATCTGTTGAAGCTATTTGCTCCCACACTCTTTTCTTTATCTTCCATATGATATCTTTTATTATTAGTAGTAGCTCCACCTGCTGACCACTAATTCCTGTACTATAAGCAGTGTGACCAGTGTCCATGTCCCATCATTACAGCGGCGGTGGGCTTAGGAAAACCATTTAGAATCTGATATTCTTGAGATAGTTTGATCATCACTTGAAATCTCATCTAGTGACAAACCCTACACAACCTCCATCTGCATACGTTTAGAGTTGATTCCTGTAATTGTACTATTTCAATACTACCTCTCACTGCATTTATACCTTAGAACCATTCTTCCCTATTATACCTGCTGTCTCGCAGTTAGAGATATTCCTTTATCAAAAAGTTGGTAGTGTAAACTCGATGCTCCAGAGTGTTACTTTCTGAGTTTATGATACAAAATTCCTGCAAACCTGAACTGGAGCCTAACTTCACTATTTTTCCAGCATTTCATGCAGATTGACTATTAAGTTGGGTTGGTGAATTTCAGCCCGCAAATTTACTGCACTCTATAGCAAAGACCACATCATATTGGCTGTTGCTTGGCATTTTGAGTAGTTATTTTCTTTAGTTGATCCATTTTCAATATAGATAAAATTCCTCAAGCTGAACATAGATGTTCCTCACACAGATGTTGTCCCATTATTCGCTGTTGTTTTATCAACTCACCGCTCCATTTCAATCTACCAAAATTCACACTGATTTGATCAGCTCTCCATAGCGGATTCCACTTTGTTACTGCTGGGCCTTGTTGTTGTTAGTCCAGTATCACCAACATTAGCTATTTGTTGAGAAAGAAATTCCTACTGTTGACGCATTTGATGAGCTGTATTTTTCCATCATTTTATGATCCACCAGTGCATGACATTCCTGAACTATAGTTTGCTTTAACTTCTACTTGTTTCCATTAGTATCATTTTGTTCCAGTTTGAAGTATTATCTACTGGGACTCCTACTAAACCTTCTGTTGAATGTTTGTAACATTTTGCTTCTAATACAGATTCTTTGCACTATCTTCCATAACTGCTTGAACTCTTGTATTTCTACAAATTCCTGCTGCAGCTTTAGTGCACCCTTTGCTTCCAATACCTCTTTGCTCCAGTTCCTAAATTTTGATATATTTGGATTTTCTTTACGTACATGCTGGGCAGACTTTTCTCCATCTCCTTTAATTAAACCAGTGGCTTAGTCACTTCTGTCACTGGGCATTGTTTTGAGTTAGAAATGGTGTCTGCATAGATTCCTGCTGAACCTGTTTGTACCAGTTCAATGTTTCCACTATTTTTGAGTAGTTAGACGCACTAGTAGTGCTTGTTAACCGAGGAATAAATTCCTGCTGAGACCTGTTTCTGTTGCTCCTTCTAATTTGTATTAGACCTGTGTGACTCACAGTCTGATTAGTTTCTCTGTTGTCAATAAGGCATGTAATTCCTGCAAGGATGCTTTTCTAACATGCTTTTGTGGAGTTGAGCTATCCAGTTCCAGTATTTGTGACTCTGAATCTTTTACCATAGATTTCCAGTCAGTTTTAGTTCCTGCTAATTTCATCCATCATTTGTTAAAGGATGAGTTATTTTCTCCAAAGCATTCCAACTGCTAAAGTATGTATCCACTAAGCTCCAGTTGCAATTCGTCAGTTGCAGTGCATCGTTTGTAGTAAATTGCTACAATTTTGACTACATCGTTGACTTTATAACTCCATCTTCATTTGCTTGCTGTAGAACTAGCGGCCTGTCTGTTCCACTTCCCTATGTAGCAATCAGTTCAACATTTGTTCCAGAAGTCAACTTTATACCAGTATTAATCACTACTCAGAGCCTTTTGTTCCAGCTTCGGAAGCAGAAGTTGAGGCATTAGTTCCTGCTGTTGCCGTTCGATACAGCCGTAATTCTTGTATCATCAGTTAGCAGCTCCTCCTGTCGTATAGAATATAACTTGCTCCTCTCCAGCAAAACTCGTTATATCTATAGTATTATTTTCTAAATATTCTCCTGCGTAGAATGGTAGGGCCTAGCTGCATGAATAATCCAGTTGAGTCTGTTCTCTAAATCTACTTCTAATCCACTTTCAACTTTTAAAAGTATCTTTAAACTTTGCTTAGCATCTGCGAGATATAGACCCACTGCTCCTGTCATTGCTACTTCAGTGAACCTTCTCCAGAACTTTATCACGTTAAGCGTCTCCACTCAGAATAAACACCCATAGCAGTATTTGAACTAAGTACTGTCTCCAACAAAAATAGGTGCTGTTATCTCTAACTTTCCATTGGATTTTAGCACTAAATTCCAATTGCTCGCTCAGATGAGCAGCTATCAGAGAATCATCATTTCCCACATCATCAGTGTGGTGAATTCCATATTTTCCGTCGCATAGACCCTATATTTTCCTCCACCTACTGCATCTAGTTTTCCTTCCCGAGTTGCAGTTCTTTATTTCTGGTGTTAGAAGCTGTCACATCTCCAATTAAAGCAGCTGCATGAACGTAATTTTTCCACTAGCTTCATGATGCCTGTCTTTTCATTAGTGAATTTCCCCTCTCCACCAGAGCCTAAACTACCTTTAAAAGGTGTTCCAGCTTTATTTTCGTCAGTTTCCTATTGTACTATAGTCCCACTATTCAGAACCTTCTCATTCTTTAGAAAACATAACCTATTGGAATTCCTTTTCCTGTGCTACTTTAATTAAAGTATCTCTTTCTAAATCAATTCTTCCAATTTTATCATCTGTTGTTGATTCAGTTTCATGCAGATCTTTTGCTTCTTGCTTTGTTTAGAGTTTATACTTAGCCAGTGTCTACAACAGCACCATAGATTATTTTCCTCCACCCACATTAGTAGTTCCTATACCCTTATTAATATTTGCTGACATTTTCATCGGTTGAACTTGTTGCCATCTGTACTGTTATTTTTAAGTGCATACTACCTTTATCTTTTTCGCATTAAAAGCTCCACTTCCTTTTTGCGCATTGCTCAAGATTTGCAGTTCCAAATGCTTCAACAGTTTCTGTGTCCTGAGCTGCGGGCTGCCCTGTAGTATGTTTTGTAAACCATGATCAACACAATGCCTATCTTTGAATACAGGCCTTGTTTCTCTGCACTTGTATAGACTCCTGCTGCTCTGTTTTTGATAGCCTGCTGCATACACGCTGTTTGCAGAGAGTTACGTTAGTGAGGACTCATCTACGCTGCAATCATTTATTGTGTTCCTCCAGCATAGACAGACTTGTATAATGTGTAAGATCTCCAACTCATAGTCAGAATCCTCCATCTCATATTTATCTCCTCCAGTATCTTTCATAAATATCCCATAGCCTTTCTACGTGAGCCTCTATTAGCAACCGTGCTCTCCAGCAGAAGTTTCGTCTTATAATCAGTTGTGATATAATTTCTAGATGTAGTTGCATCTTTATGCTGTTAGCATACCAAAACGCCACCAACATTTATATTAATGGTCCCTTGTCATTTGGGGCTGCTGCACTATTCACATCGAGCAACCATCATATTTAATCCCTTTGATTCCACTTGGATGCAGTGGCATGATTGGGATTTTCAGGACCTAGTTGAATTCGTTTCGCACCTTTCTGGTGCCGACATGGAGTTCACCTTCAATAATCATTTTCTGTTCTGGTATTAGTAGTGGAGTGAACTCAAGTTATTAAACCAAAGGCTGCCAGTTTGCTTCTGCTCTGTTCCAGTCGCATTATGATTTCCGTTTATGTTTCGCTTTATTTTATAACTTGGTACATTTGCAACATCAGTTATAAGCTGCAAAATTAGGATTTTTCCAGATGGAACCACTATAGCCTGTATGTGTGTTCCTTTCGAACATCTGATACCCACATTTTTGACTAGCATTTCAAGTTTTATTGTTTCTGCTGTATAAGTAAAAGGTTTTATAGTCCAGAATCTCTGTAGTCAGATTCTCAGCATCTATCATCAAGCTCTCAGTATCTTTTACATTTACGATGACATTTGTTGACAACTTCATCAAGGTCTGCCTCTCACGTGAGAGAGTATTCATTTTGACCTATCCACATTTAGTGAAGGGTTCTGTCAGTTAAGGAAGTAGCATGCAAGTTCTTCCACGCATAGTTATAAACAAGTTACGCTCTGTTTATTCCACTAATCCTCCTGTCCCAGTATAGAGTCAACTGCTGTAACGCTCGTGTTGGTACCTCCCATAGTTCCAACAATTTCCAGGAGTTGCTATGTTTAGTGAGCCAATACTAGTGAGTTACTCAACATCTAGCAGGTGCTTTTGGCTACTAGGTGTGCTTGGTTCTACAGAAATGCTTGTTCAGGCTATTATTACACTTACGCTTACACTCGTGGACTGGTTTACTTTGTGTAGCTATTGTAATCCTATACTTGGCACTGAAATTGTCTCTGCGCAGGTGGATTTATAGACAATGCTTCTATTGTGACTTTCTTTATACTTGGTAAATTTATTTTGAGGAGTTTCTATTGGTTTATTTGGCTCTGTTTTACAATCTGGTGCCCTAAAGTTTGTACACAACAGGAGCTGTGATATCCAATGCTAGTGCCTGTTTACTAACTCCTTTGAGAAATACGAGCAAGTATT
>BNJT01001551.1_pt1 | contig 40935 bp, 38 predicted proteins | sample 8540491 | NCBI WGS metagenome assembly BNJT01 (sample SAMD00202455, study PRJDB9452) | human saliva metagenome | host: Homo sapiens | reverse complement strand
TGCTCGAGACATAAATTTACTCACTTTCTAATTTATTACATTTTCAGACTTGTACCAGAGATATTAGCTTTTATTTTTTTTAAAAATTATTTATACTCAATGAAAAATCAAAGTGCAAACTAGGAAGCTAGCCGCAGGCTGTACTTGAGTACGGCAAGGTGAAGCTGACGTGGTTTTGAATTTGATTTTCGAAGAGTATTAGAATAGAATACCATCCGTTTTTTTCCTTTATAGGCTTTCCAAGTTCAAGCATTTTTTTCTTGACCATCAAAAAGTAAAAACCCATTTTTTGATAGAAAGCAATGGCGCGCTTATTATCTTTCAATACCCATAAGAAAATTTTTAGAAAAAGAATCAAGAGCAGTCAAAGCTGCTTTCATTAACTTTTGTGCAATACCTTTTCCGTAATAGTCTTTTTAAAAACATATAAAGCAATAATTTCACCAGCTTGCATAGTCTCATCACGAAAGTTGCCATAACTGATAAAACCAATTACCTTAAGGCCATCTATCGCAATCAATGTATTTTCTGGATACTTTTGACTAAAAAGTCGACATCTTTCTAATGTCATTGTCTCCTGAAATTCTGCAGGCAAAAGGTCATCATAAGCCTCTCTCCACGTTTGCCAGTGAACGAGGGATTTACCTTCTATCTCTTCAGGAGTTTCCATTGATTTGATAATAACCGTCATTTATTTTCTTCTCCTTAATCCAGCATCCTGACTTCCTTTGCTACTTTTTGTAGAAATTTTTGTCTTGTTGAACTTGTATTTACTTCACGGCCTAACTCTCCCAAGATTGAAACCCTCTTTGTTTTTATGCCACAATGATTCAATACAGCATTCTTTAATACTGATATTCCATAACTATCTGGAATGTTAATCGGACCTGAAAATACTTTGTACCACCAAGTTGGTGCCATGGAGGTTGCATAGATACTAGCTGTTTTTCCTTTTAGTAACTTTTTGAACTGTTTCCCTCTCAAGTAGTTCAAAATAAAGCTCCCTCGATTATTTGCAGAGTATGCAATGCCTGGCGTAAACACACGATCAATCCACCCCTTCAATAGACTAGGCATACTACTCCACCAAATAGGATAAACAAAAATGAAATGATCTGCCCACTGGATTAATTCTTGAGAGCGTAGAATAAACGGATCTGTCCTCCATTCGTTTTGTCGATAACCATAACGTAAAAACAGGATCAAACTCTTCCTCATTAAGATTAATTACTTCAAGTTCATGTCTCTTTGAGTCTATATTTTCTACAATCGTTTGAAAAATGGCTTGACAGTAGCTTTCTTTATCAGGATGTCCATTAATAACTAAAATATTTCATAAACATTCTCCCTAATCCAAGGCCTTGACTTCCAACATCATATCACGAATCTGAGCTGCGAGTTCAAAGTCAAGCACTTCGACGGCTTCTTGCATTTGTTTTTCCAGTTTCTTGACAAGTTCTTTGCGTTCTTGTTTGTTAAGGCTATTGATATCGACTTCCTTGTCCTCTTCCTTAGCAACTGCCTTGGTTACAGCGATCAGGTCACGGATTTCTTTCTTAATGGTTTGTGGCACGATACCGTGCTCTTCATTATAAGCCATCTGGATTTTACGACGGCGAGCCGTTTCATCAATGGCACGTTGCATAGACTGAGTCATAGTATCAGCATACATGATGACATGCCCCTCACTATTACGGGCAGCACGACCAATGGTCTGGATGAGTCCACGCTCATTACGAAGGAAACCTTCCTTGTCAGCATCGAGAATGGCAACCAAACTTACCTCAGGCACGTCAATCCCTTCACGAAGGAGGTTGATTCCGACCAAGACATCAAAGACACCCAAACGCAGGTCACGGATAATCTCCGTCCGCTCCAGGGTTTTGATATCTGAGTGCATGTACTTAACCTTGATGCCCATTTCCTTGAAGTAGTCGGTCAAGTCCTCTGCCATTTTCTTGGTTAAGGTTGTGATAAAGGTACGCTCATTCTTCTCAACACGGGCATTAATTTCACCCAAGAGATCATCAATTTGTCCCATAGTCGGACGGACTTCCACCTCAGGATCCAAGAGTCCCGTTGGACGAATGATTTGCTCAATCACTGTCTCGGTCTGTTCATTTTCATAGTCACCTGGTGTCGCTGAAACATAAACAATCTGATGCACATGACTTTCAAACTCCTCACGACGTAAAGGACGATTGTCCAAGGCTGACGGCAAGCGGAAACCATAATTTACTAACATTTCCTTACGCGAACGGTCTCCATTGTACATGCCCTTGATTTGCCCCATAGTCATGTGACTCTCATCAATCATAATCAAGAAATCATCTGGGAAGAAGTCGAGAAGGGTATAAGGAGGCTCTCCTTCGCTACGACCATCCATGTGGCGAGAATAGTTTTCAACTCCGTTGGTATAGCCCATCTCACGCAACATTTCGATATCATACTCTGTCCGCTGTTTCAAACGTTGGGCTTCAAGCAGTTTACCTTCCTTCTCAAAGACAGCTAGTTGCTCTTCCAATTCTGCTTGAATCTTTGCAATGGCAACTTCCATGTGGTCGTCATTGGTCACAAAGTGAGTCGCAGGGAAAATCGCCAAATGATCCACTTCTCCCAACACCTGACCTGTCAGAGCCTCAACCTCACGGATACGGTCAATTTCATCTCCAAAAAATTCTACTCGAAAGGCGTGCTCATCACGAGAAGCTGGAAAAATCTCCACCACATCCCCACGAACACGAAATCTTCCCCTTTGGAAATCAATATCGTTTCGCTCAAACTGAATATCGACCAAGTCATTCAAGAGTTTATCACGAGAAATTTCAAGACCTGGACGGAGACTCACGACACTATCAGCGTATTCCTTGGGCGAACCCAAACCATAGATACAAGAGACCGAGGCAACGACAATAACATCATTGCGCTCCAAAAGAGCTGAAGTCGCTGAGTGACGGAGCTTGTCAATCTCATCATTGACAGAACTGTCCTTCTCAATGTAAGTATCGCTAGAAGGTACATAGGCTTCTGGTTGGTAATAATCATAGTAAGACACAAAGTACTCAACAGCATTTTCAGGAAAAAATTCCTTAAACTCCCCATAGAGCTGACCAGCCAGAGTTTTATTGTGGGCAATGACCAAAGTGGGTTTATTGACTTTGGAAATGACCTGACTCATGGTATAGGTCTTCCCTGTTCCAGTCGCCCCCATCAGAATCTGAGCTTTTTCTCCCCCCTCAATGTTATCAACCAACTGCTCGATAGCTTGGGGTTGATCTCCTGATGGTTGGTATTTTGATACTAGTTTAAATTGATTATCTGTAATGCGATTAATCATAAGAATCCTCTCTCCATGTGTTATTCCTATTTTAGCATACTTGTAGCATTTTCACGAAGAAAGGACGGACCGAAGTCACATCCTTTCATTTTCTTTCTTTAATTGATAAGCGAGATAAAGAATCAGCAGAAACAAAATAATACTGGACATGATGGAACCCTCAATACCAAAAGACCCACCAGATAGCCAGTCTTGATTACCTTGTGGAGTAAATTTCATGATTGAGGTTCCTGAAGACTGACCACTAACTAATACTCCAAAGAGGTTGCCCTGTGCGAAATTCCAAGCTCCATGAATACCACCTATACCCCATATAGTATCTGTTTTAAGAAGATATAGGGACATGGCAACTCCAAATAAAAAGAGATCAATTGCAGATAAGAACGTTATGCCTGAATTTCCTAAATGAAGTAAGGTAAAGAGACTACTAGATATGATAATAGCGACTTTAAGATTGGTTCTCTTAGCCAATTGTGGAATCAACCAAGCACGAGTAACCAATTCTTCTGCCGTTCCTTGTAAAATCCAAAAAGGTATTGTAAATAAAGTAAAAGCTAGCGAATAAGTATCCAAGTGAATGGAGTCAAATTGATACTGCCCCAACACTACTAGTCCAGCCAAAGCAAGTATAAAGAGGGATAGACCAAGACCGTATCCTTTAAGTAAGGCACTTAAAACATTTTCTTTATAGAATCCCAAGGTTCGAATAGGTCTTTTCTCTACTTTTCTAGTCCATCTAAACACAGTTAAGATGATAAAACCAAAGGACAGTAATTCAAATATTAAATGGATGTCACTTGATTTATCAGATAAATTCTGAAATAACATTTGAAGGAAATCTGCAATTCTTTGACCACCCATACCAAGATTGCTAAATAGACCGATCAATACTAAAAAACTGAGGCCAAAAAATAGAGAAGATATGAACTCAGATACATAGACGAAAAATAGAGCTAACAAGGGGCTTGTGTAAATGTTTAAACTCATTTTAGAAGTTTCAAAGTCTTTTAAGATTCTTTTGTCTTTCATAACTTTATCCTCTTTCACTATATGATATACCTTTTATTATAGCACTTCTGTTGTGTGATTCAAGACAAAACCAGAATTACAGATGTTATATCTTCTTACATAGTTTTTATAAAAATTTGCCTTTTTTTGTTTTTTTTGCTATAATGGTAAAATATTCGGAAAAGGAGACTAAAAAAATGAAGAAAAAAATTTTTCTAGCATTTTTGCTAATTTTATTTCCAATTTTCTCATTAGGCATTGCCAAAGCTGATACGATTAAAATCGTTTCTGATACAGCTTATGCACCTTTTGAGTTTAAAGATTCAGATCAAACCTACAAAGGAATTGATGTTGATATTATCAACAGAGTCGCTAAAATTAAAGGTTGGAATATCCAGATGTCCTATCCTGGCTTTGATGCGGCGGTCAATGCAGTCCAAGCAGGACAAGCAGATGCCATCATGGCAGGTATGACTAAGACTAAAGAACGTGAACATGTCTTCACTATGTCTGATACTTACTATGATACAAAAGTTGTCATCGCAACCACAAAATCTCATAAGATTAGTCAATACGAACAACTGAAAGGAAAAACTGTTGGTGTAAAAAACGGAACTGCAGCCCAACGTTTCCTTGAAAGCATCAAAGATAAATACGGTTTCACTATTAAAACGTTTGATACTGGTGACTTGATGAATAACAGCTTAAGTGCTGGTTCTATTGACGCTATGATGGATGATAAGCCTGTTATCGAGTATGCAATCAACCAAGGCCAAGACCTTCATATTGATATGGATGGTGAAGCGGTTGGAAGTTTTGCTTTCGGGGTTAAAAAAGGAAGCAAATATGAACACCTTGTCACTGAATTTAACCAAGCATTGGCAGAAATGAAAAAAGATGGTAGTCTGGATCAGATTATCAAGAAATGGACTGCTTCATCATCGTCAGCAGTACCAACAACTTCCACTGCAGCTGGATTAAAAGCAACTCCAGTCAAAGCTAAATACATTATTGCCAGTGATTCATCTTTTGCACCTTTTGTCTTCCAGAACTCAAGTAACCAATACACGGGTATCGATATGGAACTGATCAAAGCTATTGCAAAAGACCAAGGTTTTGAAATCGAAATCACCAATCCAGGTTTTGATGCTGCAATCAGTGCTGTCCAAGCTGGCCAAGCAGATGGTATTATTGCAGGAATGTCAGTCACTGATGCACGTAAGGCAACCTTTGATTTCTCAGAATCCTACTATACTGCTAATACCATTCTTGGTGTTAAAGAATCAAGTACCATTGCTTCTTATGAAGATTTGAAAGGGAAAACAGTCGGTGTTAAAAACGGAACGGCTTCTCAAACTTTCTTAACAGAAAACCAAAGTAAGTATGGATACAAAATTAAGACTTTCGCTGATGGTTCATCCATGTATGACAGTTTAAACACTGGATCTGTCGATGCCGTAATGGATGATGAGCCTGTTCTTAAATACTCTATCAGCCAAGGTCAAAAATTGAAAACACCAATAACCGGTACTCCAATTGGTGAAACAGCCTTTGCCGTTAAAAAAGGAGCAAATCCAGAATTGATTCAAATGTTCAACAACGGACTTGCTAACCTTAAAGCAAACGGTGAATTCCAAAAGATTCTTGACAAGTACCTAGCTAGCGAATCTTCATCTGCTTCAACAAGCACTGTTGACGAAACAACTATCTGGGGCTTGCTTCAAAACAACTACAAACAACTCCTTAGCGGGCTTGGTATCACTCTTGCTTTAGCACTTATTTCATTTGCTTTTGCCATTATTATCGGAATTATCTTTGGTATGTTTAGCGTGAGTCCTTATAAATCACTTCGCATTCTTGCTGAGATTTTCGTTGATGTTATTCGTGGTATCCCATTGATGATCCTTGCAGCCTTTATCTTCTGGGGGATTCCAAACTTTATCGAATCCATCACAGGTCAACAAAGTCCAATTAACGACTTTGTAGCTGGAACCATTGCCCTTTCGTTGAATGCTGCTGCCTATATCGCTGAAATCGTTCGTGGTGGTATCCAGGCCGTTCCAGTTGGTCAAATGGAGGCAAGCCGCAGTCTAGGTATCTCCTACGGAAAAACCATGAGAAAGATTATTTTGCCACAAGCAACTAAGTTAATGTTGCCAAACTTTGTTAACCAATTCGTTATCGCCCTAAAAGATACAACCATCGTATCTGCTATTGGTTTGGTTGAACTCTTCCAAACTGGTAAGATTATCATCGCTCGTAACTACCAAAGTTTCAAGATGTATGCAATTCTTGCAATTTTCTATCTTGTAATTATTACCCTTTTGACTAGACTAGCGAAACGCTTAGAAAAGAGGATTCGTTAATGGCAAAACTAAAAATTGATGTAAATGATTTACACAAAAGCTACGGAAAAAACAAAGTCCTAAAAGGAATTACAACTAAGTTTTATGAAGGAGATGTGGTTTGTATCATCGGCCCTTCCGGTTCTGGTAAATCAACCTTCCTTCGCAGCCTTAATCTTCTTGAAGAAATCTCTAGTGGTCACATCACAGTAAATGGTCATGACTTGACTGAAAAATCTACTGACGTTGACCACGTTCGTGAAAAATATCGGGATGGTTTTCCAACACTTTAACCTATTCCCTCACATGTCAGTTCTTGATAATATCACTTTTGCGCCTATTGAGCATAAGTTACTTTCTAAAGAAGAGGCTGAGAAACTAGGTATGGAGTTGCTCGAAAAAGTTGGTCTTGCAGATAAGGCTACGGCCTGTCCAGATAGCTTATCTGGAGGGCAAAAGCAACGTGTGGCAATTGCTCGTGGACTAGCAATGAACCCTGACATCATGCTCTTTGATGAACCAACTTCTGCCCTTGACCCTGAGATGGTTGGAGACGTTCTGAATGTTATGAAAGATTTGGCAAAACAAGGCATGACTATGATTATCGTAACCCACGAAATGGGATTTGCTCGTCAGGTTGCCAACCGTGTTATCTTTACTGCGGACGGTGAATTCCTAGAAGACGGTACACCTGATCAAATCTTTGACAACCCTCAACACCCACGTCTAAAAGATTTCTTGGACAAGGTTCTAAATGTATAAGACTAAACTGTAAGGATTTCCTTGCAGTTTTTTTCTATCTCGTATTAGATTTTTTTGATTTTTTTGAAAAATTATGATAAAATTAAATTTATGAAACTGAGGTTTCCTCATACCTAGATCGTCTAGGAATAAAAAAACAGAAATTAGGTAGCTAGATGTCATCAAAAGTTATTGTTACAATTTTCGGTGCAAGTGGGGACCTTGCTAAACGCAAACTCTACCCTTCACTTTTTAGACTATACAAATCAGGCAATCTTTCAAAACACTTTGCAGTCATTGGAACTGCTCGTCGTCCTTGGAGCAAGGAATATTTTGAATCTGTCGTTGTTGAATCTATCCTTGATTTGGCAGATAGTACTGAACAGGCTCAAGAGTTCGCTAGTCACTTCTACTATCAAAGTCATGATGTCAATGATACGGAACACTACATTGCTTTGCGTCAATTACAGGCTGAGCTAAATGACAAGTACCAGGCTGAACACAACAAGCTCTTCTTCTTATCTATGGCTCCTCAATTCTTTGGTACTATCGCAAAACATCTCAAATCTGAGAATATTGTTGACGGTAAAGGTTTTGAGCGCTTAATCGTTGAGAAACCGTTTGGTACAGATTATCCTTCAGCAAGTAAACTAAATGAAGAACTTCTTGCAACCTTTGATGAAGAACAAATCTATCGTATCGATCATTACCTTGGAAAAGAAATGATTCAAAGCATCTTTGCGGTTCGTTTTGCCAACATGATTTTTGAGAATGTTTGGAACCGTGAGCATATTGATAATGTACAAATTACCTTTGCGGAACGTTTAGGTGTTGAAGAACGCGGTGGTTACTATGATGAATCAGGTGCCCTTCGTGATATGGTTCAAAACCATACGCTCCAACTCCTATCACTTCTTGCTATGGACAAACCAGCAAGTTTCACAAAAGATGAGATTCGTGCTGAAAAGATTAAGGTCTTTAAAAACCTCTATCATCCAACTGATGAAGAACTTAAAGAACACTTTATCCGCGGCCAATACCGTTCAGGTAAGATTGATGGCATGAAATACATCTCTTATCGTAGCGAACCAAATGTAAATCCAGAATCTACAACTGAAACCTTTGCTTCTGGTGCTTTCTTTGTAGACAGCGATCGATTCCGTGGTGTACCATTCTTCTTCCGTACTGGAAAACGCATGACTGAAAAAGGCACCCACGTCAATATTGTTTTTAAACAGATGGATTCTATCTTTGGTCAAGAACTTGCACCTAACGTCTTGACTATCTATATCCAACCAACTGAAGGTTTCTCTCTTAGCCTAAATGGTAAAGAGGTTGGTGAAGAATTCAACTTGGCTCCAAATTCGCTTGATTACCGTACAGACGCGACTGCTACAGGAGCTTCCCCAGAACCTTACGAAATTAATCTATGATGTCTTAAATAATAACTCAACTAACTTTAGCCACTGGGATGAAGTGAGTGCCTCATGGAAATTGATTGACCGTATCGAGAAACTCTGGGCTGAAAACGGTGCCCCACTTCACGACTACAAGGCCGGAAGCATGGGACCTCAAGCCAGCTTTGACCTACTTGAAAAGTTTGGTGCCAAATGGACTTGGCAGCCTGATCTTGCCTACCGTCAAGATGGTCGTTTAAATATATAGAGTCTGGGACAATAGTCCCTTATCTCCAAAAAAAGCAACGGATTTGCCGTTGCTTTTTTGCATGGTTGCGATAGTCTTGGTAAAATAGAATTGCTTAATAAACCATTTAGAAAGGCTATCCCATGCATATTCACTATAACACAAATCAAACAACTTTACCACTAGAAATCAGTTCCTTATTGCCACAAGATCATCTCGTCTTTACTATTGAAAAAGTGGTGAATACCTTGGAAGATAGTTACTTCCATGCCTTCTATCATGCCTTTGGTCGCCCGTCTTATCACCCTAAAATGCTTGTATCTACTCTTCTATTTGCCTATTCACAAGGGATTTTCTCTGGTCGAAAAATTGAAAAAATGATGGTTGAAAATCTGGCTATGCAGTACCTAACAGGGTAGTTGCTTGTCAGCTACCGCACCATCAATCGTTTTCGTGTCGCTGAAGGAATGGAAGAACTCATTCGTGATCTTTTCATCGACCTCAATCTTCGTTTAAAAATGGAAGAGTTAGTGACTTTAGATTGTCTGTTTATTGACGGGACTAAGATTGAAGCTAATGCCAATAAGTATAGTTTCGTGTGGAAGAAAGCAACGGACAAGTTTTCCACCAAACTTCAAGAACAGATACAAGTCTGTTTTCAAGAAGAAATCACACCCCTTATCCATCAAGCTATCGAACTGGATACACAAGATCCTATCTCCTCAGAGCAGTTGCTTACATCTCGCTCAAGTTCTTGAAGAAGAATTGGAAAAACTGAACCAGGATATTGAGAAGACACCCGTTAAAGGAAAGGATGAACGTAAAACCCAGCGTCGTAAACTCAAGAAAGTCTTGCGTAAAGTCAAGGAGGATTTTTCAGTACGTGCTGAAAAATATGAGAGCTATCAGGAGACATTTGAAGATCGCAACAGCTTTTCCAAAACAGATACAGATGCCACTTTTATGAGAATGAAAGAAGACCATATGAAAAATGGCCAACTCAAGGCTGCTTATAATCTTCAAATCGCTACTGAAAACCAATTTGTTCTTCACTATGATGTCTTTTCAAATCCAACAGATACCAAGACTCTTCTGCCGTTCCTTGAAACTTATCCGCATGACTTGAAGACAGTTGTCGCAGATGCTGGATACGGAAGTGAAAAGAACCTCCTTCGTTTAGATGAAAAGGAGGTGAACCATCTGATTAAATATGCCATGTTTGATAAGGAACAGAAGAGAGGGTATAAACAGTCAGCTAGAAACTTAGGTAATTGGCACTATGATAACAAGGAGGATAGCTACACACATCCTGATGGCTGGTGCTATCGTTTTCACCATATCAAACATCAGAAGACACAGACGGACTTTCAACAGGAAATCAAGGTTTACTACGCTGATGAACCTGAATCAGCCCCTCAAAAGGGACTGTATATGAACGAACGCTATCAAAACTTGAAAGCTAAAGAATGTCAGGCGCTTTTATCTCCCAAAGGTAGACAGATTTTCGCTCAACGCAAGATTGATGTGGAACCTGTCTTTGGGCAGATAAAGGCTTGTTTGGGTTACAAGAGATGTAATCTGAGAGGCAAAGCGTCAAGTGAGAATTGACATGGGATTGGTACTTATGGCTAATAACCTCCTAAAATACAATAAGAGAACGAATCAAAATTAAAAAGCTAGAGTTCCACAATTGGAAATCTCTAGCTTTTTTGTGGTTGAGAACTATTTTGTCTCAGACTCTTTTTGCTTCTGATTAGATTAAGCCTTCCAAGAGACCCTTCATAAAGTTTTCTGAGTTAAATTCTCCAATATCATCGATTTTTTCACCAAATCCAATCAATTTTACAGGAATATTGAGTTCTTCACGGATGGCTAACACAACACCACCTCGAGCAGTTCCATCAATCTTAGTCAAGACAATTCCTGTCAAAGGGGTAATTTTTGAAAATTCTTTAGCCTGCACCAGGGCATTTTGACCTGTTGATGCATCAAGAGCCAAGAAAGTTTCATGCGGTGCTTCTGGCACAACACGTTTGATGATACGACCAATCTTTTCCAGCTCAGCCATGAGGTTGTCCTTGTTTTGCAAACGACCAGCAGTATCAATCATGAGAATATCAATTCCTTCTGCTACAGCTCGTTCCATTCCATCAAAGACTACACTGGCTGGGTCAGCTTTTTCAGGTCCAGTCACAACTGGAACGTCCACACGACGGCCCCATTCAGCTAGTTGGGCTACTGCCCCTGCACGGAAGGTATCTGCTGCAACCAACATAACCTTCTTGCCAGCTTGTTTGTAACGGTGGGCTAGCTTTCCGATAGAAGTTGTTTTCCCAACACCGTTAACCCCAACAAAGAGCATGACTGTCAAGCCATCTTGGAAGTGGATGCTTTCATCATAGTTGCCATCCTTTTCATAAAGCTCAACCAATTTTTCAATAATAACACGACGAAGTGCATCTGGTTTCTTGGCATTCTCAAGTTTGGCTTCGTAGCGTAACTCCTCTGTTAAGTTAGAAGCAACCTGGACACCGACGTCACTCATGATTAGCAATTCTTCCAGTTCCTCAAAAAATTCTTCGTCAACAGAGCGGAAATTAGCAAAGAAGGCGTTCAAGCGGGCACCAAAACCTGTGCGAGTTTTCTTAAGACTACGGTCATATTTTTCCTGAACAGTTTCTTCTGCTTGAAGTGTTTCTGGTTCAAGCACTTCAGAACTATTTTCTTCTACAGCTTCTTCGTGCTCAATATTCTCTTCCTCTGAGACATCTTCTAAGTTTGGAAATTCTTCTATTTCTTCTTTATGAAGCTCTACAACTGGGTCTGAATCCAGAATTTCTTCAACTGTGTCTTGGATTTCCTCTTCTTCAAACACAGCTTCTTCAGAACTTTCAACCTCGGCTTCTTCCTGAGGAACTTCCTCAGCTTTTGTCAAGGTAGGCTCAATACCTTCAGACAAATCAAGATTTTCTAGAGCTTCTTTTACAACTTCTTCGATTTTTAGGTTCTTCTTTTTTTCCGAATAGACGGTCAAATAATCCCATATCTTAATTCTCCTTTAGCACATATTCTTCGATAGCCCAGGCAACAGCTTCCTCATCATTGGTCATTGGAGTCACTACATTTGCGACTGCCTTGACTTCAGGAACAGCGTTTTGCATGGCAACACCGAGCCCTGCCCACTCAATCATAGAAAGGTCATTGGCCTCATCACCACAGGCCATAACTTGACTTTGGTCGATTCCAAGATAGCTGATTAGTTTTGCCAAACCTGTTGCTTTATGAACATTCTTTGGTGACCACTCTAGCAACATTTCACGTGATTTAAAGATTTCATATTGGTCAAACAATTCTGGAGAAATCTTCTGAATAGCTGCATCCAAGGGTTCTTGAGCAAAGGCAGTCACGCATTTATTGTAGGTCATTTGACTAGATAAGTCTTCAAAGGCCACTGAAACAAAGGTCAAAGCTGGATTGAATTTGGCATACAGACTTTCTTGGTCCGATTGAATTTGATAAACAGTTCCTTCTGAAATAGCATCAAGAGGCAGTGACAATTTCTCTGTTTCTTCATACAAGCGTGCTACATCATCATATGAAAAGACTGTCTTATCAAGGATTTCACCTGTATTTTTCTGAACTAATCCACCATTAAAAGTAATGGTATACTCATCTTCCTGACCGTCAGTCCCTAGCTCATGGAGAAAGAAATCCATAGCTTTTAAGGGACGACCTGTTGTCAAAACCACCTTAATCCCACGGTCACGCGCAGCTTTCAAGGTTGCCTTGGTACGATCTGTCAGCCTTTTATCAGTAGTTAGCAAGGTCCCATCCAAGTCCAATGCAATCAATTTTATATCTGCCATTATAAGCCCTCCATATAAGCTATAACCGACTGGTCCTTATGGTGACCAATCACAATCTCTGCTAATTCTAAAATTTCTGGTCGTGCATTTTCAGGAGCTACAGGATGTCCTACAACCTGCATCATATGCAAGTCATTTAGATTGTCTCCAAAAGCCATAACCTGATCCATTTTGATGTTAAGTTTTTTTAGCTAATTCAACAATGGCTACTCCCTTTATCGACATAGTCCAGAACAATATCAATGGATTCAAAACCAGTTGTCATAGCCTTAACACCAGGTACATTTTCATTGACCCAAGCTTCCCCAGCTTCCAGCGTTTCTTCTGTGAAGTTGGTTGTAAATTTGAAAATGTCATCTGTAATATCTTCCAGACCGGCTACTTTTTGGATATTTTCATTATAGTGCTGACTCACTTTTAAATAGGTCTCATCAACCGTATCTAGCACATAAGAGCCTTTTTTCCCCGTCAAGAGCAGTTTATTGACATCTACATAAGGTGAAGTTTGCAGCTTTTCAAAAGTCGTCAAATAAAACTCACGAGACATAGTCGCTTCATACAAGTCCTGACCTTGATACTCTACCAAACTGCCATTTTCAGCGATGAAAATAATGTCATCACGAACATCAGCAAATAATTTTTCTAAGGATAGAAATCCTCGACCCGAAGCCACTGCAAAGTAAATCCCTTTTTCCTTGTAGGAAGATAAGAGAGACTTGAGGCGGTCCATATCAAAGCGTCCATTCCCATCTAGGAAGGTTCCGTCCATATCCGTTGCTACTAGTTTAATCATAAAATCTTTCTTACTCCGATTAGTAAATCTACCTCCTATTATACCATAGATAACTAGAAAAAGGACTAGTCTATCAGCTTTGCTTCTCTTTTATCCTTCTCTACTAGCTAGTCGTGTTTCTAACTTTTAAAAAAGCTCGTAAAATTAAAATCGTGCAACTTTTTTCAGATAGTTTTAAAAGATTGATTTCATTACCTGTTTCCTTTATACTGGATAAAAAGGAGATTAGTATGTCAGAAACAAATCACGAAATTGATTCAAATTTTGCAGGTCGTTTAAATATCCTGCGTGCGGGTGTTCTTGGTGCTAATGATGGAATTATTTCCATTGCTGGTGTGGTTATCGGGGTTGCCAGTGCCACGAGCAATATCTGGATTATCTTTTTATCAGGTTTTGCGGCTATCTTAGCTGGTGCCTTTTCAATGGCTGGTGGAGAATATGTATCCGTTTCAACTCAAAAAGATACTGAGGAAGCAGCTGTTGCGCGAGAAAAACTCTTGCTAGACCAAGATTTGGAGCTAGCCAAAAAGTCCCTCTATGCTGCCTATATCCAAAATGGAGAATGCGAAACCTCTGCCCAGCTCTTGACAAATAAGGCCTTTCTTAAAAATCCACTCAAGGCTTTGGTAGAGGAAAAATATGGGATTGAGTATGAAGAATTTACCAATCCTTGGCACGCTGCCATTTCTAGCTTCGTTGCCTTTTTCCTTGGAAGTTTGCCTCCAATGCTCTCAGTAACCATTTTCCCAAGTGAATACCGCATCCCTGCTACTGTCCTGATTGTAGGAGTTTCACTCTTGATGACTGGCTACACAAGCGCCAAACTTGGAAAAGCCCCAACTAAAACAGCTATGATTCGGAACCTTGCTATTGGTCTTTTAACCATGGGAGTTACCTTTCTGCTAGGACAACTTTTCAGCATTTAGAATACAAGAAATACCTCGATTTTGAAGTCGAGGTATCTTTTTTTACATTTGCACAATCTTGCGATAGCTTCTAGAAGTAATCATGAAAATCAAGACATAGGCGACGAGGAAGATAGCGCAGATAGACAAGGTCACAGTCAACACCATAGTCGCATCCAGTACACCAATCACTTTTAGAATCAGACTAATCATATGGTAGGCAAAGGCGAGATGTAGGAAGGCAAAGAGCAAAGGAAGGAAGAATACAGTTAAAACCTGTTTGTTGATGGTTTGCTTGATTTGCTTTTGACCTAAACCGACTTTCTGCAAGATAATAAAGCGTTCACGGTCTTCATAACCTTCAGAAATTTGTTTGTAATAGATGACCAGAACGGTTCCGACCATAAAGATAATGGATAGGAAAATACCGATAAAGAAGACACCGCCAAAGAGGACACTCATTTGAGCACTAGCATCTGCTAGATTGCTACCATACACATAGCTACCTTCAGTGTTTAATTGAGTATTAAACTTTTGTAAGTATTTTTCATATTCTTCAGCGACCTTGAGTTGTTCTTCTTCACTGATATTTACATTCATACCACCGTAAAACTGATTATAGATAGCCGAATCTGGGAATTGGTCCAAAAAGGCTTGTAGATCAGGAACAACAAGGTAATTGTAATCAGCAGTCAAAATATTAAACTGATTTGGGACATGGTTGACAATGAAATCTTTAGTAAATTCTTCTTTGACAGAAAATTGATGATCATTTAGAGTTAGAGCTTTCTGTTCTTTAACTCTCTCATTCTTAGCAAAGAGTCCGACCTCATTTTCTGATAGAGACAGTTTTTGACCAGTCATAGTTTCATAATCTTTTTGGTCAAATACCATGAAAACTGTTGTAGGTTGGACACGGTTTTGTCCTTTTTCAAAAAGGGTTAACTTGGTTCCTTCTTGATTTGCAACACCAAAGTAAGTGTAACGAAGCACTTCTTTCTCTTTAATCTTATAACCTTTGTCGCTTGCAAACTGACTCAAGAGTTTGTCCAAGTCTTCTTTTTCAACATTTTGCCCTGAAACCCCAAAATCATGAGGATTTAGAACTTTTTTAAAGCTTTCTGAAGCATTGAAAATACTAGTCGCTGCTGACATGGTTACTAAAACCATTGTTGACAAGATAGCGATAGTTGCTAGTCCAACCGCATTTTTCTTCATACGGAAAAATCAAATTAGACACTGAGATCAGGTTATTTGGCTGGTAATAATATTTCTTGTTTTTCTTCAAGATTTGTAGGAAAACGGTAATCCCTGCGTTAAACAAGAGATAAGTTCCAAAGATAACCAGCAAAACAGCTAGGAAGAAGGTTGTTAAGGCTGTAAGAGGATCTTTTACCGTAAGGGCAAGATAATAGCCAATCCCTAAACTAATAGAACCAAGAATAGTTTGGAGAGGTAGGAAACGACCTTTTTTCTCTCCGCTTGCTTTCTCACGAGAGAGCTGGAGGGCATTCATACGGGCGATTCGAAGGGCATTCAGGAACATGAGTCCTAGGAAAATCAAACCAAAAACAAGAAGTACTGTAATGACAACTTTCATCTGGAAGGTAGCGACAAGTTCAACCTTTAATTTCATCAGTTTGAGTAGGAAAGCGAAAATCAACTTGTCAAACAAGGCTCCAATACCGATACCTGCTCCAACAGTTAAAATTCCAAATAGCACTAACTCCTTAAAGGTCATACTGATCAGGTGACGTTTCTCCAAGCCTAACATGCCATAAATTCCCAGTTCCTTGGAACGGTTTTTCATAACAAAACTATTGGCATAGAGGACGATAATAGCTGACGCAAGGGTGACGACAAACATACCAAATCCAAGAGTAGCTTGAATCGTTTCCCCTCCACGAATTTCTGCAATCTTGGGATTGAAGGTTAGGGAGTAAAAGAGATAGGTGACGGTGACTGCCAAGAGAACAGCCAGCGCAAAAGGGTAATAGAGTTTGCGGTTTTTAATCAAGTTCGATACCGCTAACTTATTGGTTAATCGAAACATACTAATTCACCTCGCTTGCCATGACAGTCAAGGTATCAGAAATTTCTTGGAACATCTGACGGTCTGTTTTTTCTCCACGGTAGATTTGGTTGTAAAGAATGCCGTCCTTGATAAAGAGAACGCGCTTAGCCCTACTAGCTGCCGCCGTTGAGTGGGTTACCATGAGAATGGTTTGACCACGCTCATTGATTTCATCAAAGACATCAAGAAGAGCTGCAGAGGACTTGGAGTCAAGGGCTCCTGTTGGCTCGTCCGCAAGTAGAATTTCAGGTTCTGTGATGATGGCGCGGGCTACTGCTACACGCTGTTTCTGCCCACCAGAGATTTCATAAGGGTATTTCTCTTGCAATTGATTGATACCTAGATTCTCAGCTGTTACCACCAATTTCTTCATCATTTCCGTAATGGGTCTTCTTGATAAAACTAAGGGAAGCAAGATATTGTCCTTAACAGATAAGGTATCTAGCAAGTTAAAATCTTGGAAGACAAATCCTAGCTTTTCTCGACGGAAGCTAGAAGCCTGTGAATTTTTGATGGTTGCGGTGTCTGTTCCATTCAGGTAAACCTGACCACGACTTGGTTTATCCAGCATAGCTAGGATATTGAGAAGAGTTGATTTACCAGAACCAGACTCACCCATGATGGCAACGTAGTCACCCTTTTCTACGGTAAAGTGAATATCCTTGAGGGCCTCTACTTGGTTGCCATGAAAACGAGTTTTATAAATTTTTTGAACGTGTTTTACATCTAAAAGTGTCATGAGAATCTCCTTTCTTAATATCCCATCAAATGAAATGTCTCTTGTAGCATAGCGCATCCTAGCTGAACGCGCTCGATATCTTTTTGGCTTGGTTTTCTAGTTTTCTTCTGTAAGATTTGTTTCATGATGTTACTCCTTTGTTCTTTCTGAGTCTAGTTTACATCAAAAAAAGACCGCTTGCCATAGCCTAACCTTACAAAAGAGACTTTAATCTTACATTTTTGTAAGATTGGGTGGAATGTAGACATTATATTAAAACTATTTTACCATAAAAAGAAAGTAAGAAGAAAACCCTTGCAGATGCAAGGGTTAGAGGTTAGTTATCTTTCTGATTACGCCTAGAAATGATAAATTTATCTATGAAGAGGAAGTGGAAAAGAAACAAAGGAATTGCTAAAATACAACCTTCTTCTGAAAAATCCTGTTTCGTTAAGTGGTATAAGTAATTATTGGTTGATAGAAAATTAGCAATCAAAATAAACAAAATCCAGAATGTGTCTGTCCATTTATAGTTTTTAAAGTATTTCCTAAGCATGCTACTACCTTCTTTCCATTCATAATCATGTAGCAAAAGCTTTGTTACCTATTGATTTACCTCACCAAAACCATCCATCATTGTCTTCAATAGCTTGGGCTTCTTTGCGTTTGCGTGGACCTGTTCCATACATTTCCTCTTCAATGTCTTCCTTAATTGGGAGAATAGAAGCAAGAATGACATAAATAATGACACCTACTCCGAAGTTTGCAATAGTAAAAATTGCAAATAGGAAGCGAACAAGGGTAACATCAAAGCTCCACTTGTCTGACAGACCTGCTAGAACTCCTGAAATCATGCGATTTCGTCTCATTTTATAAAAATTTACTATTCATGATATTTCCTCTTTTTACTAGTTTAGACATAGTATATCACGGGTAGGCTCGGCTTTCATCAGTCCTCAGGCTGATTTATCAGTAGCAACTTACCTCGACAAAGTCCACACCGATAGCGTTTGGTATCAATCCTCCGCTTGCGATGATAGCATTGTTGGCAGGATTGACAACGATAGATCTTGAGTGGTTTGGAGTTGCTATTTGGCAAGGTTGGTACAAATCGTAAACCATCTACTTCTTTTTAAAAAGTTCTTTGAAGTCTTGATCCTTATGCTGATAACCTCTTCCTTCAAAATAAAGATGATAATGGCAGAGCTCATGGCGGACAATTTTTCGAAAAATATCTAAACCCAGTTCTTGATAGACTTTGGGGTTAAAATCCAAATGCCCATCCTTAGGGAAGAATCGACCACCTGTCGAACGTAGACGATTATTCCACTGAGCTTGGTGTTTAAAATATCTCCCAAAGTCCTCTTGCGATACGAGTTGAACATACTCAGTCAGATTCATTTGGAGCTAGAAGCGACAGATTGACTTTTTCCCGTTCAGTATCGATTTTCTTGACCCAAACCGTTACTAAGTCACCAACTGATACCACTTGGCTAGGGTGTTTGATAAATTTACGACTCATGTGGGAAATATGGACGAGACCGTCCTCGTGAATCCCGATGTCAACGAAGGCACCGAAGTCAACGACGTTACGCACCACACCTTCTAGCTTCTGACCAACCACTAAGTCTTTGATATCTAGGACATCTTGGCGAAGCACAGGTGCATCAAAGGAATCACGAAAATCTCGACCTGGTTTGAGAAGATCTGCAATGATATCTTTAAGGGTTTCTGGACCAAGGTCTAGCTCTTGCGCCATCTCTGTGATTGAAACGGATTTTAATTTTGTTTGAGCTTCTTCAGTCAAGTCCTTGATATCTAAACGCTTAAAGAGTTCTTTAACAGCAGCATAATTTTCAGGATGAACTCCTGTATTATCAAGAATATTGCTGCTTTCTGGTATTCGAAGGAAACCAGCTGCCTGTTCAAAAGCCTTGGCTCCCAGACGAGGTACTTTCTTGATTTGGGCGCGTGAAGTGATTTTTCCTTCTTCTTCACGGTATTTGACAATATTTTCAGAGATGGTTTTGTTGAGTCCAGCTACGTGGGAAAGAAGGGCTGGGCTAGCCGTATTGATATTGACACCGACTTGGTTAACTACAGTTTCTACAACAAAGTCTAGACTTTCAGATAATTTTTTCTGGCTAACATCATGTTGGTACTGCCCTACCCCAATAGATTTGGGATCAATTTTAACTAATTCAGCAAGGGGATCTTGCAAGCGACGGGCGATAGAAATAGCAGAGCGCTTTTCAACGGTCAAGTCTGGAAACTCCTGACGAGCAAGCTCACTGGCAGAATAGACCGAAGCACCGCTCTCATTGACGATGACATAGCTGACTTCTGGAAAATCTTTAAGAACTTCCGCCACGAAAGCTTCACTTTCACGACTGGCCGTTCCGTTTCCGATGGCAATGATTTCCACGCCGTATTGACCAATCAAGTCTGACAAATCTTTCTTGGCTTCTTCGATTTGACGAGCTGATGCTGGTTTGACAGGATAAATGACCTGAGTTGTCAGCATTTTACCTGTGGTATCGACCACTGCTAGCTTGGCACCTGTACGAAAGGCAGGGTCAAATCCCAGAACTACGCGCCCTTTCAATGGAGCAACCAAGAGGAGATTGCGCAGGTTGTCAGAAAAGAGTTGAATAGCTCCTTCTTCTGCCTTTTTCAGTTAATTCTGTCCGAATTCGTCGTTCGATAGCAGGCAAGACTTTTTTCTTAACTGACTGTTGAACAACATCATCTATATAGGCGTTTTTCACCTTGAAACGAGCTGCAAAGAAGGCAAGAATTCGGTCCGTCGCATGTTCAAAACCGACTTTCAAGACACCGAGCTTCTCCCCACGATTGAGGGCCAAGGTACGATAGCCTTGCATATTTCCAACTATCTCTGAAAAATCATAATAAATCTGAAACACCTGCTTTTCATCAAGACTTTCATCCTTGACTTGAGAAGTGAGTTTAGAGTGTCTCAGCACCTCCTGATAAGTCATGGCGCGCAAGGTAACATCCTCCGACAAGGCTTCTACCAAAATATCAACTGCACCAGACAAGGCTTCCTTACCAGTCGCAAATCCTTCACAGACGAACTTCTCAGCTTCTTTCTCTAGGTCAGCTACATTCTGCAAGATTAAGCGAGCAAGCGGAAAGAGACCCGCTTCACGAGCAATGGTTGCCTTAGTCCGACGTTTTTCCTTAAAGGGCAAGTAAAGTTCTTCAACATCGGCTAATTTTTCAGCAGCAAGGATGGCTTCCTCCAATTCTTTCGTTAGCTTGCCTTGTTCTTGGATTTTGGCTAGAACAGCTTCCTTACGGTCGTTGAGATTAGTCAGACTTTTATCCAAGTCAATAATGGCCTTGATAGCCACTTCATCAAGACTACCAGTCATGTCCTTGCGATAACGCGCTATAAAGGGAATAGTTGCCCCTTCAGCTGTTAAAGACAAGACAGTATCAATTTGTTTTAAGGTCACACCCAAATCTTGGGAAATTTTTAAATATTTTTTATCCATAAACCTATTATACCACAAGGCATGAAACAAGAAAGCTTTCTATCCAACACTCTTTTTATTCTATCTGATATCAAATTAAAAAAAGAATCCATTTCCACAAAAATAATAGTATAATAGAACTATAATTTAGAAATGAGGTATAACCATGGCTGTAAAATTTAATAGACGAGATGATTTAGATAAGATGTTTGAGGAATTTGCCAAACTCCCTGATTTAGACCAAGTCAAATTCCCTGATGACAAAGAGAAAAAAAGCCAAAGAAGAAAAAGAAAAGAAAAAAACTAGATGAGTATTTTCCATCAATTACCTTCTAGTGTGCTTCAAGCTGGAGCCATTTTCCTCTCCATTATCATTGAGGCTTTGCCTTTCGTTCTAATCGGAAGTATTCTCTCAGGAGTGATTGAAGTCTATATCACACCTGATAAAGTTTATGGACTTCTCCCTCGAAATCGTTGGGGAGAATCTTTTTTTGGGACATTTATTGGCTTTCTTTTCCCTTCTTGTGAATGTGGAATTGTTCCCATTATCAATCGTTTTTTTGGAAAAAGAATGTGCCTAGTTATACTGCAGTACCTTTTCTGGTAACAGCACCCGTTATCAATCCTATCGTTCTTTTGGCGACTTTTTTTCTGCTTTCGGAAATTCTTTTCAAGTTGCTTTTTTTACGAGCTTTGGGATCTATTTTCATAGCTCTGATTTTTGGGGATTTTTCTGGGATTTTTCTGGAAAGAAACAATTCAGAAAGAAAAATCGTATGACTTGTCATGAGCATGATTTTTTTCTCATCTAAGTCCCAGTAAAAAAAGTATTTCAAGTTTTTGTACAAGCAATCGACGAGTTTTTTGATATGGGGCCATATCTAGTCTTTGGTTGCCTCTTTGCTGCGATTATTCAGGTCTATGTTCCAACTCGTATTCTAACATCTGTTAGCTCCAGTCCACTGCTTGCTATTCCACTTTTAATGCTTTTGGCCTTCCTGCTCTCCCTTTGTAGTGAGGCAGATGCTTTCATTGGAGCCTCTCTCCTGTCTAGTTTTGGACTTGCTCCTGTAGTCGCTTTTCTCGTGATTGGTCCTATGTTAGATGTCAAAAACCTTCTGATGATGAAGAATTACTTAAAAGCTCCCTTCGTCGGTCGCTTTATCATCATCGTAAGTCTAGTTGTATTTTTCTATTCCCTTTTCCTTGGAGTCTTTTTATGATTCGATTTTTAGTTTTAATTTCTTACTTTGGGATGACCTTCTATCTCCATCTTACAGGTAAGCTAAACCAATACATCAACATGCACTACTCTTATCTGGCCTACATTTCCATGGTACTTTGCTTTATTTTTGCAATCATCCAGCTGTATATCTGGATGAAGCAAGTTAAAACCCACAGTCATCTGAACAGCCGATTAGCCAAGGTGACGAGTATTGCTCTTCTGGCCATTCCAATTGTCGTAGGCTTAACTTTCCCAACTGTTAGCTTAGATTCTCAAACTGTTTCTGCTAAAGGCTATCACTTTCCCTTATCGGATGGTACCAATCTAGCCATCCAAGCCAGCGAAGGAACCAGGAGCCAATATTTAAAGCCTGATACCAGCTCTTATTTCTCAAAATCGGCCTATGAGAAGGAAATGCGAGCTACAGCAGATACCTATTTGGCACAAGATCAGATCCTCATCACCGATGAAAATTATATGGAAGTTATGGAAGCAATCTATGACTATCCAAGTGAATTTGAAGGAAAGACCATCCAATTTACAGGCTTTGTCTACAAGGATCCTATTCATGAAAATAGCCAATTTCTTTTTCGTTTTGGGATTATCCATTGTATCGCAGATTCTGGTGTTTACGGTCTTTTGACCAAAGGGAATACACGTCAATATGAAAATAACACTTGGATTACAGCTAAAGGGAAGCTAATCAACTATTATCACAAAGAACTCAAACAAAAACTTCCAACCCTTGAAGTTGAAAGTTTTACAAAAGTTGATAAACCAGAAAATCCCTATGTTTACAGAGCCTTTTAAAAAGAACCTGAGATATGAAATCTCAGGCTCTTTTACTATTTGAATCAAAAGCTGTATCTAAAGAGATTTGAAATTATTTTTCATCTTCTCTTTTTCTTACGAGCTACCAATCCAAATCCACTCAAGGCTCCTAGAAGTCCAAGTGTTGCTAAATCAGCATGATCATTTGTACCAGTATTTGGAAGTTCATTTTGACCATCCGCATACTTAGGTGTGTTAGATTCAGACTGTTCATTTGGTCCTTCTGGTTGTACAGGAACAACCGGAGTTGGTGTTGGAGTTGGTTTTTCTGGAGTTACCGGTACGTACTTGATTGGCGTATCTTGAGTTGGATCTGCCGGTACATCTGGTACTTCATATCCTTTAGTTGGATCTTTCGGATCAACTGGTTTCAATGGATTTCCATTTGGATCTACAGGGATAAATCCTGGTACGTGTGGTACTTTTGGCTTATCTGTTCCTGGTTTCGTTGGATCTGTTGGATCATTTGGATATGTGATTGGAGGAACTGGAGTTGCTCCTTCTGGTACTTTCGGTACCCATGAACCAAGTTTGTCGTAAACGACTGTTTGTGTTATGTTCATTCCTGCTGTTGCTTTGATATCTTCTTGAGAAACATCGATATCTCCGCCACGAGCGATGTATCCATCCACTTTCGGTAACTTGTTACCATCTAAGATAGTATCGTCACCTACTACTGTCCAGTTACCGTAAATGATTTCTCCAGTTACTAGGTTCACTTTAGCGCTACGTTTGAACTTGATCGTTTCAGTGTGAGTAGCTGCTACTTCTTTTCCGTTTGATCTACATAAGTGATCGTACGAGTTGCAGTTGTTTCTGTAACTAGATCTTTCACTGATTCAGGCCATACTGGGCTGTTTGGATCTTCAGGGAATACTGGTTTTCCTGGTTCTGGTGTAGATGGTGTTACTGGTTTCAGTGGGTTGTTTGGTCCTACTGGTTTCGTTGGATCAGTTGGCACCTGTGGCTTATCAGGGCTGTTTGGATCTGTAGGTACGATCAGTGGAGTAACTTTAACGTTGAAGATTTGATCTTTATCTTTATCGTTGTCGAATACTCTATCTGTATCTGCTGAAGGGTAATCGTTGCTTATTACAACGTAACCTCTCTGAACAAGTTCTCTAATCTTGTTTTCTACTTCACCAGACTTAGTGAATTTAGATCCTGAATCTCCTTGATCTACTACTGGATCAGATACTACTTTACCATTGTTATCTACGAAGTTAGTGATAGCTTTTTGCTTATCAGTTACGTAGTAGATTGGTGTATCTTTACTTGGGTCTGTTGGTACTGGTGGTACTTCATATCCTTTCGTTGGATCATTTGGATCCACTGGTTTCAACGGTTGACCTTCTGGATCTACAGGGATAAATCCTGGTATGTGTGGTACACGTGGTTTATCTGTTCCTGGTTTCGTTGGATCTGTTGGATCGTTTGGATATGTGATTGACGGAACTGGAGTTGCTCCTTCTGGTACTTTCGGTATCCATGAACCAAGTTTAACATAAACTACTTTGATCGTTTCATCTTTAGAAATTTCAGTTAAACCAGTAGTTTCTACAACTTTAGAACCATCTGCTGCTACAAGTCCACCTTGTGTATCTTGGTTAGCTTTCAGAACATATCCTTGAACTACTGGTGATACTACTTCATCAAATGTAGTGTCATTAGATGTCCAAGCTACATTAGAATTAACAATTTCACGTGTTACAACATTAACTTGTAATTCACGAGTAAATGTGACTTTATCCGTTATATCAGAAGTAACTTTATGATCATTTTCATCAACATATGAAATTGTACGAGTAACATGTTTAGTTGTTTCTAACTTGTCGATTAATTCTTTTGTCCATTTTGGTCCCTTTGGATTATTTGGATCAATTGGCTGACCAGGTTTTGGTGTATTTGGATCGTTCGGATTCTTAGGATCAAATGGTTTCACTGTGATGATTTTTGCTTTTACTGTTACTTTAAAGTTTTGATCAACAGTTGTATTGTTATCAAAGTTCTTATCTGTAGCAGTTGTGAATCCGTCGCTTACTAATTCATATCCAAGTACTTTCAAGTCTTCAAGTTTTGTAGTTGTTGTGTAATTGATTACTTCTCCAGATTTACCTGTTAGTTCATCTGTATGAAGTACTGTATTTGTTCCTTCAACAACATACGTTACTGTTGCTTTTTGAGTATCTTGTACAACGACTGGTGGTTTCTTAGCTTCCACAGTTACATAATAAACTTGAGAGATGCCATTTTCCCCTTTATCATCGACATTATCAAATACTCGATGATCTTCATCTGGATATGGATTTTGATTAGCTTTATTTTCGATAATAGTATAGCCATCCGTTTTCAACTTATTGATAATATCCGTTACTTCATTAGCTTTAGTAAACTTAGTACCCGCATTTCCTGCTTCTACAATTGAAGTATAAACAGGTTTCCATCAACATCCACAAAGTGAACAACTGCTACTTGTGTTGTATCCGTAATGACATTCTTTTTATAAATCACTACTTCTTCAAAATCCATAGCTGTTGCCGATACTTCCTTAGCTGGAACAACAGTAGTACCAGGTGCTGCTCCTACAACAGCTGCTGGATAGTTATTGATAGTTGGTGAAGTTACTGCTTCGAATGTTTGATTTGCTGACCAATCTCCGTAAGTAATTTCTCCTGTTACTACATTAATCTTACCTGAACGAGTGAATGTAAGTGTCTTCACTTTCTTATCCGCTACATCTGTAAGTTTGTCAGCTGGTACTTCTGTTCCATCTTCGTAAACATACTTAATTGTACGTGTTACTTCTTCTTGAACTTTTACAGCCTTGATTAAGTCTTCCGTCCATTTTGGTCCTGATGGATTTTGTGGATCGATTGGTGTTACTCCTGGTGTTGGTTTTGGATTTTCATTACTTTCCGGTTTAGTTGGATCAAATGATGGTACATCCACTACCGTAGCTTTCACTTTAACAACAAATTCTTGATCTGCTGCAGGATCGTAATCAAATGTTGTATTGTTTACACCTTCTCCTGGGTTTGCAAATCCATTCGATACTAGAGTATAACCTTTATCTTGTAATTTCTTAATAGTTGCTGCTACAGTATCTGTAGTAAGAGTGGCGAAGTTGTCACCTGACTTACCGATTTCTACTAAGTCTGCAGCTACACCTGGTGCAATGATTGTATCAGTATTTGTAGGATCAACTTCTACAAACTTAATAGTTGCACGTTGTTCACCTTGTACATAGAATACATCAACTGAGTAATCCGCTGCTAATGGATCGATTGCATCTGTTCTATCAATAGAAACTTTATCTGCTAAGTAACCATTAATCATTGACGATGTCACTTTATTAAAGGCATTATCAGATAGTTTTTCAGCCTCAGTTAATGGTTCATTTGTCGGTAAGTTCGTTGCCGTACTTCCAAGAGCAATCCATGAACCAAAGTTCACAACAGATATTTTATTTTTAATTGTTGCTAATGGTGTTAATTCGGCTTGTGCTGCTGCTTCTGCCTCTTGTGCTTCCATTAATTTTTGTTGAGCTGCTACTTTTTCTTCTTGAGAAGCAGTTGTACTTGCTAATACGGCTTCAGCTTCTTTCATCGCTTTTTGAGCTGTTGCTAATTTTATCTCAATTGGTCTGATTTGTTGAGAAGCTTCTTTTACTTTAGCAATTACTGCATCATAGTACGCTTGGCGAGCTGCTTGTTTTGCTGCATCAGTAGTTAGTGGACGGTTTTGGATATCCGTATTTTTCGTTTCTTCAGCTTCTTTAGTATCCTTTAATGTATCTGCATCATTTTGAGCAATTTCAAGTTTCTTTTTAGCAATGGAAACTTGTTCTGCAGCTTCTTTTTGCATCTACTAAAGATTCACTCAATTTAGTAAGCGCCGTTGCTTTATCTTCTTCTGTAGAAGTTGTCTCTTTTACTTTTGCTTCATATTCAGCTTTTGCAATTTCAACTTTAAGATTTTTTGAATCTAATAATTGTTGTGCTTCTACTACTTTCTTCGCTAAATCTGCATTATTTGCAGCTAAGTAGTTTGTTCTAGCTGCATCACGATTACTTAGTGCATTATCATAAGCTGTTTGTGCTGCTTGAACAGCTTCTTGTGCCGCTGTTTTTGCGTCTTGTTGAGTCTTTGTAGCATCCACTGCAAGAATAATTGCCGCACTTGCTTTCTTTGCATCTAATAATGCTCTTTCAGCAATTACAAGAGCTTTTTCTGCAGTAGATAATGCTGTTGCCGTAGTTACATCTTCTTTTACTAATTCTAATGCATCCGTATATGCTTTATTAGATTGTTCATATGCTCTCTGCGCATCATCTTTTTCTTTTTGTGTAGCTTTAGTATTTTCGGCATTAAATATGGCTGTTTCAGCGGGGAATTCTTTAGCTGCTAAAGCCATATCAATTGTAATTTCACGTCTGAAGTTTAATGTTTCTTTTACAGATTCTGCTGCTTTAGAATCATCTTTCTTATATTTATAGTTAATGGTACGTGTGACGCTTTCTTCTTCAATCTTAGCACCTGTATCACGTTTATGTCCTAAGAATACATAGAACGTTTGATTTTGTGGTTTTTCACCTGGCTTTTCAGAATCTTCAACAGATTCTTCGTCGAACTTACGTCCACCTACAATACGAACACCATTATCATCATTTGTAAATCCATCACGTTTTAATTCATAGCCCATTGCTTCGTACTTAGCAATTGTTGCAGCAGTTGAATATTTAATCCGCGTAGCTGATTCACCATTTAATTCTTCTTTCTTGACAACAGAACTATCTCCAGCAACTGTCGCTGCTTTACTTTCCATTGTAGAGCCAGTATGTGTTTCTAAGATTCCTTGCTTGTCATTATTAGTAGCATCCATATCAATATAAACAACACGAGCTACTTGTTTATCCGCTTTATAGTAAACATATACATCAAAATCATCTCGATTATCTGCCGTTACAGCGGACACTAAAGGATCATAGGCTCCTACATCTTTTGTATTTACTTCCCCATCTTTAATCGTTGGCGTATAAATTCCTACAGGAGTACTATTTGTAGAGCGTACATGAGTTTGAACTCCATTTTGCTCTTTCTTCGTATATTCATTAACTGGTAATTGTACTTCAGCAGTATACCCTTTAATTGTTGGAGAAATAATACTGGTAAACATATCATTTTCTGGATTGATTGGTTTCCATGCTCCAATAATGATATCTCCCTCTTCTAAAACTGTTCCAGCCTTAATAACATCTCCTGCCTCTACTGTATCTACCATTTTAATAATTTTTGTAACTTCACCAGTTTGCTCATTTTTCTCATAACGCTCAACAGGAACATCTACCGTAAGTAAAGGAGTTGAAACTCCAACTGTAATATCTTTATCAATTGGACCTTTTTTTGATACTATAGTATAATCTCGCTTATACGATAATGTTTGTTCATTGACAACTGGTTTACCATCAATTCTTAGGATACTTGTTTTATCCTTAGGTGCAGTCGTCTTATCTCCTTCATATACGTAATGAATTTTACGCGTTATAGTAGCTGTCGACTTTGGAGTTACAATTGGTACATATCTGACTATCCCATAATCTGTTCCGTATTCTTTTGTTACTTTATCAGGATTTTCTGTTGTAGGATAGTCTATATCTCCTTGTCTAATTGTGACCCCTATTCCGACACCTACAAAATTTGGATCAGGAGTAAAGACTATTTCTGCATCTTCATAAATCTTTTCACCTTTTTCATTTATTTTAAATCTAGATTTAAGTGTATAAGTTCCTTCATTTTCAATAACAATTTCTGCAGGATATACTACTCCATCAATAACCTCTTCTTCAGGCCGAACCAAAGTATATTTACGATTAGTTCCCAAAAATTCATCAGTTTCTGGATTTAAAAAGTATGAAGATGGAAGAGATATTCCATTCAAACTATTTGAGTCAGTTTTTTCTCCTTTTATTTTAGTTCCTTTTGGAATAACATTTCTATAATTTACATATGTGTTACGACCAATTGTAATTGTATCACCCTATAGTCCCAAGTAATTTATTAATATCGGTATTTGAGTATAGTCTTGGAGTATTAGTTGAAGTCACTTTAGGAATGATATCACCTTTTTGCAAAGTAACAGTCCATGTTGTTACTTGATTTTCATCAACAATTTCTAATGGCGTAACAAGTTGATCTCCAGTTTGTAATCTTCCTCCAGCTGGTACAATTACCTCTACTCCATTACGAAGTACAGTAACTGGTGCAGAAGTTGTTGGAGCTGTTCCTTCAAGAACTGAACCAACAGGTACTTTCATGAAATTTCCAACTGTTCCTCTATCAATCAACATATCATATACTCGAACACCTCCCAATCCTGTTATCTCAAAGGGATTCTTCTGCGTTAAAATACTGTTACGAGGTATTCTTGCTAGTGGTTGGAATATTTCTGTTTCGCCGTTTTCATAAGTAAGAATCGTTTTCTCACGTACTTTTGTATCATAAAGATATCTTCTCCCTGGAATAACAAATGTCGGTTTCTTCGTTTTATCAATTAATGGAAGATCTTTACTAATTTTTTCCAATTCTGATTCTTCACTCTTACCATTTGTCATCGTTCTATGCACTGAAAATTTTAAAATAGCAGACTGTTTTTTTCCTTGTTCATCTGTTGTAGAAACTTCATTATCAACTGGTTTAATATCTACTACCGTTGGTATGAAGATAGAGTCCATCGACAATCTTCCGTTGATTTCTTTATTAACATTTTCAGTAATTCTATCTTTTTCAGAAAGATTTGGATCTTTTTTCGCTTGCTCAATTGTTGTAGCAGTCAATTCCCAACCAGTTGAGTTTCTATTTTTATCCCATGCACGAATTGCGACACCTTTAGCAGTTCCAACATAGCCTAATTCAGGTGTAAAAGTCACTTTAGTATATCTTAAACCACCTGGTCCATCTATATTTCTACCATCTTGGCTTTCTGGATTTAGAGTATAGACCCCAACTTTTTTACCATCTTTATCGTACTCAGTATATTCAGAAGTTAAATACTCAGATTTACCACTATTATGATTAGTCACTTTAATAGCTGTTGCAAGCGTATGACCAGCAGCATCTTTTAAAATTACTTCTTTACCACCATATACCGTAGTACCATTTAATGTAATATTGACATCTTTTCCTGTTTCTTCTGTTGATGCAACTGAAGATTCCGTAATTACAAATTTGGGTGCAATTGTAGTTTCTATTTGATTCCAATCTTTATAATTAGAATCTTTGTCTTACCTTGTGCTGCAAACATTGCATTCGTTGGTATATTTAGTTCTTGTTTTTGACCTTGATATCCTTTAGAAAAGTTTCTAATCCCTCTTGGGAAATGAACTACATGTGTTAAGAAATCTTCTACTTCCCCTGATGAAGCAATTCCTGTAGGAGATAATATTTCTTTTTCATCTAGTCCAATACGCACACGGACGCCGATACTATCTATTGAAGTTGTTAATAATTGCGGTGTGTTTTTAAATGAAATGTTAACCGTACCATCTTCTTGTACATGCAGTACTTCTGATGATTCAAATTGATCAAATTTACCATTATTATTAAAGTCTACCCATGCACGAACATAGGCACTATCATTATTAACCCCACGGTGAACTTTAATACCTTCTAATACATATTCACTATCTGTTGCTTGTCGAAGTGTATATTCTCTAATGCCTGTTTTTCCATCAATTAATTGAGCTTCTCCTTCATCAGGTAATGCCCCAATACTAACAGTTTGAGAAGCCGCATTAAATAATCCTCGAACTGGAATATCATCTAGATTATTGGTATTCTTTCCTTCTTTCGGTTTATTAATCGAAACAATATCTCCTTGTTTAAGAGCAATTGTTTCAACTGAAGATTTACGAATAACCCAAACACCATCAACCTTATCCAGTGTTCCCGTATCTCCTAGACCATTTGAGATTTTATCTCCAATTTTCACACCAATCTCTTCATATTTTTCTGTATGAACAAGATCATCTAATAGCCATAAACCATTTGGATCTGAAGCTGTACTACGAAAATCTGGATCTCCTGGTTGATCTCCTAAATAAGGCTGAGTAGCAGTTACTTGCTGCCCATTTTTTTCTTTATTAAAATCACCAATAGCGTGGAGCGCTTCTCCATATGATTCTGGAGCATCTCCACCATCATAAATCATAAATCCAAAAGTACCTGCTTGGGCTCCAAGAGAATTTAAATACAACGAAAGTGTTTTAACATTTTGAGAAAAAGCAATTGGTAAAGAATGTACCCCACTTAGAGAAGTTTTATTCGGACCAAATGTATGTGTACCATATACTGTAGGATTTCCAGTTTCATCAAGATTTACCCATTCTTTAGGATTATACCCACCACTGGTAAGACCTGATAACTGATTCTCATTCATCGGTACAGCAGGTCTAGCTGTTCTAGCATCAATATCTCTCTGCTGATTTACCTCCATAAATGACTTCCACTTTGTACCATCTGTTACAAATTGTACGACTTCACCGTCATTGGCTTCTTCAGCATCTGCTGCAATAACATTGACATCTACCGGGCGACTATTATAAGTAGCAGAAAGTGCAAATGTTATACCCACATTAGCCGTATCCCGAGATGGTGAAAAGGCTGTTAACATTTCACTGCCATCTGGATTAGTTGTTTGAAAACCAGCCTTTCTTAAATATGACCATTGCTTATCCTGAGCTGTTAATAAAACATCGGCTCTTCTATCATTTCCAACTTTATTAAGCAGTGGACCTCCAGCATCTTGACGGAGAGAATTAATTGGTCCTGCTTCCGTTCTTTTTGGATCTGTTTTTACATCTTTTGGAGCTAATTTCATGACAGTTGCTGTTAAAACATATCCCTTAACTTTCGTTTTAACATTAAACTTCATTCCCTCTTGTAAAACTTCATATAATTCATGGTTATTTTGTGCATTACCATCAAAATATAAATGTTCTACATATTTAGCAATTCCTGAATTCAAGAATTTCTCATCGGTTGTTAATCCCTTAGTACCATCCGTGTATGTAACATCACGTACCATAGTGATTTTCCCTTCAACCTGATCTCCATTCGGATAGGTTAAAGTTCTTGTAATCGGTTGTGCTAACTTTCTAGCTTCTCCTACAACAGTACCATCTGCATAGGTAATCGTTGAAGAAGCAAAGTCGAACCAGTTAATACTATACTTTAATTGCTCTAGATTTTTTGTACCTGAAGTTCCGACAATCACATCACCTGAAATAATTCGTGTTTCAACACCATTTACGGTTACAACAACATTACCAGTTACTCCTCTTCCACTTGCCTCTACACGAATCATAGACGGATCCGTAATACTTGGATTCGTATTCATAATTTCATGTTTAATAGCTGCAATTTCTTCTTCTGATAAATGATCTAAGTTTTGAACCGGTGTTTTAGTTCTAGGCGGTATAATGAGGTTATTTTGGGATGTTGGTTCACCTGATAGCACCGCTTCGATTTTACCTGCATGACCACCACGTTTCATTTCTGTATAAACAGCTTCAATGGCAGATGAAATGCGATTAAATTGATTATCTAATTCAATTTTTGTGATTTTTCCAGTTTCAAGAGATTTCTGTACAGAAGCAATTTCAGCTTTGGCTGATGCTACCGCAACTGCAATAGCTTCTTTCCTAACCTTATCTTCCACTTTCTTTTCTGCGAAATTAGAGGCAGTAGCATTCAGAACTTCTGCTTCTGATGTTAGTTGAGTAAGAGTTGTTTTAAGAGAAGCGACATCATTTTTATTCATATCTGTGTTCGCTACATTCTCTAATTGTTTAACTTCTTGTTTCTCGTCAGCTACTTTTTTATCTTGGTTATTTTTTGCTTTTTCAACTTGTTTATCTGAGGTTTCAGTAGAAGACTTTGGTAAAGCTTCTGTTCCAATCTCTGATTTATCTACAGTTTTGATATCTCCTTTCTCAGTCTCCTTTTCAGAAACAGGCTTCAAAACTGATGCTGGATCACGTTCAGATTTTGTTTCAACAAGAACTTCTGATTTGGCAGTAGTAACAGGAATTGAGCTATCTGTTGATAAATTTTTTTCCGGATTATCAGCTACTAGTTCACCATTTAGAGTCTTTCCTGTCTCTTCAGCTTTTACTACTCCTTGAGAATGTCCAAGAATCAGAGCAGTACCTAGAAGGACACTCGCTGCTCCAAAATGGTACTTACGAATAGAGAAACGTTGACTTAAACCGTACCAGTCAAAAGATTTATTTTTAAACCGTCTCTTGTAATTTTTTTCATTTTAAATTTCCTTTATTTTTTTATAAGCAAAAATTCATAATTGCATACCTATATTTTAACAAATAATACATATATTCGTCAATTTGTTTTTTTAACCAATTTCCCTTGATAATTCAGTGTTTTTTTACTTTGATTTATCTAATTAGAATCATTTGTATTTTTTTACAATGTTAATATATTATAAACTCTTTCCTTTCCTTTCCTTTCCTTTCCTTTCCTTTCCTTTCCTTTCCTTTCCTTTTTATCTACTTGTTTTATGATTTATTATATATTTATATAGAATCCATAAATACTTTGATTGATAAAACTTTTGCTGAATAAAAATGTGAAAAATATGACAGAATTGAATGCATTATGTTTATAATTTATCTTAACTTTATCCAAAATTATTTCTAAATTTTCTTAGGTAGATATTTTATTCTTTAACTAAATTTAAATTTCAAATAACTATAATACTTTAGTTTTCGCGACTTTGAAAACTTCAAAAAACGCATTTTCATTGCTCTAAACATCAAAAAAAGAAAGGACAAAATCTGTCCTTTCTCGATCTTACCTTTTCTTCAACCCACTGCAGTTGACGAAGAGCCCTGTTTTTCGCTAAGATAATGGAAAACATATATCATGCTCTAAACCCTTCTAATCCTCCGTCTTCCAAGAGCGAGCGATTTTTTCATCCTTTTCAAGTTGGTCAACGAGTTCTTCGACGGATTCAAATTTGACCATTCCACGCACTCGATCAAGCCAATAAACAGTCACTGTTTCACCATAAATATCTTCAGAAAAATCAAAAATGTTGACCTCAAAACGCGATTCTTCTCCATCAAAAGTAACATTTTTCCCTACACTAGCCATCCCACGATACTTCTGACGTTGAACTTCTATATCAACAACATAGACACCATCCGCTGGCATATAGGTTCTATCTTTCAAGACCAAATTAGCTGTAGGATAGCCAATCGTACGACCTCTAGCATTACCATGGACAACCATACCTCGAGAAGGTAATGGATTCCCAAGCAAATGAGATACTTCCTTTACATTACCGTCTAAGATAGCCTGACGAATACGAGTAGAACTGATCTTGCCCTTTTCATCCTCCACAGGCGGAACAATAATGACTTCACCATCAAAATAGTCCTTCAGGTCATCTGCACTTTTATTGTCAGAACCAAAAGTATAGTCAAATCCTGCTACGATAATAGCTGGTTTTAAGGCCTTAATATAAGTATCAAAAAACTCTTGGGCAGTCAAACTAGCAAATTTACTACTAAAATCAAGTAAAAATAGTGCTTCAACTCCATTCCATTTCAGCTTCTGCTCCCGTTCTTGAGGATTAACAATATGCAACATAAGATCTGGATGGTAGGGTTGTAGAGCAAGTTTAGGTGATTCTGTAAAGGTCATCACGACTACAGGAAGATAATCCTTCATCGATGCCTTAGTAGCAACCTCAAAAAGTTTTTGATGTCCTTTGTGAACACCATCAAAATAACCTAAAACAAGGACCGTTTTGTCCGGCACTGCAATATCTTTTTCATTCTTAATAGGAATTGTTGTAATCATAAAACTATTATATCACAGAGAAATACTTTTCGCTAAAACTAAATCTCAAATATCGCTTTTTCCTCTGAATCTATCAACATCATACTAGTAGGTATGGGATTTCTAATATTTCAAAAAAATAGCACCTCATAAAAGATGCTATTCGTTTGTTACTAGTCTTTCGTTTCTTCTAAGTCTTTTAACTTGACTGAAACAATCTTTGAAACTCCAGATTCTTGCATGGTTACTCCATAGATAGAATCAGCCGCAGCCATGGTTCCCTTACGGTGGGTTACGACGATAAACTGGCTATCCTTGTCAAAGCGGTTGAGATAATCCCCAAATCGTTTGACATTGGCTTCATCAAGTGCCGCCTCCACCTCATCCAGTATAACAAAAGGAATGGTTTTTACTCGAATAATAGAGAACAACAAAGCGAGTGCTGATAAGGCCTTCTCACCACCACTCATGAGATTGAGAGACTGGATCTTTTTGCCTGGAGGTTGGACAGAAATCTCCACCCCAGCTGTTAGAAAGTCACCGTCCGTCAAAATCAAATCAGCCTGACCACCTCCAAAACATCTGCTTAAAGGTAACTTTAAAGGACTCTCGAATCGCTTCAAAGGTTGATTTAAAGCGTTCTTTAACCTCATTATTCATCTCCGTAATGGTTTCCAGAAGTAGATTTTTAGCTGATAAAATATCATCTCTTTGGCTATTTAAAAATTCCAATCGGTTATGAACTTCTTCGAATTGCTCAATGGCATCTAGATTAACTGGCCCAAGAGCACGAATTGATTTCTCTAAATCCTTAACCTCTTGTTCAGCAAGAGCAAGGTTTTCTAGCTCATGTGCTTTTTCTAAAGCTTCTGTATAGCTAATCTGGTAGTGATCAGTCAATTGAGATTGTAAGTTACGCAAGCGTTCGCTGATTTTTTTCTTTTTTTAGCTTCAGCACGAGTTTGTTTACGAATCCATTCTTCATTTTGCTGGCGAGCTTGGTCTAAATGACTTGCAATATCATCCAATTGACCTTCAATATCATCCAACTCAAACTGCTTGCGAATCAAACCTTGCTGCAGATTTACTTTCTTAGTCTGAGCCTCCTCCACCTGCTGATTGAGCAACTCTGTATCTACTTTCTCTAAGTTATCAACCTTTTCTTGGAGCAGACGTTGAATTTCTTCTTGCTCGAGTTCAAGAGTTTCCAATTCCTTGCCTAGGCGTTCAATATCAGAAATTTCATATCGCTTTTGACCTTGCAATTCTGTCTTAAGTAAACGTGCTTGCGATACTTGATCTTGCAGGTTTTGATAGCGTTCTTGAATGGCATTTTTGTTAGACTTGATTTCTTCAATTTCTGATTCAAGGTCTTGTTTTTCACTTGCAATAGCTGCAAGTCTCTCTTGACATTTTTCTCTATCAGCCTGCCAATCTCCTTCAGAAAGACGATTTAATTCTTCTTCTTGAAGTTTCCAAAGAGTTTCTAGTTCTTCAACTTGCTGACTGGTCTGCTGATAAGCGAGGTACAAGCTTTGCTCTTGAATACGAGCCTGCTCTCCTTGAGATTTGATAGCTTCTAATCTTTCTGTCAAAAGAACTATCTCATCTTGCAAGGACTTCAAACTCGCCTCTTCTAAACGTAAGCTTGCTTCTTCTTCAGCAATTTCTTTTTGTAATTGCTCCAACTCAGGCTTGATAAAAATACTGTTATTCTGGCGATTAGCACCACCTGCATAGGAACCACCTGTACGTAATTCTGTCCCGTCCAATGCCACCATACGAACTTGATAACCTACTTGACGAGCGGCAGCACGCGCATTTTCTACAGAGTCAAAGATAGCCGTCGTAGCTAGCAAGTTCTTGAAAATTGCTTCTAATCTCTTGTCAAAAGCTACCAACTCATCTGCCATGCCCAGAAATCCTGGACTCGCAGCGATAGCATCTTTATTCTGGCTAGAAATCGTACGCGCCTTAATAGTGGTCAAAGGAAGGAAGGTTGCACGACCGGCTCTATTCCGTTTAAGGAATCAATAGCCTTAGTTGCCGCATGTTCATCTTCCACGATGATATGCTGACTACTCGCTCCAAGTGCAATCTCTAGGGCAGTTTGATAATGCACATCAAAAGTCAGGTGTTCACTGACTGCCCCAATAATCCCACCAAGGCGCTCTTTTTCTTGGAGAACACTTTTAACACCCGCATAAAAGTTGCTATGATTTTTTAGAATGTTTTCCAAACTTTGAGCTCTGGCCTGCTTGTTTTTGAGGCTATCCAAACGGTCAAAAAGTTGACTTTGTTGAGTTTGATAGGAAGTTTTCTGCTCCTCTTGCTCCTTGGCAATAGCTTGATAGTCGGCCAATAATTTCTGAACTTGCTCCTTGGCAGTTTCAAGTTCCGCCTTTTGCTGACTAGCCTTCTCTTTAGCTGTAGCCAATTGTTCTTTGAGTTTTTGTAGTTGATCTGCTTGTTTTTGAGAAAGCTGACGACTATTTTCCAACTCGTTTTCGATACGGGTCAACTGGTTTGAGACGTCCGCTTCTTCTTGCATGAAGGCTACAAAGCGTTCACGTAAAAGCTCAATCATCTGATCTGGATCATCTGAAAAAGCAAGTAATTCAGCTTCTAAACGATTGAGTTTTTGATTATTTTGGACTAGATTTTCCTCTAAAAGTGCCAAAGAGCTTTCTTTATCAGATTTTTCTTGGCTGAGTAAATTTCTCTTATCCTCCAAAGCAGCCAAACGAGCTTGTGCTTCCTGTTGATTCAGAGCTACTTGCTCAGATTCTAATTTCGATAGGGCTAATTTTCTCTCTAAATCACTAATCAGACTGGTCAAATCCATCAAACTGCCTTGGTCTTTGGCCATTTCAGCCTGTAAATCTTGGCGTTGCTTTTTAAGAGTTTGATTTTCTTCTTCTAATTTTTCACGCTTTTGGTAATAACTAGTCAAGAGTTCCTGAACCTGAGCCAACTCTTCTTCTGTCGACTCTAGTTCAGCCTTATTTTCCTTGATTTGAGCAACCAAAACATCTAAATAAATGGCCTTACGTTGGCCTTCCAAGTCTAGAAACTTACGAGCATTTTCAGCCTGCTTTTCAAGGGGCTTAATTTGATTATCCAACTCGTAGATAATGTCTTCAAGGCGATCTAAATTATCCTGAGTTTGCTGCAATTTGCTCTCAGTCTCTTTTCTACGAGTCTTGTATTTCAAAACTCCAGCAGCTTCTTCAAAAATGGCACGGCGTTCTTCAGGCTTGGAGTTGAAAATCTCCTCAACCTTCCCTTGGGAAATGATGGAGAAGGAATCTCGTCCCAAACCTGTATCCAAGAAGAGGTCATGAATATCACGCAGACGGACTTTCTTGCCGTCAATCTTGTATTCGCTATCTCCACTACGATAGATATGGCGTTCTACCCTGATTTCTTGGCCTGCGTCCTTGATAAATCCGTCATTATTATCCAGAGTCACAACTACAGAAGCATAATTGAGGGGTTTGCGACTTTCAGTTCCAGCAAAGATAACATCCGGCATCTTGCCACCACGGAGACTCTTGACACTAGACTCACCCAAAGCCCAACGTAGACTTTCTGTAATATTGGACTTTCCAGATCCATTGGGTCCCACAACTGCTGTAACCCCTTGGTCAAACACAACCTTGGTTTTATCAGCGAAAGACTTGAATCCCTGAATTTCAATTTCCTTTAAATACATGAATCCAGCCCTTTCTCAACTGCATTTTTAGCAGCTTCTTGCTCTGCTAGTTTTTTTGAGCGACCATTCCCTTGACCAATACTCTTGCCCTCAACCAGAACTTCCACATCAAAAATCTTGTCATGGGCAGGACCCGTTTCAGATATCACTTGATACCGAATAGCCACATCCCCATTGACTTGAAGTAACTCTTGTAGATGGGTTTTTGTAGTCTGTAATCATCTCAAATTCACCAGCTTCCACCTTGGGAATCATGACTTGATAGATAAATTCCTTGACCTTGGCCACATCCTTGTCCAACAGAAGAGCCCCAAGAAAGGCTTCAAAGGCATCTCCAAGAATGGTATCACGATTACGACCACCAGATTTTTTTCTTCCCCCTTACCCAGCTTGATAAACTGGTCAAACTGACAATCACGCGCAAAACCAGCCAAGCTCTCCTCACGGACAATCATGGCACGAAGTTTAGATAAATCCCTTCAGGCTTTTTTTGGGATATTTTTTTATAAAGATATTCTGAAATCAATAATTGCAGAACAGCGTCTCCTAAAAAAATTCCAAGCGTTCATTGTGTGAAATTTTTTTAAGAGGCGGTGCTCATTGGCATAACTCGTATGAGTAAAGGCAGTCTCCAGTAAGTTTTTGTCTGAAAATTCGATTGCAAAACGGCTTTTTTTAGTACTGTTTGTAATTCTTTCATACCAACCTCTTTCTAACTGATAACAGTCCTTTTTATTATATCAAAAAAAGCCCCCTGAGTCACTCCAAAACAGAAGAACTCTAGATCTGTAGGAGGGGTACTACTTTCTCTAAAAATCTATGAACTGCAGCCAGAATAGCCAAGCAAAAATCATTTTTGGAGAAATTTGGGAGCAATACAAAACAAAAAAAGCCCTATTTTGTACTGACCCCAAAAAGTTAGACAATTAATTTATCCGAAGGATTTAGTTCTGTATTGCACAGGACTGAGTCCTTTTAATTTTACCTTAATGCGTTTATTGTTGTAGTAATCAATATAATCTACAATGGCTTGTTCCAATTGATTAAGCGACTGAAATGACTTCTCATATCCATAAAACATTTCCGATTTCAGAATGCCAAAGAAGGACTCCATCATGCCGTTGTCTGGGCTGTTACCTTTACGTGACATAGATGGCTGAATTCCCTTACTCTCTAAGAAGCGATGATAAGAATCGTGTTGGTATTGCCAGCCTTGGTCACTATGGAGAATTATATTCTCGTAGCGCTTTTCTGTGAAAGCCTGTTCCAACATCGTTTTTACTTGTTCTAAATTAGGCGAACAAGAAAGATTATAAGCGATGATTTCGCTGTTAAAACCATCTAAAACTGGAGATAAGTAAAGCTTTTGAGCGCTTGCTGGAATGGCAAATTCTGTCACGTCCGTATAGCACTTTTCCATTGGTTTAGCTGCTTCAAATTGGCGTTGAATAAGGTTGTCTGCTTTCTTGCCAACATCTCCTTTATGAGAAGAATACTTGCGTTTCTTGCGGATTCTAGCTTGTAAATTGAGCACTTTCATCAAGCGTTGAACTCTTTTATGATTGACCACATAACCACGATTTCTTAATTCTAAATGAATTCGACGATATCCGTAATTTCCTTTGTGTTCGGTAAAAATAGCTTGAATTTCAGTTTTAAGCTTTTGATCCTTATCTGGTTTGTCTAGCTGTTTCAAATGATAGTAGTAGGTCGAACGAGCGAGTTTAATGGTTTTTAGAAGAATATCTAACGAAAAATCAGTGATTAATTCTTGAACAATTTCTGTCTTTCTTCTTTCTCTTTTTCCTCCTTCAAGCGAAGTTCTCTCAACTTTTTTAGGATAGCATTCTCCGCTCTCAGATACTCGTTTTCTGCTTGAAGGCGTTCTAACTCTGTCATCTCTTCGGGTTTCTTCTTTGGTTTACGTCCCATTTTAGATGGTCTCCCTTTTGTTTTCTCAACAATAGTATACCTGTTTTTCTTGTATTGTGCCATCCAATTTGGAAGCATACCACGATTTGGGAGAGCATATTCGAGAGAAACTCTATCTTGAGACCAATTTTCATGTAGGACTTTATCAATCATTTCTTGTTTTAAACGAGGAGAATAGTAACGATTTTTTCCCTTTTTGACGAACTCCATTCCGTAACGATCAATCAATTTAATCATGTACCTAAGATTAGAATTGTTTATCCCAAATTTATTTGAAAGCTTCTCTAAGCTATATCCTTGTTTTCTAAGTTCATAGATCTGAACTTTATCATCATAAGTTAATTTCATAATAAAAATACCCCAAAAGTTAGATTTTTTCTGTCTAACTTTTGGGGTGCAGTTCATTTAAAGGCTTTTTTTAAAAACTATTTTTTTATCCACCCCG
>BNJT01001416.1_pt1 | contig 40947 bp, 39 predicted proteins | sample 8540491 | NCBI WGS metagenome assembly BNJT01 (sample SAMD00202455, study PRJDB9452) | human saliva metagenome | host: Homo sapiens | reverse complement strand
GGAAAATAAAAAGGTTCGCTTCCTAAACGGAAATCGTAATCCATAATTATAAGCAGTCATTGACTCGCTTGTTTACTACATCAAACTTCTTATTCTCTCTCTGAAATTAAATATGCTTATAATATCAACTGAGCGACAATCTTTACAAACATAAATTTACTTTTAGAATTTTGCAGGAAAGATGATAAAATGGGTTATCACGTAAAATTTAACGACATTACCTCGCATGCATGGCCAAACGACAGACCATCCAACAATGGGGGCTTGCGTTAGATGCGCTGGCAAAAGTCGATTGCTCTCGCAAACCAGAGTGAGCTTCAGGGAAAGCAATGACGAGCGCGAAGAGCTATATGACAGAAGTTCATGGAACATTCATACAGACGCTGGCGCAGTTAATGAATGAGTATACCGCAGAATTTCTTGCTGCATAAAGTGCGCTGCTATCAAATCGATGCATAACGTGCGGACTGCCTGAAAGATGTTCATATGGGGCTATACTCTGACCCAGGAGCCCAGCAACGATTCGAACGAACAGTTGGAGCAGTTAACAACTGCTAAGCTCAAGTCGAAGTTATTGAATTACCAAGAACTAGTCACAAGACAAAATTCACGTGAAGCGATGAAGGATATCAAACATCTGAACGAATCATTACGCAATGAAAGTGCATACTCATAAGATTTGCAGGCATTAAAATATGGTATATCAGTATTCATGACCTTCATAGGTTATACCACGGATTTTGGTTAAGTTTCACACCTTAACAACAGGGGTGTTCATACCCAATTGCCCAGACGAAAGTATTGCCAGGGTTATGGCAGTTTACATGGGGAACAATCGGAGGTTGTAACTGGGCAAACAGCCTATCATGGAACAAAGCTTCTTGGTGGAAGCGAAGAAAGCCGCACAGTTGATGAACTTATTTGAGACCTCGTGGGTGGATATAAATTTTCTAAAATTGCTGAGAATTTCAGCTTAAATACGATTCGAGCGCCAAAGTTGAATCAGCACTTGAAATGTACAATATGGATGACAGCTGACAACACACAGAGAACTTTACACAGAAGTCTTTAATTCCACATTTTGAAGGTGATATAAGGAGGACAACAGGTGGCTATCATTATGATATGGTAGAAGGGACTTCTGGTAGTATCATAGAAGGGACGAAAAGTCCTACATAAATGATGCTGGGTTATAGGCAAGGGTTAAATGCGTGAATTCCTAAAACAGAAATGAAGTGTCTTTTTTCCTGACCGTGTGAGCCCTCAGGAGGTTGTAGATACTGATAATGAGAGCATATTCTAATAAGTTTTTATCAATAGCGCGTAGAGCACATTGGACTAGTAATGGATTAAAGATTGGAATGTGTATAGAAAAATCTGATGGAAGGTATCTCAGCATTTCCCAATGGAATAAATACGTTTAGAGTAAGATTAATAGAAGAGAATATGTTCAGTTGTGGTTTGGAAATGAAAGAAAATGATGTAATGTTAGTTTTGAAGTTTACCGAGATCAGAAATATCAATCGTTGTCAAACTTTGTAGCATTCAGGTTCATAGTGCATCCTCGTATTTATAAAGAATTAGAGGCGGTTTGTTACTCGGTCAAAGAAGCGTCTGATCTGGCGGTAATGTGCTGAGACATGTCGACACAGGAAAGAGGAAACAGAAGTATACTATCAAATGGATGATGAAAGAGTCTTGGTAGAACCGTGTTTCATTTCAACTGACAACTGTATAAACTAGTCATTGAGTGGAAAAAATGGAAGATAAAATGTAGAGAGGAAGATATTTTCATGATATTAGGATTAAGATGTATTAGAGCATCGTAAAACAACAAAAGAGGTAAGACACTTGTCCTACTCCTCTATTTTTATCTTACAAATACCTTTTTCTGGTGTTGATAGTTCGCATCAAAGACAAATCCAAATCTTCTACTAAAACACCAGTTGCTTCACGTCCGCGGCTTGTTCGCGCATCAAATCAAACCAACAACCCGCCGCACTGACGTTGTGAGTGTTGTTTCAACTTGCCGTCTTTACGCTGTAAATTCCACGTCCGCAGTTGTAACGCGAGCGGTCAAGTAACGCTGAACTCATCACCAACAGTTCACCACCGTTTCACTTTCTTTGAACAGCTCAGCCCTCCGTTTTCAGTAAGCCAAGCTCTTTCCATCCGCCTGTCACCTTATATATCAACGATGCAGCTTCACATAAGCATCCGGCGCCACAGCCCCATAACGCAGATAAGATGCGCACATACTCCTTCCATGATCCGAGCCTTCTTTCCATCCTCTACTTGCTTCAACCAAGCGAAAACGCCAGTCCGTTGTATGGTTGCAATGGCGAGCGCAGCTTGGCTCCTCACCTTCGATGAACGCTGTTTCGTCGGTAACTTCCCCAGCCCCTAACACACGGGGTCCTCTTCGAGCTGCACGCACAGCTTCGACCACTTTTGCAGCAGCCGGACACTGGTGCGTTCCTCCTAATGCATCACAATTCATTTTCTTTGCAGGCGATACGTGTTTCATCTTGGCACTCCCTTTTGGTGTCCCCATAGTGTACCGTACCCGCCGTATTTGATAAAATAAGCCCAGAACTGCGTTCTATCAGCCTTAAGGAGAATTCGGATTATTCGCACTTATCATTAGTTCATCGCATTATTTATCTATTACCCATTCATTGGCGTTGGAGTCTATACGATTGGAACGCAAAAATATTCACTCGCAAACTTCCTACTATTCTTTGGAGAGTCCACTGCTCTCGTCCGCCTCATCTATCAAAAAATCAGTTGGCGGATATATTATCTGGATTATAACCTAGGCAGTCATGTTATACGCGTCCTATTGGGACGTCTTTGAAAAACCGTATAAACAGAAAATCGATACTTGAGTTTTGTTGTCTGCTTTGTAAATAAATCCATTCGGATAAAATTAAAAAGATCAAAACAAAGCACGTGCCATCGTCACTTGTCCTAACGTTTTAATGATTATCGCTTAACAAGGAGGGCTCATATGGGCTGGGACTGACCCCAGTGAGCATTTAATAAAAACACCCTAGAGCTGCGTCTCCGGTGGTCAACGGGAGACAGGTGATAGTCAGCCTGACGTGAGTTCTATTTTCATTATAATATTTGATGTATATTTTCTGCTAATTTGAATTACAATAGAGATGAAGTTATTACTTCATCTTTTATATCAACCGCGCGGTACAGGCTCGATGGGCGTGTCTGCGGGTGTCCCTTACGGGACATACTGCGGATAATGTTTTCTTCCATAAGTGCCATTGTTTGGCGGAAATGCGGCGCCTTGTAGTCGCTATAGTAGAACACCCTTAGGTAGTCAATTTGATTCGTATCAATAAACTTAGTATCTTATTTGAACCAATTATAGCTAGTATTTCTCCGTTGTATAATCCATAATCGACGACAATATGATGTTGGTGGTGTGTGGCATAGGTTTATCACTTTGAAGAAATCTATTTGAGTGGTTAGAAAGGTTTACTTTCTTTTGATAGCTTTTTCATTTCCTTTAATTCAACAAACATATATGATCTTTTTAACCTTATAATAGTTAACAATCTGATTTAATTCTTCTGAATCAAATGCTTAATCTTTCTGTACCCGTAAATAAATTTATTTTCTTTAATTTTATTATAATGTGGGTTGAAAATCCTTTTCCATCAGTAGTAGTGATCTTAGTTATTAAAGCAAAAATAGTTAATCATTCATATTTACCTTTCAATTCTTCTAATTTACATCTTGAGACGACACTTCCTTTCCAATTCCTTGTATTTTTTAATATTTCAAATTATTGTTTAATTGATCGGTTTCAGAAGTGTTTTGGTGGAGATGTCTTTCATTTTGCTATCTAAACCATATTTCTTTGTTTTATTTAACTCTGCATTACTTGTTTTGTACTATATCATTTCTTTTGTTTTTAATATCATTGGAATAAGCCTTTAACAAAAGACACCTCCTTGCGTGTTTGTTGTGTTGCTGATCAACTTGGAGGTGTTTGTCAATTCTCTTGGGGTCAGTACCTATGTATTCATCATCTTTTTTATTAACAGCTTCTTTATCGTCACATTCTTCTTGCATTTACTCGCAGAGCCCGCTCTTCTAGGGAACAAACAACGGAAACATCCTCGTTTTGCAGGAGGACTCTGTCGCACTTCCTACGTCCATTACTCGCAGTGCACCTGGAATTCCATTCCTTACATGGATCGGCAGGGCAACGCTTTGCGCCGTAAGGAGCGTACATGAACAGGAAAGAAAAGGAAACATCAACAAATCACACACGCCATCCCGCATCACCATCGCAGTTCTTCTCACATGGATTGCGCTTGTTTAATCAACATCAAAAAATATTACGGAAAATTCCTTACGCTGACCTCACCATTACAATTGTCCGGTCGCAATCCGGTGCACAGCCAGTCCAAGGACTTCCCCGTGAGACGTATCGTGCACGAAGAAAAAGGCCAATGTCACAACGTGAAGACGATACTCAACGTACGCCCGCCGCCACTTCCGTTGCACTCCCCATCTGAAGCGCCTTGTAGTAACAAAGCCACGAAGCCCCAGTCGCAATCCCTGATAAAATCAAGAAGATCCGCTTTTTCACGACTAATCTCAGAAAGCCCAGACTGATTATTCGTCACAAATACCATCAGCCACGACATCACAACGACCACAACCGTGCGCACCGCCATCGCACGTTCAGAGTTCTGCCCATCAATCCCAATCTTCGCCAAAATCGACGTCAACGCCGCAAACACAGCGGCTGATAACAGCGCAAATACAATCCACATAACCCAGGACTCCTCTTTCATCAATTCTTCCTCTAGTATACCCCCTACTTCCTCCTCGTTCCAAGCAGCAGTTCATTCAAACGTGTCTATCAACCATTTCCACTATAATAAAGACGAAGGTGTACTACCCTTCATTATTTTTAAATTTGGAAAATCATTATGGTTATAACCTTTTTATGTTCTCTTTATTTTTGGGGTTTAATGTTTACTTCTTCCTTTCTATCATATAGTGAGCGGGCTTAGAGCCATTTTATCCCTCAGAAACCTGAAAGCCGGCCTTTGCCTCATTATTGGAGGTTTTAATTCTTGCAGCAGTCGCTTATTACGGATTTTATACTTCAAGACTTTTCCTTGGCTCAAACAAATCGCTGGCCTTCCTGGCTTCTCGAGGCATCCCATGCTATATTGGCATTATTTGATTAACAAAAATAAACAAAAGTAGCCCCAGTCGCATTTATCATTCGCACCATCTGCTTCTCCCTCGGACTCTCCGCTGTAATAAACTAAATCTAATCCAACAAAGACTCGCTTGAGAGTCTTTTTCCTATTCTAGCACCCTTTAAGCAGTTCCCAAAGTTTCAGCACCCCGTGTCGCGGATGTTCAGTTGGCGACGAATAAAAATTAAAATCGTTCAAAAGCCAGATTCTCTCGTTTTTGTAAATTTACATTGAATAGATTTATAACCCATTAACATATTTATTTCTTTGGATTCTGCGAGAACTAGTTTGGAGGATAAACGAAAAAGAATCAGTTTATTGAAAGAATAGTGGGACTAAGCATTAAAACGAATTAGAGGGACGTAGGAATTTTTATTCCGTACGTCCCTTTGAGCTTTAAAGGTGAGAGACCTAGGCTCGAACCCGGTGCCCACTATAACTCTTTCAATAATAAAACTGATTCTGAACTCGTTTATCCGCCAATGCACTCATTTCTTCTTATCCAAAGAAATAAAGCTTCGCTTTATCCTCTTTTTCATAAATCTATTCAATGTAAACTAAGCACATACTAAATTTTTGCACACAAAAAGCCGAGAGGATTCTCGGCTTTTCTCAACGATTATTTGTTTGCTAATAAGTCGCGGATTTCTTTTAAGTAATCTTCTGCAGTTGGTGCAGCTGGAGCAGCTTCTTCAACTTGATTTTTCTTAGCTAATTCAGAAGCTTTGTTCATACCTTTAATGATTAAGAACAATACAGCGCCAACGATTACGAAGTTGATGATTGCAGCGATGAAAGCACCGATACCGATTTGAGCAGAACCTAAACGGAATGAAACTGCTGCGATATCTCCTGTGTTTGCTACCATAGCGATGATTGGTGAAATAATATCTTTAACTAATGAATCAACGATTGCTTTGAAAGCTCCACCGATGATAACCGCTACTGCTAATTCAACGATATTCCCGCGCATTAAAAACTCTTTAAACTCTTTTAACATAAATGTTTTCCTCCTTTGTTTTTTAGGTTAAATAATTACCTTCAATAGAATACTAAAATTAAAAGTAAAACTCAACTAAAAACATTCAGAAATTTACACTTTTCGTACATAATTTTGCGGAGTGTATTTTTCCACTGAAAATCCGACTTCTTCCCCTGCAGCCATGCGAGCCAAACATTCGCCAATCCAGACACCGCTCGTAAGCCCTGAAGAGCCCAAACCGCTTGCCACAAAGGCATTTGTCGTATTTGGAACTTCCCCAAAGAACGGTAGAAAATCGGAAGTATACGCACGCGTTCCGATGCGCACGCCACTGCGTTTGGCATGTTTTAGACTTGGTAGACTCGCGCATGCTTCTTCGTACATGCCGTTTAAGAGCTCTTCATCTGGAACCAAATTGAAACCTTGCGTATTCTCGTGAGTCGCCCCGACTAAAATCTTGCCATCTGGGAATGGAAGAATATCAATCTCACCGTGCAACATGCACACTGGCCATTTCGACGTATCTTCGCTCGTTTCTAAGGTGAGTTCAATCAACTGACCCTTTTGCGGACGCACATCTACGTAGTAGCCAAGCGGTTTGAGCAGTTCTTTCACCCACGCGCCACTAGAAAGGACTACCGCATCGAAGGCTTGCACCTCTTCGCCAAGACGCACACGGACCTCTTCTCCACTTGCTTCCAGCGTTACTTTTTCACGGACCACACGTGCTCCGTTTTTCTCGGCCTGTTCTAATAGAAGCGTCACAAGCATCTCACCGTCCACGCGACCGCCTCCGCTACAATAAAGCGCACCGTCTGGATTCGACCAGCCCGGAATCACACGAGCCACGTCTTCTGGAGTGAGGGCATGCACCCTCACCAATCATCGGCGCATCCACGCGTCGCTCCACGGCCATCTCTTCAACCTTCACCAATTGTTTCTCGGTATGTTTGAAAATATACGCCCCGACTTGTTCATACGGCAATTCACTGACGCCGTCCTCGCGCAGCTGATCCATTAACTGCGGATAGTACGCTGCCCCGCAAGAGACAAGTTGGTACCAGTCTTTATTGCGACGTTGCGACAACCATGGGCAAATAATCCCGGCAGCCGCCTTCGTTGCTTGACCCACGCCTTCGTCAAATACCGTCACATCGATTCCTTTTTTGCTGAGCTGATACGCCGCAGTCGCCCCGACGATGCCAGCCCCTACGATTGCTACTTTCTTCGTCATTTTTCTTCACCCTAGCTGAAGTCTCTTGTTTCAAATTGCCCTTCGCGTTCAAACCATTCCGCTACCGTTAAACAGCAATGCCTCTTGTCCACGCGCCGCCATCAACTGTACGCCGATTGGAAGTCCTTTTCGGTTAAAAGACCGGCAAACTAATCGCCGGTGCGCCTGTAGCATGGATAATTGCGTAAATGTGTCAGCGCAAGCGTTCGGTCAAACATGCGCCAAATCACGCTTTGCTGTTCGGCACACCTAGTTCATCCATATGCTCTAACGTGTCGCACCGATTCTTCCATCGGGAGTGCTTATGAAGCGGAGCCACATCGCTCACACTCGGCGTTAAAATCAAGATCGTACTGCTCATGCACCTTTTTCCATCGCATGCGCATACAGTGTCCCATTTCGACAGAGCCGCACTATAATCTTTTGCTAAAATACGTTCCCCAGACTGGTAAATCCCCAGGTCATCAGTCTCACTATCGTCTTTCGTGAACTTGCGGCCAAAACTTGCCTCCATGCCTTGGAACATCGCCGCCGTCTCCACACTATTCATCACATAATAGTTCTTCATCACTTCGACGCCGTCAACGGGCCAGCCAATTGGTTTCGATCGCACGTAAGTCCTCTAGGAAATTCACGGCCTTACGAAGCGCCTCCTTAGCTTCGGAGCGACCACACTTTCAATAGGAGACTTCTCAATCACGCCCACTCGAAGTGGACGGTTTGGAAGAGCGTCCCAGTCCTTAATAAGCGGTCGTTAAAAACGGACTATCCTTTTTGCTCGACTTGCATCCATTTCAACAACTCGCGGGTATCACGGACCGTCTTCGTCATCGCAAAATTCACCGCAGCGCCTTGCCAGCCACGATAGCTACCAGGGCACAACAGGAATGCGTCCACGACTCGGCTTCAAGCCCGATTAAGCCCGTAAAGCTCGCTGGAATTCGAATCGAACCACCGCCGTCACTCGCCCCGCAATCGGAACGATGCCACCAGCTACAGCAGCCGCCGCACCACCGCTGGACCCACCGGCATTGCGATTCAGGTCATATGGATTATTCGCAGAACCCCCAGAGTTGCGGCTCCGTCATATTCTTAAAGCCAAACTCTGGCGTATTCGTACGTCCAACAATGATAAAACCCGCTGCTTCTAGACGCTTCACGAAATTATCGGTACGGTTTACAGGAATTTCCTTCAAGACTACTTCCCGCCTCGACGGTTCCCCCTGTCGATTTTTGCCCGAGGTCCTTCAAAGATGGCACCCGCCAAACGGTAAGCCTTCAAACGAACGCGCCTCCGCTTCTTCTAGCGCGTTCAGCCTGCAAAGTGCACGACCGCGTTTAGGCTTGGTTTCGTTGTTCAATTTTCTCTAATGTCTCTTGGACTAATTCCTTTGGAGATGCCGCACCACCAGCGACGGCCTCTCTCATCTCGATGTAGCGTCTTTCACATAGTTTCACGTCCCTTCATATCTTCCTTGTGCAGCAGTGAAATGGAAAAGTCGGTGAGAGTCACGCGAGACGCTTTGCTCGAGTGGCCGAAACCCTAGAAATGAAACAAATTTATGAAAAACAACGCATGATATATCGTTTACTTGGGCCTTTTTCCAGACCGCTTTTTGGAAATTGAAGAAAATATGAAGAAACTGTTGAGAAATATATAAAAATGGTAGATAAAATTACATTGTGATATAATAATAAATATAGATTTAACCGAGAACAGTAACTAGACGGCTTTTTGCAAGGGTTGCTCTATTTTTGGAGATTTTTAGTTAAAGTTCTCACAAATTAATACCTTTAGGAGGAAAAATAATGAAAGATTTCATCAAGGAAGACTCTCAGTTACTCTTCGTATTGTTCATCCCGATGTTATTATTCATGCTGGCCCCTCAATCAGTGGTGAACGCAGCAGACGTTAGTAATAACATCAGTTCATTGACGGTCTCTTCAAAGCGAGTACAGACGGCGGACAAACGACTGTTAAATTTACGTTTGACGAACACGCTCAAAAATCAAAAGCTGGAGACACTCTTGAAGTGACTTGGCCAAGTTCAGGCACTCTTCACGGGACTGGATTTAAGAAAACCATCAATTGACCATCGACGGCAAATACGTTGGGGACATGGTCATCAAAGACGGTTCTGCAAAAGTAACGTTCAACGACGGCATCACTGGCCTTGAGAACGTTCGCGGTTGGGGTGAATTCGAAATCGAAGGTCACAACGACACAGCAACAGACAAAAGAACACGTTGGTAAATTCACCATCGTGAGTGGAGACAAAACTGTCGACCTGAACGTGAAGAAAAATGGCGACTGGCGTAAACAACGCTCCATTCTTCTTAAAAAGCTGGGGATATGCACGCTGACGACCCTGACAACATTCTTTGGGCAGTAACGATTAACGCGATGAACTTAGAAGTGGACGGCGACGTTCGTCTCGAAGACGAAGTGCAAGGCGGACACAAATTGAGACCCAGACAGCTTTAAATATTACAACAACGGAGCATAAACCTGGCTGCTATTCGGGGCGCTACAGCGATTGAAGATTTCAAAGCAGCGTTCCCTGGATCGACAGTTTACCGTGGACGCTTCAGGAAAAATTTCGATCACGATTCCAAAAGACTTGATCAACAAGACTGGCGTTCTTATTTTTCTATCGTACAAAAGTAGAAAATGAAAACCAAAAAGAATTCAAGAACAACACGAAAAGTTTGGTACCAAAGTGAAAGGTGAAGCCGCAGTTGTAGCGAAAAGAGTAAACGCATCTGTTGCAAACATCAATGCAAACGGTGGTGTTGACGGAGACCAATCATCTTCCATCAATTCCAACAACGACAACAGTAGCAACAACGACTACACTCAACGAAGCTCCTACAACAACTACTACAACAACGGAGCTCCAACAGACAACTACGACTACAACGGGCTCCTACAACGACTACTACGACAACGGGCTCCTACAACGACTACAACTACAACAGGCTCACGACGACTACTACGGAGCTCGACATACTACAACAGGAAGCTCCTACGACGACTACTACAACAACGGAGCTCCTACAACGACTACGAAAACTACAACTGGGTCAACGACTGCTTCGCTACGGGTCTACGACAGCATCAACGACTACAACTGGAGTCTACAACCGTTTCAACAACTGCAGGAACAACAACGACTGAGTCAACTACTGTTTCTACAACAGCAGGAACAACAACGACTGAGTCTACAACCGTTTCAACAACTGCAGGAACAACGACGACTGAGTCGACAACAGTTTCAACAACTGCCGCTACAACAACATCTGAAGGCTCTTCTACTACAGAAGGCTCAACAACAGGCGACGACGGGCGAAACAACAGACGTAACAGCAGTGTCACTGCACTAGAAACAACAACAACGACTGTTACACCAGACCTGCAAACACTGGTACAACCAAAGTAACACGCCAGTAATTCTAGCAGGAATCATCAGCAACAATCTCGCGATGATCGTTCTCGTTTCTAAAAAGCAGAACAAAACTAATCTAAACAAACCTATTTTAGCTAGCAGAATTTCTGCTATGGCTCTGCGCCCAGTATAGAAAGTACATATCAAACGAGATGTTAAAGTTGGTTATACGTAATAGGTCGATCTCCTTTTCCATATATCGATTAATATAGCCCTCTCGACGAGTCAGCATGTTTTCAACGGTTGGCTTTACCTGTACTTGGAACTAATTCCATGATATCTGATTTGAGTAAACTTGCCCAATTTTATTGACCGCTTTCTCAACCAACTCAATAGAAAGGGTGCTTTTCATCTACATAGTCAACTCTCTCTTCAAAATCAATATATAAGCTGCCAATATTGTTCTTAGAATATATTTTATAAAAGGAGTCACATCTTCTGACCTTCATACCAATTCAAACCACTTTTCTTAAAGATGAATAATATCCGTCTTCCTTTATTTTGCTCAATTTACTCCTCTAAACTCAATGCACTTCTGCAATCACACACCTCTTGTCTATATGAAGAAGTGTCGTTAACAATCGACTCATTCTACCAATTATCCATCATTAAATGGATATGAATACACGAGAAAATCATGGATAAATATCGGGATTAACAACAACGGGTCATACTTCATGTTTGCTCAAAGCTTTATTAAACGCTCTACAAATATCTTCAATTGCTTTCAGTGTCTCATATGGAGGTAATGGCTTTGGAATATTTCATATAAACATTACGTCGATCCTGTTCAACGATAGAATTTTTGAGTGTTTTATATCTTCCATCCATTCCTTTTCACTAGATTTATACAATTCTCTGTGGAGTTGTAAAATACGATTGCTATTGATAGGAATATATTCATAGCTTCTCATGGATTACATTTAAGACGTCTCTATAGCCTAAAATCTCTTCCTCGTCTCTGTTTCTCGGTCGTTGTTTTCGACCCATAACCATAATCCTCGTTGTTGTCGTGACAATTCTTCTTTTCCTCGGAATCTTCCACACTTTGGAACTGTAGCGATTTCTACTAATTTATCTCTGACGGCGGGTTTTGGTTTCCACAGCTCTTGTTTTCCATATGTTCATGTATTTTGCTTAAGATTCCACTACTTCAACATCCTATTGACTTTGCGATAATTTTTCATAATCAAAAACTCTATTCGCCTACCTACCTTCTTTTCTCCTGGTGTACATTGTTTTTAGGCGGTTTGAAAGATTTGAAGCGATTCCGCTCTTACTCTCTTTCTTGGTATCATTTGGGCGATTTACCCTCAATTTGTATGATCTGAAAACGAGTTAGGCGATCTATCCACCTCCAAGCACGCTCTCAGTCCCTCCGATGCGGGATTCCAAAATGCACAACGCTCTGGTCTGCTAAGCTAACCCTGTTTTCATGGTTATTATACTCGCTTATTTAGAGGCACAAGAAAAGATGACGGAGAAACCTGCAGATGTTATCGTAAACCGTAACGTCTTTGGCATTGCATGCGAATTAGTTGGCGTTGAGGTTTATTCGCTTGTACGCCAACTTTGAGGCTGTGAAAGGTGAGAGAGACTCTTCGAGGCTCGAGCCGGTGCAACGGTATGGTATGTATAACAAATATATCCTGCAAGGTTTCGAAAGTCATCTTTTCGGACCTTTCGTCCACTTGCATCTCTTTGTTATGCAGTATAATTTCGCCTCTGACAGCGGTTAACTTAACAGACGGGCCGATTTCGCGGTCCATTATTGCATTTTACACCTCAATTATAATCAAAATATATTCCAGCAGCTATACACAACACTGCCGGACATCATGCAGTTGTCGGACGATTCCTTGGGCAGGATGCGCTGGCAGCGGTTGGAGCCGCCAGCCGCCATCTTTGGAACTCATCGTCGGCTTTTCGCTTGGAGTCGGAAACGGGATGGGCGTTATCATCGCACGCTATTACGCCAATGACCGTCGTCTCTGCACATGCGCCGTGGAGCAACTCTTGTCATCAGAGCCTTTGCCCGGTCTCCCTTGTGGCCATCATCGGAAGTTTCGCATGTATCCTCTCCCTGCAGTTCTTGGAACGCCTGAGAGTAGCATCGACCTCAGTCGGCACAGCATATCTCGATTGTCGCGAGTCGTATTGCCGTGACCTTTGCCTATAACCCTGATGCGGGTCTTCGTTGCGAGTTGGTGACGACGTCGGGCACTCTACTTTGCTGATCTCGCGGTAGTGAAACATTTAGACATCTTACTCATTTGACACACACATTCAACATGGGCGTTGCGGCAGCGGCGATTTGACGACGATTATCGCTTTACAAGGATTGTCGCCGTCCTCTGCTGATTTATATTAAAAACGCTGCCAGCTTCTTGCAGTCTCCAGCAAAAGTGAGTTTCGGTACGCGACGACCGAATTATATATGGACTCTACTACAGCCAAGGACTAGCCACAGCGGACCTATGTCGTCCATCGTAAATGATTGGGTCCGTGATCGCTTCAATCTTCCTATCAACGCACTCGGACCAGTCATCATCAGCGCAAACTTCGGCACGACGCATCTTCGCGTTCTCGACACTCCCATCTCGCGGCGAGTGCGGCAGCGATGACAACGTTCACTTCAGTAGACTTCGAGCAAACAAACCGCGCGTATCGCAAAAGGCGTGCGATCAAAGGAAGTCTTGTAGCGTTTGGTGTGATTCTAGTTGTGCATCTGCTTGCTTCTTTGCAAGTCCTGCGTGAAACGAACTCATCTCTGGTTCGACCGACCCTGCATTTGGATAACGCTGCGCTTTTGCATAACCCGTATCGGGTGTAGTTCTATATCCCGCTTGCGCTTCTATTGATTTTACGAAATAGTTTGCAAGGGCCAGCGTAAGGTATCGCCATTGGTTTCGAGTTTTCATTGGGTTGGTGGGGAAAGTGCTTTTTGTCATCGTCACGATTCCGCACACTGGCTATCTTGGAGTTATTTTCTCCGGAGCCGTATCGTCTGCGTGTTGGTGGCGATTTATCTTTCATACGCCTTTCTTACGTCATCCGCTTATTGAAGAAGTAAGGCATGAAATATTTTAATAGAAAAGGGACAAAAATCAGCCTCGCGTGTCATGGTGGTGTTAAGCACCAAGGGCTCTATGGACCCTTCGCGGATTTCTTCATAGTAAATGAATAGCAGAATAAATGAGTCTACTCATTGACGCGCCTTTTGTTCTTAATTACTCGTTTTGATTTCTTCTACTATTAATAGGATGAGTTGGTATTCTGGGTAGAAATGACAGGTCCATTTTCTACCCTTCTGAACAATTTAACTCCCGCAATCATAAGCTCATCTCGAAAAACTCTCGTCCGTTCCAGCAATCGTATATCGTTTGTCTTCATCTAATCCATCAGAATTTTACGACTGAATATCCTGGATTCAGTGGCTAATGAGGCAAGTGTGAGCGATGTAGCATGCTGGTTACTTATCGCTAGAAACGACTTGCCAATCAACAACATCATCTTCAAATGGACTGGAATTCGAAAGAAGTTTCCATATTGGAACACTTCACGATATTTCTTGTAGAAATCGATTTGTTCTTTTTGACTTTTCAGCTCCTCTGCTGCCTCTAACGTGGTAAATATCCAACCATAACCAGAAGACTCCGAGTAATGCAACAGCCGCTCTTGTATCTACAAGTTTGTTCTTCGCCCACTTTGTTCATTTCGCTGGAGATGCGAGATACATAGAGCCGACATCGTGGATGACGAATATCCATATGAAGTCCTGTGCTGAATCTTCAATCTTCAATCGGGTCGAGTATCATCGCTGTTCAAACCTGTGGAGCATAGTGCATCATCCCTGATCAAAACGGCCTCCACCTGATGAACAAGACTCAAATCAAAACTTCCGGATAAGCTTTCGTTACGTTCAGAGCTGGTAGACACCTTAAAATATAACGATGCAAACTCCATTTGTTTTGTTGCCAACTAATGCTGCAGTATACGCATCTGTCATGCGCGATTGTGATCGCGTAATATACTCTAACTTTCGCTTTCTTGAATGGTCGAGGAAACAGCATCAAACAGATGATCGATCGCGCGGTTTGTAAAAATCTAAAGACGTTACTGATGGCGTCCTACTGACGGTTTTGCGATGTGAGTACCAAATCATCCATTCTGGATGAGTACGATGCCGCTCACCATCAAATAGATCATCTCAGGTTCAAACCACGAGCCAAACTGTACCGTCATTTTATGAATCTCGTCGCAGATAGCAAATCTCTGCGGACGACGATAATCCGTGTCCAATCTCCTAAAGAACCTATCTATCGCCTCTCTATGACCAGACCGTACCATCATCGAGCACAAATAATTCTACTAGTTGCTGGCCACATTTTGCTAGCTCTAACACCGGCATCGTCGTCAAGTTGAAGTGCGTCGTTTCAACTAGCAACACGATTGGACGTGGACGTTTGGCAAAATGACGATTCACTCAAATGTTCCCGTAAAAGATTGCCAACTGTTGACTCACGGCGTTCATGCTTTTGAGCGCTATAACTCATAATGGATTCGGGAGTTACCAAAACTCATCTGAGGTTCTAATACAGTCACTCCACAGATTACAGCTCTTCGACCAGTGCGCGTTGTATCAGCGACTACCTCAATGCTGTTTTGGAAGTTTCCTGAGATGCACGAGATGTAAACTCGTGAGACTTCACCACTCCTCTTCGTCGTATGTTTTCGAGACAACATAAGAATGGATTGTTTGGTGACTCGATGGCGTGCATCTTAGCTATCAATGCTGCCAGTCCTCGTCTTAGCGCTGTTCGAGGCATGTCTGTCTCTCTCGCCGCCACGCTGAGAAGTGAGATAAAGTCAAACCGATGCATCTCGGTAGATCAAGCTGTAAACTCATTGCTAACAAAAGCTTCCAAGTCAGATTGACCTTCATTTATGAAATTCTGACATTCCGCGTACGATTACATTCTGCCCTGGAAATACGGTATGGTTTAACTGCACTACTATCCACAATGTCATCCTTAGGAGTGATTGCTTTTCAGACAGTCCTCTGAACCAGCTCCGTCGTCAATAAAAGTAGAAGGAAGAATCTCTAATCGTTTCTTACCGGTAGAGTGTATATCCTATGATACTAATTCCGTGACTCCTACTACCTGTTGCGTCTTGAACCTGATGTGCAGGATGTCTAAAAATCCCCTTTACTATAAGCAGCATATCTCATTTGGAATCATCGATAACTGAGATTCGTTCCCCATCGGCTGTACTCAGGAAAGCTTTCAAACCCTCGTCTGGTCTAGTAACTCGCTAAATTCCCACAGTTTTCTTTCACATGAATTCTCCATAGTAGAGATGCTGAAGTTGCTGATTCTCGGGCACTCTGAAAACATAGCTACGATTCATCCGTCTCGATGACAGCCGCTCATCTTTACTACACATGAATGGACATAATCTCAATTTCTACTTCATCAATCAGCGATTATTTTCCAGAAATTAAAATCGTATAAAGGCGCTAGCTCAATCGCATTCACCCTGTTGTTTGAATTCTCCAGTAGCTGTACTAAATGGGTCTATCTCATATCCGACAAACTTAATGGTTTGCGACGAGTCTTGCACTTTAACGATAAAATCTGCGGCTCCATTGATAGGGTTTCACACAGTGATATCCATAAATCTCAAACTTGTCCTGGTTTGCCACCACTCTACGACTATATTTTAAAGTGTCGTACTGTACTTCAATCCATTGAGACTGCTCTTTGCATCTCGCTTGCCATAACGTTCTTCGTCAAACATGCTATAAGAAATAATGATTCCCGAACGCACTTTCCGCGAGTGGAAATATAAACATTAAGTACTCTTCAAACTCTTTCACAGTCGCATACATTTGATGGTCCATATACCGTATGGTGCAGTGGCTGCATAGACGGTCATGACCATAAATTGAGTTTAATGGAAGCTGTAAATCACGTTTTCCAAGAATTCATGATACACGAATGTCACGATAAGTAATCATACGATTAATATCATTTCCTGCGCCTGTCAATAATCCGACGTCTTGAGAGATTTGAAGCCATAAACTATTCACCCATTGTAAAACGTGGACTTGGATGCATATAAGAAGTCAAATTAAGCCATGAAGTCCTTTTCACTGTTCATGCCTGTAAATCCTTCCAACAATTCAACCAGTAAACTCGACCGACCATTGTATGCATCATCATCACTCAACCGCTTATCAGAAGGTTTCAGTAACAACCATCAATCTTCCAATAACTTCATATCATGCGGCTTTTGATACTTGAGCATTTTAGATTTTAAATGAGCGTAAGTATTGAAACTCTCCAAGATTCACATCATTAGACAGCTGTTTTACTACCAAATTCAGATGAGCTTCAGCCAGTCACTCAGCTTTTACCAGTTCCGTGCACCACCACGAGGCCCAATCCAAAAGTCCCAAACTTGAATGTTGTTGTTTTGCTAACCATCTACTTTGATAACCCTTTAGGGAACTTCTCATTAAATTCCCATGCTTTTCGTAGTTTGGCCAGCCATCATCCACCACGCGTGCGCTAGAGTGCACACCATGACCCTCAAACCCATGATAAATCTCTAGCAAAACTATACAAAACTTTTTGACTCGTGCATCGTATCATGTCATATAGACAAAACCAACAGAGTTATGTATTAGCTTTTCTAAACGCATTTGGTTGAGCACCTTTTCAATATATTTGAAAGAAGTCTTTTGAGATCGTTTCTTTTTCTTTCATAGCTGGCCGCACCAATAATAACAGGCCAGATTTCTTTCAGTGCTTTTCTCACAACGTACCCTACATAATAACGAGAAAATAGTGAGTTTCTGAACTCTGTTTTCGCCCATCGGAAATTCCATTCCAAAGAACAGTGATTTAGCATAAATTGGCTGCCCACATTCTACATAATAACCTGGGAAACTCCGCCATTTCTTTTTAATATCCGATTGTGGACAGAGAAATTTCCATCCGTACTATCAAAATCAAGCAGTTATCGCATCAATATATATAACGGGATGGAACGGACTGCTGCGACAGCGTCACTTTCTTCTCTAGTACATCTTCACGAGCAGCGTAGGTAATCGTAAAGCTCTGGTTCCACGTCTTATGCAAACGTACAACAAGTTTATCTTTTCTTCTTTCAAGAATGGTCCTTGGAACTGTTGACATAAGAGGGTTTCTGTCTCAAAGACGATTCGGAAATTCTAATCGCACTTTTCATTTTTAACAATCTCGTCCAGTCGATTTTATTAACGATTTTCTTCGTATAAAATTGATTTTTCATCATATACAAATTCTCGAGAGAGAAATGCCATTACTAATTTTCATTTTTATCTCCTCGCAACTCCAATTTTTAATAACACTATCTACATCGCATGGGGAGCGGATAAGTAAAATGCGGAATTTCTCCAAATTGCATGCAGAAACACATATCTGGGAGAAAGCACATTCGTCGTCAGCTCATAGAAATTTTCACTTCACTTCCATCATGAAGGAAACTCATTCGTTTAATCTCTTCTTCTTGAGCCCTGGTGAGGCACTGGGCCAATTGGTTGTTCAAATACATGAGCATAGATTACGTATCTTTCTTTGTGTAGTAACCCCAATCTGGTTTTGGGTAAATCGTATGCTCCCACACATCCATAAATGGATTCCCCATTTCTTGACATCCACTCATGGAATTCCTTTAGAAATTAGCAAGACTTTCAGGAATAGATTTTTCCCCAATGCATCTGGACCAACGTTTAGAATCATATTGCCGCTCTTAAGGACACATTCCACAACTTACGAATAAGCTGCCCTCGAACTCTTATATAGATAGTCAGTGAGGATTATAGGCGTTATTATTCATTGTGAGCTATAATCGAGGAACAGCTCGCCTTTATAATTGCGGAATTCCTTCGTGAGGAACAGTTGTTCTGGACTTACAAAGTCTCCAGAATATAATGAGATATCACTCCGTCACAATACCTGGAAAACCTTCCTGAAGCCCTCAGCGATTATCTACAATTACATCTGCTGATAACGGCGAACCATTTCCAATTAATTTAGTGGCATCGCTATTTTCACCTACCCATCTCTTCATAAGAATAGTCGAACCAGAGAATCTCGATTTTTCCATATTTTGTCACAATCTCTTTGACTTGGTTGTGTGCAAATAAGTGAGAGTAATTGTCGAAATCGATTTTCATCCTATAGACTTTCATTTCCTCGCATCGGATGGTTTAAATCTGCAAAAGGCTTTTGGAAAGTCTCTCATGATACCAATCGATTAGGCTAAAGTATAATCCTAGCATAACCTTCTTCTCTAACCGCCTCAACAAATTCCTTTCTCTACTAAGTCTTCCAATTGGGGTATTGGTAACTTTGTACTCAGTGTAGTCAGAATCGAATAAACAAAACCATCGTGATGCTTTGCAGTCAATATACACATACTTCATGTACAGCAGCTTTTGCCCTGACGAGCCCATTCACTTAGGTTGTATTCCTGATGATTCAAACGATTCAAAGTAAGGTTCATACTCTTCAATCGTCAAGCGTTGATGACTTCTAATCCATTCACCTTTTCCGGAATCGAACATATAACAATGGATAAACATTCCGAAACGAGATTCTCTGGAACCGTTCTTGCTCCGTTTCTTATTAATAGTCTTCCAATGAGATTTTCGTCCTTAACTGCACCTCCACCTAAAGGCTTCACAAAGTACTTGCTTTGGTGAAAGGCAAATAGAATACTGAGGGAAGTACAATGACAACAATCGCTGGAGAATAATCGTTGTAATTGGTATTAAAAGCTGTTGTATAGGGTGTCCCAATGTGCGTTGGCAACGTTAATTGATTCTTATCGGTAACCAACATCGAAGCCCAATAATACTCATTCCAGTTATTGATAAAAGGCTAAAACCGCAGCCGTCAAAATCCCTGGTCTGGCGGTGACAGCATGATTTTCCAAAATGTCACAGGCACATAAGTAGCACCATCAATTTCGGCAGCTGTCTTCCAATTCTTTTGGAATAATTTGAAGTAATTTTTAATAATGACTCATCGCAATCTCCACTACATGAATATACAAAGATTAATGCAACTGGCGTATTATAAATTCCCAAAGTAACTACCAAACGATAGACGCGGGAATGTCGTTGCTGTTGCAGGAATCAAACAATGTCGAATATAGCATTGCTGTCACTGGCACTGTATCCTTTAAAAGTCGTGAAGGCAATGACGCTACGAGACATCGAAATCACAACAATGCTGATTACTACTGATACAAATACGACTTTAAAGCTGTTCCAGAAATAGTTTAATACGCCTGTAATTCCGTAAACACTTTAATATATCCCTTCGATACTAAAGTCTGTTGGCAATGATAACCCTGGATGCGGATGTATCAGCTTTTAATGAAGACAAGAAAATCCATAAAATGGGGAAAATCGAAATATGAGCCAGGTTAAAGCCATATATATATAAACGATGATTTTCCTGATTTGAGATAAACCACTCATATGATTCTTATTCATGACTCTGCTTACCTTTCCGAGACTGCTCTTTGTTGTCTTCTATAAATTAAGTGATGCATAGGATAATGAGCATCCATGCCAATAATTTGAATAACACCAATTGTGTTTTGCTCCTCGCATATTGCGTACGAGAACTTGATACAGCCAATTCACGAATGATGAAACTGATACTCTTAGTTCCCGCAGCCCCATTCGTTAAGAAGAATACTTCGTTATAAAGTAAGACCCAGAAGTAGCTGCCATCACTGACTGTTTTAATCGATTTCTTTCAATCATCGGAATGGTGATATACGTTCTTTTTCTCCATCAGTGGCGTATCTATTCGTATTGAAGCGGCCTCTTGAGTTGCTTGAGGAATTGCAAAGATTTGACCCAAAAGCATGATTGTTGAAGCTCCAGCAAAGAAAGATATATGCGCGAGAGTCATTTGCAACGATATTAAGACCTGGAGTGAGCAATACTGCTTTCCCTTTGGAAACTCCAGTTGAACAAACTGAATCACTTGGTTTACAACACCAGTTAGGATCGTAGATTTGTATCAACCCCATTGCTGCGCTTGGAAATAATACCATGGAATGATGTAAAGATTTCTTGAGAGTTTCCACCTAGTTTCTTCTGGATAAGGCGAGTGGCTACGTAAGTGCTAAAGGTAATTGCTTGAATAACCACACCAATGATTGCCCAACGAGATCGAGGTTAAATAACGCTTCTTGGATGGATACTCTTCAAAGATATATCGATAATTTTCGAACAGCTTATCGAATCCTAAAAATTGTGGATTGTTTTAAATGTGTAGTCCCATTTCGCAGATGAAGCGTAGAAAATGGTCGCTACAGAATAGAAATAGAATAGAAAGAAACAGACGAGTGTTGGTAATAGAAACAGGAACACTGAAATCTTCTCTTCTGAGCTCTTCCCTACTTTGCAGTAGCTGAAACTTTTTGTGCCATAAAGAAGCTCCTTTTCATGAAATGCCTCAGAATCAAAGCTCAGTCGGCAACACCAACTGAGCTTCGTTTCAACTCCCTGCAACTACTAATTAATTAATGATTTTTAAGTATATCTTGTAGCTGCTTTTAACTTTTTGTTCGATATTTACATTTTCTGCTGCATCCTTCAGTTACGCCATTAATAATTGCAGTGTGAACCTCGCCACCCCAAACATCACTAATTGCTGGAACAATGCTTTTAGCTTCTTTCAGCTTGGCTAATTGCTTGACCCTAAAAGTTTAGTAGTTGCATCAGTGCCTTTTCAGCAATTTCTTTCACATTGAGATATTTGCGTCAGAAGGGTTTGCAGGCCACTCTTTTCCAAAGATGATCTTTTGAACTTCGTCACTTGTCGTATATCAAGGAATGCAAGTGCTACCTTGTGTTTCTTCAGACATCTTGCTAGAAATGGATACCGCCACCGAAGAACTAATTGCTACGCCGCCAGGGTAGATTCCTGGTTGTAAGTTTGATTCTTAGCCATTTCATCCAGAAGCCCATACACCGTTAAAGAAGAAGACTGCTGATTTTCCTTCAGCGAAGTCTTTAGAATAAGCATTTGCATCTCCACCAGCATTCTTAGAACCATTTGTTTGAAGTTCTGTCATTACCATTCGTAATGCTTCAGAAAGATGTCTTTTGATTCAATTGCTTCTTTTGTTAATGGTCTGACAGTAATTTTGCGTCCAGCTTCAGACATTCCTAGACAATGTATTGAATAGACGAATAGATGGTTCTCCCTGTACCCGTATCATATACTCCGTCAACTTTTACGAATAGCTCCCATAGCTTCCAGTGAAAGTCAGACCAAAGTTTTCCATTGATCTGGAGTTTTTGCTCCAGCTTTGCAAAGATTTCTTTGTTATACCAAAGTCCATTGTAAATAGCTGTTCGTGAACAGTGAAAATCTTTCCGTCTTTTTGGTTTTGTTCATAGTTTAAACCAACATGAAGATTATTTTTCATCAATGAAAGGTTTTTAAATCTAAAACAAGTTGTTTTGTTCAATAGCAGCAAGTGAAACAGCATTCCCTGCTAAGTCGATCGCGTCTGGGAATTCTCCATCGGCTACTTTTAATTTTCATGATATCTTTTAAGTCACCATTCACAGGGATTGGTTTAAATTCAACGACCTTACCATTGGCATGTTCTTTAGCAAAACTTGTCATAAATATCACGCATTAACTTTTGCACAGCAGGCCATCTCAGGTCACTGTGGTGATATCCATGGATGGAATTCCAACACCTGTCGCCACTCTTTTCAGTTGAGCTCTTGTTTAACCGAGCTGCTTTGTCCACCACATCCAGCCTAATAAAGCGATAGATGCTAAAGTCCTGCTAATTGCCGTCTTGAGTTCCTTTTCATGATTTTTCCTCCATAATTATGTTTTTATCCCCAAAACACCTTTTATCAATTCTTTATTAAAAACAAACTCTTTTCCATGAATCTCAAACTTTAATGGCTACATCGAATTCAGTAGATTAAACTTCCTACTGATACCTCTTTATAAAGAATCGATCCCTAGCAGTTCCTTTATTTTACATTTGCATCGGTTTCATCTTTACTATGTTCCTAAAAACAGTCTTCAATACTTTGAACGAAAAAGAACATTGTTCAGAAAAATGCCGTGCGTTCACATCCAAAAGCAGTCAGTTTGTTGGTATTGAGGCACTTCGATTTCATACGAAACTCACTACTTTCCGTTTTCGTGATTATTGTCGTTCTTTTTCGGTCAAAGGGCATCTCTATTCTCGCATAATAAAGATGAACATTAAATCCTAAGGAGGGAGGTTATGAGGACAAATTACTAATCAATTAAGACAGAAGTTTCAGAGGTGTATGGCGCGGAGCCTGAGGAGAGCTTTTTGCTCGGGCGCGTGAATTTAATCGTGGGAACATACCGACTATAATGGCGGGCACGTTTTTCCTTGTGCGATTACGCTGGGGACTTATGCGTGAGACCACGGTCGGATCAAGAAGTCTCGTCTCTATTCGGACAATTTTCCGAAGGATGAGTACCACGCAGGCTCGATATGACGGACCTCACTTACAGGGGCGGTGACTCGTGGTGAACTATGGCGTCGGCGGGCGTTTTCCGTGTACTTGGCGGACCCTCAACTTTCGCTTTTCCGCACGGCATGGACATCGCATTTTGCGGACATCCTCGAACGGCTCAGGCCTCTCATCGCAGCCTCCATTTCGAGCTGCTCGTGGGGCGTCATCGCTCGCAAAGTATATACTTCAGACATCGACCGCTGGGTCTCGTGAAGATTGAAACTTGGTGGAAAATGACTTCATTGGTGTGAATTCAGGCATCATGGACCAGTTCGCCGTAGTGATGGGCAGACGACCGCGCCATCTTCCCCGACTGTGCAACGCTGGAGTATGAACTCGTTCCTGTTAAACTCGTGACTATCGTATCGATGATTGAACACGAACAGACGCCGCGATACTAGGCACGAGTTCAGAAATACAACGAACGGGCTTTGGCTTTGAAACGCGCGTGCCTTGGAAGGAACCATACAGAACATGTGACTATCGAGGACCTTTGGGAGCTCCCTCACGATCGACGGTTCGACGAGTTGAAGCATCACCTGTCCAGCGAGGCTCTTTGTGAAACGTGCTCGTCATGCCGTTAGTGAAAACGAGGCGGACAGTGCTTGCGACACGTGTCTTAAAGAAGGCGACCTCGCTCACTTTGGACAACTGATGAACGAGAGCCATCTCTCTGCAGAGCTCGACTGCGAAGTAACAGCGTAAGGAACTCGATACGCTCGTGCATACCGCTTTGGGAACAAAGCAGGCGTTCTTGGTGCTCGCATGACGGTGTCTGGATTTATGGCAATGTGCCATCGCGTTGGTGCACCAGGATCCATATCGAGGCTTTTGAAGCTAACGTTGCCAAGAAAGTTTACGCACTCGAAGAGAGTAGTACGCCCAAAGCTACTACATCGCCGGAGGATTGCGGACGGCGCACATTGTAATAGAAGAGCGTTGGACCATCCAATGCTCTTTTTGAGGTATGTTATTATCTACTCCTTCACTATAGCATACGTATTTATACAAGCAACTAGTGGACACTTCCTCACTTTTCCTAGCAATAGTATAATGAGATCTGCAAGGAAGACGGAAAAGCGGTGATGAGAGATGAGCAATTATTTAAAATTAAATCAAGATAGATGGAATCATGTAAAGCAACGACACCTACTGAGCCAGTGACAGATGAAGAATTAGAAGAAGTTACAGAAACATCCAATTTCTGTTGCATTAACGGTTTGGAGTTCCACAAGAATGGTTTGAAAAAGCCAAGGGGAAAGAAAGATGTTAGAGTTAGCATTGCGGCGGCGGACAGCAGGGTCCCGTTTTGCCGCACAAAGGATATGATGTCACCATAATGGATTTTCGACATCACCAATTACAAAAGATGCGATGGTTGCTACAGAGAAGGTTTAACAATCAACACCATTCAAGCCGATGTAGCCACAAACCAGTCCCTTGAAGATGAACATTTGATATTATTTTTAATCCCGTTTCAGAATGTCTATAGAGGATTTAGAAAGCTTGTTTATAAAGCAGCTATCGCTCGTGTATTGAAAAAGGCGGCCTCGTTACCGGTCGGATTTATGAGATCCTGGATATGCATGACGACGCCAGACGTTGTATGGGGACGACCCGACGAGGAATTACTATTAAAGTTCTCCATCCCTTTTTAATTCAAAAGAGCTTTTGAAGAGGCCCGGCAAAATCAGCATCAATCAGAATACGGATATAGTTAGCCACACTAGAAACTCAGATTCGAGGACAATTGGAAAAACGGTCTCGCGATGATTGATTTTTATGAATCGTGCGACAAAAAGGCATCGATTATCCCGTTACGGCAATGACTATATCGCTACACTCTGCGTCAAATTATAATGTGATCGAAAATCATCGTGCAAATCGCGGACGACGCGCAAATTAATACAAACAGAGAGAGCATTGGATCAGACCATCCAATGCTCTTTTTCTAGCTTTAGTGATTAAATATTCACTATACTCTTTCTTGCTCCTTAGAATATACCATAAATTTCTTTAATGTCAAGGTAAAAAGGAAGCCTTCGGCATATTTTTATTTTTGAACCGACACAACCTCGAGGTCGCCATTTTTCGTTCTGAAGAACTTTAAACACAATCTCCATGCCTTCCTTCAGTCCAGTCCGATGCTTTCGAGTCCATCAACAGCTTGCCGAAGCATTGGTTGCCTTCCACGCGCGAGATGCGGACCCATAAGCGTTCTGCGATCCTTCGTCTTGTCTTCATAGTAAAGGCTACGCCAAAGTCATCGGGATGTTTTCGCGGCGGAATCGGTCAGAGTCCTTGGAACGAACGTGTCTCTTCTTTTTCTTTGCTCTTTGTGTCATAGACTTCCGCAATGACGCGTCTTGCACGGTCAATAATACGGATCGACTTCAATCCATCTCATCGAACAGAACTCGCAGTCATCGAGGTTTCCTAGACGATGAGATACATCGTCTCTTCTGGAATGAGCCGCACGTCTAGCGTTGATTCGCCTTCTTTTGCGATCCATAACGGTTAACGAAACGCCAGCCTCTCGTCATCCGATATATCCGTAGAGAACAAGCCCTGTGTCGCCGCCTTTCGGCAACTGGCATCACGTGCCTCGATTAACGCCGCACAGCGAACGAAGCGAGTTGATGGTAGAAGCTACGGAAAGAAGCGTCTTTCACTTTTGCATCTGGCTTTGCGATTGGAATTTCATTTGGGAAGAGTTCGCCTTTGATGTCGAGTCCTGGCGCAAAACCGCATCGGTCAATGCTACCCGGACTTGTCACCTCTGGAATCGGTTCGGCGTGGGCGCCCTTGGGCGAAAACGCCTCGCTATCGGCCACGATGTCCACCGCGATCCAGATTCACATGCTCCATCCATTTCCAACGATAATCGTCCGCAAAATGCAAGAGGAGAATCTGCGTCTTCCCTTCATGCTCGTAAACGTCCAGCACCTTGAAGCGGCTGTCGCGGTTAGCCACGTGTAGCCCCAGTTGGTGCCGTGCCCGCCTTCGTCAAATCAAAGAGGGTGGTTGGATAAAATGCTGAAAACGGTGCGTCGTCACCATGCCGCCCACTCGGCTCGTCGCGTCGGTAAAGGCCGCGTTGCGCACGCATCTGCCCCACCTGGAACTTCGCCGCTTCTTCCGGGCGTTAGGTTGATGTCTCTGGCAAAGAGCTGCAATCCCGCAGCATCTCATTCATTAGTTGTTCGAGTTGTTGTATTTCTGTCATCTCTAATTCTCCTGTCTTACCACAGTACGTTTGATAATGCTTTCGTTCTCGTACGGTTGGAGGTTTTCACGATGCTCGACTCGATCGATTTCCATCCGCTTTCTTAGTCGTCTGTGGCTCTGATCTCGCCGATTAACAGCACATTGATTCCTTCTTTTTGGCAAATACAATCACCGATGTCCCTTGATTCAGACACATAACACTCCACGATTTCATGAGAGTCGCCTCAGATTGGAAATTCAGCCTGCCCGCTGAAGTTCGCCTTCTCGCCATCAACCGTAGCATATTTGAAAAAGCTGGTCTGGAACGGCTAAATCATAGTACTCACGCTGGGTCGCTGGACTCGTGCGCTCGTAGATTTCTCCTCTTTTACGCGCATAAATCGCCATCGCATCCGCTATCGACTGGTTCGCAGAAGCCTCCAGTGGTTGCCTCTCCATGTCGCATTGTCAGTAAAGCTTTAGCAATCAGCGTCCTCACGACTTGGAAGGCAGCTTTAGCAACTGTCTCGGCGTGTCACATTGGTCGCACGAAGAACAATCGGCTCTCCGTCTTCGTACCCAAATAGGAACGCCTCTTTCTTCGTAGCGTCCAGATGCGCTTCCACCACCATCACTTCGTAGTCGTTTGAGGCCACAACGCCCATCATATTCCATTTGACCTTATCGCCGGTGATGGTCGCAGCATCCATGTGAATCGCTCGATGCAAAGTCTCGAAATGTTGCCCAGTCGACGCATTCCAACGCTTTCATAAAGTCGCTAAATCCGCTCGAGTTAAAACGAACCAAGAGCTCCAAGTCCGAATAGGCATTGTCGATGTCATCCTTGTCGCTTGGATACTGCGAAAACATCTCGTCACGCACCTTCTTGGCCGCGGCTAACCCTTCTGTGATATCGGCATCACTTGGTCGCTACATTATACGCCAACTGCAACATCTCAAAATACGTCGCGTGCTCAGTCTGGGCTACCGTTGTCTGCGCCACAGTGGTCGCTTGAGCCGTCGTAGTCGCCTGGGTCGTCGCTTCTTCTGGCTTTTTGATTTACAAGCCGCAAGCGCCAACACACACAGCGCTGATGCCAATAATTGTCTACCTTTCACCTCTCTCCTCCAATCATGAAAACCTTTCTCTATTCAAGATTATTATAGCATAGGGTGGAAAGAAAAAGCATTGGATGGTTGGTCCAATGCTTTAATCTGTATATTTACTTAAATCTTGAGAATACAAAAAACATGTAAATGGTAAAGAAAGAGTCAGAATTAGTTTTATAGTTACTTTAAATCTTGAGAATACAAAAACCCGTTTCTGTAATTGCCTCTGACACGTTTTGTTTTATAGTTACTTAAATCTTGAGAATACAAAAACATATAAAAACAGCCTATCTCATTGAATCTGTTTTTATAGTTACTTAAATCTTGAGAATACAAAACCTACCATCTCTGTCGAATTGGCTTACTGAAGTTTTATAGTTACTTAAATCTTGAGAATACAAAAACCTGGCGGAAGTCGTTAAAACATTCTAACCAGTTTTATAGTTACTTAAATCTTGAGAATACAAAAACTGTTCACTAAAGTCATTATCAACCTTAACGGTTTTATAGTTACTTAAATCTTGAGAATACAAAAACTTCTGTTTCTTCCTCGTCTTCCGCTACTAAGTTTTATAGTTACTTAAATCTTGAGAATACAAAAACCCAACAGGTGGACAAGCATTAGCTAAAATTGTTTTATAGTTACTTAAATCTTGAGAATACAAAAACTGATTCGCTTTGTATCATGCCGTATGCTTTTAGTTTTATAGTTACTTAAATCTTGAGAATACAAAAAACAATCAAGCACGAGAAATCACGATACTGTAGTTTTATAGTTACTTAAATCTTGAGAATACAAAAACAATCGTCGGGAGGCCGTACCGTCGTTGAATAGTTTTATAGTTACTTAAATCTTGAGAATACAAAAACCAGTCAACAAGGAAAACGGGAAATTACAGGGTTTTATAGTTACTTAAATCTTTGAGAATACAAAAACACGATAAGCGGACACTTTATCAACGTGTAGTTTTATAGTTACTTAAATCTTGAGAATACAAAAACAAAGGAAAAAGCCAGGTTGAACGTTTGGAAGTTTTATAGTTACTTAAATCTTGAGAATACAAAAACATGTCGATAACAACACTATCACTGCCATTAGTTTTATAGTTACTTAAATCTTGAGAATACAAAAACAACATTCCTTTCTGTGTTCCTTGTGGTTCAGTTTTATAGTTACTTAAATCTTGAGAATACAAAAACGAATTGAGTCTCTCTTTTCAAGAAGTACAAGTTTTATAGTTACTTAAATCTTGAGAATACAAAAACAGCTAGACTTTTGCCCTATTTGTAACTGGAGGTTTTATAGTTACTTAAATCTTGAGAATACAAAAACGAAAGGCGGTTGAGCAGCACGAAACAAAAAGGTTTTATAGTTACTTAAATCTTGAGAATACAAAAACACTTCACCTCATTTCTTTGTTGTGTCATTTAGTTTTTATAGTTACTTAAATCTTGAGAATACAAAAACCCTTTCTTGATTACATTTACAGTATATCAGTTTTATAGTTACTTAAATCTTTGAGAATACAAAAACAGGATATATTACAGGGAAAACAGAAAAACGAGTTTTATAGTTACTTAAATCTTGAGAATACAAAAACCAGGAGATGGTGTCGATTACGGTCATACAGAGTTTTATAGTTACTTAAATCTTGAGAATACAAAAACCTTTCTCGATAACAGGGCAATTCGCTGTGTTGTTTTTATAGTTACTTAAATCTTGAGAATACAAAAAAACTCTTTATCTCGGACGTTGGCGCAAACGCCTGTTTTATAGTTACTTAAATCTTGAGAATACAAAAACTAGCGACTGGTACGAGGAGGGAGTCGGTTTGTTTTATAGTTACTTAAATCTTGAGAATACAAAAACCCTCTTTGTGATAAGAATTCCGCAAGTTTTGTTTTATAGTTACTTAAATCTTGAGAATACAAAAAACCTGAGGCGATATATTTGGACAAAGTAGATGTTTTATAGTTACTTAAATCTTGAGAATACAAAAACAATTTCGCCCACTAGGATATTTGGTGCGATGTTTTATAGTTACTTAAATCTTGAGAATACAAAAACCAAAATGCACCTAAAAATCGCATTCACTTGGTTTTATAGTTACTTAAATCTTGAGAATACAAAAACGCGATAAAAATCTATATAGCGTGTTTATTAGTTTTATAGTTACTTAAATCTGAGAATACAAAAACCCTAACTCATAAAAACAAAGGAGAGAAAGCGTTTTATAGTTACTTAAATCTTGAGAATACAAAAACAGCTTCAAACGCTTCAGATTCAGCCTTACTGTTTTATAGTTACTTAAATCTTGAGAATACAAAAACCCTACTCGCCGACGCCAGTTTATCCGTCGAGTTTTATAGTTACTTAAATCTTGAGAATACAAAACCTGTTTTGACCGAAAACGGTTGGCTTAGTGTTTTTATAGTTACTTAAATCTTGAGAATACAAAAACATCAGTTAATTGTTTCAAAAGTGAATCAAAGTTTTATAGTTACTTAAATCTTGAGAATACAAAAACTAAACGAGAAATCTCTTCTTGCAGATTTTTGGTTTTATAGTTACTTAAATCTTGAGAATACAAAAACAGGAGGTATAATATGGAAATTGATAAAAAGCGTTTTATAGTTACTTAAATCTTGAGAATACAAAAACTCGGTGAAGTATCCGTCATAAGCTGGTTTGGTTTTTATAGTTACTTAAATCTTGAGAATACAAAAACAATAACGCGTCTAGTTCTTGCTTAGTAACGTTTTATAGTTACTTAAATCTTGAGAATACAAAAACAAACAATATAGGCATGATGACACCATACGTGTTTTATAGTTACTTAAATCTTGAGAATACAAAAACTGGTCGAGCCACATCTTTGTGTACATACAAGTTTTTTATAGTTACTTAAATCTTGAGAATACAAAAACTAGTGTCATGTCTTCATTTTCTAAAAATTCGTTTTATAGTTACTTAAATCTTGAGAATACAAAAACCTCGCTTGGTCTAGCAATTCAGAGCGGTGAGTTTTATAGTTACTTAAATCTTGAGAATACAAAAACCGTACTACATTATGATTATATTCTATTCAGTTTTATAGTTACTTAAATCTTGAGAATACAAAAACTGACTTACCTGAAGAAATCATCATCAAGAAGTTTTATAGTTACTTAAATCTTGAGAATACAAAAACCATACAAGGACAGTGGTTTGTCAGAAGTGGTTTTTATAGTTACTTAAATCTTGAGAATACAAAAACTCAGTATCCGATTTTAGACGTAACGTTCTTGTTTTATAGTTACTTAAATCTTGAGAATACAAAAACTGGTAGCAGTAGCGTTCATTGGATTCTTACGTTTTTATAGTTACTTAAATCTTGAGAATACAAAAACCATAGCTTACGGTCGTCCCTGTTTTACGGTTTTATAGTTACTTAAATCTTGAGAATACAAAACGTAAAGAACACACTAGAACATTGTTTCTATGTTTTATAGTTACTTAAATCTTGAGAATACAAAAAAACGGCAGTTGAAAAAGAAATCATGCGCCTTGAGTTTTTATAGTTACTTAAATCTTGAGAATACAAAAACGCAATAGCCAATGAAATTTGGTGTGCAGCTGTTTTTATAGTTACTTAAATCTTGAGAATACAAAAACCTTTAGTGAATGAACTAGCTGACAAGAAAGTTTTATAGTTACTTAAATCTTGAGAATACAAAAACCACCGCATTCACGACCGTGTGAGCGATTGAGTTTTATAGTTACTTAAATCTTGAGAATACAAAAACCTCAAATTATCGATTTTTGCCCTCAAGTTCATTATGATTGGACTCCCCCAATTGTCAATCTTCTAAAGTGTATTCTGATAATAATCGAATCGGTGATTCTACATTAATTTCAATCGTCTCAAACGAAAAATAGTTGGTTTAACACTTTCAATGTGATTTTATCCTCTACTGAAAAGCTAAATTCTCCTACTTCTTTTGCAAGTAGAAAACTACAAACTTTAGACAAACTATTTCTAAATTCCTCTTCCGACGGCACATCACTTAACGGATAATGTTTACGATATCTACTATAAATAAAAATCTAACTCAGGGGAGCGATTCAATATGATCTCCAATATATTGATACATTCCACTAAATTCGGAAGTAAAGTAACACTACCGCCGATTGTTATAAAAATTAAGCACAAATAGATGCCCATAGCATCGCTATCTCTAATCATTCGTTCTACAATTTGTTGATAATTTCTTTTGAAATATACTCTTCCGCATTTTTATCAACAGTAAATATTTATCCGGGCTCTCTTCTAATATTCGTTCCAACATACTTAATAGAATTAAAAATTTACTTTCATTTCAATTAATTCATTAGAAACAGCCACTCCTTACGTTCTACTAATTGAATCAGATGATTTTTAAATGACATTCTCTTTCACAAAGTCAACAACACCTACCTTATACAAAACATCCTTTACTTCAACCTGCGCTGTTTTATTAATCTCAATCGACAATTGTTCTAAAGTGTCATTTAATTTCTCAATATGACTAGTGAGTTCCACACGATTTAGAATCTGTAATAAATATTCATAAGCAATTGTTCCCTTCTTGAAAGAGAGTTGCTCATGAAGGTCTTCTGCTCGCTCGATTGTAATTAATTTGAATTCTTTTCGATTAAGAATCTTTTCTTCTGACTGTATTAAAGGCTCTTCAAAATCAAACAATGATAAATCATTCTCCGTGTATTTTTACCGCCAAAATACCAATTTAATAAAAAGCCATATATAATATTTTTAGTTCTTGATTCAGCCCAACAACCTGTGTATATTGTCCAACTTCAATTTCAACAAAATCATTATACGGATGACTAATCTTCCACTTCATATGGTCACCAACTTCTTATCTCCAACGATTACTTCCTGTCTCGTCTTTCCACCTGTAACTAATACCATCTCTGAAAATTGTTTTTCCGTAACCGCCAAAATCCTGACATTCCCATCTGGTACATTACAACTTTGAATCCGTTTATAAAATTTATTCGCGAAACTCCGATTAGGACAAGTGCGATAATAGACTGAAAACTGTAGCATCTCAAACCCACAAGAAATAAGTTCTTTACGAAATTGACGGTAAATTCTCTTTTCTTTAGGAGTCTCCATTGGTAAATCAAAAAAACAAACTAATCTCAACGCATCATACCTCATTTACTTTCTCCCATTCTAAACTAGAAACGATTGGATAATTATTCCACTGAATCACTTTCGAATCCATATTTCGCATAAACTCTTTCACATATTTATCCATCGCATTTACCACCGCACAATTTTCGTTTCCTAATTTGACTCTAGCATTTAATAAGTTTACCAATTCCAAGCGATGAGAATATTTTAAATAATCTGCATCCTGCAAGTTGGAGTACACCCAGTAGTCAACAATCTGTCGAAAAAGGTTCCATTAAATCATCTACAAGATTAAAGGAATTATACTCATTCTTATGAAACACTCCCACTATTGGATTTAATCCATATCCTGTAACAATTCTGGCCATTTGCGCTCTCACAATTGCATATCCGTAATTTAATCCTGCATTAATCACATCCGCTTCTTGTTGAGTGACTCGGATGAATTTCTTTCCAAATAATTCATTGAAATACACTTTCGCAGCATGCCCTTCTCGATTGGTTTTATCTCCTGGTACAATATGATCCAAATAGTCAGCTAATAATTTAATACTCTCATCACTCTTATCTAAGGTAATGAGTAAATCTAACTGATTGGCTATTTTCATATATGTAATCGTCTGCCACATCTTATCTTTTTGTTTATCTGTCCAACCTAATTGATTCAACTGTTTTTTATACGCTCTAAAATGTCCATTCTGTGCCAAATAAATTCCAGTTGGTAAATGATTCTGGTCACAAACAACTAGTACAACATTGTACTTACTAAATGCACTTAGTAACCTCAATGTAACGATGGTATCTCCACCTTCAGCAACGACCATTGAGATATCACTTAAGGGAATTGTCACTTCCATCCCATGTTTTTTTATCAGTAAGTTATCCAATTTCAGTCGCATTTGCTCGCTATCCCTTACATGCACTGTTCTCCAAGTCATATTTATTCTCCTTTTTATAGCACGAAAAAAACCCCACCAAATGGTGGGTTTCTGATTTCGGCATGAAGCCTTATTTTTGTAGCTTCAGCAAGATTTATAACTATGTAAGGCGTCCCTTACAAACACTATTCTACACCTTGCAACCGCTTTTTCAACCCCTATTTAAAAGTTTTTAAACGTTAATTGAGGTTTCTCTCCTCTTGTTTGACAATAAATTTACGGCCCAAAAACATTTGTTTCAACCTTATATAACGAAATATTGTCCATGCTTAAAAGTTTTGACAAATTGTCCGGATGGAGCAACCTTACCGAATTTAAATAGTTCTTCTTTTGGTTCTGAACTTAGCTTTTGTCATAAGGTTTCAATTCTACATAATTTTAAATGAACCCGTTCTTGAAAGGAATCTAAAAATAGCCTGTTTATTTTTCAACTGTATCTTTTACAATGAGTAAATCATTCTTATATAGGCTAAATTTGAACTCTGATTTTTCAGAAATACCTCTTCTTCTTTGATTACATCATATTTTTCTTTAGTTATTCCATAGTCTCCGCCTTTTTGGAATCTTAAATCTAGAATACTTCAATCCCATTATTTCATATCGTTTCGTTTCAGGATTAAAGTAAACATCCGCTCTCCAAGGCTTCAACGATTTAAGCGCAACTTTTCTTGAACTATTTTTCAGGTGTAATATCGATATGCTTTCCAACAGCCTTATCTAAATATTTTAGCTGCTTAATAACTGGTCCATTCCCTTTTTCGGCTATATTTTCTGACAAATCCATGTTCATCATAATACTTTTTAAATGGACTAACTTTTGACTTCCTTCCCGTTTTCATTAATTTCTTTATCTGGATAAGTCTCATAATAACTTTTTATCACTTTTTCAAAAAGTAACAGGGGTCATGTTGCGCCATTAGGAACTTGCTTGGGTCTTTTTGATAAACTTTTAGGAACTCATCATAGCCTTCAATTGAATAAATATCTTTAATCTTCGCAACAGTAATTTCTTCTGTCTCCACGTTTTTCTTGTTGTATAAATCGTAGCATCAGAGATTTTTCTGTTTACTTTTAGAATCTTGTTGATAAGCAAATAGGATAGAATCTTCAAGTTCTTTAGATTTTTAACACTTTTGTGAAGTTATCATATGGAGATTTGAAAACTGCTTCTTTATATTGGTCATCTGAAATCAGCTCTCCAGTTTCAGTGTCTAACAATTCATTCTCACTGTATCGAATCAGCGTATTCTTTTGTTTTTCCATAAATTCAATTGACTAGATGCGGCAATCACAAGAGCATCAATAGCGTGGTGATGATATGTGTCACGAGTCTTTTTCAATTCCCCATTTTCTTCTTAACTGAGCAGTAAACTGTCCTCTTACTACTGCAATTTTCGTATTAGCGCCTCTTTGTTTAAAGAAGTCTTGCAGTGCATTTAAAACAACACGAGAAGCGTATCTTGTATCTACTAGATTACGAGCAATGAATTTCGAACGCACTTCAAATTTATTAATGTCTTCCTCAAATAATCAGTATTCACGTTTCTTCTGTACTAAAACGACTATTATTAATCACATAGTACTTGAATTCACCCCAAGACCATGAGTTCGTTAATAAAGGCATTGCTTTGAATGGCGTTCTTTTGCCCCTTTTCTTGGTTAGCAATGTGTTCTACTAATACTTTATTATCTAAGCCATCATCAAAAGTTAATGACAATGGAAGAATATGGTCGATTTCATACCCACCTTTGGTTGTTAATTAATTGGGCAATTGGAATTTCTTCCTGAATACGCACAACGTTTTTTTCTTGTTGGTACCAGAGTCTAATCTTAAGTGCTAAGTCTTTGTGGCCGTGGAATACAGTAGAAGGAAGCTCTTTTAGAATTAGAGTAGTCCATTGCTGCAGCTAAAAATGGCAGCATCTTTTTCGTTCTTATTCTTCTTTTGTCCTTCTTGAATTCTCTTCTTTTGATCCTCATCGTTTTTATCACGAGCCATTTCGACCACAATCGTATCAATCTCTCCGTGTTCCTGAAGAATTTTGTTCACGATTTTAATCGTTTGTCGTACTGCTTTTGCCACTACTGGATTATAAATTTCCTCAGTAATTAATTCACCGTCAATATATTTTGTTTTAGCAGATTCATTCTTAGGCTTTTTGTTTCCCTAAACGAGTTAGAATAGTCATTTGCTCTTCAGACGTATGATACAATTCTGGAATTAATTCATTTATCAGCTTGAGAGAAAAACTATGCCATCCCTTATTCAATAGCGTAGTATTTTTCTTTCTAAATTGAATCAATTCATCAATTTGTTCGTTCGTAAATGTATCTGGTAAATATTCGTGAATGGATTCCAATATTCCCTCACGTTCCGTATTTAGTGTTAAGATGCGTCCTAGTTGGTCTAGTTGCTCTCTTGTTAAATCAGCGACATCGATTGTTTCTAGTTGTTTCATCTTTCTGTACACTTCAAAACTATGCATCTCTGCTTTACGTATCTTTATCCTCACGTACTCCCGTTATATCGTCCGCCTTACAACCAATCATTTTCGCGATTTTTGATAGAATATTTTTCGCTCCACAGGTTTTAGCGTCTTTGACAAATTGAATGATTTCTTCTTTTTCGATCTACGCTCAACTTCTTCGTTTCTGTTGGAACCGTTAAGTTATTAAGGTCATTCAAAAGATTAAATTCTTGTGCACTGTAAGAAGCCTTTGCTGCACGAAATTCATCTGGATAATAAGTACATTTTTCCAATCAAAATACTGAAAAATATTATCTAGTGTTTCTCCATTCGTACGATATCTACCATAATCTGTTCTAGACTTTTCATTCCCTGGTCCGTGATAGTATTTTTCTCTTTTTCGTTAAAATTTCTAAATAGTCAGCGATAAAACTCATCCGTTAACTCAGGATAGAATTGCTGCTGCGTTTTTAAGAGACGTTCAGCTTCTTTTCTATACTCTGAAGTAGAGAAAACATTGATGAGTCTTCTTTCTGTTCCATCTTCTAATTTCACAGAAAAAGTCTCCACGAACTTGTCCATATTTTTTTCCAGACGTTCTAATTGAATTTCACCTGGAGTTTTATTTTTTAATTCTCTAGCATTAATTTCGATAGCTTTTTGTAATCAGAACCCGAAGTGGCCGCGTTATCTTCATCAATCGCATCATCTAAATAACTGATTCCGCGATGTTTCACCATATTCTTCAAAGCAACAAATAATTCTGTTAATGATAGTTTTTCATTTAATCCACGAACTCAGATTTCGTATGGATTCAAATTAATCGGTACAGAATTTAAATCTACATCAATATCATACTTTTTCGAACAAATCTTCAGTTCTTTTAATACGATGTGTTTTTCTTCTTTTGATGCGCTTTGCTCCACGGAATCCTCTACGTTCCACATTGCTTGCAGCATCTCCAGAAGGGAACAGATTCACACTTTTTATGAATAATCTCCCCTGTTTCCTTTTCAATTAACCCTACACCTACTGAACCGATACCAATATCTAAACCTAACACATAATTTGCCATATTATCTCCCTAAAAATTAATTTTGTTATACGCTTTCATTTTACTCTGATAAATTCTTGAATTCAATATGAATTTTTATTTATTTTCCTGTTTTTTTCTCATCATTATATCTTAGTAGAATCAAGATCAAGATTTCCGTCTTTTATTTTTAAAATGTAACATATATGCTACTGTGATATGCTCCCTCTAAAGTAGACACTAAAAAAAGTAAACTACTTTAGAGGGGGTATTTTTTAGATTGGTTAAGAAACATACTGCAAAAGAATTAGAACGATTCATAGAATTGTATTTAGATGGTGTGCCTTTTCGTGAGCTGCGTAGTGAATATGGTTTAAAGATTTCACCTGGAGCATTTAATATGTATTTTTTTGAACTATAAAGCATATGGACCTTCTGCATTAGAAGATCGAGACGGGTTTAACACTTATACAAATGAATTTAAAGAAAAAGTGGTTAAAGAGTTTTTAGAATCGAAAACCTATTTAAGAGTAATCGCAAGAAAATACAAAATTCCTTCTGCTAGAACTGTACGAAATTGGATTATTAAGTATACTAATGGTGAGGCCACGAAGGCCTACGATCCTAAGCCAGAGGTGTACACTATGAAATATAGAAAAACAACGCACGAAGAAAGAATCCTTATCGTCAAAGACTGTATTCAAAATCAATTAAACTATAAACAAACCGCACAGAAATATAACGTTTCTTACAACTTGGTGTATCAATGGGTAAAAATATCAAAAAAATATGGTCCTGATGGATTAATAGACAGTCGAGGGAAACGAAAACCAGAAAAATATACAGACAGAAACTGAGCGTATTCGTGCAGAAATGGCAATATTAAAGGCGCGAAACGAATATTTAGAAACAGAAAAATGCCGCACTAAAAAAATTACAAGAAGTGGAAAGCGAGTTGATGTTTGCCAAACGAGATTTGAAGCGGAATATCAAACGATTAAAAAATTAAGTAAAAGAGGATTTCATATTACTCTATTATGTAAAGTGTTAAAAGTCAGTAGAGCTGGCTATTATAAATGGTTAAATCGTGTCCCTTCGGAATCTGAAAAACGACTACGTCGTTTAATGGAATTAATACACGAAGTATATGAATCTGTTCAAGGTATATATGGATATCGTCGTATCACAATCTATTTAAACTATTATAGAAATGCAAAAGTGAATCATAAATGTATTCAGCGTCTTATGAAACTAATGGGATTAAAGGCAGTTATACGAAAAAAACGTTATCGTTATAAATCGAACACTGAAGAATACACTGCAGCTAATATTTTAAATCGAGAATTTAAGAAAGAATATGAGCCAATGGCTCTACTATTAACGGATATCACTGAATTGAAGTATGGAAAGGGAGACAAAGCTTATTTAAGTGCTGTTTTAGATTATGGCACAAAGAAAAATAGTTGCATATCAAATATCTAAGCAAAAACAATAATCAAATCGTTAAAGATACTTTTTAATCAAATAAAAAGGAAGATAATTCCCTACAAAAAAACAATGATTCATAGTGATCGAGGATTCCAATATACTTCTCATTTCTTTAAGCACTTTATAGAGAAAGGACAAATAACACATAGTATGTCCCTGTCCTGGAAGATGTATCGATAATGGACCAATTGAAGCATTCTGGGGGACGTTAAAGGAAGAAGTATATCGTTTGTATCATTTCAAAACCTATGAATCTCTTTTTCAAGAAAGTTGAGGAGTATATCCAGTTCTATAATAAGAAAAAGAATTACTTTATCAATGGGGTTAAAAAAATCCCAGCATAATAAAAAAAGACGAGTTCTTATGAACTCGTCATACACTTTTAATTATTTTCCTGTCTACTTGACAGGGTGCACTTCACTGTAGCATATATGTTACATTTTTGATTTTTTGTAGCACTTTTTTTGCGCTTATAAATCGCTATTCAAATAGTAAATATAATCGCTCGAAAAATATATAATTTTTAGTTGCAAAATAGGAGTTTCACTCAAGTTATATTTGCTTATTTCATCCAAAAATATGTAAGAGCATTTATTTCATTCCATCCCTGCTCAAAATATCCTCTGAACTACTACTTTTTGATACATCATCTTTTATATAGCAATGTCGGATTTTTATATTGCAAAAGATCATTTGCGGGAATTATTCCTGATTTTTATAGAAAACTTATTTTTAATTTTTTAGTCTGATTTTTCATTGTTTTGCGTATTTTTGTCAGAAAATCGGCCTTTTTGAGTAACAAAAACCGAGGCGCTCACCCCGGGTTTCTCAAATTTATTCTTTTGTTTCTAGTTCCCCTGTTTAGGCACAACTTCTAGATAATCGAGCAGTCCAAACGAATTCGCGGCCTTTGATGCGGTTGATAGCTCCTTCGGCACAAGAGATTTCGTCGTAGTGTTCGACTTTATCACGATGAATGTCAGGACCTGAGATGACGATTGGCACTGGATCACCACTACGATCGCCTAATGAGTCAATGACAGAGAATTGATAATTCCTCACATCAGTATCATTTTTCATATCAAGGAAATACCTTAAACAAACTCATTTAAGAAGGCGTCTTATTAAAAACAGCAGCCTTCTTAGAACTGATAAATATGTCTAATCCTATTGCAATTCCAATAGCTAAAAATTTAATATAATTTAATATAAATAAAAGAACGATTTTATTAATCTCAGGAAACAAAGCGCTAAGATCGTTCGAAAAAGAAGCATCAATATATCTAAGAATAACAAAAGCAATAGTAAATATCCCAAGTCTTATTTTTGATTTTTCTCTGTTCTTTTTAATCTTTAGACTAAAAAGGTATTCATTATTATTAATAATTTTATTTTCACTAACAATATAATCTATAAATTCCTCTGTATAAAAACATGTCGAATAAAAATTGAAACCCAATACCACCTAATAGAAAAATCAACGAAACCTTCGAACTTTAAATAGAATATACAAATATAAAAGATATATAAAATCCATCTAGGAATAGTACTATCAAAAATAGCAGTAGTTCCGAACTAAGAATTACACCAACAAATAAACGATCCGTCCACAGTATTCAAATCTATTAAAAAGCCACAAATAAGAATAAAATATATTATTGTTGATAATTTAAAAAGAGATATAATCAAATTTTGTAATTTCCACTTTTTCTACACTATATTTTAAGTATCGTCGATTATTCCACCAAAAAGTATATTAATTGCAGCACACAAATATATAGTTGTTTCCCTATCTCTACTGATTAAAAGGATGATATTTAATAAAAAAATATCAAGTATAACTGATAAACTTTTTCTAACTTGCACCTTCCTTATTCTCCTCCTTTATAGAATTATCTGTAATACTTTTACTTCCTCCCATTAAAAAAATCTCATCCGCGATTTCAAACCCAATTTGTGCTTGTTGCTCTGGCGTCAAAGCATGGCCTGTGTCCTCCAGCGTTGTGAGGCGTGCGTCTT
>BNJT01002915.1_pt1 | contig 41016 bp, 29 predicted proteins | sample 8540491 | NCBI WGS metagenome assembly BNJT01 (sample SAMD00202455, study PRJDB9452) | human saliva metagenome | host: Homo sapiens | reverse complement strand
CTTTCGGCGAAAAGTCCACTGTTTTTCTCCGCAACTTCGAAATGTGCCTCCGCGTCGTTCGCGCTTGTGCAGACAAAGTGCAGGACAATCTGCTAAAAGCCGACATTTACTTGGTACTTCCAGCAAAAAAATATACTTTTTGCGTATGAAGGCGAATTGTACACACACCGTGTTGGATTCCCTCCTCCACTCCCGGCAAGCGGCCGCTGACTTCTGCCGCCGACAATGCCGTCACTATATTTTTTTCCCCATGTCACAAACGACCATTCCCGACCCTGCTCTCCGCGGATTCTCGGCCTGCGGATGCGGGTGCTCCAAACATCAACTTAACACTTACGACTACAATAGCGACATTCCCGGCAACAACGAGCTCTCAGATCTCGTGGAAGTGCAATTTAAGAACACCCGCAAGGGTTATTTCCGCAACGACAATCACCTCGACCTGCAGAAAGGCGACGTGGTGGCCGTCGAAGCCTCGCCCGGCCACGACATCGGCACCGTAACGCTCACCGGCTCGCTCGTGCCCCTGCAAATGAAAAAGGCACAGCCCAAGAACGCCGGCGAAATCAAACGCGTGTATCGAAAAGCACGCACCTCGGACATCGAAAAATGGCACGAAGCCCGCAGTCGTGAGAACGATACGATGATCCAAAGCCGACAAATTGCCAAATCGCTCGAACTGGATATGAAAATCGGCGATGTCGAATATCAAGGCGACTGCAACAAAGCGATTTTCTACTACATTGCCGACTCGCGTGTGGACTTCCGCAAACTCATTCGCGTGCTGGCCGATACCTTCCACGTGCGCGTCGAGATGCGCCAGATCGGTGCGCGACAAGAAGCCGGACGCATCGGCGGCATCGGGCCGTGCGGCCGCGAACTCTGCTGCTCGACTTGGATGAAAAACTTCCAAACCGTGTCGACAGGTGCCGCTCGTCAACAAGACATTTCGCCCAATCCACAAAAACTGGCCGGGCAATGCGGTAAACTCAAATGCTGTTTGAACTACGAACTCGACGCCTACAACGAGGCGCACAAGAGTTTGCCCGAACGCAACGTACCCCTCGAGACGATCGACGGCACGTATTACCATTTCAAAGCGGACATTCTCAGCGGACAGATCACCTATTCGACCGACAAACGCATGGCGGCCAACTTAGTGACCGTCAGTGCCGAACGCGCACTGGAGGTGATGGAGATGAACCGCGGCGGTGAGAAGCCCGAAACGCTCGACAACGGTGCACAACCCACCGAGAAAAAGGTGGTGGACCTCGCCGAACAAGACGATTTGACACGCTTCGACAAGTCGAAAAAGCGCAAAAAGCGTCGTCCCCGTCCTGACAATGTACGACAGACTGCGCCGGAAGAAGGGCAGGAAGTGGGCGCTCCCAACGCCCGCGGCGGCAATGCTCGACGTGAACGCGCGCCCCGTCGCAACGACGACCGCAACCGCGAGCGCAGCGGCAACCGCAATCGCAACAGTCGCGATGTGGAAGCCCGCGCCGATCAGGCGAAAGGCAACGGACGCCGCGACCCAACGCGCCCGACTCCGAACGGCAATTCCGACAATACTCCGACGGCATGAACCGTATGATTTCAGTTCGTACTCTCTTTTTTCGACACTTAGGGCGACTTTGCACCTTCCTCTTTGTGGGGCTGCTCGCCGTTTCCTGCCGAGAAGCGGAACCTTATCTGCAATATGGCGCCGTTGATCTCCACGGCTGGTCGCGCGACACGTCGTATGTGTTCACGGTCGACAGTTTGCCCGGCGCCCGCGACTATCCGCTCTCGGTGATGCTCCGTAAATCTTCTGTCGAGCCCTGTCCTTTCCGTTCGATCACCTTGGTGGTGCAGCAACGGTGGACACTGGCGGTGCCGGACTCGGCGGCGCAGGCGCGCACCGACGCGCGGCGCCACTTCAGAGCCATCGGACAGCCGCACCCGCCCCGCTGCTTGCGCGACAGTCTGCTCATGGTGCGCACCGATACCCTCGTGGCCGATCTCACCACTGACGAAGGGCGACTCCGCGCCCGCGGCATTTCGGTGCACCCCTACGCCTTTCCGCTCGTCACGCTCCGACTGCCCGACGGCGCAAAGGGACGAATCACCGTGCATCACCTCATGCGGCGCAACGAAATCCCCGGCATCGAGTCGGTGGGCATCCGTTTGCAATAAATGGCTGCGCTGATCCCGCGCAATCTCCGCGCTTCGCTTCTCCTTCCTCACTCTGTTTCCCCCTATGTCCACAAGGTTGCTCTTCATTCTCCTCCTTTGCTTCACCGCACTTCGCGGCGGAGCACAGCAACGTGTGGTGCAATACAAACCGTTCATCGACGAACGCCCGTGGCACTACGGCTTTCAGATCGGACTCCACGACCAGGGGCTGAAACTCCTCAACAACGGCTACATCAACGAGGCCGACGGCGCACAATGGGTGGGCGAGAACGACAGACAGAACTTCGGTTTCTCGGTAGGTGTCTTGGGCGAATGGAGATTCACGCGCAATTTGGCGTTTCGCGTCACCCCTACGCTGCATTTTGGCTCGAAGCACCTGACCTTTCGCAACATGGCGACAAAACAAGAGCTCACGCAGGACATGAAAACGACGTATATCGCCGTTCCTGCCCTCGTCAAAGTCGCCGGCCCGCGCTATAATAATTTTCGTCCCTATGTGGTGGGCGGCCTCGACGTGATGTATGACCTCACCTCGTCGAAAGGCAGTTATATCCGCACGCGTCCACTGCAAACCTTCGCGGAAGTGGGTTTCGGCTGCGACTTTTATCTGCCGTTCTTCAAGCTGATTCCGGAAATTAAGTTCTGTTTCGGGCTGAACAACACGTTGCAGCGCAACCGCCCCGACTTGACTGATCCCACACAGCTGGTGTTTACCCAAAGTTTGCAGCGAACCACGCCCAATATGGTGGTGCTCACTTTCTACTTCGAATAAGTGTGGCGACGCCCTGTCCAATGCTGACAATTATCTCTCTAATCTTTATATTTATCTCTCACAGTCCTATCATGAAGCAGTTCCCCAACTCTCGACACAGACGGCTTTGGGTGGTATTGTCTCTCTGGTGTATGAGTACACTCCTAGCACTCGCACAACCGGCCGTAGACAAATACTACACCCTGACCGCTGTGAACCACAATCTCAATTTGAGCAACGGAGATTCGCCTTCCAACAACAGCAACTACGAAGGCGCGAAGCCGGATCCCACGGCTCCCTCACAAGTGTTCCAACTCCTCGACGCAGGCGACGGCACTTTTGTGATCTACAACAGCAACTACAAGAAAGCAATGGACTTGGCGCTCAACGGCCCCAAGAAGCCTTTGCAATGGGATCTCAATAAAAGCAATCCCAACCAGCGTTTGTCTCTCGAGCCGGTGCAGGGAAAGAAGGACGTTTATCGCCTCGTTTCCGCTGTTCACAGCATGTATTTGCTCAGCATGGACGCGAAGGGCGACGTTTATGTGGGCTACGGTACGGACGGCAACGAGCTGTTCCGCTTCACAGAAGTGAAGGACTGGAAAGAAGGCCGCGTGGATCAAGTTCAAACCGAATGGCAAAACGAAGCCATCTTCGCCATTAACAAGGAAACCGGCCGCGCCACGTTCATGCCTTACGCCAATTCGGCCGCATTGAAGGCCGATGCGCGCTTCAAGAAGGCCTGGCTCGATCCGAACTCCACGGAAGTGAAGTCGCTCAACGGCACTTGGAAGTTCAGCTACGCCCCTGATGCCGCCAAACGCGACACCGCTTTTGTCAAGAACGACTACAACACCGCAGCATGGGACAACATTGAAGTGCCCTCTTGCTGGGAAATGAAGGGATATGACAAGCCCGTTTACGTGAATGTGGACTACATTTTCGAAGACAACCCGCCCTATATTAAGTTGCGCAAGGAATATCGCGGAAAGTAGACCCCAATCCCGTGGGAAGCTACCGCCGCGAGTTCGATCTTCCCGCCAACTGGGACGGCAAGCGCGTGTTCCTCCACTTCGACGGCATCTATAGCGGTGCTTATGTGTGGGTCAACGGCAAATACATCGGCTACACGCAAGGAGCCAACAACGATGCCGAATTTGACGTCACCTCTGCGCTCCACGCCGGCAAGAACAATGTCAGCGTGCAGGTGATTCGCTGGACAGACGGCTCTTATCTCGAAGGACAAGACATCTTCCACATGAGCGGTCTGCACCGTGATGTATATTTGGTGGCTACTCCCCGCACCTTTGTGCGCGACCACTACATCACCGCCGACCTCAATGCAACAAAACGCTACAAGAGCGGTTCGCTCAACGTGCAACTCGAACTCGACAACCGCGACAAAACCGCTGCCAACAAGCGCGTGGAAGTCACGCTTCTCGACCCCGACGGCCAACAAGTAGCGCAAAGCGAAAAGACCGTTGCCTTCGCCGCCGGCGAAACGAGCAAGAAGGTAGACATTGCCCTCGACAATCTCAATGATCTCCGTCTTTGGACGGCCGAAACCCCCGAACTCTACTCCGTGATCGTCGTGCAAAAAGACGCAAGCGGCGCAGAAGAAATGGCCTTCAACACGCAATATGGTTTCCGTAGCATCGAGATTCGCAACGGACAAGTCCTCATCAACGGCAAACGCGTCTTCTTTAAGGGTGTGAACACCCAAGACACGCACCCCGAACTCGGACGCACCATCGACGTACCCACGATGTTGAAAGACATTACCCTCATGAAGCAGGCCAATGTCAACACCGTTCGCACCTCGCACTACCCCCGTCAGGCCAAATGAACGCCATGTTCGACTACTATGGCCTCTACGTTATGGACGAAGCTGACCTCGAATGTCACAAGAACTGGAACGACCACGGTAAAAACGGCGGCTACAACTCAGACATCATCTCCGGACAAGAGTCTTGGAAGCCCGCGATGGTCGATCGTGTTGTGCGCATGGTGCAGCGCGACCGCAACCACCCCTCGATCATCTTCTGGTCGCTCGGTAACGAATCGGGTGCAGGCGACAACTTCATCTCCGTTTATGACGCTGCGCGCAAGCTCGATCTCCGCCCCATTCACTACGAAGGTGCCACAAACGCCAACCGCCACTTTGCCGGCATCACCGATCTGTTCTCAAAAATGTACCCCGATGTGGGCTACGTGCAGCAATATGCCAACAACAACCCCGCCAGCCAGCCCTTCTTCATGTGCGAATACGACCACGCCATGGGCAACAGCGTGGGTTATCTCCGCGAATACTGGGATATCATCGAGAAATCGAAACTCGGCATCGGCGGTTGCATTTGGGACTGGGTCGATCAAGGCATCTACAATCCCCAGAAACTCAAGCAAGGCATCAAACAACTGACCACCGGTTACGACTACCCCGGTCCTCACCAAGGTAACTTCGTCAACAACGGTGTGATCACTTCCGAACGTGAGTGGACACCCAAACTCGACATCGTCAAGAAGGTGTACCAATACGTCACCTTCCGTCTCAACAACGGCAAGAACAACAAGAGTTTGATCGTTCGTAACAACTACGCCTTCCGAGATCTCTCCGATTTCACCCTCGATTTCGAAGTATTGAAGAACGGTGTCAGCGTAGAAAAGGGCAATATCGAACTCCCCACCCTTGCAGCTGCAACATTCCGCACCCTTCCTTTCAGCATGACCACGCAAGTGCCTGAAAACGGTGCCGACGACTACCACCTCAACGTCTATCTCCGTCTGAAAACAGACCAGGACTGGGCAAAAGCAGGCTATGTTCTCGCCGCCGAGCAGTTCGAACTCGCTAAGCGCACCGCCTTGCCCGCCCTTACGCCCAAGGCCGATGCGCCCGCCCTCAAGTTGAAGAAGACCGGTGGCCTCGCCACAATCTCCAACGATGTGGTTTCGATGACTTTCAACACGACCACTTCGCAACTCGTCGACTGGAAGTACAACGACCTCCCCGTCATCGCCTACGGCAAGGGTCCCGTTTCCGACAACTTCCGCTGGATCGAGAACGAAGCCCCCTATACCAGCAAGCCCTACAACACGCTTGAATGGCGCTATCGCATTGTGGACAGCAACAATCAGAATGCAGTGCCCACAATCAAGACGACCGACGGCGGCCGCACCTACACGGTGACCGCAACGCGTCAAGGCCTCGTGCCCACCACGCTCACCTATACCATCCACGCCGACGGTAATGTGGTGCTCAACGTGTCGCTCGATCCCACACAAGCGCAGAACAAGGGTCAACTTCGCCGCCTCGGTGTAAGCATGGGCTTCGACAGCCGCTATGCCCTCATGGATTATACGGCACGCGGCCCGCGCGAAAACTATTCCGACCGCTGCGAAGGTTCGTTCTTCGGCCGCTATGTGCAGCGCGTGGACAGCAATCTCACACACTACGCCCGCACGCAAACCTGCGGTAACCGCATGGGGCTCCGCGACCTCCGTTTGGTCGACGCAGAAGGCAACGGTGTGCACATTGCCACCGAAGGACAGGTTGAATTCTCCGTACTTCCCTACGACGACCACGACCTCATCAACGTGGAACACGACTGGGAACTCGCCCCCTCGAAGTACAACACCGCCCACTTCGACTTCTTCCAGCAAGGTGTCGGCAGCGGTAGTTGCGGTCCCGCTTTGACTTTGGACAAATACAAGGTGCCCACCGACAAAGTGGTGAACTACACCCTCCGCTTCTCGGGCTTGGGAAAACTCTATACCGGGATTTCCAACCGCCCTTTCGTCCAACAGCCGGTGCTGCGCGTCAACAGCGCACCCGGCGCTGAAACCGCCACACTCAGCGGCGCACTTTCCGCTTACCGCTCGGCCGCAGTGCTCGATTTGGGCGGCGCGCGCCTCTTCGATCTTCCGCTCTCTGCAGCCAACGCGGTGGAGTTTTCCACCGCCGGCCTCCCCAAAGGCACTTACCTCGTGCAACTCGTGCGCAACGATGGTAAGAACGAAGCCGTGAAGTGGATCAAACGCTAAGCTCCGGTGGCGAAACAGCTTAGCCGCCGCGCCTTGATGGCGACGGCTCACGACTAAGTCTTCGCTTCGCCCACAGTGCTTCCTCTTCGCGCCGGCAGACGTTTAACTCACGTCTGCCGGCGCTTTTTTGTGCCCTTGTGCCCACGCCTTTCCGCCCGTGCTTCCGCACCGCCTCGTCTACACTTTCGCCCGCCCTCGCCCTTTCCTTCGCGCCGACAGGTCGTTTTCGCCGGCTGCAGGCGAAGGGCAAAAATATCGCCCCTCTTTCGTGACGGAAAGAGGGGCGATGAGCAGCAATACCCCCACCGCGGTCGGAGAAACCATGGAATGCGCCGCCTTGTTTGTGGCGCATTCTCTCCCGCGCGGTGAACTTTCCCCAATCGTCGGCCGTTGTGCTCCCATAGGCCAAAAGAAGTGGGAAAAACCGGTGGACTTTTGCGTGAAAGTAGTGGAGTTTGTCGCAAAAGTTGTGGGCTTTTCGGACAAAATCTTCGCCTTTGTGTCTAATTGAAGCCCCTGACAATGCAAACCGCCCCTCGTCGGGAAGGACGAGGGGCGGTGGTGACAAGAGTAAGTGGGGCAACGAAGGAGCGAAGCCATTAGTGTTTAGCGGCCTTCGGTGTGTCGAGCAAAGGCAGGAAGGCGCCGTAGCCTTCGCGCTCCATCTCCGCTTTGGGGACAAAGCGAAGCGAGGCACTGTTGATGCAATAGCGCAGTCCGCCGGTGGCTTTCGGGCCGTCGTTGAAAAACGTGGCCGAGGTGGGCGCCGCCGAGTTTGCTGCGCACCTCCGTGCGTTGCATGCCGTGGCTGTTGTCGGAGAGGTTGTCGAGCAGGTGCGGATCGATGGGCTTCGAGAAGGCCGGCCAGCCGCAACCCGATTCAAACTTGTCGGTAGAGAGGAAAAGGGGTTCGCCGGTGGTGATGTCTACATAGATGCCCGGGCGGAACTCCTTGTCGTAGGCATTTTTGTGCGGGGCTTCTGTGGCCGCTTTTTGCGTCACGGCATATTGGAGGTCGTTGAGTCGGCTGCGCAATTCTTCGTCGGTGGCTTTCTTGTAAGTGCGCTTTTGCGGCGTGTCGGCGTTCGCCTTGCGGGCTTCCTCAAAGAGGGCACTCGGCACATGACAATAGCCTCCCGGATGCACATCGAGATAGTCTTGGTGATAGTCTTCGGCGGCATAGAAGTTGCGGAGCGGTTCGACCTCGATGGCCACGGGGCGGCCGATGGCGGCGGCGAGTTTCGCTTTCTCGGCCACGAGCATCGGGCGAAGTTCGGGATCGGTGTAGTAGATGCCGGTGCGGTATTGCGGCCCCACGTCACCGCCCTGACGGTTCACGCTGGTCGGGTCGACGGTGCGGAAGAAGAGTTGCACGAGGAGCGTGAGCGGAAGGCGTTGCGGGTCGTATTTCACTTCGACGGTCTCGGCAAAACCGGTGTTGTGGCCGCACACTTGTTCGTAGGTGGGGTTTTCCGTATGGCCATTGGCATAGCCCACGCGGGTGTCGAGCACCCCATTGATTTGTTTGAAGAAATGCTCGGTGCCCCAGAAGCAGCCTCCGGCAAAGTAGAGAGTGGCAGTATCGTTCATTGTGGTTGGTGTTTGGGTGTTGCGCTGTGTGTGTGCGCAAGAGGTGAGGGCAAGCCCGAAGGCCAGCCCCAACGCAGCGACAGAAACAAGCAGTTGGTGATGAATGCGCATAATTCGTATTGTTTTGAGTTGAAAATGAGCAGTGGTTGTTTCGGGGGTGGGTGGCAAAACTCCCCGTGCACCTTTGGGAAGAGGTGCATCGGGGAGTTCTGTGCGTGCTCACGCTGCCGAAACAGCGCTGCGAAAAATAATAAAAAAATAGAAAGTTCGTTTGGTCGAGTGGACTTCACTGAGCCAAGATTAGGCAACCGGCGTCTCCGCTTCGTCGCTTTCCTCCCCGGCGGTGCGCCATTGTCGCCACGCGGCAAAGAGGAAGCCCGCGATCAAGAGGGCGAAGGCCACGTAGGCGATGACTTCTGTGGTGCTCACCGAGGTGGGGCGGAACGAGAAGACGATTTCGTGACGACCGGCGGGAATGCGGAGGGCGCGCAACACGTAGTTGACGCGAGCCACCTCCACCGGTTGGCCGTCGATGGTGGCCGTCCAGCCGGGATAGTAGATTTCGGAGAAGACCGCCACGCCGGCTTTACTGTTTTCGCTCGTGTAGCGGAGTTCGTTCGGCGCATATTGCTTGAGTTCAATGCGACCTTGTCCGTCGGTGGCGCCTTCGAGCTGTGACTTGAAGCGCACATCGGCCACGGCTTGGTGTTTCGTGTCGAGTTTTCCGAGGGCACGGATTTCGGCATCGGCATTGTCGGCAAACTTCACCTCGTTGACAAACCACGCATTGCCGTTGGCGTGCGTGTTGCGGAGAGCAATGTTACCGTCGCTGAGGATCACCCACTTCATGTTGAGCATATTCAGCAGGGGCGTCACCGAATCGGTGTCGAGGGTCGAAGCCACGTAGTCATTCAGCTGTTCGGGGGTGCGAATGCCGCGCGCCACGAGTTGCGCGCTGTCGGCCGCCGCTTGGGCATAGGCCGCTTGCGCCGCTTGGCCGAGGTGTTGGCATTCGTCGTCGAGGTAGAAGTTGATCAACTCTTGATAGCGACGGAGTTTCGCGGCGTGATAGCCGCCGATCGACTTGTGCCAGTAGGCCGTTTGGTTCGAGGTTTCGTTGAACGGATTGCCGCCCGAAAGATTGAGCACACGGAAGTTGGGATCCTTGTCCTGCAAAATGAGCTGATCGGCAGGCGATTTGGCAAAGTTGCCCTGCATCGCTTCGGGTTCTTTGAAACTATCGGTGTTCAAGTAGCGGCGATCGATATTCCAGAGGTCTCCGAGCGTGAGCAAGAGGAGCACACCCACCACGGCGGCCGAAGGAATGGCTTTCGGCCACTTGGCATAAGCCGCCACCAGCGCAAGGGCGATGAAAGAGAGGAAGAAGGCGCGCCAAGCGGTGGCCGAAAGGATGGCGGCGTGGAGCGAAAGGAGGGCACCCTTGTAGCCATTGATGAAATCGGCGGGCACACCGAATTGCTGCAGCTGAGCAAAGGCTTGTTGGTCGGTAGAAGAAAGCAGATTGGCTGCATCGGGCACGAGCGCATAGAACAGACTCACGCCCACCGTGAGGACGGCGGCCACACCGAGGGAGACTTTGCCGCGGCGCGTGCCGAAAATCTTTTCGGGATGACGAATCACTTCGGCCAAGGCGAGCATCGCCAAGACGGGTATGGTGAACTCTGCGATCACCAAGGCCGACGAAACGGTGCGGAACTTGGAGTACATGGGCAGCACGTCGATGAAGAAGTCGGTGGCTGCCATGAAGTTGTGTCCCCAGGCGAAGAGGAAAGAGAGCAGGGTGGCTGCGGCGAGCGCCCACTTGAGCGGGCCGCGCACCAGACCGAGGCCGAGCACGAAGAGGAAGCAGATGATGGCACCCACATAGACGGGACCTACGGTGAAAGGTTGGTCACCCCAATACTGGATGATGCCCGGCACGTTGCCCGAGCCGGTGGCTGCTGCAACTGCGTGGCGTATTGATAGAACTCGTTGTAGCCTTCCAACTTGTCTATGCCTTCGCGGTCGAGAATGCTGCTCGATCCGCCGCCTTTGAAGTCGGGCATCAGGAGCGTGAGCGTCTCGTCGACGCCATAACTCCACTGGGTGATGTAGTCGCGTGCCAATCCGTCGGTGCCTTCAGCCGAGGGAGCATCGGCGGCTTCGGCCTTTTTGGGAGAGGGCGTGGTCAGTTCGGTCTTGCCGCGCATCGACTCTTTCGAGTATTGCCACGTGTGGTAGAGATTCGGCAGGTTGACCGCCGCCGCCAAGAGACCACCCACCACGAGGGCGCCGGTGGCTTTCGCCCAGCGGCCGAGGGTTTTGCTGCGCAAAGCCTCAATGCCGTAGGCCACTGCCACGAAGAGCATGACAAACAGGAAGTAGTAAGTCATTTGCAAGTGGTTGGCTGCAATCTGCAAGGCGGCAAAAAGCGCCGTGACGGTCGCGCCCCACAAGTATTTGCCGCGATAGGCCAGCACCAAGCCGGCGATGGTGGGCGGAATGAAGCCGAGGGTGTTCACCTTCCAGAGGTGTCCGGCGGCGATGATGATGAGAAAATAACTCGAAAACGCCCATGCCGTCGCGCCGAAAGCCGAGAGCAGCGGTTTGAAACGCAGGGCACGCATCAGCAGGTAGAAGCCGAAGAGGTAGAGGAAGAGGAAGCCGAGCGGGCCGGAGGTGCAAAGGCGCACGACGGTCTCGACCACGCTCATCACTTTCGTCGAACCGTAGGTCGGCGAAATCTGATAAGTGGGCATACCCGAGAAGATACTGTTCGTCCAACGGGAGCGTTCGCCCGTGGCCTCATGATAAGCGGCTTGTTCCTGTCCCTGTCCCATGCCGGCCACGGTGTCGTGGCCGCCCAATACGAGACCTTCGCTGATGGGCGTGGCGAAATAGGCGAAACTTACCAGCAGAAAACACAGCACAACCACGAGGTCGGGCCATGAGCGGCGAAGAAATTGTTTCATCTGATTAGTTACATGATTATTAAGTGGCAAAGTTACACAATGTCGGCCGAAAAGCCGTATTTTTGTAGGCAAATCTCCATAAAAACTCCACGATGAAAATAGGAATCATCACGGCCATGCAAGTCGAGCATGACCAAATTGCGGCGCTGCTCACGGACTGCGCCGAACTTCCCGCGCCCACTTTCGGTGCGCCCCCCGTATTGACGGGACGTTTGGGCGACCACACGGTGGTGCTGGCCATGAGCGGCATCGGCAAGGTGAACGCGGCACTCACGGCGGCGTCGCTGATCGCTGCTCATCGTCCCGATGCGATGATCAGTACGGGCTGTGCCGGCGGGCTCGCACCCGAACCCGGTGTGATGGGTGTGGTGGCTGCCGCTTCTACCGTCTACCACGATGTGTGGTGCGGCGAGGGCAATGCCTACGGTCAGGTACAGGGACTGCCGGCTCGCTTCGATGCCGACGCTCGTTTGCTGGCAGTGGCGCGCGACTTGGCCGACGATCCCGCCGTCGAGACGCCCGTGTGCTGCGGACTGACCTGTACCGGCGATAAGTTCATCACCGATCCCGCGGAACTCAAGGCTGTGCTCGGCGCCTTCCCCGAAGCGCTGGCCGTAGACATGGAGAGTGCGGCCATCGCCCACGCCTGTCACCTTCACAATGTGCCGTTCCTGAGTTTCCGTGTCATCAGCGACACGCCGGGCGCCGAAGCCCATTGGGAACAATATCAAGACTTTTGGGGCACGATGGCCGACCGCTCGTTCGGCATCACGCGCACTTTCCTTTCGCGCATTCCCGCTACTTTTTGAAACGCCTTTCGCATGAAAAAAATACCCTCCTTCACTGTCAACCACCTCACGCTGCGCCGTGGGGTCTATGTGAGTCGTCAAGATCGCGTGGGCGACGAAATCGTCACCACCTTCGATGTGCGCATGAAAGCGCCCAACCGCGAACCGGCCTTGCATGTCAATGCCATTCACACCATGGAGCACCTCGCTGCGACCTTCCTGCGCAATCACCCCGTTTGGGCAGATCGCGTGATCTATTGGGGACCCATGGGTTGCCTGACGGGAAATTACCTGATTTTGAAAGGCGATCTCACGTCGAGCGAGATCATTCCGCTGCTCATTGAAACCTATGAATTCATCGCGGCCTTCGAGGGGGGAAGTGCCCGGTGCCACAGCGCGCGATTGCGGTAACTTCCGTTTGATGGATCTGCCCATGGCACAATGGGAAGCACGCAAGTATCTCGACGAGGTGCTGCGTAATCTCACGCCCGATCGGTTGACTTATCCCGATTGAGGCGCGGTTGACGCACTTCGTGCGTGAACCTTTCGTCGTTGTCCGGCGCTACTGCACATCGCCTTCACTCCTTGCCCGCCCGTGCAACCGATTGGGGTTGAAAGGGTGGGGGAGTGAAGGCGATGGTGCAAAGTTTTTCGTTTTTGTACGAACGGTAGATCGAAAAAACAACGCTCTGATCGGTTGCCGTTTCCTTTCGGAAGATTTCTACGCGCGCACGCGTATATATAAGGAGTGGTGAGGTGGAAAGTAAAATGTCCGGTTTCGATCAAAACACCTCGCGCTGTGCTTCTTGCTTTTCCTGTTCCTTGTGAAATGCCTTGTGGGGCGCAGGTTACGTCCCCGTTTTCTTTTGAATGTCTTTCTCGTATTTATGCAGATACTTCTTCGCCTGCCAAGAAGATGCACTCGTCTGTGCCTACTTCTTCGTTTGCGGTTAGCACACCGCGCTTTTTGTCTCAAGCCCTTGATATCGCCGCCCACATGAGTCGCTACGACGGCGAGGAGTTGGCCACTATCTTGGGCACCACGCCGCGTCTCGGTGCGCGGGCGGCCATGGATTTTGCCGCTTTGCTCGCCGAACCCAAGACAGCGCCCGCTGCGCTTATCTATGCCGGCATGGCGTATCAGCATCTTCGCGCCGAGGAGTTCAGCGCCGAGGAGATGGACTACGCACAGGCGCATTTGTGGATCACGTCTTTCCTCTATGGGCTCAATCGCCCCCTCGATGGTATCGCGCCTTACCGATTGGAAGGCTCGGTGCCGGCCCCCGGCGCGGAGGGACGTTCGCTTTTCGATTATTGGAAGCCCTTGCTCACCGATGTGCTCATCGATAGTGTGCAGGCCGACGACGGGGTGCTGCTCTATCTGGCGAGCGGAGAGATGAAACGCCTTTTCGATTGGGCACGCGTGGAACGCACGGTGCAAGTGATTTCGCCGGAGTTCCGCGTGATGCAGGGCGACAAGCAGAAGACCATTGTCGTCTATGCCAAAATGATGCGTGGTGCCTTGACGCGACATGTCCTTACGCACCGCATTGTGCGCCCGGAGGATTTGCGCGACTTCGAATATGAAGGTTTTGCGCCTTGGGGCGAAGACGAAATCCCGCGTTTGTGGGTGTGCGGCGGCTGAATCAGTCGAAAAGGGCGCGCAAGACGTCCGGACTCTTGAGCTCGGGCATGGCGGCGAGGTGCAATCGGTAGTAGACGATGAGCACATCGAGAATGCGGTTGCGCTGCGCGCGCGAGAAGCGGAAGAGATGCATGGTCGAAAAGTTCATGCGCAACAGATTGGCAAACACTTTTGCCTCCTCGCCTTCCAAGATGTGCGTGTGCATGGGACGCATGCCGGCAAATCGGCCGCCCACCAAATCGAAGTAGGGGAGTCCGGCCTGCGAGAGGTCGGGGGCGATGCCGAGAAAGCGCGTGAGGCGCATGAGAAAGACCAAATGGAAATTGGCGTAGTCGCGCTCGGCGGTGTCGAGCCACTGCAAGGCCGCCGCCACGAAGTCGAAAACCTTTTCGTCGGCCTCCTCGCTGTGCACCACATGGAGGAGCATCTCGGACAAGAAGAGTACCACGGCAGTTTTGGCCGGCATGGTGTGGAGTGTGAGCCGCGGTTGTGCCACGCGCGCCGAGAGCGGTTTACCGAGTTGTCCTGTTCGTGGGCGATTCCACTCCGTGTCGATCACGGCCAGCGGCGTAAATAAGGTGTGACGCACGGTGGCACGCGGCGAATGTGTGATGCGCACCATAAAAGAAACGCGCCCGTGTGTGCGTGCGAGGGCTTCGACGATTAAACGGTCGTCGGCATAACGAAGGGTGCGGAGTACCAAAATTTGGTCTTGAAGTAACATGCGGCGAAAGTACGGCAAAAAATAGGCTTTACCCCGATTTTTGCCCCGAAAAAGGGGGTAAAATGAAGAAAATGGAGGAAAAATGCACTTTTCGCGAAAAAAAATGGCCGAACTGTTTGGAGGTTGAGAAAAATGTGCTACCTTTGCACTCGCAAACAAGGAACAACGGCACACCACAAGCGACGCTGTCAAACCTTAAGCAAAACGGTCCCTTCGTCTATCGGTTAGGACGTGAGATTTTCATTCTCAAAAGAGGAGTTCGACTCTCCTAGGGACTACAATCAATCGACTGTGGGGAGTTCGCAAGAATTCCCCGCTTTGTTTTAGAACATCCAGGTAACGTCTGAAGCAGCATCGTCGGGAGACGCCTATTTTCCTCCTGCTGAAGAGTGCCGGCAGTCAATTCTATATATTTCGAACTAACAAATTCCTATTCAAAATGGCAAATCACAAATCCTCTGTGAAAGAATTCGTCAGACCGCCACTCGTCGCTTGCACAATCGCTACTATGCTAAGACGATGCGTAACGCCGTGCGCAAGCTCCGCGCCACGACCGACAAGGCAGCTGCCGTAGAACTTCTCCCCAAAGTGCAGAAGATGCTCGACAAGCTCGCAAAGACGAACGTCATCCACAAGAACAAGGCTTCGAACATCAAGTCGAGCATCATGCTCCATGTGAGCAAGCTCGCCTGATACGGCCGACAGATCTCGATACACACGGAGTCGCACCCTCGGGCGCTGACTCCGTTTTTCGTCTATATTCGGCAAAGGTGTAGCACTCGTCGATAGAATGGAGTACACTGCACCACTGCTCACCAAAATGAGCCTCCTTCGTTGCTTAAAAGGAGTGCCTTTTGCCGAAATCCTTCACTGACTCATGAACCCCTCGTTGATTTCTCGCTTTCGTCGTGCAGGTGCACCGCTTTTGTTCGTCGCTGCCCTCTGCTTCGGCGCCGCATGCGACCACGATGCGCCTACACCACAACCCGATCCCATCTGCCCCGAGCCGGAACAGTGGCAACCGGCAGCTGCCGGTCGTTACGAAGCGCGCGTGCGTTATAGTTGTGATTGTCGCGATGAAGCGCAGTTGGTGCTGACCGCCGCTCCGGCGGTGGACGACACGCTGCGCATGCCGGCCGTGCGCCGCACGGTTTATGTCGACAAGCGCGATTTGCCCGGCGCAGACTTCACGATGGGGCGCACGGTGGGCTTTCGTATCCGCGAATTTCACATCGTACGCAACTATCATGCACTCGATTTGCGCCACGACGACAGCCTCGAATTTGTGTGCCGTGTGCAACCGCTCGGCGATTGACGGTTGCTTTTCCGGCGCCGGTCGGTAGACTGCGCGCTTTTCTGTTACGCTTCTATTCCGCTTTCTCTTTATGTTAGAAGATACTTTCGACATTCGCTCCGAACAGCAGACGCCGCCAACGACAGAGCGAGAGTTTGAAAATGCTTTGCGCCCACTTTCGTTCGATGACTTCACCGGTCAAACGAAAGTCGTGGACAATTTGCGCATCTTTGTCGAAGCAGCTCGCCGTCGCGGCGAACCGCTCGATCATACGCTCCTGCATGGCCCTCCGGGTTTGGGTAAAACGACGCTTTCCAACATTATTGCCAACGAATTGGGGGTGGGTTTAAGCTCACCTCGGGGCCGGTGCTCGACAAACCCGGCGACTTGGCGGGATTGCTCACCTCGTTAGAGCCGAATGATGTGCTTTTCATCGATGAAATACATCGTTTGTCGCCGGTAGTGGAGGAATATCTCTATTCGGCGATGGAGGATTATCGCATCGATATCATGATCGACAAAGGGCCTTCGGCGCGTTCCATCCAAATTGACCTCAATCCCTTCACACTTGTCGGCGCTACGACGCGCAGCGGTCTGCTCACGGCGCCGCTCCGTGCTCGCTTTGGTATCAACCTGCACTTGGAATATTATGATTCGGCCACGCTTTGCGACATCGTGCAGCGCTCAGCGCACATTTTAGGTGTGCCGATGGATCCGAAAGCTGCGGCCGAAGTGGCCGGACGTTCCCGCGGTACGCCGCGTATTGCCAATGCGCTCTTGCGCCGCGTACGCGATTTTGCCGAAGTGAAGGGCGACGGCGCAATCGATGTGCCTATTGCGCGCATTGCGCTCGAGGCCTTGAATATCGATCGCTTCGGTCTCGACGAAATCGACAACAAGATTTTGACCACCATCATCGATAAGTTCAAGGGTGGTCCCGTGGGAGTGACGACCATTGCCACGGCCATTGGCGAAGATGCCGGCACAGTGGAAGAAGTGTATGAGCCGTTCTTGATCAAAGAGGGCTTCATTCGTCGCACACCGCGCGGTCGTGAGGTGACGGAGCTGGCTTATACGCACCTCGGTCGCACTCCTTACGGCACAGCTGCCGAAGAACCTTCCTTGTTTTGAGTTTCTGAACCACAGTTTGTTATGATTACATTTAATGCGCTCTCACTTGCTGTTCCTCCGCTCGACGTGGCGCGTGAAACCGCTTGGTTGCGCCGCGTTGTGGCCTCGCACGGTCGGCGTTTGGGCGAGGTGAACTACGTGTTTTGCAACGACGAGGAGATACTCGATGTGAACCGTCGCTACCTTCAGCACGATTATTACACCGACATCATTACTTTCGACTACAGCGCGGCCGATGTGCTTTCGGGCGATCTCTATATTTCGCTCGATACGGTGCGCACGAATGCCGAACTCTTCGGCCGTCCCTATGACGAAGAGTTGCACCGCGTGCTCGTGCACGGCGTGTTGCACTTGGTGGGTATCAACGACAAAGGCCCCGGCGAACGCGAAATCATGGAAGCCGCTGAAGATGCCGCTTTGGCCTTGCGTTGAAGACATGCAGATCGGTCCTCATTTTGAAGATATACGTCTGCGCCACGCGGGTTTCTGTGTAGAATGGCGCAGGTGATTATTCCTTTTTCTGCTCTCGCCGTCGGTGTTTTGCGACACCGGCGGCGCGTTCTCTTATTATAAGATGAGTAGGAACGGAAAAAAGGGCAGATTTATTTGGTGTATCGACGCTGTCAGCGTATTTTTGCACCCAAAATAAACAGTATATGCAGAAGAACTTAGTGATCGTGGAGAGCCCTGCGAAGGCCAAGACCATCGAACGCTTTCTCGGCGACGACTTTAAGGTCATGTCCAGCTTCGGACACATCCGCGATTTGGCGAAAAAAAGATTTCGGCGTTGACCCGAAAAACTTTTGCGCCCGTCTATATAATTCCCGACGACAAAAAGAAAAATTGTCAGCGATTTGCGCGCGCAAGCCAAGAAATGCGAGACCGTTTGGTTGGCTTCCGATGAGGACCGCGAGGGAGAAGCCATCTCTTGGCACCTTGCGGAAGTCCTTAAACTCGATCCGGCCACCGCGCGCCGTATTGTATTCCACGAAATTACGAAACCTGCCATCCTCGACGCCATTGAGCATCCGCGTACGATCGATCTCAACTTGGTAGATGCGCAACAAGCGCGCCGCGTGCTCGATCGCTTGGTAGGGTTTCCGCCTTTCGCCCGTGTTGTGGCACAAAGTGCGCGCCGGCCTTTCCGCCGGTCGTGTGCAGAGCGTGACGGTGCGCCTCATTGTGGAGCGCGAACGCGAAATTGCAGCTTTCGAAAGCGAGAGCAATTTCCGTCTGCTCGCCCGTTTCATCGTAGACGGTGCGGACGGCCAAACCGCGCAACTCGATGCGGAGCTGAATCATCGCTTTGCCACGGTTGAAGAAGCCCAAACCTTCCTCGAACACTGCAAAAATGCGCGTTTCACCATCGGCTCTATCGCGACGAAACCCTCAAAGCGCACGCCGGCTCCCCCCTTCACCACCTCGACGTTGCAGCAAGATGCCGCACGCAAGATGGGTTTCTCCGTAGGCACCACAATGCGCGTCGCACAGAAGCTCTACGAAGCGGGTTTGATCACCTACATGCGTACCGACTCGATGAACCTTTCCGATCTTTGCCTCAATACGGTCGGACCGGTCATCACCGAATTGATGGGAGCAGACTACCATAAGCGTCGTCGCTACCACACGCACGCCAAAGGTGCCCAAGAAGCGCACGAAGCCATCCGTCCCACCGACATGCGTCGGAGCGAAATCAAAGGCACTGCGCAAGAAAAGCGTCTTTATGACCTGATTTGGAAGCGTACTGTCGCCTGCCAAATGGCCGATGCTCAGTTGGAACGTACCACTGTGCTCATCCAAATCGATGGCAGTGAGCACCATTTTGTCGCCACCGGCGAAGTCGTGAAGTTTGAAGGCTTCTTGCGCGTCTATCGTGAGAGCTTTGACGACAACGAGAACGAAACTTCCGACAATCTCGCGGCAGAAGGTCTTTTACCTCCGATGGTAGAAGGACAAGAATTGAAGCGCCAAACGCTCACCGCGCGCCAGCGTTACAGCTTGCCCCCGCACGTTACAGCGAAGCCTCGCTCGTGCACAAACTCGAAGAGCTCGGCATCGGTCGTCCTTCGACTTACGCGCCCACCATTTCAACCATTCAAGCGCGAGAATATGTGCGCCGCGGAGAGAATGAAGGTAAGTCACGTCCCATCACCCTCGTCACCCTCTCCGGTAATGAGATCACGACCGAGCAGAGCAGTGAGAATTACGGCAGCGACCGCGGAAAACTCGTTCCGACCGACATTGGTATTGTGGTGAATGACTTCTTGATGGACAAATTCCCCTCCATTATGGACTACAACTTCACCGCCAATGTCGAACATGATTTCGACCTCGTGGCAGAAGGTACCAAGAATTGGACGGAACTCATTCGCACTTTCTACGGAGATTTGGAGCCCCAAGTCGACACCGTACTGGCCGAGCGCAGCGAAACCCGCGTCGGCGAACGCTATCTCGGCGATGATCCCAAAAGCGGTCAGCCGGTGAGTGTGAAAATCGGCCGTTATGGTCCGATGATTCAGATCGGTAATGGCGAAGGCGACGACAAACCGCGTTTTGCACGGCTGTCGCCCGATCAAAGTTTGGCAACAATCACCCTCGAAGAAGCCCTCGAACTGTGCAAACTGCCCCGAGAACTTGGCGAATTTGAAGACCAAATGATCAAAATCGGCGCAGGTCGTTTCGGTCCCTATGTGCAGCACGGCAAAAAGTTCGTGTCGATTCCCAAAGACGAAGACCCGCTCACCATCACACCCGAGCGCGCCGTCGAACTCATCCTCCAAAAGCGCGAAGCCGATGCGAAGAGTCACCTGCTCTCCTTCGAGGAAGAGCCTGAGCTTGAGGTGCTTGTCGGTCGTTTCGGCCCTTATATCAAGTATAAAGGCAAGAACTACAAGATTCCAAAGGAACGTGCTGATCATGCCGGCGAACTTACGCTCGAAGAGTGCCGCGCGCTCATCGAATCCGGTTCGAAGACGGCTGCAAAGTCCACGACGAAACGTCGCACCACCAAGAAGAAGTAAGCCATGAAGTGCATCGCATTGATCGGCTACATGTGCGTCGGCAAGACCACCGTCGGGCGCGATCTCGCGCGCCGTCTCGGGTTGCGCTTCTACGACCTCGATTGGTACATCGAAGAGCGTTTCCACAAACGCATTTCGGCCATCTTTGCCGAGGAGGGCGAAGCCCGTTTTCGAGATCTCGAGCGGAGAATGCTTCATGAAGTGGCGCAATTCGAAGACATTGTCCTCTCTTGCGGTGGCGGAACCCCCGCCCACTTCGACAACATGGACTTCCTCAACAGCGTGGCGCACACCGTCTATCTCCGAGCCGACGCCGATACGATTTGTGCTCACTTGAGTGTGAGCAAAGGCCGCCGTCCCCTGCTCGAAGGCAAAAGCCCCGAAGAATTGCGTGCCTTCGTTACAGCGCAACTGGCCGAGCGCACTACCTATTATGAGCGTGCCCAACACACCGCCGAGGTGCATCCTCTCGATACGCCCGAAAAGGTGGGTCGACTTTCCTGCTGCATCATCGATTCTTTAGGCTTGGAAGCCAACAGCAATGGCTGATTTTCTTCCGGCTATTTCTACTTCTGTTTTCGATCTGCCGAAGAGGCGTGCAAACAAGTGATGTTTAGCACGCCCGCGGCGCGAAAAACGACTACAAAACAAACCTCTTTTTCCTGCATATACGATCCTTACGATGAGAAAATGGCGTATTGAAGACTCCGAAGAACTTTATAATATCAAAGGTTGGGGCGTGAACTATTTCGGTATCAACGAAAGCGGTCACGCCTACGTTTGTCCGCGCAAGAACAATGTCCGCATCGACCTCCGCGAGTTGGTCGACGAACTGGCCGAACGCGACATCCCCGCTCCCGTTCTGCTCCGTTTTTCCCGACATCCTCGACAATCGCATCGAGAAAACCGCCGATTGCTTCGAGCGTGCCGAGAAGGAATACGACTACCGCGGCGAGCACTTCATCATCTATCCCATCAAGGTCAATCAGATGCGCCCCGTTGTCGAGGAAATCATCTCCCACGGCAAGAAGTACAACCTCGGTCTCGAGTGCGGTTCCAAGCCCGAACTGCACGCCGTGCTGGCCACCAACATGGACTCCGATTCCGTGATTGTGTGCAACGGCCACAAAGATCAAAACTTCATCGAGCTGGCGCTTCTCGCACAAAAGATGGGAAAGCGCGTTTTCCTCGTTATCGAGAAGTTGCACGAACTGGAGATCATTGCGCAAACTGCAGAGAAGATGGGCGTTCGTCCCAATCTCGGCATCCGCATCAAGCTCGCCAGCCGCTCCATGGGCAAGTGGGAAAGCTCCGGTGGAGACGCCTCTAAGTTCGGTCTCAACAGTTCCGAACTGCTCCAAGCCCTCAACCTCCTCGAAGAGAAGGGACTCAGCGACTGCCTCCGCCTCATTCACTTCCACATCGGCAGCCAAATCCCCAAAATCCGACTCATCAGCATCGCCCTGCGCGAGATGGCACAATATTATGTCCAACTCCGCAAAATGGGTTTCAACATTGAGTTCGTCGACTGCGGTGGCGGTCTTGGGGTCGACTACGACGGCACGCGTTCGTCCAACTCTGAAAGTTCGGTCAACTACAGTGTGCAGGAATACGTCAACGACATTGTCTACACCCTCGTCGAGGCAGCCAATAAGAACGACATTCCGCACCCCAACATCATCACCGAGGGCGGACGTTCGCTTACCGCTCACCACTCCGTGCTCATCCTTGAGGTGCTCGAAACGACCGAAGTGCCCCACATGGACGAAAACTTCCATCCCTCTCCCGACGATCACAAATTAGTGCACGACCTCACCGAGATTTGGGACAAACTCTCCACGCGTTCCATGCTCGAAGATTGGCACGACGCCGAGGACATTCGCGAAGAAGCCCTCGACCTCTTCCGCCACGGGCTCATCGATCTCCGCACCCGTGCACAGATCGAAAGCCTCTATTGGAGCATCTGCTCCGAAGTGGTCGACCTTTCTCACCACCTCAAGCACGCCCCCGACGAACTCCGCAAGCTCGACAAGATGATGTCTGAGAAGTATTTTTGCAACTTCTCCCTCTTCCAGTCGCTGCCCGACCATTGGGCCATCGATCAGCTCTTCCCCATCATGCCGATCCAGCGTCTCGACGAGCGTCCCGACCGCAACGCCACCATTCAGGACATCTCTTGCGACAGCGACGGTAAGATCACCACCTACGTCAACCACAATCAGCAGACCAACTACATTCCCCTGCATACCTTCCGCATGGGCGATCGATATTACATCGGTGTTTTCCTCGTAGGTGCCTACCAAGAGATTCTCGGCAACATGCACAATCTCTTCGGCGACACCAATGCGGTGCATATCACCGTCGATGCCGACGGATATTCCATCGACAAAACGATTGATGGCGAAACCGTGGCCGATGTGCTCGAATATGTGCAGTATGACCCCAAGCGACTCGTGCGCCGCCTCGAATCGTGGGTGACCAAAGCCGTCAACGAGCAGAAAATCACCGTCGAAGAAGGCAAAGAGTTCATCTCCACCTATCGTGCCGGTCTCTACGGCTACACCTACCTCGAATAATTCACACCGCGTCTGCATCGCCCATGATCCGCATCCATCCTTCTTGGCACGAAGCCCTCGCCGCCGAGTTCGAAGCCCCCTATTTTTTTCGGCACTTACGGACTTCGTGCGTGCCGAATATACCGCCGGCACCTGCTATCCCCCGCCGGTGAAATCTTTGCGGCCTTCGATCGTTGTCCCTTCCCCGACGTCAAAGTCGTGCTCCTCGGCCAAGATCCCTATCATGGTGCCGGACAAGCTGAAGGACTCTGTTTCTCCGTGCGCGCCGGCGTTCCCCCACCTCCTTCGTTGCAAAACATCTTCAAGGAGTTGCACACCGATCTCGGCGTACCCGTCCCCACTTCGGGCAGTTTGCGCCGATGGGCCGACCAAGGTGTGCTCTTGCTGAACGCCACCCTCACCGTGCGCGCCGGAGCCGCCGGATCGCACCAAGGACAAGGCTGGGAAACCTTCACCGATGCCGTCATTCGCACCCTCTCCGCTCGTCGCGAAGGGATTGTGTTCCTACTTTGGGGCGCCTATGCCGGACGCAAGGCCGCCCTCATCGACAGTGCGCGCCATTGCATTCTCACCGCGCCGCATCCCTCACCGCTTTCGGCCTATCGTGGCTTCTTCGGTTCGCGGCCTTTCTCGCAAGCCAACGCCTATTTGGCTGCGCGGGGCGAAACGCCCATCCAATGGTAATCCGTTGTAGCCGAGGGTGAAAGCGCTTTAAGACAACGTGCGCACCTTTCTCCTCGTTCTTTATCTCCAACTGCTCGCTTCGTGCAATTTTCCCCATGCTCCCCATTCTCCAAGTAGGCGACGTGCTCTTGTCGCCCGATATTTTCACCGAACATTTTTGTTGCGATCTCGCCGCCTGTGGCGGAGCCTGCTGCGTCGAAGGCGAAGCCGGTGCCCCCGTCACGGCCGAGGAGTGTCGCGAACTTGAGCGTGTGCTGCCGGCAGTGCGCATGCAGCTCAGTCCCCGCGCCCGCAAAGTGCTTGACAAGCAGGGAGTGGCCTATCGCGACCGCGACGGCGACCTCGTTACCAGCATCGTCGGCGGAAGAGAATGCTGTTTTGCGCGCTATGACGACGACGGTCTTTGTCTCTGCGCCACCGATTGTGCATTTCGCGAGGGACGCATCGACTGGCCCAAGCCCATCAGTTGCGCCCTTTACCCCATTCGCGAGCAACCCCTCTCCAACGGCACCGTAGCGCTCAACTACCACCGTTGGTCGGTCTGTGCGCCGGCTGTGGCCAAAGGTCGCGAACTCCGGTTGCCCATCTATCGTTTTCTGCGTGAGCCCCTCATCCGCCGTTTCGGCGAAGCATGGTATGCCGAACTCGAAACCCTCGCAGATCTCTTGCGACAAGAGGGCCTGATCAAGGACTGAACGCGCGCAGCCGCCGTGCGATCCCCATAAAATAGACGAAATAATAGCCCGCAGTTCACATAAACTGCGGGCTTTTTTGTGCGGAAAATTTGCGCTCCATGCGCTGAATGAACCGCAAACCGCCGCAGTTGAAAGGGCGACTCATCGTTTCGGATGCGCCGCCCACAAGGCATCGCGAAAAAACAGTGGACTTTGCTTCAAAAACTGGGCGTTTTTTCGCGAAACCGGTGGACTTTTCTTCGTCTATTGCCGGGTTTGTGATGACACCGAAGGGAATTCATCTTATGCTGCTGTGCGTTGTGTTTGTCCTTACCCGCTGTTTGCACTCATGTTGACTCAATGCCGAGAGTTCATGTAAGGAAAGCATCATCGCGATGCAGGCAACGCGATGAGAATAGCCCCGATTTTCAACGCGTGCAAAGATAAAATAGCCGTTAGCCAAGACCGGCCGAACTGAGGTGAGGCCATGTCGAAAAAGGGGAGTGAAATGCGCGTTGCGCATGTGCGTACGGGCAAGTTGTTTTTCGCCTCGGCGCAAGAAAATACCTCGAGAGTACCGCTGTCTTTTAAGCAAAAAGAAAGGATTTGCACGCCCTTGTGTGGGAAGCTCTACCGCTACCGAGGGCAAACAAAGTGGAGAGGAGAAAGAACTTGGCCACTCTCTAATCTCTATGTGAAGCGTGTCCTATTAATTCGTTTGTAATCAGCTGATTTTTGTGTTGACGGTTGAGGTACTTTTTCAGAGATGGACTTCCAATGCCCTCTTTACTCGTGTATGCGTCTACCCAAAAAAACTCATGGATGATGAGGAAAAATGAAAAAGAAGAAAGGTGTGAAGAAAGAAGAAATCTAAGAGGACGGTGCAAAACGATGAGGAGGAGTTGAGAAGACATGCAAGCCACGTCCCTAATCATGTAGCCTATTTGTTCCTGACTTTTGAGTCGACTTTCGTTTTCAGTCAATAAAGTTGCATTCCTGAAGGGGACGATGATTCCAATTCAAGGCAAACGACTACTTTGTTTTCACGAAAACCGCCGATTTTGATGGCTGTACGTGTCAATACGAGGTGTTTTTCGAGGTTCGGGACGCATTTTATCCTCAAAAACCGCGTCTTCTCCTTCACATCGCGTATATTTGTCCTTGGAATGTAATCTTATGACAGTGGTCGCGCGCGATAATTTGAATTCGAGTGCGACGTTTGTCGATGAAGTAAACGATGGGAAAATCTCAATCCGTATGAGCGCTTGCGCAAATGAGCACTTGCATGGATCGTGAACAATAGAAATTCTATAATTCAATTCATTACACAGATACAATAAATGATTAACTAAGATGGAGAAAACAATTCCCCTAAGATCAAGCATCTTCGGGCTCCTCTGTACATTGTTGCTCTGTTTGGGTAGTCTCCCCGCAGTGGGGCAGAATTGCCCGAATTTCCAATGGAACGATTTTACGAAGTCGCAAATGCAGCCCAACTCGGACTGTAATACGCCGGGAATCGTTTCCATACGCTACAGCAACAACATCGTCGGAGTGGACGAAGTGAAGTATCAATTCGGTTCCGGACCGAACGGCCCTTGGTTTGAAACGGTCGATGCGCCGGCACCGGGTGCGACCGTCAAAGCGGACATTCCGGCAAGCATGAACGGCAAGACACTTTATGTGCGTATCACGACCACATGCGGTACGAATACACGCACAGACTGGTGGAACATGTCGGGTGTCTCATCGCAAAAGGCTCAGGATATTAGACTGAGTGTGAGCAGTACACCCGCCGGTAGTGGTACGGGTGCAAGTGGTGGTGTGCAAGCCTCCTTGGTCGGTCCCACCGGTTTTACGGAAGCCACCTTTAAGCTCTACAAATTCGATGACCAGAACACGGTCATTCAATCTCAGCGTTCCACGCGTCCCTATGATGGCGTGACGTTCTTCAATTTGCCCAAGGGCGACTATGTGGTGAAGGCGGAAGCCAGCCTTCTTGTACCCCGGCCAATCCGCCCTCCAATTGGGATACGGACCACTTTAATCTGTCTTCCGGCATCTCGGTGGGTTCCTTTAATTTGATCACAACGCAGATTCCTGCCCGCGGTACTTGCCCGGGTGGTGTCAAAGTCGAGGTGTCGAAAGTGACGGGTGTGCAGAACATTGAGTACACCATTGCCAATCAAAGTACGCCTGATACACCGGTTCAGACGTTTACGGCCACCTACCCGAACTTTTCCCACACTTTCACGGGAGTGCAAGCCGGTAACTATGTCTTAAAGGCGACGGAAAAGACGGGCAACAGCTCGATGACCAACTACTTCAATATCTACAATCAAGAGAGTGATGTTTATGCCAACGTTCAGCATGGAACACTGCCGGGCGTAAACGAAGGAGCGGTCAATATCCAATTGGCAAACACCTCTGAGGCTTGCCCCGCCAAGCTGACCATTACGCGCACAGATGGGGTGGCCTTTACGCCCATCGTGAAGACGAATGTGACCGAAGAAGTCACCCTTATCGAAAATCTCCCGAAGGGAAATTATCAGGTGAAAGCCGAATACGGTGGCATCACGAAGACGAGCAACTTCCAGATCAGTGAAGGTACTCTCGGCTATTTTTCGTATAGCTCAATTACGCCTGCCAATAGATTGTGTGAGGCCTCCGGTGGACAAGTTTGGTATCTCTACAATGGCATTTATTATGCCCCGCTGAAGATGCGTGTCACCTATCGTGATGGTGGTGCTTTGGTGAAAGAATGGACTCAACCCGCCGGTGAAAGAACGGTGGAAGTCAAAGGCCTCTTCCCGGGAGAGTACACGGTCACGGCACGTCATGAGAGCTCCGGATTGGAGACGAAATTAGACTTCGATATCGGTCTGAAGAATTCTCTCGAAGGGAATCTCTCGTTTGACTTTAACAGCACGGCGGTTAGCACCGATTTCTGCGGCGAAAGCCGATGATGCGCATTCCCGTGAAGTACACGGGAACCGGAGGTGTCGAGAATGCCCCCATGCTTTCTTCGTTCCTCAATGGGGCAACATTTGAAATCTATAATCAGCAAGGTGTTTTCCAGTATTCCGGTGCAATGCCTGCGTTGACCGGTAACGCGGCAAGTTACATCGAAACGCCGGTTGCAGAGCCTTATTATAGACTTCGTGTGAAGTCAGCTTGTGGTTATCCCTACCAGGACTACACGATGTATGGTAACTCCGGCTACAAGTTTAGCCCGAACTTTACCTTCCGAGGTTGCGGTGGTACGGGAACCGACGTGGATTTGCGTGTCCTCGATATGAAAGGGCAAGTGGCTCCGCTCATGACTTACAAGGTAACCGACAAGGCTACCGGTGCTTTGGTAGGTGAGTATGTGATGAAGGAGGGTGTGAATACAGCAATCTTCGCCAACATGCAGCCCGGTGATTATAAAGTGGAGTGGTGGCCGCAATGTGCCCCCACGCAGAAACACACCGATGAGTTCCGCGTTGAAGATACGGTTAAAGAATTGAACCGCAATGTAACTCCTGCTCGTTGTGGTGAAGAGGGCGCTATATCCATCAGTTTTTACAACTTTACCAACATCAATGCTTGGCGCCACGAATTGGTAGACAAGGCCACAGGTAATGTGGTGCGCGTCTACGGTTCCGGACAGACAAGCAGTGTTTATTTCAGCCGCGTTCCTGCCGGTAATTATATTGTGAAGTCTACTCCTATCGTAACGTGTGGAGAGATTACCCCCGGTTCGTTTGAGGTCACCGTGCCCAAAGAAAAACCGCAAGAAAACTACATCTATCTTTGGACTCGCGACCAGAACCCCACACCCTATCAGAATGATGGTAAGGCACGTTACTATTCTGTCTATCCGCTGGATAATATAAAATGGCGTGTGCTGGATGTGGTGACCGGAGCTGAACTCAACAAGGGGGAAGCACGTCCCTCAAAAACACAGACAGGTGGTTTCGGCTTTGTTGTAGATAAATTGCCGCACACTTACAACATTGAGTTTGAAACTCCTTGCGGTAAATATACCCGTTTGGATTCTCTCTATTTGGATAACCGCAAGAACATGCCCGGTTTTAGCTACTTCCTGGGTAGCGTGAACACAACTTGCAATAAGAAGGGGTATATTACGGTGCTCTCTAAGTTGAAGTCAGCCGGGCTGCCCGAAAGGCTACGAAGATCGTCCTGTACAAATACACGGTGGTCGACGGAAACGCTGCCTATCGTCCTTTGAAGGAAGAAACCAATCCGACTTCTATCATCGAAAGCCACACTTTCACCGAATTAGAGTCCGGTTCCTATGCCATTCGTTATTACTACAACGGAACGAGTGATTATTTCCAAGGCATCAATATTGGAGAAACATCAAATTTGAGCCTTCAATTGAATTCTACGGACTTCAGCTTGAAGGGTGTTTCTACGCTTACGGCTCGCATCAATCCGGCCGAACCGGGTACAAAGATGCGTTTGGTTATCAAGAGCACGGACGGCACCGAACTCTTCAATGGCGAAGTTCCCGCCGATGCACCTTATAACTTCGATGTGCGTAAACCGTATGGTTCTTTTACTGCCGAAGCAACGATGGTAGACGGCTGTATGGCCGGTAAATCTGCCAGCACGTGGAATACACCGCGCCAAGGTACGAAGTTCAGCTTCTCACTTCGTAAAAACAACATGAAGTGTAAGAACGACGGTGAAATCACCATGGTGGTGCCGGAGTCCTTCCATGACGTGGACCAAATCCACTATACGCTGACGAAGACCACCGGTTCGCAATATACCGACGTGGCCGAAACGACGAAGCCCGGTGAACCGAAGACCTTCATCGGTCTGGAAGCCGGTACGTACAAGGTGACCGGTCGTGCCACTGTCTTCAAAGACGAGAATGGACAACCTCAGGTACAAGACTTTGAACAGACCATAACGTTGAGCACACCTTATCGAGATGGTCTCTATGCCACGGTGCGCCCGGATTATATGGTGCCGACCAGAGACGAATGTCCCAACGGTCGCATCGGTTTGAACATCGAAAAGGGCTCCGGTAAGTATCGCGTCTTCTTGACGAAGACCCCTGACGAAGGTGTTTTGACTAAGCCTCGTGAAATTTTCACTGACCCGATCGGAACAAATTATTATAATAAGCTTTGGGGTAGCGGATTGAAGCCCGGCCATTACGCGCTGACCGTATCGGATGGCTGTATGGAACGTGATATCCCGGATGCAGAGATTCTCGAAATGCCCAACACACCCAAGATTACTTGGGCCTGGTGGGAGCTGCGCTTGGATTCTCGTCTGAGAAACAAAAAGACGAAACTCGAGATTCTGTCAATTACTACTTAAGATTCGACCCCTCGGACTTCCCTGAAGGTTTCCGCCAGACAGCCTATCGCGCCTACGAAATTCAAGTAGTAGCGAAAGGGGCTGCCCCTGATGATAGTCAGTGGAAGAGCAGCTGGGGCGACAGTAACGATGGTAAATCCTATATTAGCGATTATTCGAAACGTTTCGATAATTGTAATGGGGTAGACGTCCTTCTTCGTTTGAAGAACTGTCCGGCCACGCTGACGCGCATTACCGATAATCGAGATATTCGTTATGCTTTCAGTGGTTTTTGGCAACAACTAAAGTGTAATACGGTACAGTGGGTATTCACAGATGGTGAAATTGGCCATAAGTACAAGATAAAGGTTACTCGTACAACGGATAATGTTGTACTAGTGGACAAAGAAGTAAACTATACTTCTCGTGAACAATACCTCACTCGTGATCCTGATCTCGAGTTTCCCGCAGATAAGAGTTATCGCATCGAGATGACGCCGACAGATTATTGTGGTGATCCGCTCTATGGAGCAACGAAATATTTCAATGCGATTAATCGTAGGTATCAGTACACACTTGACCATGGTCAAAGTATTATGTCTGATTGCGATGGTCGTCTTTTGGCCATCCGGGGTTGGACAGACTGTAGGCTGCCTCTCAAGTACTACGCTTATGAGGTAAATGGTACGCAGGAAACCCTCGTAAGCGAGAGTGGTAACTATGTGCCTGAAGTTTGGTACAGCCCTTACAAGTTCAAGAAGGACAAGAAGTATGTCATTCGTGTGGTGGAATACGGTCAACCCGAAACCACTAAAGATCTACTCGTTGACTTCACACTCAACTATCGTTTACCTTCAAAGTACACGGTGTCGAGAGATTATACGTTCAAAGGCCAAACCTTCTGTGGTAGTGGCTACACCGCTTCCAAGAATGGTTACTACATGAATAATTTCGCGAGCTACTTCGGTGCAAGTTGGGATGGAGTTCCTGCAGTGGAGCAGAAGACCTATTTGACGATTCCGAAAATGACCATCGTGGCTCGTCCGAAAGCTAATCCTACACGTAAGTTCGTTGCAACAAGCGTAACGCGCTACTCAAGTTCTATGTACCGCTATTCGTGGAAGGAAGAGTTGGCAGATGGTACATTGATCGATGCCTACGCTCCCGAAGGCGAATACACTGTGGTGGCACATACCGATTGTGGTGACATTCCGATGGAAGACGACTACATCGGTCGCCCGATTCTCGACCTCAGCGCCACGACGGTAGATGCCGCTTGTGACGGTAAGTTTACAGTTACACCTAAGGGTACGCTGACTTATCTTGGAAGTACGGAAGACGTGGAAATTACATCTTTCTATGTTCAGGGTGACAGCTATAACACAACTCGCAACTGGGGTCAATCTTTCGGTACTTATCAGCGTGAGTTTACCTTGGTTTTGAACATCAGGCGTAAGAGCGACGGTAAGACATGTACGATGACCTGGCCTTTCTCGATGAGCAACTACGTGCTCGACTTTGACCAGTCTCAGAGCTTGAGTATGTTCTGCACCGACTCGGGTAAGGGGATCATCCACATGGCTCTGAAGGGCGGTAATGCACCTTATACTTACAAGTTGATGACTCTCGACGGTACGGAAATTGCTCGCAAGACTGTGCCCGGTGCCGTAGACTTCGAACATGGTAAGTTGGGTGAACGCTATCGCATCACGGCTACCGATGCCTGCGGATTGACTTGGATTCACCAAGATGTGTTGTTGCAAGACCCTGCTGCAATTTCATCTTCGATGACTGTCGAGACCTCCTTCTGTGCCGGTGATCGGGCTAAACTTGCTGCCCGCGAATTTCCTGGCGCAACATACTTATGGCACTTACCCGATGGTTCGACAAAAGCCGGCCGCGTAATCGAGTTCGAAGCTAAAACAGCGAATGCCGGTGAGTTTATCGTTGATATCCATCTGACAACTTGTACGGTAACGCTGTATGGTAAGCACACGGTTGGTATTGCAAGTATTAAAGAAGCCAGTGGTTTGATCCTCACACAACAAGCTTGCGCGGGAGAACCGGTTGCTTTCAATCTTGATCCTGCAAGCGCAACCATCGACGGTGAGAAAGCCGATGCGGATGAAATTGAATATCAGTGGGAACGTACTGCTACACCGGACGATGAGTCTACTTGGACTCCGATTCGCAATGCAACGGAACAGAACCTGACATTCAATGCCGCAGCCCCGGGTGTTTACTATGTTCGCCGTACGGCAAAAATCGGCGACTGTAAGGCGATCAGTGACCAATCAAAGTTGACGGTTATTGCGGGTATTAATGTCGCTATGACTCCGGATGAGCAGTCAAGAACGATCAATGATAAGAATCCCCTTCACGCTCACGGCCGGTATTGTAACAGGTAATCCGAACCGCACTTACCAATGGCAACGCAGTGCCGACAAGAAGCATTGGGTGAACATTGGTAAAGATGAAACCTTCACCGAAACGAAGCGTTTTGGTAACACGGTTTACTACCGTAGAATTGTTTCTGCCGGTGCTTGTAGCATCGAAGGTCAACCGATCACGGTTCGCTTCAAGAAACGTTGGCCGGCTTACATCAACCCGCAGGTTCGTCAGCGTACGCTCGATGATTAAACCTTGATTTTCTTCAGAGCAGAAATTACTTGTAGTAGATTCTGCTTTGCTGAAAAGGACAAAATAATTGGCGTCCGTATCAAACGAAAGTTTTGATACGGACGCCTTTGTTTTGTCTATGGATATGATACTGTCCCCAAAACGTGTGTAAGCTCCAAAGTTCTTATATTTGCGGTGAATTCAAAAAACAAATCAAGAACAATGAAGCTTACAGTGGAACAAAGATCGGAAATTATTTCCGAAATATTGCTGTCCGGTAAAAGTTTAGACACAGCGAATTTATCGTTCTGCCCTCCGCTAACAGGTTGATTCATCTTACATCATCTAAAGTTCCCCTCTTTCTGTTCTTCTCAAGCGTTTTTTTAGCGGACAGCCGTTGTATACGGTGATCCGAGACACGAAAATCAATAGACTTAGCCATACTCTAAGACCCTCAGAGGCTTAAAGTACACATTTGGCCACATCTCGTGTCTCCCATTCTCTCGTTTTTGCGGACAGCCGATGAATGATTGTCGAAAAGGGGAGCTTACTTTTCGAAAAAGGAATCCGCAACGCCTATTGATGGGCGTTACGGATAGGGAAAATGTGTCGTTTTGAAGTTTAGCGGACAGCAATATTTCCGAAATGGCCTCAAGTGAGGCAGGTTTTAATGAGTTGATGCGCGTACTTTTGGATAGTTTTTCCAAGCAGGAGCGCGCCCTCTTCTTAGAGGAGCATAAAGGTGAACAAGGCAATGGTTTCCGTCCTCGTCGTTGGCGTGGTCATGGTTGCAGTTTCCAACTTCGCATCCCCCGCACTCGCTCGGGTGCTTTTCAACCGATCATACTCGGCATCTTGGCTGCTCAGGAAAGCGAGCGTGCGCTGCTTTTTCATGAGTTGTATGCTCGTGGACTTTCCTGTGAAGACATCGCCGAGGTGGGTCGTCGCATCTACGGTCATCATTACAGTAAACAGCAGGTGAGCCGGCTCTCCGGGGCTTGTTACGAGGAGATCCAAGAGTGGCTTTCGCGCCGACTTTCTTCTCACTATTTGGCCGTCTACATCGATGCCACGTTCTGCAGCACGCGTCGCGACGGGAGCGTCTCGAAGGAGGCTTACTACACGATGTTGGGACTGTTGCCCGACGGGAGTCGAGAGGTGCTCACGGTGGTAAATCACCCCACAGAAGGGGCAATTGCTTGGGAAATGGAGCTCGAAGCGCTCAAGGAGCGCGGCGTGGAACAAATCGATTTGATTGTCTCCGATGCTTTGAGCGGTATCGAAAATGCGGTGTGTGCGGCTTTCCCACGGCGCTGCACCAACTCTGCGTCGTGCATTTCAAACGGAAGGTCTTGAACACCGTTTCCACCAAAGACAAAGCCGAGGTCGGAGAGGAACTCAAGGCGCTCTTTCCCGTGGAGCATACCGACATGACACCTCTTGCGGCCTATGAGAATCTGCGTACCTTTGCCCGACGTTGGGGCAAGAAGTACCCGAGCCTTGCCCGATTGGACAGAGAACGCAATGCGGCCTATTTCACCTATCTGAGGTTTCCCGAAAATGTACGCCGAATGATTTATTCGACTAACAGGGTGGAACGTCTCAATCGTTGCTACAAGCGCACCTTGCTCATGCGTGGAGCGATGCCTTCTCCCGACTCGGTGGTTTATCTCTTGGGCTCTGTTGCCAAGGAGAAAACGGAAGGGACGTATGCGAGACGGCTGCCGTATTTTCGGGAATGGAAAATCAAGTAAAACGACAAAGAAACATCACAAATTCCCCTCAGGCTTAGGGTACCCCAAGCCTGAGGGGAAGGAGGGAGGAGAATCTTACACACTTTTTCGGATATTACCGCTTACCGTGACTTCCACCCGTTAGATAATGCTCATGCCGAGCGTACAACAAAGGCGTCCGTATCAAAACTTTCGTTTGATACGGACGCCAATTATTTTGTCCTTTTCAGTCAAGCAGGAACTCTACCACGAGTAATTTCTGCTCTTAAGAAAATCAAGGTTTAATCATCGAGCGTACGCTGACGAACCTGCGGGTTGATGTAAGCCGGCCAACGCTTCTTGAAACGAACCGTGATCGGTTGACCTTCGATGCTACAAGCACCGGCAGAAACGATTCGACGGTAGTAAACCGTGTTACCAAAACGCTTCGTTTCCGTGAAGGTTTCATCCGTACCAATATTCACCCAATGCTTCTTGTCGGCACTGCGTTGCCATTGGTAGGTGCGATTCGGATTACCCGTTACAATACCGGCCGTGAGCGTGAAGGGATTCTTGTCATTGATCGTTCTTGATTGCTCGTCCGGAGTCATGGCCACATTGATACCTGCAATAACCGTCAACTTTGATTGATCACTGATTGCCTTACAGTCGCCGATTTTTGCTGTTCGGCGAACATAGTAAACACCGGGGGCAGCGGCATTGAATGTCAGGTTCTGTTCCGTTGCATTGCGAATTGGAGTCCATGACTCTTCATCTTCAGGAGTGGCAGTTCGTTCCCACTGGTATTCAATTTCATCCGCATCGGCTTCCTCACCGTCGATGGTTGCGCTTGCAGGATCAAGATTGAAAGCAACCGGTTCTCCCGCGCAAGCTTGTTGTGTGAGGATCAAACCACTGGCTTCTTTAATACTTGCAATACCAACCGTGTGCTTACCATACAGCGTTACCGTACAAGTTGTCAGATGGATATCAACGATAAACTCACCGGCATTCGCTGTTTTGGCTTCGAACTCGATTTCGCGGCCGGCTTTGTCGAGCCATCGGGCAAGTGCCATAAGTAAGTTGCACCAGGGAATTCGCGCGCTGCAAGTTTAGCCCGATCACCGGCACAGAAGGATGTCTCGACAGTCATCGAAGATGAAATTGCATCAGGGTCTTGCAGCAACACATCTTGGTGAATCCAAGTCAATCCGCAGGCATCGGTAGCCGTGATACGATAGCGTTCACCCAACTTACCGTGTTCGAAGTCTACGGCACCATTCTCTGTCTTGCGAGCAATTTCCGTACCGTCGAGAGACATCAACTTGTAAGTATAAGGTGCATTACCACCCTTCAGGGCCATGTGGATGATACCCTTACCCGAGTCGGTGCAGAACAGACTCAGACTCTGAGATTGGTCAAAGTCGAGCACGTAGTTGCTCATCGAGAAAGGCCAAGTCGTCGTACAAGTCTTACCGTCGCTCTTGCGCTTCATGTTAACCACCAGCGTGAATTGGCGTTGGTAAGTATCGAAGGATTGACCCCAGTTGCGAGTCGTATTGGCGTTATCACCTTGAACGTAGAACGAAGTGATTTCCGCTTCTTCGGTGCTACCATGGTAAGTGATTGTGCCCTTCGGCGTAACTGTAAACTTACCATCACAAGCCGAAGTTACGGTCGAAGCCGAGAGATCGAGCGTCGGGCGTCCCAAGTACTCGTCTCCCAAGTTGATCTCGCCGCAGCCATCCGTTTGAGCCACCACGGTGTATTCACCTTCCGGAGCATAAGCCGCGTCGATGAGTGATCCGTCAGCAAGTTCTTCCTTCCATGCTTCGTGTCTCATGTGGAACGTATTGTAGCGACTCACTTTTGTCGACACAAACTTGCGATGCGGAGCCTCCTTTTGCGTGGCAACGATCTTCATGTTCGGAATGGTATAATAAGTCTTTTGCTCCACAGCGGGAACACCAGTCCAGTCTGCTTGACCGAAATACCAATGAAGCGCATTCAGGTTATAGGCTTTTTTCGTAGCGTCATAAGCCGAGCCACACATCGTTTGCGTAGACCATAAATAGTCAACAGACTTTTTGTAGCCGCTGGGCAAACGATAGTTGAGCGTGAAGTCTACAAGATCAATCTTAGTCGTTTCGGGTTGACCGTATTCCACTACGCGAATGATGTAGCGATGATCCTTCAAGAACTTGTAAGTGCTATACCATGTGTCAGGTACATAGTTACCACTTTGCGCAACAAGATTCTCTCCGGTAGCAGTCACTTCATAAACGAAGTACTTCATCGGTAGTTTACAATCCGTCCAACCACGGATAGCCAAGCGGCGACCGTCGCAGTCCGACATGATGAGGCCATCGTCCAAAGAGTATCTGTAAATACGTTCCACGCGGCTAAAGTTGTAGGGAGAATTATAGACAGGATTACCACAATAGTCTGACGGTGTCATCTCTAAGAAATAACTCTTGTCAGAGGGGAATTCCAACTCCGGATCGCGCGTGAGGTATTGTTCGCGTGAGGTGTAAGTGATGTCTTTTTCGTAAACCACCACATTGTCCGTCGTGTTCTTGACTTTCAGATGATACTTACGGCCAATTTCACCGTCGGTGAAGATCCACTGCACCGTGTTACACTTCAGCAATTGCCAGCTTCCGTAGAACATATTGATTACAGGAGCTGTAGCCGGAACACGGATCAGAGTCTCAGGGCAGTTCTTTTGACGCAGCAAGATGTCCACGCCGTCGCAGTTGTTGAATCGCTTTGCGTAGTTCTCAAGAATGGCTTGGCCATCGTTGGGCGTATTCCAGTTGCTTTTCCACTGGGTGTCGTCGGGATTCTGACCCTTACCCACCAATTGCACCTCATAAGAGCGGTAAGCCGTCTGTTGGTAACTGGCAGGGAAAGCCGAGGGGTCGAATTTTACTTGATACAAGAACGAGTCAACCTTTTCTCCGAGCTCTTTCTTCATGCGCTTGTCGCCGTTCATATACCAACGGTTGAAGCGAGCGCTGGCCACATTCGGCATTTCGAGAATTTCCGCATCGGGAATGTCACGTTCCATACAGCCGTCCGTCACTGTCAGTGCATAGTGACCGGGTTTCAAGTTTTCACCCCACAGTTTGTTGTACATTGGGGAGTAAATACCGTCGGTGAAGAGTTCCTTCGGTTCGGGCAATACGCCGTCGGGGGTTTTCTTCAAGAAGACGCGATATCTACCCGATCCCTTTTCAATGTTCAAACCGATGCGTCCTTGGGCGCATCGCTTCGCGTCGATACCATGTAGTCCGGACGTACCGTAGCGTAAAGACCGTCACCATAAGGCGTCGTGAGCTGCACGTTGCGTTTGAAGTCCATCACCTTCGGTTGTCCGGTCTCATCTTTGAAGACTGTTGCGCGAGCTGAGATCTCATAGGTGCCGGCTTCCAGGCCGATGAAGGTCTTCGGTTCAGCCGGCTTCGTCGTTTCAGCCACGTCGGTGTATTGCGTGCCCGTTATTTTCTTCAGCGTGTAGTGCACTTGATCCACATCGTGGAAAGCTTCGGGCAAAATCATCGTGATCTCACCGTCGTTCTTACACTGCATCCTGTTGGTGCGCGTGTCGAAACTAAAGACGGGAGTCGTCGTAGGATAAAGGTACGACGTGAACGTCTTGTCCTTAAAGCAGCCGTTGAGCACTTTGGTCTTGACCGTAAAACCGGTGGCAGGCTTTCACCTCGATCTTCGTTGCTTCGGTGGCCGACACCGTCTTATTGAAGATTTCGTTCTGCTGATTGTCTGTCACCACGACCTCCATTGTCGAACCGGGAGTCCCCGCGTTGGGAATCACCGTGAGGATGGCCGTGCCCTTCGGGCTGAAGCTCGACGTATACACAGGTACTGACATGGTACCCGCGTTGGCGGGGATACCAATCTGCTGTCGGTCACTCGTTCCGTCGTAGAAGTAGTTCACATAATATTGAACACCGGGATCCAAGTTCTCAAAGGTCTTGGTTTCGATGATCGCATTGGCATCCGCCACCTCTTGGTCAAAGTGCCATTTGTAGCCATCGCCCTTATCGACATACTTGTAGAGTTGGATTCTCGAGGCCTTGTCTGGAAGTCCGGCTGCTTTCAGGCGCGACTTCACCGTGAGCGAAGGTGTTGTGTTGCACTCGGTGTTACCGGCAATGGTGGTCAGTTCAAAGCCCGGCAATTGCTTGCGGTTGGCCAAATTGAGCGAGTCAATTTGAGAGAACGTTCCACAAGGGGTCTCAAATTCAATTTTGTAAGTATGGGGCAATCCCGTGACAACGATGGGGAAGTTGTTCGTGTTGTTAGCCACTGGGTGCACTTCGCCCTTCGTAATTTCTTCATTCGTGGCCACATCCAGCACACGCCATTTAACGTAGCTGTAGGCGAGTCGTGTGTGGTAGCGCGCTTTACCCACATATTGGAAAGGCAATGCATTGGCATCGCGCTGCCAAAGGTAGATGGGAGACGCCAAAATCGGACCGGAAGTCACCGTGGGTACGGTCACTTCAAACACACCCGGGGTGATGTCACCACATTCCACAATGGGGGTGGCTTTCACAATGTAATCTCCGGCCGGTACACGTTCGAATCGCACTTGACTGCTGCTGCCGCTACCATAGACGCGCATCAACTTGTTGTCACTCTTTCGAATCAGTTCGTAGCGCCAGCCGTTGATATTGCGGAAACTGGTGAAGTCAATGTTTATATAACCTTGGTCTTCGCAAAGTGCGGCCCAAACCGTACGGCTCGTTTCGTTCACCTTGTCTTCCACACGGAAGGTTTCTTGGTGCTTCTGGTCGGGCTTACATTGCGGATACCATTCCACGTCGTAGTCACCGGGCTCCATGTTGGCAAAGATGGCAGTGTTCACGCCCTCTTTCATTTCGTAGGTGCCGATGAGTTCCCCGGTTTTCTTCTTCACCGTGTAGGTGATGAGGGGCACCACGTTGTTCTTCGTGTCCAGCACGCGAAGATCCACGTTTGTTCCGCGGCTTCCGCAGCCACGATAGGTGAAATCAGGGCTGAAGAGGTAAGCTCCCTTCATTCCATTGATGCTGGAGAGCGTGTAAGTGAGAATCGGGTAACCGCAAGTCGGCTTCACCTTGATTTGGCCTCTGTTGGGGGCAAAGGGACTTTCAATAGTCGATTTCGCATTGCCCGTCAGTTGCGGCATGTTGCCCGAGTACAAGAAGTTGCCTTCGGCGTCATAGATTTCGAAAGTGGCGCCGTTCATGAACTTTTGTGTGCCCGGGTAGTTTTCAATGCCACCAGCACCGACGAAGTTCACCGCGATTTTTGCCATCGGTTGATCGCCGCAAAAATCTGTGGGATCGTCGAGCGTGAAGCTCAGGCTACCTTGTACGTTGTCTTTCGGGGCAATCGAGAAATTAGCCGTCGTAAATTGGTTCGCTGCTTCGTACCCCACAGTGAGCGTGTAGTCGCCGGGGAAAAGTCCCTTCGTTTCGAAATACGTCTGTCCTGCCGGAAGCGTGAATTTACGAACGAGGTTCTGCGTGTTGCGATCCACGATCTTCACTTCCAGCGGATTGTAGTAGAAACCACCCGACAACAACCAGTTGGCACTACCCGAAGGGTCGCAGATGCTGTTCGCCTGCGTTACGCCGCGGTTGTACAAGTAGCCCATAGTCGAATGAGCAATACCGAATTTCGCCGAGAACGATTGACCTCCATATTCGGCTGTGATCGTGTAGTTACCCTCGGTAAGTCCCTCGAACAGCGTGTTTTCTTCGGTGATGTTGTTCTTCACCATCGTGGTGAAGGGCAACCCCGAAGTCGTGTTGTCGCGAGTGAGGGTCAGTTTGGCCGGACATGCCTCGGTGGTGTTGTCCAGGCGAATATTCACCTCACCTTCAGCCACTCCACGGAGAGTGTGGTGGTTGACCGTGACAGCGGGCGAAGCATTTTGGTTGCCTACGTTGAAGTTCGAACTCACTTGGCTGTTGCCGGTCTTTTCTGTCGCACGCACGGTGTATTGTCCGGCCGGCAAGCCCGTAAAGGTGTGGGCAAAATTAGGATAGTTGGCCGTAAAGGCTTGAATAGGGGTGTTGCGATCAGCCTGTGTGGTGAGGACGTACTCCATTTGTTGCACACCCGTCACTTTCGAAGGCTCAACTTTCACACCACCGGTACAGGTACCGCGTGCAGGGATAGAAGTAACCTGCAAATTAAATGAGCCGACGTAGATCACCTTCGAGAGGTTGAAGTGATCCGTGTCCCAGTTGGAAGCCGTTGTGGTGGGGGTACAAACCGGCTTGGCTTCTACTTTCACTTCGTAGTCGCCTTTCTCCAAATTGAAGAACGTCACCCCCTCATACGGGCGCGTGCTGCGTTGGCTGGCCAGCACCGCAGTGCCGTGCCACTTGTAGAGCTTGAAGGTGGCCTCTGTGATTCCCGAGGGGCCATTGAGCCACACGGTGATACCACCACTCGACCCCGTACCGCTACCGGCCGGTGTGCTCGAGCCTTGTAGGGTGATGGTTTCCGTCTTTTGAGCAATGATGTTGCCCATGTTCCACACATTGGAACGGGTGTCGGTGCCACACTTGGTCGTCACGCGCACAAAGAGCGATTTTCCGCTCATCGATGTAGGGATTCGGCCTTCACGGTCGATCCCGGCGCGGCGGCATCGACTTCGTGAAACCAAGGGCCGCTGGTTCCGGATCCGAACTGATAGTGCACCTCGTCGACGCCGACGACGTTGTTGCTGTAGCGTATCGTCACCTCGCCCGGCTTGTTGCAGTCCAAGTTGGGCTGCACAATCGACTTGGTGAAGTCGTTCCACCCGAAGTTCGGACAGTTTTGTCCTGCCGACGGGAGAGCGCTTGCGCATAACAACAACAATGTGCAACACAGTCCGAAGAACCACTGCTTAGAGGTACTTGTACTTTGCATATTGCTGATAAATTGAAATTTGTTGCTATAGTCCTTGAAAGTGCGTCTGTTCATCTTCATTCAAAAAGGAGCCGCAATGGCGATTCATATCGCATGCGACTACTTTCGTATGGCTACATTTCGTTACAAAAAAATACGAGATTGCGGCGATATTTGTGGGATTTTCTGCGAGCGATCTTTCAACGATTATGTTTTTATGTGTTTTTGTTAGGCAGAATAGGCAATTTTTTTATATTTTACTTCGTCTGCAACGTGTCCAAAGAAGAGGTTTTCCGAAACCGCTCCGATGGGGTTAAATAACTCACCTCCACGCACTCATCCGAAGTTGGCTGTTTCCGATAGGGTACTTCCGACCTTCTGCGCGTTTTGTG